>Ga0315902_10000115_pt1 | contig 129809 bp, 117 predicted proteins | sample LakEriMetagenome_9_FD_203523 | JGI IMG/M metagenome (GOLD analysis project Ga0315902, IMG submission 203523) | Freshwater fungal communities from buoy surface, Lake Erie, Ohio, United States - Buoy 12 MA117 | ecosystem: Environmental > Aquatic > Freshwater > Lake > Lake biofilm | place: USA...
GGCCTTCGCGGATCAGGTATTTTTCATTCAGCAGGCCTTCGATGATGGCCGCGCGTGTCGCCGGCGTTCCCAGGCCCTTGCCGGCCATCGCATCACGCAGCTCTTCGTCATCGACCAGCTTGCCTGCGCTCTCCATCGCCGACAGCAGGGTCGCTTCGGAGTAGCGTGCGGGCGGTTTAGTGACCAGTCCATGCCCATCGACTTTGTCGGTCTTGACTTTCTCGCCTTTGGCCACCGGCACCAGCGTGCCATTGCCCTCACCTTCCTTGGCATTCGGGTCAATGGCTTCTTTGCCATAAACGGTAAGCCAACCCGGGTTGGTCAGTATCTTGCCTTCGGTCTTGAACTGATGGCCCGACACTTCGGTAAATCGCGTGGTGACCAGATACTCGGCCGCCGGGAAGAACACGGCCATGAAGCGACGCACCACGAGGTCATACAGCTTCTGCTCGGGTTCAGATAGCGATTTAGGCCATTGGCCGGTTGGGATGATCGCAAAGTGATCGCTGATCTTCGTGTTGTCGAAGATGCGCTTGTTCGGCTTGACCCAGTTGTTATTCAGGATTTGTGCCGACAGGGGGTAGTAGTTATTGCTTTCACCCAGCGACTCCAGCGTCTGCTTGACCGTCGGCAGATAATCTTCCGGCAGGTGCTTGGAATCTGTTCGCGGGTAGGTCAGCACTTTGTGTTTTTCGTACAGCGCCTGTGCGAGCCCCAGCGTGTTCTTGGCCGAGAAACCGAAGCGCGCATTGGCCTCTCGCTGCAGGCTGGTCAGGTCGAACAGCGCCGGTGCCATCGAGGTGCTGGGCTTGGATTCTTCGGTGACATTGCCCGCCTTGCCGCGGCAAGCGGCGACGATGGATTCGGCGGCGGCCTTGCTCCAGAGGCGCTCGGCTTTTTTCTCCGGATCGGTCTCGTCTTTTTTGAACGTGGTATCGAGCCAGCGGCCTTCGTAGACGCCACCCGCGCAGACGAACTCAGCACGCACTTCCCAGAAATCGCGTGGGACGAATTGCTTGATCTTTTCTTCGCGCTCAACCACGATCGATAGAGTCGGCGTTTGCACGCGTCCCACGGTCGTCAGATAAAAACCACCCTCTTTCGAATTGAACGCGGTCATCGCGCGTGTGCCATTGATGCCGATCAGCCAGTCCGCCTCACTGCGGCAGCGGGCCGCGTCGGCCAGCGGCAACATATCGTCGTCTGCGCGCAGATGAGTGAACGCGTCACGAATCGCGCCTGGGGTCATCGATTGCAGCCACAGTCGCTTGACGGGTTGCCTGGCTTTTGCGTACTGGACAATCAGCCGGAAGATCAGCTCGCCTTCGCGTCCCGCGTCACAGGCATTGATGATCTCACCGACGTCTTTTCGTTTCAGTAATTTGTTGAGCAGCTTCAGTCTCGACTCGGTCTTTTGAATCGGATTGAGCGCGAAATGCGGAGGAATCATTGGCAAATTGGCAAACGACCATTTGCCGCGCTTGACGTCGTATTCCTCGGGCGCCGCGATTTCGACCAGGTGGCCGATCGCAGAAGACAGCACGTAGTCGTCAGACTCGAAGTACTCATCGTGCTTGGTAAAGCCGCCCAAGCTCTTCGCAATGTCATTTGCGACAGAGGGCTTCTCAGCAATGATGAGCGTTTTGGTCATGATGTATCCGAGTCAGGGGGGCAGCAGACTGCAGGCCGTAAGGCCTGGACCCGATCCCTCCACTGTATGAAAGGGCAGAGCCGGGCGTGGGCACTAACTATTTGACAACTTCAGCGCTTGTGCGGCCAATGATAAGCGCGTTGTCGCAGACTTCGCAAGCCAGACGGGCTTTGTCAAGTCTTGCGGTGCGGACTCTGCAGCGTTTCGGGGTGAGAGCGACACATCCAGAGAGAAGCCAGGACGTTGTATTTTTTGGAACGCCGGCGAGGTCGGTGCGAGCCGTCCGCGGTGTGAAACGAGGATCAGTGATCAGTGATACACCGGTGGGCCGGCTTCGTCGTCATCGAAGAACAGTTCGTCGAACATCAGGCCATCGGGTTCCTTGCCCTGACTCCAGAGCACCATCAAGACGATGACTTTCAGCTTGTCGAGGGAGATCGGGGACTCATTCGCCGCACAAGCCCGCTCAATGACGATTTCGCGTTGCAACGCGTTGATGACGTCAGCGGACTCCAGGAATTCGACGAAACCGATCGCTGCGCTGCCGAGAAGTTCGTATTCGCGGTCTGCATAAACGCGAAAACCAAACGAGAAGGCAGTTTGCCGGGCTTGCTGGCTGAACATCTCGTTGGTGGTTTCTGCGAGGTCAGTCAGCCACCCGAGCGCTTTCGAGATTTCTTCATCCTCGAAACCGACTGCCGACAGTTTTTTCGCGAGCACTGCCGAATCCGGGCAGGCATCGGGGCGGTAGTAGGTTTCGTAAAGGTAAACGAGGACCTCAAACATATTTGTAATGTAGCCTTAACTTCACAATCGCACAAGCACATAGCCGAAAAAACTTCGGAAGATATTAGTTATTCCCTGTTTTCGCGCTGATTTTCTTTTAATTTCATGCAATTAGATCTGGCAATGAATAAATCAGACCCGCATTATGAATAACGAATGAATACCCGGCGCAGCGTCATTATCAACATGATGCAGGATTTTTTTGGCTACGGAGGGCGCAACTGAAATGAATTTGAATGAAGTTCTTCAGTGCAAACGGCGATACATGCCGCCCGCCAGCATCTCGATGCGGCCCTGCATTTCCAGCGTCAGCAAACTGGCATGAATCGTCATCAGCGGCATCTGCGTGCGTTCTGCGAGTTCGTCGACCGACACCGGATCGTACCCGGCAGCTTCAAGCAACGCATCGGTTTCTGAGAGCTTGGCCGTTGCGGGCGAACTATGGCTTCGATCGCTTGCGGCAGGAAGCTGCCAGCGCAATTCCTCAAGAATGTCTTGTGCCGACTCGACAAGTTTGGCGCCCTGACGTATCAGCTGATGGCAGCCTTTAGCTAGTGGTGAGTGTATGGATCCGGGAATGGCAAATACCTCGCGTCCCTGCTCCAGCGCGCTTCTGGCAGTGATCAGTGAACCTGATTGCAGTGCTGCCTCGACCACCAGTACGCCCTGAGAGAGTCCGCTGATCAGGCGGTTGCGGCGCGGGAAGTTGGCGGCAATGGCCGGTGTACCTAATGGATATTCGCTGACCAGACAGCCGTCAGCCGCGATTCGGTGTGCGAGCTCTCTGTGCTTGGCCGGATAAACGAGATCCAGCCCGGTACCTGTGATCGCAACGGTAGAACCCTGCGACGGGTCTGCACTGAGCGCGCCCTCGTGCGCGCTGCCGTCTATGCCCAGCGCGAGTCCGGAGATGACGGTCAGGCCGGCGTGACTTAGTGACTGTGCGAAGCGCGCGGCGTTTTGAAGTCCTTGTTGCGTGGCGCTACGGCTGCCGACAATCGCCACCGAGGGACGCGAGAGCAAATCAGCTCGCCCTTTCAGGTACAGCAGCGTGGGTGGATCCGGGATGCTGAGCAGCGATTGCGGATAGTCTTGGTCTGCCAGAGTCAGCACCCGGTTGCCCGGCTGACGAGCCCACGCAAGTGAGAGGTCGATCTGCGCTGCAATCGGCTCGGAGGGCGGCGCACTGAGTGCGAGTGCGAGTTTTTCATGCACGCATTTTTGTAATGCAGCGAAGCCGGCGCCGAACACTTGCTCAGGCAAGCCGAACCGGTTCAGCAGATCGCGGGCTGTTTGTGTGCCGACGCCGTCAGTAAGCGACAGTCGCAGCCAGTCGGAAAGTCCCTCGGATTCAGTCATGGGTGTGAAGTTTCAGGGAGGCAGAACGAGATCGCCGACCGTGATGGTGTCGCGTGAGCGCATGACCATCGCCACTGACATTCGCTCGGCAACCCCAAGCACCAGCAACAGCGCAATAGACGAGTTCTCTTCAGACGACTGGAGTGCGTGCGAGGGTTCATCAGCGCGGATTCTAACGTGCCGTGCCACCCGAACGATGCTGCCGCGGCTGATCCCGTGTTTTTCGCCGCGATTGAGCACCACCAGATCATTCGTACCAGCCCAGCGCCCCTCGTGGAGAATGCCGGCAAGCCTGCCTGCAGGTGCGACCGACGCACGGATAGACGCTGGCGATTGCCAGGACTCTGCGATACGCACCAGCCGGTCTCCAGTCTGCATCTCAGCCTCTGACGCCGTCACCACAAAGCGATGGGTCAGTGTGCCGCGCGTTGCCAGGCGGACGCGTCCCACTTTCCGGCTGGCTATGCCCAGCACGTCATTGGTATCGGGATCAGTGACAGGTGCCGACGATCGAACCACATCGAAGTTCTGCTCATTGCCCAAATCACCACGAACGAAAATCGAATCCCCCTCGCCCGCCAGTGCCCGACCTTCGGTCATGCCGACGATCACCGGTGCGATATCGAGCTGGCCGACGCCAAACAAGCGTATGCGCGAGAGCATGCGCAGCACAGGTTCGGCGACCACAGGAATACGTTGCGCATCCAGCGCTTGCGCACGTACGGCTGGCGACAAGCGAAGTAATGAATGGGGGCTCTGTTCGGATACGCCCGCGCGTAGCACGCCGCGAATGCGGTCCAGCAGGATCAGCTGCCCGGGATAGATCCAGTGGGGATCGCGAACGCTGTCGCGGTTGATCTCCCAGACCTGCGGCCAGCACCAGGGATTTTTCAGGAATAATGAGGCAATACCCCACAGGGTGTCGCCTTGCTGAACCCGATACTCGTTTGGCGCATCGGATGCCCAATCACACTCGCTTGCCGCGTGAGCGTCAAGCGCCGGTATCTGGATCAGCAGTGTCGCCAGTGCGAGCTTGCAAGCGATACGCGCCGGCAGTTTCACCAGAGTCGCTGTGCTACACTTTTTCATCGCGCATTGTCCTGTCGTGCTCTCTGAGCACGTGCGTAGTCGCTGCTGATGTGTCAAAACGGCAGCGGAATTTTTGCTGGATGGTTTTTCCGCAGATTGTGTATGAGCGGGTAAATTTCCCGACTTCCAAAGCTGCATTTTTTTATTCTTGTTGCGCAAAAGCTGTATGGCTCTGCTACCTATCCTTCGCTATCCCGATCCGCGCTTACACAACATTGCCAGCCCGGTCACGGCCTTTGATGAACGATTAAAGAAATTAGTCGCGGACATGGCCGAGACCATGTATGACGCACCAGGCATTGGATTGGCGGCCACTCAGGTGGATGTGCATGAACAGGTGATCGTTATCGATGTCTCCGAGGCGCGTGATCAGCTGCAAGTCCTGATCAATCCTGAAATCATCTGGAGCAGCGATGATCGGCAGGTGTATGAAGAAGGCTGCTTGTCTGTGCCCGGCATTTATGACGGCGTCGAGCGACCTTCGCGTGTGCGCGTGCGCTCGCTGGATGTGGAGGGGCATCCGCATGAATTCGATGCCGACGGGCTGCTGGCGGTCTGCGTGCAGCATGAGATGGATCATCTGAAAGGCAAGGTGTTTGTCGAGTACCTGTCGCTGCTCAAGCGCAACCGTATCAAGACCAAGCTTCAGAAAGAAGAACGCGAACTCAAGCGCGACAAGCCCGCTATGGCCGCACGCTGAAGCAGTGGTGCGCTGCCCGCCGCGCCTATAATCTCCGCATGAAAGTCATTTTTGCCGGTACGCCCGAGTTTGCCGCCACCGCATTGGCCGCCTTGCATGATGCAGGCTTCGATATCCCCCTGGTGCTGACCCAGCCCGATCGCCCTGCCGGTCGTGGCATGCAGCTGCATCCCTCTCCGGTAAAACGATACGCGCTCGCGCATGGCATGCCTGTCGCACAACCCGTGTCGCTTCGCCTGGATGGCAAATTCCCGGCGGAAGCCGCGGCGGCACATGCGCTATTGAAAAACACCGAGCATCAGGTGATGGTGGTTGCGGCCTACGGACTGATCTTGCCGGCATCGGTGCTGCACATTCCGCCGCTGGGTTGCATCAACATTCACGCATCGCTGCTGCCTCGCTGGCGTGGTGCGGCGCCGATACATCGCGCGATAGAAGCCGGTGACCGCGAGACAGGCATCACCTTGATGCAGATGGACGAGGGACTTGATACCGGGCCGATGCTCATGAAGCACATCGAGCCGATCTCGGAAGCCGACACCACGGGCACGCTGCACGACCGGTTGGCATTACTCGGTGGGCGTATGATCGTAGAGGCATTGAAGCAACTGTCAGCGGGTAAGCTGCATGCAACACCGCAACCTGACGACGGTGTGAGCTACGCGACGAAGATTTCCAAGGATGAGGCCGCCCTCGATTTTCGCTTGCCCGCTGAGCAGCTTGTGCGGCGCATACAAGCATTCAATCCTTTTCCCGGCGCGCTCGCCCATCTCAATGAGACGCCACTCAAGCTGTGGCGTGCCCGCCTCGAGTCCTCTTCAGGGCAACCCGGAGAAATCCTTGCCGCCGACGCGCAGGGTATCGTCGTCGCCTGCGGTCAGGGTGCGTTGCGGCTCACGGAGCTGCAAAAACCTGGCGGCAAGCGGCTTGCGGCTGCACCATTCCTGCAAGGTTTTCCAATGAAAACAGGGCAGTCATTCCAGCGTGCCGCCTGAATTCCCGTATAATGACGCGGCGCCGATTTGATTACTCAAGTCAAAACCAGCTTGCGGGCGCAATGAGCGACGACGCTCTGAACAAATACTGCTAAAGCGGCGCACAGACCCGGCTTCGCTTTGCAGGCCGGGTTTTTCGTTTGTGCAGTGCCAGAATAACTTTCCATGAAACGCGACGCTATTTCCTCCACCGAAGCCACCCTGAGGTCGCTGCTCGAGCAGCGTATCCTGATTCTCGATGGTGCGATGGGCACCATGATTCAGCGCTACAAACTCACCGAAGAAGACTATCGCGGCGAGCGTTTTGTGGATTTTGCGGTGCCGGGCAAGGAAATTTTCGTTAAAGGCAATAACGAATTGCTGACGTTGACTCAGCCGAACATCATCCGCGAGATCCACGAGCAGTATCTGGCGGCGGGTGCAGACCTGATCGAGACGAATACCTTCGGCGCCACGTCAATCGCGCAGGATGATTACCACATGGCGCATCTCGCCTATGAGATGAACCTCGAGGCAGCGCGCATCGCCCGTGCCGCCTGCGACAAATACTCGACCACCGACAAGCCGCGCTTCGTTGCTGGCGCGCTTGGCCCGACGCCGAAGACCGCCTCGATCTCGCCTGATGTCAATGATCCCGGCGCGCGTAACGTGAGCTTCGACCAGCTGGTCGCTGCCTATCACGAACAGACGCGCGCGCTGGTTGAGGGTGGCTCCGATGTGCTGCTGGTCGAGACCGTGTTCGACACGCTCAATTGCAAGGCGGCTCTGTTCGCCATCGATCAATTTTTTGAAGAGACCGGGCAAAAGCTCCCGATCATGATCTCCGGTACGGTGACCGATGCCTCCGGACGCGTGCTGTCCGGTCAGACGGTGTCTGCTTTCTGGAATTCCGTCCGGCATGCCAAGCCGCTCACGGTTGGCCTGAACTGCGCGTTGGGTGCGGCACTGATGCGACCCTATGCCGAGGAACTATCAAAGGTTGCCGAGACCTATGTCTGCATCTATCCGAATGCCGGCCTGCCGAATCCGATGTCCGACACCGGTTTTGATGAGACGCCGGAGGTCACCTCATCCTTGCTGAAAGAATTTGCCGAGAGCGGCTTTGTGAACATTGCCGGTGGCTGTTGCGGAACGACGCCAGAACACATCAAGGCGATCGCAGACACGGTCAGGAGCATAGCGCCGCGCCACATTCCCACGCATTTACACACGATGCGGCTGTCCGGGTTGGAGCCGTACATCATTGATGAAGACTCGCTCTTCGTGAACGTTGGCGAACGCACGAATGTGACGGGATCCAAGGCGTTCGCGCGCATGATCCTCAACGAGCAGTACGAAGAAGCGCTGGCGGTCGCGCGCCAGCAAGTCGAGAATGGCGCACAGATCATCGATGTCAACATGGACGAGGCAATGCTGGATTCGGTAGCGGCGATGACGCGCTTCTTGAATCTGATCGCTTCCGAGCCGGACATCGCTCGCGTGCCGGTGATGATCGATTCGTCCAAATGGTCGGTGATCGAGGCGGGACTGAAGTGCGTGCAGGGCAAATCCATCGTCAATTCGATCTCGCTCAAGGAAGGTGAAGAAGAGTTCCTGCGTCAGGCGACACTGTGCCGTCGCTATGGCGCGGCTGTGATCGTGATGGCTTTTGACGAAACCGGCCAGGCTGATACCTTCGCACGCAAGACCGAGATCTGTGAACGCGCTTACAAGCTGCTGACCGATAAAATCGGCTTCCCGCCAGAAGACATCATTTTTGATCCGAATATTTTTGCGATCGCGACGGGTATCGACGAGCATAATAACTATGCTGTGGATTTCATCGAAGCCACACGCTGGATACGCGACAATCTGCCGCATGCCAAGGTCAGCGGCGGCGTATCGAATGTGAGCTTTTCGTTCCGGGGCAATGATCCGGCGCGCGAGGCGATACATACGGTTTTCCTGTATCACGCGATCCGCGCTGGCATGAGCATGGGCATCGTGAATGCCGGGATGATTGGTGTCTATGACGATCTGGACACCGAGCTGCGCGAGCGTGTCGAGGATGTGGTCCTGAACCGCCGCGATGATGCAACCGAGCGCATGATCGAGATCGCCGCCACGCTGAAGGCGGGCGACAAGAAAGATGAGCAAAACCTCGCTTGGCGCGAGGCCACTGTCGAGAAGCGTCTCTCGCATGCGCTCATCCATGGCATTACGCAATGGATTGTCGACGACACCGAAGAGGCGCGCCAGCAAGTGGAGTCGCGCGGCGGTCGTCCTATCCATGTGATCGAAGGACCGCTGATGGATGGCATGAACATCGTTGGCGACCTGTTCGGTCAGGGCAAGATGTTCCTTCCTCAGGTGGTGAAATCAGCGCGCGTGATGAAGCAGGCGGTCGCGCATCTGGTGCCCTTCATCGAGGAAGAAAAGCTGGAAGAAGAGCGTCGCACCGGCAAAGCCGCCAAGCCCAAGGGCAAGATTGTGATTGCGACCGTGAAGGGCGATGTGCATGACATCGGCAAGAACATTGTTTCTGTTGTTCTGCAATGTAACAACTTCGAAGTCGTGAATATGGGCGTGATGGTGCCGTGCTCTGAAATTCTGGCCAAGGCCAAGGCAGAGAATGCGGACATCATTGGCTTGTCTGGCCTGATCACGCCGTCGCTGGAAGAGATGGCGCATGTCGCCAAAGAGATGCAGCGCGACCCGCACTTCCGGATGCTGAAGATACCGCTGCTGATCGGTGGCGCGACGACCAGTCGCGCACATACGGCGGTGAAAATTGCGCCGAACTATGAAGGGCCTGTGGTCTATGTGCCCGATGCATCGCGTTCGGTGTCGGTCGCGCAGTCGCTGCTGACGCCGGAGGCTCGCGATCGGTATGTGTCCGACCTGGCTACCGACTACGAGCGCATCCGCCACCAGCACGCGGGCAAGAAAGCGTTGCCTATGGTGTCGCTGGATGCTGCTCGCAACAACAAGATGGCGCTGTCATTCAGCGGTAGCGCCGCGCCGCACAAGCCCAAAGTCATCGGTCGCCGCCACTTCCGTAATGTGGATCTGGGTGTGCTTGCGAACTATATCGACTGGGGTCCTTTTTTCCAGACCTGGGACCTCGCAGGGCCTTTCCCTGCGATCCTGACTGATCCAGTGGTGGGCGAGTCGGCGAGCAATGTGTATCGCGAAGCGCAAGCGATGCTGAAGAAGATCATCGAAAGCCGCTGGCTGACGGCGAATGGCGTGATGGCGATCTTGCCGGCCAATAGCGTCAATGATGATGATATCGAGGTCTATACCGACGAGACCAAGAGCGAAATCGCCTTTACATACTACGGGCTGCGTCAGCAATCCGAGCGCCCGGTGATTGATGGTGTGCGGCGACCCAATCAGTGCCTTGCCGATTTCATCGCGCCTAAATCTTCCGGTACGAACGATTATCTCGGTATGTTCGCAGTGACTGCGGGCCTTGGCATCGAGAAACATGAGAAGCGCTTTGAAGAGGCAAATGACGATTACTCTTCCATCATGCTCAAGGCGCTGGCCGACCGGCTCGCCGAGGCCTTTGCCGAGTATCTGCATGAGCGCGTGCGCAAGGAGTTGTGGGGCTATGCGGGTGATGAACATCTGGATAATGCCGCGTTGATCGCGGAATCGTATCGCGGCATACGCCCGGCACCCGGCTATCCGGCGTGCCCTGAGCACACGGTAAAGGAGGATGTATTCCGCATTCTCGAATGCGAGGATATCGGCATGAGCCTAACCGAATCGTATGCGATGTTCCCGGGGGCATCCGTCTCCGGTTTTTACTTCGCGCATCCGGAATCCAAGTATTTCACTGTCGGCAAGATTGGCGAAGATCAGCTCAAGGACATGGCAGCGCGCCGCAAGGTCAGTGTTGAGCAGTTACAGCGCTGGCTTGCTCCCAATCTGTAAGCTTCTTGCGGTTTAGTGCAGCGGAGCGCCTTCGACAAAGACCTTCAGCTCGCCCGCGCCGAATGCTTGCCAGGCTTCATTGGTTGTCAGCGGCTCGGTGACGATGACGGCGACGCGATCATTCGGTGTGGTGACCTCCGAAAAATCAACGGTCAGGTCTTCGTCGGAGAGTTTGGCTTGCGCGAAAGGATACTGGCGAACGATGTAATGCAGCCGCGTCGAGCAATGCGCGTACAACGCTGAGCCGTCGGACAGCATCATGTTGAACACGCCATGGGCGGCAATGTGCGAGGTCAGTGCCGCTAAAGTGCTGCGCAAGGCGTCTGTCGCCGGCGGTCTGTCTCCGAATTGCTCTCGCAGCTGCTGCAACAAGTAGCAAAACGCCCGTTCGCTGTCGGTGTTACCGACGGGTCTGAACGGCCCGTTCAGCGCAGGGGAAAAATTCTTCAGGTCGCCATTGTGAGCAAACACCCAGTATCTGCCCCACAGCTCGCGCACAAATGGATGGCAGTTTTCCAGTGCGACCTGCCCTTGTGTTGCCTTGCGGATGTGAGAGATGACGTTTTTTGATTTGATCGGATAGCTCTTGATCAGGCTTGCTACCGGAGAGGCGACTGCCGATTCATGATCGACGAAGAGTCGCACGCCAGCACCCTCGAAAAAAGCAATGCCCCAGCCATCCTTGTGCTCATCGGTGAGGCCGCCGCGTGTCGCGAAGCCGGTAAAACTGAACACGATGTCAGTCGGGACATTGCAATTCATTCCCAGCAGCTGGCACATGGCAAAGGTGAGTTAAGTGGTGGCAGTTGTTCAACGTTATCACGATTCTGACAGCGTGCTTGCGCTCGCAATGCGGGCGGCAAGCTGTAACTGGCAGCGCCAGAGCGCGTGACCGGAGGCTCGGTATTTTTGCTCAAAAGGCGATAGCGCATCAGCTTCAGAGGGCAGATTCTCGCAGCTGACGGGTACGCCGGTCAGCTGCGTGACTGCTGATGCAAACTCTTCAATGTAAATTTTCCAGTTGCTGCGGCATTCGATCTGCCCGCCCAGTGCGAGTAATGCGGGAAACACCGGGTGTCCATGCCAGCGGCGCACCAGCTGAGATTTTTTTGGCCAGGGATTCGGATAGAGCAGGTAATGATGCGAGGGGTAAACCGCATGTTCGAGCATCAGCCGCCAGAAGTCCACCAGATCGGCACGCACCAGCACATGATTGCTGGGCACTTCAGCGTCCCAGCGCAGCTCGCGCGCCAGGCGGTCGGCGGATTGATCAATGCCGATCACGTAGCGATCGGGGTGGCGCTGTGCAAGCTTGCGAGTAGATAGGCCAACGCCACAGCCAGCGTCGATGATCAGCGGCCTGCCGCCTGCCGCTTGCCAGGCATTGATCGCGGTGTCGAATCCCCTCCGGCTGTGATCCGCGATGGGGCGCAGATAGCGAGAACTCACGTGGCGCTCAATCAGCCCGTGCAGCTGATCGTGAATGCCGAACTGATTGCTGGTGACGGGACGAGAATTGGCGTGCAATCAGACTGACTCGATGGTTGAATCGCTTCAGTGCAGCACAACGGATTGCGCCATCAGTGAGCCGTAGCTACCCAGAAATTCATCGATTTCTTCGATGCTGGGCTCTCGGGCAATCAGCTCCCGCACATGCTGGCGAAATGACTCTGCCAGCGGGCCGGCGATGAAGATCTCTTTTTTGGCGGGCTTGTCAAGAATTTCATAGCCGCCGAAGCGCATCGCTTCCATTCCTGCCTCTGCGCGAAACTCCACCACGCTGTAGTGTTCGCTGTTGTAGATCAGGTTCATGCGGGCTCCTTGGAGAAAAACAGAGAGAGATTTGCCTCTCTCTGCTGTCCGACATGGTGATGCGAAGGGAAATTTCAAGAGTGAAGCGCACATCTCGTCCCTAGAGGACGGGTCACCACCGCTAGGTTGTCGAGGCCCTGCCGCAATCGAGTTCAGGCCCCAGGTACAGCCTACCGCAATATTGCTCTTCTCGCAAAAAACTTTGCACAGAATTCAGATGCGACGCGTCCGAGAGGCTCATGAAGAGAATCTCGGGCGGATGCCTCAGCAGGCGATTGAGAGTCACCCGCATGGTCAGGCTGCCGGTGCAGCACGGGCAGCCAGGAGCAATGCGGATGACGGTCAGCGCCTCGGATGGGGTCAGCCCACTATCGCTGGCGAGTCCTTCGAGCAGCGCAACAGCGGTCGATCCGGGCGGCAGCTCACCGGCGATTGCTTTTTCACGTGCGGCAGAATTACCACCGTGCACCAGCCGTACCAGTGTCATCCCGACTTCTTCGCTGCCTTGCTGGACTCGACACCGAGCTGCTTCAGCTTGCGGTAAAGGTGGGTTCTCTCCAATCCTGTGCGCTCGGCCACGCGTGTCATGCTGCCCCCCTCTCGCACCAGATGATGCTCGAAATAGGCGCGCTCGAAAGCATCTCTCGCCTCGCGCAATGGCAGTTCGAAAGAGACGCGGAATTCTTTTTCGGGGGCCGCATAAGCGGTGGTGGACGCGCTCAGCGCGCCGGAGTAATTGCCCAGGCTGGCGTAGGTATTCATTGGCGCCGAGAGACTGTTCTTTTCGGCGCTGATCACGTGTCGGCTGTAGCCGTTATTGTTCAGCATGGCGCCGCGCGCCTGATCCTGACCGCGCGACAGTCCTTGCTGTACGGTCTTGAGCAGCTTTTGCAGCGATATTGGCTTCTCGAGGAAATTCATCGCGCCGATGCGCGTCGCTTCCACGGCGGTGTCGATGGTGGCATGACCGGACATCATGATGACTGGCATGGTCAGCAGCCCATCGCGCTGCCACTCCTTGAGCAGTGTCACGCCATCGGTGTCGGGCATCCATATGTCGAGCAGTACCAGGTCAGGGCTGCCCGAGATGCGCAACTCGCGCGCCTGGTTGGCGTCTTCCGCCGTGGTGACCACATGCCCTTCGTCGCCCAGTATTTCCGAGAGCAGCTCCCGGATACCCATCTCATCGTCGACTACCAGTATGTTTGCCATGGCTGACTCTCCATCTTTTATACCGTTTCCCTTCGGAAGCGCTGATTACATAACACCAGTGACTTTTGCCGCTAGCTGAGTCTCGCTGAGCCCTTGATTTTGCTGGGTCCCGCGCCGCACAGCGGCGCTGGCTCGCCATAAAACATTCAGCGCCTCTCGTGATTAGAAATTGTATTTTTTGCAATTCTTAATGTCAAATGCTAATGTCAAATGCTTAAATGCTCGCCAGCTTGAGCAGCAGTATCGATACCTGCGCACCTCGGGCTTCTTTGCGGTTAAGCAACTCAATACGTCCGCCGTGCTCCTCTATGATCTTCCGTACCACCGGCAATCCCAGGCCGGTACCCTTGGGCTTGGAGGTGACGTAGGGTTCGAAAGCCCTCGGGAGAACAGCGGCGCTAAAACCCGGTCCGTTATCCGTCACGCTCAGTCTCACCGCGACGCGGGTACTGCCATCAGCATCGGTGTAGTGAATCGTTTCAGTGGCCAGATCAATGCGCGGTGGGCTGCCATCGCCGCGGATCTCTGCTGTCGCATCAAGCGCGTTTTGCAGTAGGTTGTGTATCACCTGCCGCAGTTGGGTTGCATCACCCAAAATCTCGGGCAAGGCCGGATCGAGCCGCGCGTGCAGATGTCGACTGCCGTCGAGGCCGCTATACAGCTCGAGGATTTCCTCAATCAGTGCGTTAAGGTTCAGAGGCTTGAGCAGTGGTGGCGGCGTCTTCGCGTAGTCGCGGAAATTGTCCACCATCTGCTGCATTGCCACCACTTGATTGACGATCGTATTAGTACCTCGTTCAAGCAGCGCAAGATCAGCGCCAGAGAGCCGGGCCTCCAGTTTCATCATCAGCCGCTCGGCAGAAAGTTGTATCGGCGTGAGTGGATTCTTGATCTCGTGCGCCAGACGTCGCGCCACCTCCGCCCAAGCGACAGAACGCTGCCCAGAGATCAGGTCAGAAATGTCATCAAAGACCACGACATGACCAAGACCCGAGCCGACGGGCAGTCGCGCGCCTCGCGCCAGCAAGGTGATCTCGGTTGGTGCATGCCACTCGACCGAGCGGCCGGGCAGGCCGATCTGCTGCTGCCAGTGCTGATCACGCGGATCCGTGTTGCTCATCGCGGACTGAGCGTTCTGCTCTGAAAAAGCGCGAATAATGGGCTCGCTGAAATCTTTTAAGCCTTCGATGCTCGCGAAAGGATGCTTGAGCCATGCCGTCAGGCCTGAGTGGAGTATCTGCTCTGCCGATGCATTGAAGGTCACTAGCCGCAGCTGATCGTCCAGCACCATCACGCCAGCGGACATATTCGCCAGCACCGATTCAAGGTAGGCCTTGGCGTTTTCAAGCGCCTTGCGATTGCGCTCGACAGCTTCCCTCGCCTCTGACAGCTGCATGGTCATCAGGTTGAACGATTGTGTCAGTGTGCCTAATTCGTCAGTGCTGGCGACGATGGGCCTCGGCGATAGATCGCCCTCGGCCACGGCCTTGGTACCTTCGGCGAGTAGCAACAGTGGCCGTGCCAGATCGGTCGCAAGCAGGAAGGCACTGACCATCGCGGCGAATATGGCGAGAAGCAGCGTCAGAGTCAGCGTCACCAAATAAAAATTACGAAGGCCCGTCCGAGCCAGCGAGCGTTCCTGGTATTCGCCGTAAGCAATGCGCAAGGCCTCGGCATTGGCTGCGAGCTGCTCCGGCACGGGCTGGATGACCTGAAGGTACCGCGGCCGTCCTCCGCCTAGAGACAGCAGGGATCCATCACCGCGAATCGCCATCACCACGCGAATCTGGAGTGAGTTTTTTGAAGCAGCATTCCTGACGCCACCTGTTTCAGTGTCGCCTTCGATCAGCCCAAAGCCGTCCATGGAGCGCGCTCTGGCAATCATCGAGGGAGTCGGGAGGTCGGGCACAAGACTGGCCACGCTGTTCGATGTGCTGGCAATCAGGTGGCCAGAGCCGGACACGATAGCGACCTCATTGAGCCGATTGCGTTCCGCAATTCTGGGCAGCTGGGCGACCAGCGCAGCGTCGGACATCTCCGAGAGCTCGGATGCCACGCCACGCGCCTTTTGCCGAAGGTCTGCCAGCGACGCATCGAGCGCGCTTCTTCCCAGTGTAAGCCCGGACTCGAGCGCCGTCTCCACTTTGACGTTGAACCAGGACTCGATAGAGCGCGAGACGAACTGCACAGAGACCAGATAGATCACGACGCCGGGCAGCACACCCATCAGCGTAAACATCAGGACCAGTCGCGTCATCAGACGTGAACCGAAGCGTTTGCGCCGGTAACGACTGGCGAGGCGAGCGAGCAGGAAAAGCACCAGCACGAACAGCAGCGCGCCAGCGGCGACATTGGCGCCCAATATCGATGAGTAATAGGTTTCGAACAGCTGAGTGTTTGCGCTGGCTGCGGTCAGCAGGTAGAGCAGCACAGCCACCAGCGCGGCCGCAGACAAGAGCATATAGCGCAGCGCCCGGCTCATTTGGCCTCGGTCTTGTGGGTGACACGCGCCCAGCCTGAGGAGATGCGCCACTCGCCGCTGCCCATTGCGCTGACCTGAATTGGCTTGGGCAGTTGGGAGACATCGAGACTCAACTGTACTGCGACGCTGTAGCTTGTGTCCGGCCTGAGCGCACCGGGCTCGGCTACCTGCCAGCGTCCCGTATGCCGCAGCAGCGCCAGCATCTCATCCAGCCGTGAAAAATTTCGGTGCAGGCTTCCATCGATCGATGCCCGGTACTGCCGAGTCAGCACGTTGTAGGAAAGTCTGAGCGATCGGCTGGCTTTGATAGCTACATCATCGAACCAGTACCAGCGCGGGCGTGACACTTCAAGTTGTAGCTTGAAGTAGAGCGGAATTCCACGCATCAGTGCATCTTCAAGCGGGTGGGTCAGTTCGACCGAGAAGTTCGAGGAGAGCACATAGCCCTCGTCGGAAAGCTGAAGCGCCGCATCGAGGAACTCGATACCCTCATTGGCCTTCGCCGGCAATGCTATCAACGCCCCAAGCAGCAGCAGACAGCTGGCGACGAACAGCTGCCTTAACTTGCTGAAGAAGGCCTGGCCGACGCCCGAGCGACGGTTGCTGCCAGACGCTGGCCGGAGAACTCCCACGTAATGACACCCTGGATAGAGAGTGGTAAAAAAACCACGTTTCGTGAACCGGGCGATAGTATCAAACCAGGGGCTTTTGGAGTAGCGCATAAAACAGCCCATCGTGGTCATCCACTGCGCTCAGGGATGGCAGCAGCTGGCCCGGCGCGCCCAGCCGCAGTGCACGGTGCCGCTCCGCGAAGGCCTGAGCTTGCAGCGCGGACTCTTCCGGCCATACCGAGCAAGTGACGATCAACAGCTTGCCGCCGGGCCTGAGCATCTGCCAGAGATTGTCGAGAATCTCGGATGACAGGCGCGCCAGTTCAGCGCTATCGGACGGACGTCTCAGCCAGGGAATGTCAGGATGCCTGCGCACGATACCGGAGGCTGTGCATGGCACATCGGCGAGTATTCGGTCGAAAGCTCGTTCATCCCACCAGTCGCGGCGGCGCGCATCACCCACTCGGACTTGTGCATTCAGCGAGAGCCGTTCGAGGTTTTGGACGACGCGCTTGAGTCGCTCAGGATCGTGGTCCAGCGCGAGCAGATCGATATCGGCGGTCTCCAGCAGATGGCCGGTCTTGCCTCCGGGCGCCGCGCAAGCATCCAGCACACGCATGCCGGCAGACAGATCCAGCAGCGGCGCAGCAAGCTGAGCTGCCGCATCCTGCACCGACACCCAGCCATCGGCAAAGCGAGGTATCTCGCTGACAGACATTGGCTGAGCAAGTCTGATCGCGGACTCGCCGATTCGCGTTGCATCGATCTCTGCGCTTTTCAGCAGAGACAAGTAGTCGTCGGTGGTGGTTTTGCGCCGATTCACGCGTAAGGTCAGCGGCGATCGCTTGTGCCCGGACGTGAGCAGCGCTTCCCAGTGATCAGGCCAGTCATGGCGCGCCTTGTCTATCCACCACTGCGGATAGTTCCAGCGCGCGGTGTCGCTCGCGCGCGCTTCAATCAGCAGAGATTCACGCTCACGCAAAAATCGCCTGAGCACTGCATTGACCAGACCCTTGGCACGGCCAAGCTCGCGGTCTGCTGCGCAGGCCGAGACAGCTTGATCAACGACCGCATGTTCGGTGTAAGGGCGGTCTTCATCAATGAGCAGCGCGAGCGCGACGCCGATCAAGGCACCCAGTCGAGCAGGCTTTGGCGGTGCGTCCAGCAGGCATGCGCGCACGGTCTTTACGACAGCCCAGTGCCGCAAGCCACGATACGCAAGATCCTGGATCGCTCCGCGTGAAGCGGGCAAGGGACGTAGTGCCCTAAACAAATCAGCGAGCGCCCGGGGCAGGGATGTGCCGGCGTCTACCTGTGCCAGTGCCAGCGCGGCACCGGTCAGCGCAAACGCAAGCGAATTTTGCGGTAATGCTGACGTTGGCCCGGACTTTGCCGCTGATTTTTGCAATTTCTCAGCGGCCTTGGCCATGCGCGTCAACATCCTGCATCAAACACCCCACATCACGAACGTGTTTTCTTGCTTCGCATTGCGCATCATTTCAAGCAGAGGGAAGGCGCGTGCGGCAAAGCTGACTTTTTTACCGGATTCGAGATCTTCTTCTTCAATCTTGAGGTTACCCTCATTGTCTTCGGAAGCGGGCGACTGCTTGCTGAGTGCAACCTCTTCTTCCAAACGAGCGACCGCGTCCGGCATTTCCTCGGCAGTGATGATCCCCTGGTCGACATTTTTGCCGAGCAAATCGAGCAAGGGCTTGGCGTGCATTTTGTACATCAGCACATCGGCTGCGGCACTGGACTTGAAGGTGATTAACATGAGGCGTTGTCAAACACGTGAGAGTGGGAAGCCAGCCACGATAGCATGGCCCGCAGCAGTTTTTCGTATTTACGGCGTCGCAGCCGTACCTGTTGGTGTAATCACCAAAGCTTTGCTGGTGACGAAACGAAATAGCGCAAAACTCTGCACCAGCACGTACACGCACCATGCCAAACGTATCGCCGCAGAGTTGTCGCATCCTTGGGCAACAAACGCATCGATCAGCAAACCCAGGCCCCACTGCACGCTGAAAGCGCCGATAAACAATGACAGATTGTAGGCGCTGTTCACTCGCCCTGCCTGCGCCGACGGAAACGACAAACTCACATGCGTCTGCGCCAGCGTCGATACGGTCACCAGCAGCGCGAAAGGCAGCCAGAGCAGCCATGCCCATGCATAGGGCAACAGCAACATGATCAGCTGCAGCAGGATGGACAAGCTGATCCCGATGCCGACGACTCGCAGTGCAGGCCAGCCTCGCTGGCTGCCGTACGATACATGGCGCGGCGCCCACCAGGACAGCAGCAAATAAGACAGCATCAGGCAAAGATTGAAAGCGAACAGTGCGCGCGAGGCTTGCGTGACCGATAGCCCCAGTACCTGGGTCATCCAGGGGCCTGCCCACAGCGTCTGCACCGCCATGAAACCGCCCTGGTGCACGCTGCCCAGTAGCGCCATGCGGCGAAAGTAAGGGTGCGTGAATATGGCTTTATATGACAAGGCGTCCGCGGCGGAACTGGGTGTCACAGTGAGCTGCATTCGCTCGCGCTCGACATCGCGCAAGCGAAAGAACAAGGTGACGGTCGCGATCACGATCAGGGCTGACATTAGCCAGAAAACGCCGCGCCAGCCGATGACGGGCAACAGCTCCGCCACTGGTACGGTGGTGGCCAGCGCGCCTGCAGTGCCTAACACCAGCATCCAGCTGGCGAGCTGGCTCTGGCGTTCGGGGGCATACCAGCTACGGTAGGCTTTGTAGGGTGCCATCAGGCACGCGGACACGCCGACACCGATCAGGGCGCGCCCCGCCCACAATCCGGCGAGCGTGTCGCTGGTGGCGAAAATCGCAGCACCCAGTGCAGCAAACACCAGCAGCGCTGCTTCTGTGCGTCTTGGTCCGTATTTGTCCAGCCATACGCCCAGCGGAAGTTGCAGGCTTGCGAAGCCAACAAAATAGGCTGACGACAGCAGACCAAGATCGGCATTCGACAACTGCAGATCGGCCATCAGTGCGGGTGCGATCACTGCATTGATTGCGCGGAATGCGTAGGACAGAAAATACGCGCCACCAAACACCAGCACCACGCGCAGGGCCAGCCGGCCCTGAAGATAGTGAGCATGATCGGGCATCACTGCAGCGCGAAAGAGGCGAGGAAAGTATCGGCGATCTCAGCACTCAGTTTGTGCGACGGCCCGATGGCTACGGCCTGATAGACGCGCTGGTCTTTCATCGCGAAGCGCGCAAACAGCGTCATCTGGAGGCCATTGGCCAGCGTCCCGCTGGCTTGGATCTCGGTAGCTTCAGTACCGTCTTTGAGCTTGAGCGTCTTTTGATGCGTGATACTGCCACCGATATTTTTCACCATCGCGTGCTGCATCAGCTCAAGTGCTTGCGAGCGTTGCGCCGCATCGTCTATCAAGGCGCTGGCCACCGCAAAATTCATCTCGTCCGCCTCTGCCGCCGTCATGTGCATGTCGACCTTCATGTCTCCGAGGGCGACTGTCCGTGAATGGTTTGCCGGTTTGGCCGGCAAAAGCACCGTGAAGCGAGCCTCGGCGTTGCGAAGCTCGCGCCAGTTCAGGCTCGGGCTGCACGCCATCAAGGCCAGCGCGCAGACCATCACCAATGAGATATGCCGTGTTGAATGCATCATGAATCGCATGAGCGAGATGGTAACAGCTGAGCAGCGCTGAATTTTCGGCTTATTGAGGTGCTGCAAGCGCTCGCCGGTACTGGATGGCTTCGCTGACATGCGATGCTGCGACTCGCGCGCAGTGATCGAGATCGGCAATCGTTCGCGCCAGCCTTAGCACGCGATGATAAGCGCGCGCCGACCACTGCAGCCGCTCCATCGCACTGCGAAGCAGCGACTGCGTGCTGTCATCCGGCGCGCACAGCGCGTCCAGCTCTCCGGCAGACAGCGCCGCATTGGTTTTGTGCTGACGCCGTTGTTGCACCTCCCGCGCCAGCTGGACCCTCGCTGCGATGGCCGAGGAGGGCTCGCCTGTCGCGGACTGCAACATATCTTCCGCAGAGAGCGCAGCGACGGGCACCAGCATGTCGATGCGGTCGAGCAGGGGGCCGGAGATCTTTCCCTGGTAGCGCGCGATGCCGTCCGGGGTGCAGCGGCAGGCGCGTGACGGGTGTCCCTGATAACCACAGGGACAGGGGTTCATCGCTGCGATCAGCTGAAAGTTGCATGGAAAAACGGTCTGCCGCGCGGCACGCGAGATCGTGATTTGCCCGCATTCGAGCGGCTCGCGCAGTGCCTCGAGCACCTTTCGATCGAACTCAGGCAACTCATCAAGAAAAAGCACGCCGTGACTTGCCAGCGATATCTCACCCGGGCGAGGTACGCCGCCGCCGCCCACCAGCGCCGCCGCAGAGGCCGTGTGATGAGGCGCACGGAACGGCCGGCAGCCCCAGTGCGCAATCGAGAAACTGCCGCTGAGCGATTGCACAGCGGCCGCCTGCATCGCCTCTTCATCGGTCATCGGTGGCAAGACGCCCGGCAAGCGGTTGGCCAGCATCGACTTGCCGGCCCCCGGAGGTCCGACCATCAGTGCGCTGTGCCCGCCAGCGGCCGCGATTTCCATCGCCCGGCGCGCCTGCTGCTGACCGCGCACCTCGGAAAAATCAGGGTACTGCCAAGACCGCGCGGCAGGGGCGGCGCGCGTACGCACCAGGCGCGTCTCGGGGCTGGCGGAAGAAAAATGCGCGCAGACCTGCAGCAGTGAGCTGGCCGGATAGATCTCGGCTTCACTCACCAGAGCCGCCTCGGCGGCATTGGCCGAAGGAAGAATGAATGCCCGCCGCTGTGCGCCCGAGCCCCGTATCGCATGGCTCATGGCGAGTGCGGCGCGGATCGGGCGCAGCTCACCGGACAGCGAGAGCTCGCCGGCGAACTCGTACCGATCCAGCTCGGCGGAGGGCAGCTGCCGAGATGCGGCGAGGATGCCCAGTGCGATCGGCAGATCGAAACGACCGGACTCTTTGGGCAGGTCGGCCGGTGCGAGATTGACCGTGACACGGCCGACGGGGAAGTCAAAGCCACTGTTCTGCAGCGCCGCCCTGACGCGTTCGCGAGACTCCCGCACCTCGGCCTCGGCGAGTCCCACGATGGTGAATGCAGGCAAGCCATTGGCCAGATGAACCTCCACGCTGACCACGGGCGCTTCCAGCCCGCACAGCGCCCTGCTGCGTAAGACAGCCAGCCCCACCGGGCGTCAGGACCGCAGTCGGGATTCGAGCTCGGCGACGCGAGCTTCCAGGGCTTCGAGCTTCGCTCGCGTCCGGGCGAGGACCTCGGACTGGATCTCGAATTCTTCGCGGGTCAGCAGATCGAGTTTGGCAAAGCCCTGATTGAGCATCGCCTTGAGGTTTTTCTCGAGGTCTCGCGCGGGCGAGCGCTGCAACACGTCTTGGATGTTTTGTTGCAGATCGGAAAGGAGACTGGGTCTAGGGGTCATGAGATTTGCTAGGATGAAACATGCACTGAATTGAGGCGACCGCGCTTTGATGGTGCAACGCTGGCGTTCGGCCTGCCTTGACGGAAGGCTCGATGCTAGCGGAATTGGCTGAAATGACAAGACTTTTCCTGATTTTCAGCTGGCACATGTCCTGCTTAGGTCCCTTGGGCACACACGGCATTCGTGGGCAGGTTTTTTTATTTAACATCAAGAAGGAAAACAATGAAAAAAACTATTCTAGCTGGCGCTCTACTCTCGGCACTTGGGGCCCACCATGGTCTTGCCGCTGCCGACGATGCAGCATCCAAACCGGACAACGAGGTCACCTTCAAAGCGGGCATTCTCTCCGACTACCGTTATCGTGGTGTGACCCAATCGCGTTTCAAGCCCTCGTACACCGCAGGGGTTGACTATGTGAACAATCCTTCTGGCATTTTCCTTGGTGCGACTGGCTACACGATTAAATGGATCGAGGACGGTGGCGCGACCGACGGCAACCTCGAGATAGACGTTTATGGTGGCAAGCGCGGTGAGCTCGCGCCGGGCTGGCAGTACGAGGTAGGTGGCCTGTACTACTGGTATCCGAAAAACACTTACGCTGACGCCGTGACCTGTACACCTGCCGCGTTGTACTGCACCAGTAACGCCAACACATTTGAGCTGAACGGCAAAATCGGCACGGGTCCGTATTACTTCCAGTACTCACACAGCTTGACCGATTTGTTCGGCTGGAAAGGCAGTAGCAACAGCGCCTACTATGATTTCGGCGCAGATTTCCCTCTCGCTGATGGTTATGTGCTCAACGCACACGTTGGGTATCAGAAAGTGGCCAACCTCTCGGCCGCGAATTTCACTGACTACAGGCTCGGTGTGACCAAGGACTTCGGCTTTGTCATTGCCTCTGCGGCCTACGTTGCAGCGGATACCGACAAGGCTTACTACGTTACTCCAGCCGCAAGGAAGCCAGCTGACAAAAATACCGGCGCAGCAGGCCTGGTGGTATCGCTCATCAAAACTTTCTAATCCAACCTAGAGGCTGAAATGAAACTCATCACTGCCATCATCAAGCCGTTCAAGCTCGATGAAGTGCGCGAAGCGCTCTCGGCGATCGGTGTGCAAGGCATCACGGTCACCGAGGTCAAGGGATTCGGGCGCCAGAAAGGTCACACCGAGTTGTATCGCGGCGCCGAGTATGTCGTCGACTTCCTGCCCAAGACCAAGATCGAAGCAGCCGTTGACGACGCCATTTTGGAACGCGTGGTCGAGGCGATCGAGAACGCGGCTCGCACTGGCAAGATAGGTGACGGCAAGATCTTCGTCTACGACCTGCAGCAAGTCGTTCGTATTCGTACGGGCGAAACCGGCAAAGAAGCACTCTAAAGGGGATTCAATATGAAAAAATGGTTCACAAGCCTTTTGAGCGCCGGCATGTTGCTGCTAGCAGTAGGCATGACACCGGTTGCATCCGCCGAGGATGCGCAGCCCGCCGCAACACCGGCTGCAGCGGCAGCACCGGCCGCACCTGCTGCGGCAGAGGCCGCTGCTCCTGCTGAGGCGGCACCGGCTCCTGTACCCAACAAGGGTGACACCGCATGGATGATGGTGGCGACGCTGCTGGTCATCATGATGTCGATCCCGGGTCTGGCGCTGTTCTACGGCGGTCTCGTCCGCTCGAAGAACATGCTGTCGGTGCTGATGCAGGTGATGATGATTTTCAGCCTCATCTCGGTTCTTTGGTTCATCTACGGCTATTCAATCGCATTTACGGAGGGCAACAGCTTCTTCGGTTCTTTCGATCGCCTGTTCATGAAGGGCATGACGCCGGATTCGCCCGGTGCGACCTTCAGTAAGGGCGTGGTAATCCCCGAGATGTTGTTTGCCTGTTTCCAGGCGACCTTCGCCGCCATCACCTGTGGACTGATCGTCGGCGCCTTCGCCGAGCGCATCAAGTTCTCGGCTGTGCTGGTGTTCATGGTCATCTGGTTCACGTTCGCGTATCTGCCGATTGCGCACATGGTCTGGTTCTGGCCTGGTCCGGATGCATTCACCGACGCCGCGGCAGCAGAGAAAGCTACGGCGGTCTCTGGCTGGCTGTTCCAGAAAGGCGCGCTCGACTTCGCCGGCGGCACGGTGGTGCACATCAATGCCGCTGTCGCCGGTCTGGTGGGTGCAGTCGTCGTCGGCAAGCGCGTTGGTCTCGGCCGTGAATCCATGGCGCCTCATTCGTTGACGCTGACCATGGTGGGTGCATCGCTGCTGTGGGTGGGCTGGTTTGGCTTTAATGCCGGCTCTGCGCTGGAAGCGAACGGTTCGGCTGCACTGGCTTTCGCGAATACCCTGCTTGCCACGGCGGGCGCGGTCTGCTCCTGGTCGTTTGCCGAGTGGATCCTGAAAGGCAAGCCCTCAATGCTGGGCGCTGCCTCGGGTGCGGTCGCTGGCCTGGTTGCGATCACGCCGGCTGCCGGGTTTGTCGGTGTGATGGGCGGCCTGGTCATTGGCCTGCTGGCAGGCGTCATCTGCCTGTGGGGCGTGAACGGACTCAAGCACATGATTGGCGCGGATGACTCGCTGGATGTGTTCGGCGTGCACGGCGTGGGCGGCGCATTGGGCGCGATCCTGACCGGCGTGTTCGCTGCGCCGTCACTGGGCGGCACCGGCATCTTCGACTATGTGGCCAATGCTGCTTCGCCGGAGTATTCGATCGCTTCTCAGGTCTGGATTCAGTTCCAGGGTGTGCTGACCACGGTCATCTTGTCGGGCGTCGTGGCCTACATCGCGTACAAGATCGCCGACATGCTGATCGGCTTGCGCGTCACGGAAGAAGAAGAGCGCGAAGGCCTCGACATCTCCAGTCACGGTGAAACCGCCTATTACCGCTGATATTTTCAGTTTTCTCCTCAGCACCGGCCCGGCGCATCGGGCCAGAAACGCCTCCGACCCCGGAGGCGTTTTTTATGTCGATGTCCGCTTGCAGTTTGTTTGAGTCCTCCAGCGCAAAACCTCCCTGAGCTGGGGCACAAGCCATGCTTGTCCGTTAAAATCCCTGCTTTGGCGTGGGTTCGCGCCCAGCCGCAGTCTGATTCCCCGGAAGGTTTCCCCATGGTGCCCCACCTCGTTACGGCCCTGAACGGTCCGTTGCTCGAACTTGAGAAAAAAATCCTGACCGCCACGCCAGCGATCGAGCGCTGGTTCCGGCTGGAGTGGCAGGAACACACGCCGCCGTTTTACTGCTCGGTTGACCTGCGTAATTCAGGTTTCAAACTGGCGCCGGTCGACACCAATCTTTTCCCCGGTGGCTTCAATAACCTTGCGCCCGAAATGCTGCCGCTCGCCGTGCAGGCGGCAATGGCTGCGATCGACAAATACTGTCCCGATGCAAAGAACCTGCTGCTGGTGCCTGAAAAGCACACACGCAATACGTTCTACCTGCAGAACGTCGCCCGTCTGATGCAGATCTTTCGCCAGACGGGTCTGCATGTACGACTGGGGAGTTTATCGGATGAAGTGAAAGAGCCCGTGGTAATCGATCTCCCGGACGGCAACAGCATCACGCTGGAGCCGCTGGAGCGTTCTGCGAATGGACGCCGTCTCGGGCTGAAGAATTTTGATCCCTGCACCATCCTGCTGAACAATGATCTGTCGGCGGGTATTCCGGGCATACTCGAAGACTTGGACGAGCAGACGCTCTTGCCGCCGCTGCATGCGGGCTGGGCGGTGCGGCGCAAGACCAATCACTTTGCTGCCTATGATGAAGTCGCGAAAAAATTCGGGAAGCTGGTCGACGTCGATCCCTGGATGTTGAATCCTTACTTCGCCAAGTGCACCGGCATTAACTTCCATGAACGCACGGGCGAGGATTGTTTATCGAGCAGCGTGGACGCGCTGCTGACCAAGATCCGAAAAAAATACAAGGAATACGGCATCAAAGAAACGCCTTTCGTGATCGTCAAGGCCGACGCCGGCACCTATGGCATGGGTATCATGACGGTGCGGGACGCGAGCGAAGTGCGTGAGCTGAATCGCAAGCAGCGCAACAAGATGTCAGTCGTCAAAGAAGGTCTGGAAGTTTCCGATGTGATCATTCAGGAAGGTGTCCACACCTTTGAACATATTAATGATGCCGTCGCCGAGCCAGTGGTCTACATGATTGACCGCTACGTGGTCGGTGGTTTTTACCGTGTGCATGCCGAGCGCGGCGTCGATGAGAATCTCAATTCTCCCGGTGCCCATTTCGTGCCGCTGGCCTTCGCGCAGCAGCATGCGCTACCCGACCTCGCGGCCAAGCCTGGCACGGCGGCGCCGAATCGCTTCTACATGTACGGCGTGGTTGCGCGGCTGGCATTGCTGGCAGCATCGCTGGAGCTGGAAAAGACCGATCCCAATCCCGAGGTCTACTGATACTGATGCTGACAAATGACGGCTGGCGCTCGGTACCAACCCACCAAGGTTTCTGATTCATGAAAATCGCTTTTGCCGCAGATCCGCTGGCCAGCTTCAAGATCGAGAAAGATTCGACTTACGCGATGATGGTCGAGGCGGCGCGGCGCGGTCATGCGCTGTATTCATTTGGTCACGCTGACTTGATCTTCGACGGCCGCAAGGTACTGGCGTATCTCTCGCGTGTCAGGCTAACCGGCAACCCAACAGACTGGTTCCGTCAAGATGAACCTGTGCTGATGTCCCTGAATGACGTCGACGCGGTTATTGAGCGCACCGATCCGCCGTTCAACATGGAGTATGTTTACGCGACCTACTTGCTCGAGCGTGCGGAAACCGATGGCGCGCGCATCTTCAATCGTCCCGGAGCGATTCGCAGCCATAACGAAAAACTTGCGATCACCGGATTCACGCAATTCATCGCGCCCACGCTGGTGACGAGCAAAGAGGCATCCATTCGAGATTTTCATCGTGAGCATCGCGACATCATTCTCAAGCCGTTGGATGGCATGGGCGGCGAGGGCGTGTTCCGCGTTGGCGAGCAAGGCCTCAATCTTGGCGCGATCATCGAGACGCTAACGCTACATGGTGCACGCACCATTATGGTCCAACGCTTCATTCCTGAGATCGTTAATGGCGATCGCAGAGTGTTGCTGATTGGTGGGCAAGTGGTGCCCCACTGTCTCGCGCGCGTACCGCAGGCGGGTGAGGTGCGAGGTAATCTCGCCGCAGGCGGTCGAGGCATCGCCATGCCGATCTCGGCGCGAGAGCGAGAGATTGCCGAGACCCTCGCGCCGGTTTTGTATCAACGCGGTCTCTTGCTGGTAGGATTGGATGTGATCGGTAATTACCTCACCGAGATCAACGTGACCAGCCCAACCTGTTTTCAGGAAATCACTGAGCAGACTGGTTTTGATGTGGCGGGCATGTTCATCGACGCGCTGGAGCGTACCCTTGCAGGTGGCTGACGCTGAATCTCAGAATGATTTTGACGCGATGGTTGGCATACTCCTCATCACTCACGCGCCCCTAGGCAAGGCCTTCATCGAGGCGGCAACCCATGTCTTTCGCGGTGCACCTGAGCATCTCGAATCGCTGGACGTGGTGGCCGATCAGGACCCTGAGGAGATCAGGCGACTTGCGCGCGAGGCAATTGCGCGCATTGATGATGGCGCGGGTGTGCTGGTGCTGACCGACATCATCGGCGCCACGCCCTGTAACTGCACGCTAGCCTTCTGCGTGCCCGGCAAAGTGGAGGTCCTTGCTGGTGTCAGCCTGCCGATGCTGCTGCGCGCGATCAGCTATCGTCACAACTCACTGGACAGCGTCGCGGAAATCGCGCTCGCCGGCGGGCAGCGGGGCATGTGCCGAGTGGCGCAGCAGACGGGCTGAGTACATCGCATCGCCGGTCAGGCAGCACACACCACCATCACATCAAACACACGGACATGATCAGCAGGGACATCGAAATCATCAACAAGCTTGGATTGCACGCGCGTGCGTCGGCCAAACTGACGCAACTGGCAGGAAAATTCCAGTGCGAGGTCTGGATGAGCCGCAACCAGAAGCGTGTGAACGCAAAATCCATCATGGGCGTGATGATGCTGGCCGCCGGCATGGGTACCGTCGTCACGCTGGAGACAGTTGGCGTTGATGAACAAGCGGCCATGGATGCGCTGGTCGCGCTGATCTCTGCGCGTTTCGGCGAGAGCGAATAACCAGCAGCGTAACAGGACAAATTCATCATGGCCTCATTCACGCTTCACGGAATACCGGTCTCGCGGGGCATCGCGATCGGTCGCGCACACTTGCTGCGCCCGGCGGCACGCGACGTAAAGCATTACCTGATCCCGGAGGAGCGTGTCGAGGCCGAGGTGCAGCGACTGAGCGATGCGATCAGCTCAGTGAACCAGGAACTGCAGGCTGTGCGACGCGATCTGCCGCCCGATGCCCCCAGCGAGCTGGCCGCTTTCATCGATGTGCACGCATTGATCCTCTCCGACCCCATCATCGCCGAAGAGCCGCTGAAGATCATTCGCACCCGGCATTACAACGCCGAATGGGCATTGCTGACCCAAATCGATGAACTGTCTGCGCAATTCGACGAGATCGAGGATGAATATCTTCGGGAACGCAAGAATGATATTGGGCAGGTCGGCGAGCGCGTGCTCAAAGTCCTGACCGGGTCGGCCACGGCGCTGCCAACCAGCTCGGTTGCCGATGACTCGCTGCCGCAGATGATCGTTGTCGCGCACGACATCTCTCCGGCGGACATGCTGCAGTTTCGCGATCGCGCATTCGTCGGTTTTGTCACGGATCTGGGCGGGCAGAACTCACACACTGCGATAGTCGCGCGCAGCCTGGATATTCCTGCGGCGGTCGGCATGTCGAATGCTTCGACGCTGATCGCTGAAGATGACTGGGTGATCATCGATGGCGATGCTGGCATCGTGATCATCGATCCTTCGCCCATCGTGCTCGAGCAATACCGCGATGTGCAGGCGCAGCTGATCCGCGAGCGGAAAAAACTCGGCAAGCTGAAAAAGACGCCGGCTGTTACTAGTGATGGCACCCGCATTCATCTGCTCGCCAATATCGAACTGCCAGAAGATTGCTCGGCCGCACTTGATGCGGGCGCCGTGGGTGTCGGATTGTTCCGCTCCGAGTTTCTGTTCATGGGACGCACCGGACAGACTAGCCGGCTGCCCTCGGAAGACGAGCAGTTCGAGTCGTATCGCAAGGCCGTGGTCGCGATGAAAGGCCGTCCGGTGACGATACGCACACTCGACATTGGAGCGGACAAGCCGCTGGACAAGGACGAAGAGACGGCGCTGAATCCGGCGCTCGGCCTGCGCGCCATACGTTACTGCCTGGCCGAGCCACAAATGTTTCTCACGCAGTTGCGCGCGATACTGCGTGCCTCTGCCTACGGCCCGATCAACTTGCTGATCCCTATGCTCGCGCATGCGTTCGAGATCGACCAGAGTCTCGCCATGATCGAGCAGGCGAAGACGCAGCTGCGCGACACAAAGAAAAAATTCGATCCGAACATCCCGGTCGGCGCGATGATCGAAATTCCAGCAGCCGCGCTCACGCTGCCGCTGTTCATCAAACGTCTGAATTTCCTCTCGATCGGTACGAACGACCTGATCCAGTACACACTGGCGATTGACCGGGTCGATCACGAAGTCGCGCACTTGTATAACCCCTTGCACCCGGCGGTTTTACAGCTACTGCACATGACGATCACGGCCGGAGCAAAAGCCGGCATACCGGTCGCCGTCTGCGGCGAGGTCGCCGGCGATACCAAGCTCACCCGGCTGCTGCTGGGCATGGGGTTACGAGAGTTTTCCATGCATCCGGCGCAGTTATTGACGGTGAAGCAGGAGATACTCAACGCCGATATCGACCTCATCGAGCCAGCGGTGAAACGGATCCTCAAGACCTATGAGGCACCAGCGATTGCCGATGCGGTAGAACGGCTGCGTTTGCTCTGATCAGTCTGCCCGTTTGACGCTGGGCACCGAAATCGCTATTCTTCGTCTGACGCGCCGATTTGACCTTAGCTTGCGGGCGCACGGGGACTCCCCCGGACAAATACGGCTAAAGCGAGCTCGAATCGATGTACGAATCCAGCCCGACAGCCACAAGTGCTCTCGGGCTTTTTGTTTTTTGTGCAGGTAAAACGCTGTCAATGAAATCCATAGGAAATGTCAAACCGCAGTCGATGCATTTCGCCGAGCCGCTGCCTCTGCAGAGCGGCGCCGTGCTGTCCGACTACACATTGGTCTACGAGACCTATGGCACGCTGAATGCTGATTGCTCGAATGCCGTGCTGGTCTGTCACGCGTTGAATGCATCGCATCATGTCGCCGGCACCTATGAAGGCCAGCCCAAGAGCACGGGCTGGTGGGACAACATGGTGGGCCCCGGCAAGCCGTTGGATACCCACCGTTTCTTTGTCATCGGCGTCAATAATCCAGGCTCATGCTTCGGCTCCACCGGCCCCATGCACACCAATCCGGCCACAGGAAAGCCGTACGGCGCGTCGTTCCCGGTGGTGACTGTCGAAGACTGGGTGCATGCACAGGCCCGCCTGGCCGACGCGCTGGGCATCCGCAAATTTGCGGCGGTGATGGGTGGTTCGCTCGGCGGCATGCAAGCACTGGCCTGGAGCACGCTGTATCCCGATCGTGTGGCGCATTGTCTTGTGATTGCCTCCACGCCCAAGCTTTCGGCGCAAAATATTGCGTTCAATGATGTCGCACGTCAGGCCATACTGACGGACCCGGATTTTCATGACGGTGATTTTTACGCACATGGTGTCGTACCCAAGCGCGGCCTGCGTGTCGCGCGCATGATCGGCCATATCACGTATTTGTCTGACGACGACATGGCTGAGAAATTTGGCCGCGATCTGCGCGGCACGGATTACCAGTTCGGCTACGGGATTGATTTCGAGATCGAATCCTATCTGCGCTATCAGGGTGACAAATTTTCCGAGTATTTTGATGCCAATACCTATTTGCTGATCACCAAGGCGCTTGATTATTTTGATCCCGCGCGCGCCTGCCATGGCGATCTTTCCGTGGCGTTATCGGGCACACAGGCCGAGTTTCTCGTGGTGTCATTTACCACCGACTGGCGCTTCGCGCCCGAGCGCAGCCGAGAGATCGTGCAGGCACTGGTGAAAAACGAGCGGCGTGTCAGCTACGCCGAGATCGATGCGCCGCACGGACATGATGCCTTCCTGCTTGACGATCCACGCTACATGGCTGTGGTGCGTGCGTATTACGACAAGGTCTGGAGCGGACTCGATATGCAGGTGCCTGCAGTGCAGCAGGAGGCCGCATGATCACGGAGCGCTTTGCCGGCTTGCGCGCCGATCTCGCCTTCATCGCGCACTGGGTAACACCCGGCGCACGTGTGCTTGATCTAGGCTGCGGAGATGGCGCGATGATGGAATATCTGCAAGTAGAAAAAAACTGTACCGGTTATGGTGTCGAGATTGATGACACTCGCATACCGCGTTGCGTGCACCGTGGTGTGTCGGTGATACAGCAAGATCTGGAGGGTGGGCTGGCCATGTTCGCCGACGATGCCTTCGACAGCGTACTGTGCCTCTCTGCGCTGCAGATGATGAAAAATGTCGAGGGTGTGCTGCGCGATATCGCGCGCGTTGGACACGAGGCCATCGTTTCTTTCCCCAACTTTGCCCATTGGCCGCATCGGCTATCCTTGCTCACTGGCCACATGCCGGTGTCCGAAAGCCTGCCCTATCAGTGGTATGACACGCCCAACCTGCGTTGTGCGACCATTAGCGACTTTTCCGATCTTGCTGACGAGGTCGGGTTGCAGGTGATCGAGTGCGTTGCGCTCAAAGAAGACGGCACGCCGGTCGCTTTCCTGCCGAACTGGCGCGGTAGTCTTGCGGTGTTCCGGCTTCGTAAAAAATAGACTATCCCTGACACTGGGCGCATGAATATACCTTCCACTTCAGCCACGTCTGCGGCGAGCGGCTGGCGGCATTACTTCAGCCGGCACATGCTGATTTGCGTGATGCTGGGCTTCACCTCGGGCCTGCCGCTCTTCATTTTGTATAACTTGCTGTCAGCTTGGCTGAAAGCTGAGCAAGTCGACCTGAAATCCATTGGGTTGTTCGCGTTGGTAGGTTTTCCATACACGTGGAAATTTCTCTGGTCTCCGCTGATGGATCGCTTCCATTTTCCATTGCTGGGCCGTCGTCGCGGGTGGATGTTTTTCACCCAGCTTGCCTTGCTTGCAGCAGTTGGTAGCCTGGGCTTTTTCTCGCCACTGACGGAATTGAGTGCTGTGGTGACACTCGCAGGATTCATCGCGTTTTTATCGGCCAGCCAGGATATCGTGATCGATGCATACCGGCGCGAGCTCTTGTCCGATGCCGAGCAGGGCTCGGGTACTGCGCTGTTCGTCAATGCGTACAAGATGTCTACGCTGATACCGGGGTCACTTTCTCTGATCCTCTCCGACTTTCTCAGTTGGCAGCTCGTATTCGGTATCACCGCCTTGTTCATGCTACCCGGACTGTTTACCACCTTGCTCATCAGCGAGCCGGCCATTTACGGTGAACCACCGCGCACGCTGCGCGAGGCCGTTATCGAGCCCTTCCGCGAATTCATGCAGCGCAGTGGCTTCTCACAAGCGATGCTGATATTGGCCTTCATCTTCCTGTACAAGCTTGGCGATTCCATGGCGACCGCGCTGGCCACGCCGTTTTACATGGAGCTGGGTTACACCCGCACGCAGATCGGACTAGTGGCAAAGAATGCCGGCCTGTGGGCCAGTCTGGCGGGCGGCATCATCGGCGCAGTCTGGCTGGAAAAAACTGGCGTCAACCGCGGCCTTTGGATCTTTGGCGTGTTGCAGGCGGTCGCGATTCTCGGTTTTGCCTTGCTCGCTCAAACGGGCGTGGCAGCGGCCGGTGCAGAACCGAGTAGCGTGCTGCTGGGTCTGGTGATCGGCCTTGAAGCTTTTGCCGTCGGTCTTGGCACTGCAGCGTTCACGGCCTATATCGCGACGACGACGGACCAGCGCTACACCGCGACGCAGTTTGCGCTGTTCACCAGCCTGGCTGCCGTGCCGCGCACCTTTTTCAATGCGCTGACAGGTTTCATCGTTGCGCAGACAGGCTGGTTTGTCTTCTTCCTGATCTGCTTTGTGCTGGCTATTCCCGGCATGCTGTTGTTACCAAAGATCGCGCCGTGGAATGCGGACCGGCCTCAGCAAGAGCAATGATTCATTGCTGAAGTTTTAGCACGAGCATCAGCACGACGGCAGCAGCCATTGCAGCAGTTGCGGTCCAGCCCAGCCACTTCAACTGGTGCTTGACCACGAAAGCACCCATGACTTGGCGTTCGCTGGCCATGCCCTCGCCGGTGACACGTCCAATGCGCGCGCTACACTGCTGGTTGATGGGCAAGCTGACTGCGGGATTCAACACAATGGATGATCGATGCTGAATAGGCTCTGGCTGAGTTTTTTCGTCATTGCCGCTGGCAGTGCTATGTGGCGCTGGCTGGTAGCAGGCGATGCAGCCGTATTTGCAGCAATGGTCGACAGCCTGTTCGCGATGGCAAAACTGTCGGTCGAGGTGATGATTCTGTTGTTCGGCACGCTCACGCTCTGGCTGGGTTTTCTGCGCATCGCAGAAAAAGCCGGACTGGTTGAGGCGCTGTCGCGCCGGCTGTCGCCGCTGTTCACACGACTGATGCCCGAGGTGCCGCCTGGCCATCCCGCGCTGGGGCTGATCACCATGAATTTCACCGCGAATGCACTGGGTCTGGATAATGCCGCTACACCGATAGGGCTCAAGGCCATGCGCGAATTGCAGTCGCTGAATCCTTCCCCTGAGGTCGCGAGCAACGCACAGATACTATTTCTGGTGTTGAATGCCTCTTCGCTGACACTACTCCCGGTATCGATTTTCATGTATCGCGCGCAGCAGGGGGCGGCCGATCCTACCTTGGTTTTTCTGCCGATATTGCTGGCGACTGCAGCATCCACGATCGCGGGATTTTTATCGGTGGCCTTCGTTCAGCGGCTGAGGTTACGCGACCCCGTGGTGATGGTCAGTTTGCTTGCCATTGCGCTCGTACTTGGCAGCTGCATCGCCGTGTTGTCCGGATTGTCGTCCGCTGCGCTGGCGTCACTTTCCTCGCTGCTGGGTAATGCCGTGCTGTTCGGACTCATTCTGCTATTCGTCGTTGTCGGTGCGTTGCGACGCGTTCCTGTGTATGAAGCTTTTATCGATGGCGCACGCGAAGGCTTCGAGGTGGCGAAGCATCTGTTGCCTTATTTGGTGGCGATGCTGTGCGCGGTGGGCGTGCTGCGGGCATCGGGCGCACTCGACTTGCTGCTTGGACTGATACGTGGCGGCGTGGACTGGTTCGGCTGGGATAATCGCTTCGTCGATGCGCTGCCGACCGCGCTGGTCAAACCTTTCTCCGGCAGTGCGGCGCGCGCGATGCTGATCGAGACCATGAGCACGCAGGGTGTCGATAGTTTTGCGGCGTTGTTGTCCGCCACCGTGCAGGGGAGTACCGAGACAACGTTTTACGTGCTGGCGGTGTATTTCGGCGCCGTCGGCATACAGCGCGCGCGTCATGCAGTGGCTTGCGCGCTGTTTGCCGATCTGGCGGGAGTGATGGCGTCGATTGGGGTGTGTTACTGGTTTTTCGGCTGAGTGGAATCAGGCAGGCCAGTCATAGCTGATCGTTAGCGGCGCATGATCGGAAAACCGCTGATCCTTGTACACTGTAGCGTTTTTCGCAGTCGCCGCAACGCCCGGCGTGGCGATGTGATAATCGATGCGCCAACCCACATTGTTCGCCCAGGCCTGTCCGCGATTGCTCCACCAGGTGTAGGCATCGCCCGTCGTCTCGGGATGCAGCAGCCGATACACATCGCGCCAGTCTGCCTCATCGAATACGGACGTCATCCAGGCGCGCTCTTCTGGGAGGAAGCCAGAGTTTTTCTGGTTGCTTCTCCAGTTTTTCAGGTCGATTTCTTTGTGCGCGATATTCCAGTCGCCGCAGATCACCACTTCGCGCCCTGACTTGCTCAGTTTCACCAGATGCGGCATGAAAGCTTCCATGAAGCGAAACTTTGCCTGCTGACGCTCGTCGCTGGACGAGCCGGATGGACAGTACAGCGAGATCACCGACAGCTCGCCGATATCGACCTGTACATAGCGACCCTCGGCATCGAATTCCGCGTTACCGAACCCAGAAGTCACGGAGTCTGGCTTCCTGCGTGAATAGACACCGGTGCCTGAATAGCCTTTCTTCTCGGCGTAATGAAAGTGGCCGTGATAGCCAAACGGTGACAGAAAGATATCCGTCATGTCCGCTTCCTGCGCTTTCAGTTCCTGCACGCAGATGAAATCTGCCTCTTGCTTCTGCATCCATTCAAAAAAATTCTTTTTGGCGGCGGAGCGTATGCCGTTCAGATTGGCCGAGATAATTTTCATATGGTGTTTTTATAAAAAGTCTGGTGGTGCGAGGGCAAGGATAACCGATCAGGGCTCGAGATAAAATGCAGCCTTCCAGCATCTATTTACAGGGTGATTGAGTGAGCAAGCTGCGCGAGCAATTCATCGAATTTTCTGTCAACGCCGGCGTGCTGCGCTTCGGCGAGTTCACGACCAAGGCCGGACGTCTGTCGCCGTATTTTTTCAATGCCGGTTTGTTCAATGATGGCGAACGGCTTGGCAAGTTGGCCAGTTTTTATGCCCAGACACTGCTGGATTCTGGCGTCGGCTTTGACATGCTGTTTGGTCCGGCTTACAAGGGGATCACGTTGGCCTCGGCAACGGCGGTTGCGCTCGCCGCGAAGGGCCGCAATGTGCCCTTCGCCTACAACCGCAAGGAAGCGAAAGACCATGGCGAAGGCGGAACCATCGTTGGCGCGAAGCTGGAAGGCCGTGTGGTGATCATCGATGATGTGATCTCTGCGGGCACCTCGGTGCGCGAGTCGGTGGAGATGATCCGAGCGCATGGTGCAAGGCCCTGCGCGGTGCTGATCGCCCTCGATCGCATGGAAAAGAGCGGCGCCGAGGGTGATTTATCGCCGCTGTCAGCGGTCCAGGAGGTCGAGCAGCGCTATGGCATACCCGTGCTGCCGATTGCGAATCTGAATGATTTATTCAGCTATCTCTCTGGTGCCAGTGCTGAATTGGCTCATTTCCGGCCGGCTGTTGCCGCTTATCGCGAAAAATATGGTGTCGAATAGCTGCGTGAGTCATCACGAAGTTGTCACGACTGAGAGATAAAAAAGTCACGTCCCTGTGTCGTGATATCGCCTGCGTGCAGTGTACGAGCACCTTCGCATGGTCATCTTGCCTCCATGACCGCAGGAGACCATCCTGGACCTTTCGGGGTTCCGGTACCGAGCGCGTGCAAGGAGCGGCAGATGCTTCTGGGTCGGATGCGTACTGCAGACAAGAATTGTCTGTCCAGTCGCTTCGGCTACGTTCCTCTCAGAACGCCCTTGGTGCGTTGAATGTTTTGCAGCAGATGTTGGGGGCTTGACCTTGGCTTTGGTCTCAGCCCAGCTTCTGTTTCAGTAAGTCGGTCAGCTGCGCCGGGTTTGCCTTGCCCTTGGACGCCTTCATTGCCTGACCGATCAGTGCATTGAAAGCCTTCTCCTTCCCGGCCTTGTACTCTTCGACGGATTTCGCATTCGCAGCGAGCACGTCATCGATAATCTTCTCCAGCGCGCCGGTGTCAGAGATCTGCTTCAGTCCCTTCGATTCAATCAGCTCGTCTGCCAGTGCGGCTGATGAGGATTTGGCTTCCCACATCGCCGCGAAGACTTCTTTTGCGATCTTGTTTGATATCGTGCCGTCGGCGATGCGCTTGAGCAGCACCGACAATTGTTCTGCACTGACTGGCGATTCACCGATCTCGATACCCTCACGGTTCAGCGTGGAGGCCACATCGCCCATCATCCAGTTGGCTGCTGGCTTGGCCTGCTCCCTGCCCGCTGCAGCAACCACCGCCTCGAAATAGGCCGCCATACCTTTCGCTTGCGTGAGTACCATGGCGTCATATTCGGGCAGACCATAGTCTTTTACAAAGCGCTCGCGCATCGCTCCGGGCAGTTCGGGCAGAGAAGTCTTGATGCGATCTATCCATGCCTGCGCGATCACTAGCGGTGGCAGATCCGGATCAGGGAAGTAGCGATAGTCCATTGCGTCTTCCTTGCTGCGCATCGAGCGAGTTTCTTTTTTGTCTGGATCATAGAGACGAGTCTCTTGCACGACAGTGCCACCCTCTTCGATCAGTTCGATCTGGCGACGGACTTCATAATTGATGGCTTCTTCCAGAAAGCGGAAAGAATTCAGATTCTTGATCTCGCAGCGGGTGCCGAATTCTTTTTGTCCGACCGGACGCACCGAGACGTTCGCATCGCAGCGGAACGAGCCCTCCTGCATATTGCCATCGCAGACGCCCAGCCACACAACCAGTGCATGCAGTGCCTTTGCATAGGCGACGGCTTCGGTGGCGCTGCGCATGTCTGGCTCGGTCACGATCTCGAGCAGCGGCGTACCGGCACGGTTGAGATCAATACCGGTCATGCCATGATAATCCTCGTGCAACGACTTGCCGGCGTCTTCTTCCAGATGCGCTCGGGTCAGATGCACCGTCTTCATCTCGGCCTTGCCATCCTTCTCTACCGCAAAACTGATCGTGCCGCCCTGAACGACAGGGATTTCGAACTGGCTGATCTGGTAGCCTTTGGGCAGATCAGGATAGAAATAATTTTTGCGCGCGAAGACCGACATCGGCGCAATCGTGGCGCCGATCGCCAGACCAAACTGGATCGCGCGCTCGACAGCACCTTTGTTCAGCACTGGCAGCACACCGGGCAGCGCGAGATCCACTGGGCAGGCCTGCGTATTTGGTTCGGCGCCGAAGGCAATGGGCGCGCCACTGAAAATTTTGGATTGAGTAGTGAGCTGCGCATGTGTCTCCAGCCCGATCACGACTTCCCATTGCATGATGCGTTTCCTTCAGGTTGTGTGTGCGTGGTGCGCTCAGTTAGCTTGCGGACGGCGTGTGTGCCAGTCGGTCGCCTGCTGAAACCGGTGCGCAATGTTCAGCAGTTTCGCTTCGCTGAAATAACTTCCGATTAACTGTAGTCCGACCGGGCGCTTGCTGTTCTTGTCGCCCTGTCCAAAGCCGACGGGTATCGACATGCCCGGGAGGCCGGCGAGACTGGTCGAGAGTGTGTAAATGTCGGCCAGATAATTCGCGACGGGATCATTCACTTTCGAGCCCAAATCCCAGGCAACCGTGGGTGCGACGGGTCCCATGATCACATCGCATTGCGTGAATGCTTGCTGAAAATCCTGTGCGATTAGCCGGCGAATCTTCTGCGCCTGCAAATAGTAAGCATCGTAGTAACCGTGCGAGAGTACATACGTGCCGACCAGGATCCGGCGCTTCACCTCGTCGCCAAAACCCTCGGAGCGCGTCTTGCGGTACATGTCGGCGAGATCGGCATAGTCTTTTGCGCGATGACCGTAGCGCACGCCATCGAAGCGGGAGAGGTTTGACGATGCTTCTGCCGGCGCAATTACGTAGTACACAGGTATCGACAATGACGTCTTGGGCAGTGAAATGTCGATCAGGGTCGCGCCGAGCTTTTCATATTCTTGCAAGGCGTTGCGCACGGCTTGTTCAACGTCGCTGGCCAGACCCTCGCCAAAATACTCTTTCGGCACGCCGATCTTCAGGCCTTTGATGTCATCGTTTAGCTGCCGGGTGAAATCTTCTGGCTCGCGCTCGATCGAGGTCGAATCGCGCGCATCGAAACCGACCATCGCACTCAAGAGCAGTGCGCAATCTTCCGCAGTCCACGCCATCGGACCGCCCTGATCCAGTGACGATGCAAAAGCGATCATGCCGTAGCGCGATACGCGGCCATAGGTGGGCTTGATGCCGGTGATGCCGCACAAGGCCGCGGGCTGACGGATCGAGCCGCCCGTGTCGGTGCCGGTGGCTGCCGGAGTGAGGCCGCCCGCGACTGCTGCGGCAGAGCCGCCAGACGATCCGCCGGGGACAGCGCGGGTATCCCAAGGGTTCTTCACTGCACCGAAAAACGAGTTCTCATTTGCCGAGCCCATCGCAAATTCGTCGCAGTTCAATTTTCCGAGCGTGACCATACCTACTTTGCGGAACTGTTCAACGACAGTTGCATCAAACGGGCTGTTATAGCCGGCGAGCATTTTCGATCCTGCCGTTGATGGCCAGCCGCGCGTGACAAAAATATCTTTGTGCGCCAAGGGTATGCCGGTCAAAGGGGTGGGGTCACCGCGCGCGATGCGCGCATCAGCGTCCTTGGCCTGTTCCAGCGTGAGCTCGGGGTTGATGCCGGTGAAGGCATTCAGTGTGCTGGCGGCGATGCGATGCAAATAAATCTGCGCCAGTTCGGTGGCTGAGACCTGTTTGTTCTTCAGCTGCGCTGAAAGTTCGGTGAGTGTGTGCGTGTGCATTCAGTAATGAGCATGTAGACCAGCGAGCTGTGACCACGAGCCGACATGGCGGCGCAGTTCAGCATGATGAAGTTCAGCGTGATTATTCGATAACCTTGGGTACCAGATACAGCCCATCTTGAACGGCGGGCGCTGGTTTCTGATAGTCGTCGCGATGATTGGCTTCGCTGACCATGTCGTCGCGCAGCCGGAGTGCAAGATCATCACGCCAGACAGCGATCGGGTGTTGCAGCGGACTTACGCCGGAGGTGTCGACGGCTTTCATTTGTTCGACAAGCAAAAAAATGCTGTTGAGCTTGTCGAGCGCATCGGCCGACTGCCGCTCATTGAGCTCTAGTTGGGCCAGCTTGGACAGGCGGGCAATATCGTTCAGGGTCAGAGACATGAGGCGTGTGCGCGTTGTTTGCGCAGGTCAGGGATTAGAAAATGGAAAACTCGACAAGCGCCGGGTTTCGTAGCGGAAAAGACCCCGAAGCACTTCATTTTTTAGCGTTTCTAACGGCCAATTTGCTAGGAATTATAAGGTAGAATGTCAGGTTAATGGCCGCAAAAACGCCTTGTAAAAGCGCACCAAGGGCACCACGCTGGCAGCACATTTGCAATTTCAAAGTCCGGTACATGATCCGGGCGCAAAAGGACACGATTTCATGTTTGGATTTCTCCGCAGTTACTTCTCCAACGACCTCGCGATTGACCTCGGCACGGCGAATACGCTGATTTACGTGCGCGGTCTGGGCATCGTGCTCGACGAACCCTCGGTCGTCGCCATCCGTCAGCAGGGTGGGCCCAATGCGAAAAAGAACATTCAGGCCGTCGGCAAGGAAGCCAAGCAGATGCTCGGCAAGGTGCCCGGCAACATCGAGGCGATCCGCCCGATGAAAGATGGCGTGATCGCCGACTTCACCGTCACCGAGCAGATGCTCAAGCAGTTCATCCGCATGGTGCACGATACCAAGCTGTTCAAGCCCTCGCCGCGCATCATTATTTGCGTTCCCTGCGGCTCAACCCAGGTCGAGCGCCGAGCGATCCGCGAATCCGCGCTGGGCGCGGGCGCGTCGCAGGTCTTCCTGATCGAAGAGCCGATGGCCGCCGCCATAGGCGCCGGCCTGCCCGTCTCCGAAGCGACCGGCTCAATGGTCGTCGATATCGGTGGTGGCACGACCGAGGTTGGCATCATCTCGCTGGGCGGCATGGTGTACAAGGGCTCAGTCCGGGTTGGTGGCGACAAGTTCGACGAAGCGATCGTCAACTATATACGCCGCAACTACGGCATGCTCATCGGTGAGCAAACCGCCGAGACCATCAAGAAGCAGATTGGTTCCGCTTTCCCGGGCACCGAAGTCCGTGAAATGGAAGTCAAGGGCCGTAACCTGTCCGAAGGCATCCCGCGCTCGTTCACAATCTCCAGCAACGAAGTGCTGGAGGCGCTGACCGATCCGCTGAACAGCATTGTCTCTGCCGTCAAGAACGCGCTGGAGCAGACCCCTCCCGAGCTGGGCGCCGATATCGCTGAAAAAGGCATGATGCTGACCGGCGGTGGTGCGCTGCTGCGCGATCTCGACCGACTGTTGATGGAAGAGACCGGTCTGCCGGTGCTGGTGGCCGAAGACCCGCTCACCTGTGTGGTGCGCGGGTCCGGCATGGCGCTGGAGCGCATGGACAAGCTCGGTTCTCTGTTCTCCTACGAGTAAATGCTCGCCGGCCGTCCGCTCCCCGCTCGCTGCCGGCCTCACTGTCTCCGTTTCTCTGCTGCCCGCCCGCTGTCGCCGGGCGGCACCGGTCTGGCAGCATGTGGTCCCGTTCCCCAGGGTCGCGCTGTGATGGCTGTCAAAGGTTTTAAAGTTACGCGCTGATGGAATACACGCCACCGCCACTCTTCAAGCAAGGTGCATCGGCCCGGGCCAAGATGCTGATTTTCGCGCTGGTCGCGCTGGGGTTGCTGATGGCGGACTCCCATCTGAAAGCACTGGCCGTCGTCCGGCAGGCAGTCGGCGTGGCGCTGTACCCGTTGCAGGTCGTCGCTATGCTGCCTCGCGACGCATTTTTCGCCACGACGGATTACTTCAGCTCGCTCTCCAGCTTAAAGGTCGAGAACGCTCGCATGAAAGAGCAGCAAGTGCTCAATGCGCAGCAACTCCAGCAGAGCCAGATCCTGCTCGCAGAGAATGCGCACTTGCGAAAGCTGCTCGCCGCATCCGAGCGCCTGACGCTGAAATCGGTGATGAGCGAGATTCTGTACGACGCGCGCGATCCTTTCTCGCGAAAGGTGATCATCGACCGTGGGTCCAGCCATGGCATTCTCGCTGGCCAGCCCGTGATCGATGACCTCGGCGTGGTCGGTCAGGTGACGCGGGTGTTCCCGTTCACGTCCGAGGTTACGCTGCTGACCGACAAAGACCACGCAATCCCGGTGCAGGTACTGCGCAGCGGTGTTCGCAGCGTGGCTTACGGACGCGGACAGTCGAATGTGCTCGAGCTGCGCTTCATGGCGTCGAATGCCGATATTCAAAAAGGCGACGTGCTCCTGACTTCCGGCATCGATGGTGTCTATCCCTCCGGGCTTGCGGTGGCTACCGTGGGATCGGTGGATACCAAAACCTCCGATGCTTTCGCCCGTATTCTCTGTCAACCCAGCGCTGGCGTCGCGCGTCACCGCCAACTGCTAGTGCTCTTGGCTGAAGCGAAAGACATGCCGCCGCCGCCCCCGTCGGAGAACAGTTCGCAGGCAGAGCCCCGCAAGCGCCGCAAAGACCCGGAGAACCCATGATCGATCGTGACCACATTCTGCTGCCGGTCAACCCCGCCTTCATCGCGTTCAGCCTGGTGGCAGCATTCTTCATGAATCTCTTTCCCTGGGGCGCGTGGGGCTGGGTGCCGGACTTCGTCGCGATGACGCTGGTTTTCTGGAGCATTTATCAGCCGCGCAAAGTCGGCATCGGCATCGCTTTTCTGATGGGTCTGGTGATGGATGTGCACAGCGCCTCGCTACTGGGCGAGAATGCGCTGGCCTATACCTTGTTGTCTTACTTCGCGATCACCATCCATCGCCGCGTGCTCTGGTTCCGCCCTACCGTGCAGGCGCTGCATGTGCTGCCGCTGCTGGTGGTGATGCAGGTGGTGCAAATGCTGATCCAGCTGGCTGTCACCGGCAAGCTGCCGGGCTGGCTGTTTTTTGCGCAGAGTATCGTCGCGACCATGATCTGGCCGGTCGTCTGCTGGCTGCTACTGGCACCGCAGCGACGCGCAGTCGATCGTGACGAGACACGCCCGATCTGAGGCCATAACCTGCGTCGTGCATGAAATGCTGAGGCCCTCTTACGGCAAGCAATGACAGAGATTAAAGATACAGAACGCGAACTACAGCTGTTCAGGATGCGGCTGTCCGTCGCCGGCTTGGTGGTGTTCGTCTGCTTCGGCCTGCTGATGTTACGCTTCCTTTGGTTGCAGGCGATACGCCACAGCGAGTATTTCGAGCGCGCCGAGAGCAACCGTATCTCCATTGTTCCCGCCGTGCCTAACCGCGGTCTGATCATTGACCGTAATGGCGTGGTGCTGGCGCGTAACTTCTCCGCCTACACGCTGGAGATCACGCCGGCGAAGATCGAGCGCAATCTCGACACCGTGATCGACGAGTTGTCACAGCTAGTCGATATTCAGCCCAAGGATCGCAAGCGCTTCCGTCGCCTGATGGAAGAATCAAAGACATTCGAGAGTTTGCCTATCCGCACGCGACTGACGGACGAAGAAGTCGCGCGTTTCGCAGCACAGCGCTATCGTTTCCCCGGTGTCGACATTCAGGCGCGTCTGTTCCGTCAGTATCCGCTGGGGCAAACGGCGTCGCACATGATCGGCTATATCGGCCGCGTCAACAAGGCTGAGGCAGAGCGCCTTGAGGCCAGCGAAGACGGTGCAAATTATCGCGGCACTGAATACATCGGCAAAGAAGGCCTCGAGAAGAGCTACGAGAAAGAACTGCATGGCATTACCGGCTACGACGAGATCGAAGTGTCTGCGGGAGGCCGCGCGGTCCGTAATCTGTCCCGTACCGCGCCCACGGCGGGCAACAACCTGATTCTCTCAGTGGATATTGAGCTGCAAAAGATCGTCGAGCAAGCTTTCGGCGACCGCCGCGGCGCGCTGGTAGCGATCGAGCCTGAGACTGGCGATATTCTCGCGTATGTGTCCATGCCTACCTTCGATCCCAATCTGTTTGTCGAGGGCATTGATGCGAAAAGCTGGGAAGAGCTCAACACCTCGCTGGACAAGCCGCTACTGAACCGCCCGCTGATCGGCAGCTACCCACCCGGTTCCACATTCAAGCCCTACATGGCGCTGGCTTCGCTTGAGCTGGGCAAGCGCACGCCCGAGCAGGCAATCTCTGATCCAGGCTTCTTCTGGTTCGGCAATAACAAATTCCGCGACGACAAAGAGGGTGGACATGGTCGCGTTGACATGTACAAATCCATCGTCCAGAGCTGCAACACCTACTACTACAATCTGGCGAACGACCTCGGCATTGATGCGATACATGATTTCATGAAGCCTTTTGGGTTCGGCCAGTTGACCGGTGTCGATCTTGAAAACGAGCGTCGCGGTGTGTTGCCCTCGATGGAATGGAAACGACAGACATACAAGCGCCCCGAGCAGCAAAAATGGTATGCCGGTGAAACCATCTCGGTCGGTATTGGGCAGGGCTACAACTCATTCACGCCGCTGCAGCTGGCGCATGCAGTCGCCAATCTGTCCAACAATGGCGTAGTGATGAAGCCCCATCTGGTCAAGATGGTCGAGAACGGCACCAACAAAACGCGCAAACTCACCGTGCCCAAAGAGAGCTATCGGATACCGTTGAAGCAGGAGCACGTCGATTTTGTCCGGCAGGCGATGGTGGGCGTGACGAAGGAAGGTACCTCTGCGCGCTCATTTGCAAATGCGCCCTACGTTTCCGGCGGCAAGACTGGTACCGCCCAAGCGGCGGCGATGAGCAAGAGCGTGAAGTACGACGCCAGCAAGATTGCTGAGCGTCTGCGCGATCACTCGCTGTACATTGCTTTTGCGCCCGCCGACAAGCCCAAGATTGCGCTTGCCGTCATCGTAGAAAATTCGGGCTTTGGCGCAGCTGCCGCCGCGCCGATCGCCCGCCTCGCGATCGATTACTACCTGCTGGGAAAGCGGCCCGAAATTCCCGTGAAATCCGGCAAGCCGGTGGTCTCCGAGGTCTCGTCACCAGCGGGCGCCGCGCCGACCACCGCTTCAACAGCGGCACCGACACCGGCGACCGCACCTGCAGCGGTTGTGTCCCCGGCGGCAGGCACTGCCAATCCCGCAGCAGCCTCGACCGCGGCGCCCAAGCCTGCGATGGTACCCGCTGCGCCTGCCCCGACGCCGCCGAAGCCGAAGCCCGGCCCTGCGCCAACGGCACCTGCTATTGCGCCACCAGCAGCGCCATCAGCAGCGCCAGCAGCATCAGGCAATAGCAAGCCCGCGAGCAGCACGTCGACCGGCAATGCCAACAAGCCACCGACCAAACCCGCCGCAACGGCCACGCCAAACGTCTCTACAGGGAGCGCACCATGATTGCAGTAGCTCAGGCAGGTCGTTATCCGGTCCTGGAGACAGTGCGCCGGCGCTTCTTCATCTTCGACCGTTCGCTGACGATTATTCTCAGTCTGATTCTTTTGCTGGGATGCCTGGCCGTGTCCTCTGCGGCTATGGATTTTCCGGGACGCTTCGAAGGTCATTTGCGTAACATTGCGGTCGGTATCGCCGTGATGTGGATTGCGGCGATGATCCCTCCGCAAAAGTTGATGCGGTTCGCCGTGCCGATCTACCTGACTGGCGTAGCCTTGCTGTTGGGCGTGGCCATGTTCGGCCTGATCAAGAATGGCGCACGACGCTGGCTCAACATTGGCGTGATCATTCAGCCGTCCGAGATCATGAAGCTCGCGCTGCCGCTAATGCTGGCCTGGTATTTTCAGAAGCGCGAGGGCATGATCCGCTGGCGCGACTTTTTTACCGCAGCGCTGCTGCTGGCGCTGCCAGTCGGTCTGATTCTGCGGCAGCCGGATCTCGGCACCGCATTGCTGGTGACCTCATCCGGTTTTTTTGTGATCTTCCTTGCGGGCTTGTCATGGCGGCTAATTATTGGTCTGGGCATTACCGGACTGGCCAGCTTGCCCTTGCTGTGGACACTGCTGCATGACTACCAGCGGCATCGGATCATGACGTTGATTGATCCGACCTCTGATCCGCTGGGCAAGGGCTTTCATATTATTCAATCCACCATCGCGATCGGCTCGGGTGGCCTGATCGGCAAGGGCTGGCTGAACGGCACGCAGTCGCATCTTGAGTTCATTCCCGAGCGAACGACCGACTTCATCTTCGCCGTATTCTCCGAGGAGTTCGGTCTGTTGGGCAATGGCGCGCTGCTTGTGCTTTATTTGTTGCTGATCGGGCGCGGATTGATCATCGCGGCGAATGCGCCCACGCTGTTCTCGCGGCTGCTCGCTGGTGCGCTGACTCTCTCCATCTTCACCTATGTGTTCGTCAACATGGGCATGGTGAGCGGTATCTTGCCTGTGGTCGGCGTGCCCTTGCCGTTCATCAGCTACGGGGGCACTGCGTTCGTTACGCTCAGTCTGGGTGTCGGTACGCTGATGAGCATACAGCGTCACCGCAAGCTGGTGCAGACCTGAGGCCGGAGGCACTGCGATGAAGGTGCTGCGATCGCTGTCAACTGCACCCTGTCGCTGGCGAGGCGCTGCGGTGCTGCTGTCTTCGCTGGGCGTATCTGCCTGCACCACGGTCGATCTGTCTGTGCGTGAAGAACCGAGGACTACGCCGCCAGTAAACACTGCGCCCGCCTCCTCCCCGCCGGTCGTTTCCGCCCCTTCCTCCTCTACGCCTGAATCCGCGAGCGTCGTCAAAAAACCGGGGGGCTATTATCTTGACGACGGCCCGGCGGACAAAGTACCTGAAGGCTTGCTGGATACACCGGATGCCGAGCCAAAAATCGAGCCCTATGCAAAAGGCCCCAGCAAGCCCTATACCGTGTTTGAGCAGACGTATGTGCCGATCACGGACAATCGCCCTCTCGTGCAACGCGGGAAAGGCAGTTGGTACGGCAAGAAATTCCACGGGCAGCGCACCGCATCGGGGGAGATCTACGATATGTTCAAGATGACCGCGGCGCATCCCACCTTGCCGATACCTTCCTATGCGCGTGTCACCAATCTTCGCAATGGCAAGCAGGTAGTTGTGCGCATCAATGACCGCGGGCCGTTTCATTCTGAGCGCATCATTGATCTGTCGTATACCGCCGCCCTGAAGCTGGGCTATGTCCAGAGTGGCAGCACCGAGCTGGAAGTGGAGCGGCTGCTGCCCGAGGAAATCGCGCGACTGCAAGCCGACAAACGTGGTCGTGAATCAGCGGCCGCGTCGCCTTCGCCAACTGCTGATGATCCTATCGCCAAGCTGGCCAGAGGCGGTACGCCGCCTGTCGCAGCGGAGAGCATTGGTATCTTTCTGCAGTTCGGCGCGTATGCGCAGGCAAATAATGCTCAGGCGACGCGAGAGAGGCTGTTGTCGGGATGGCCTGCAGATCTGCCGCCGCCCACAGTGGTGCAGAGCGGCGGCTTCTACCGCTTGCACAGCGGCCCGTATGCATCGCGTGAACAGGCGGCCGCCGCTGCCCAGCAGCTCAAGGCTGTGTCGCAGATCAGTACAGCGATCGTTCAGCGATAACACGCACCGAAAATACTTCTGAGTCAAATCGCGCGATCAATCCCACTCAGTCAGCCAGGTCCTGAGGGCGAAGTTCCAGAGCGAGCTGGTACAACGCATTTTTTTTCATGCCCGTGATTTTTGCGGCAAGCGTCGCTGCCTGACTGACCGGCAGTTCTTCCAGTAATGTCTGCAGCACGTGGCGCGCATCCGACAGCGGTTGATCATTGGTAGCCTTCTGCCCTTCCACCACCAGCACGAATTCACCACGCTGATGATTTGCCTCAGCACTCAACCAGTCGGTTGCTTCGGCAAGGCGGCATCGGTGCACCTGCTCGAACAATTTCGAGATTTCGCGCGCGATCACGATACGGCGTTCCGGCCCCAGGACTGTCAGCAATGATTGCGCCGCCTCGAGTATCCGGTGTGGCGCTTCATAGAACACCAGGTTCGCCGTCGATGAGACCAGCCTCGACAGCAATTGCTCGCGCTGCGAAGATTTTGCAGGCATGAAACCCACGAAATAAAATTGTTCAGACAGTAGACCACTCACAGACAGCGCCGCTATTGCAGCCGTGGGACCTGCCACCGGTATCACCTTGAGACCCGCCTCAATCACCGCATCGACGATGCGTGCGCCAGGATCGGACACGGCTGGCGTTCCCGCATCCGACACCAGGGCGATGCGCGCGCCCGCGTGCAATCGCTCAACGATTTTTTGCGCAGTCTCGCGCTCGTTGTGCTGATGCGCAGAAAACAGCGGTTTCGACAAGCCCAGACGCGCTATCAATTGCCCGGTGTTGCGCGTATCTTCACAAGCAATCGCATCGGCCAGTGAAAGCACTCGTATCGCACGCAGACTGATGTCGCCGACATTCCCGATAGGTGTTGCCACTACATACAATGCGCCCTCGGGAAAACTTTGGCGGTCCAGCTCATCCCAGAGCGAGGCCAGGCAGTCAGGCGAGAATGACGGAGTCAATGAGTTCATCAGTGGACGATATGTCGGGTATGCGCACAGGCAGTCATTTGCCCGTCATCAGCGCATTGTACAAAACTGTCTGGCAGCGAACGCGATGACCGTCGCGCTGGGCAAGCAGGCAGAAGACCGGGCGCTGGCGTACTTGCAGCGACAGGGTTTGCGCCTGATCGTGCGTAACTATCGATGCCGTTTCGGCGAGATCGATCTGGTCATGCGGCACGCAGGGTTGGTAGTATTTGTCGAAGTTCGGCAACGCGGCAGCGCGCGCTACGGCGGTGCAGCGGCCAGTGTCGGCCCCGTCAAGCAGCAGCGGCTTTGGCGAACCGCCGAGCATTACTTGATGCGTTGTCCCGATCAGCCCGCCTGCCGCTTCGATCTGGTGGCTATCGACGGCGAGTCGCTGCAATGGATCCCGGATATGCTGCATCGCTAGCCCTTACCGACACCGGACAAAGTTTCCCCGCGAGAGCGAACACCGAAAGCCCCCTCCGCTGCACGACGAGGAAATGCAAACCGACTCAGCGCAGAGCGGGTTGCTGCATTTATAATCGGACTCCTATGAGCAAACAACGCATCGTCAGTCATTTCAACGAGATCGCCGAGCTGAAAATACAGGCGGCCTCCGAACTGGCTGGGCCCATAGAACAGGCGATCGAGCTGATGTTCACCGCGCTGTCGAATGGCAACCGCATCCTTGCCTGCGGCAATGGCGGTTCCGCTGCCGACTGCCAGCATTTTGCGGCGGAGCTGGTGGGACGGTTCGAGCGCGAGCGGCTGCCTTTGCCGGCGATGGCGCTATCGGCGGATGCATCAATACTGACAGCGATCGGCAATGAATATGGATTTGGCGACATCTTCGCCAAGCAAGTCCAGGCGTACGGGCAGGCAGGCGATGTGCTGCTGGCCATCACGACATCGGGCGGTTCCGCGAATGTGATGGCAGCGATAGAAGCGGCGCTGGAACGCGAGATGCGCATTGTCGCGTTGACCGGCCGAGGTGGTGGCGGCATTCCCCGCCTGCTGACCGATGCAGATGTACATATCTGCGTACCGCACGAGCGCACCTCACGCATACAGGAAGTGCATCTGTTGATCGTTCATTGTCTTTGCGATGGTATTGACGTCGCACTTTTTGGAGGAGATACCGAATGAAAGTTGGCACAAGATCCTTTGACAGATTGATTTCCGTGCGACGTCCGCTGTTGGCGGCGCTGCTGGTAACTAGTGCCGCGATCAGTGTGCAGGGCTGCTTGCCCTTGATGGTGGGTGGCACGGTCATGGGTTCCGTGGCGGCGACGGATCGACGCACGATAGGCGCGCAGGCAGATGATGCTGCCATCGTGCTCAAGGGCGAAGGGCGCGCCCGTAAGATCACTGGCGAACTGGGCCGGGTGGCTGTGACCAGTTTCAATCATCGCGTGCTACTGACGGGCGAGGTCACGGATGACAAAATGAAGGCCGAGGTGGAGCAGCAGATCGTCACCATCGATGGCGTGAAATCCGTCGAAAATGATCTGGTGGTGGCGCCAGTGTCCAGCATGGGCGCACGCTCGAACGATGCACTGATCACTGGCAAGGTAAAAGCGGCGATCATCGACACCAAAGATCTGTATGTCAACGCGTTCAAGGTTCAGACAGATCGCGGCGTCGTATACCTGATGGGGCGTGTCACTCAGCGCGAGGGAAAGCTTGCCGCCGAGGTCGCTCGCAATGCGGCAAGTAAAATCAAAAAAGTCGTCAAACTCTTCGAGTACATCAGTGAAGAAGACCTCAAGGAGCTGAGTACCAAGCCTGCGTCGGAACAGCAGAAAGACAGCACGCGCTGACCGCACCTCGCCAGCAGCCCCGCCCTCAGGAGTTTCGCAGGGCTGCTGGCCTATAATAGGGATCCTTGTCTTGCATTGTTCAGGAATCCCTTATGTCCCGCCATTTTCCACGCCGTTCTGCTGGTCTGACCATCATCCAGACCATGACCCTGCTGGCCGTCCTCGGTCTGGTGTTGTTTGCAGCACTGTCCCTGTTCAAAAAAGAGACCGCGCCTTCAGTCAGCTTCAAGACGATCAATGGCGAACAGATTGCACTGGAATCCTTGCGTGGCAAAGTCGTGATGGTGAATTTCTGGGCGACCAGTTGCACGACATGCGTTGCCGAAATGCCTGAGATGGTGGCGACCTATAATAAATACGCAGACAAAGGACTGGAATTGGTCGCAGTAGCGATGAGCTACGATCCACCGAACTATGTGCTGAACTACGCAGAGACTCGCCAGTTGCCGTTCAAGGTGGCGCTGGATACAGACGGCAGCGCAGCGAAGTCTTTTGGCGATGTCAAACTGACGCCGACCACTTTCGTGATCGGCAAAGATGGCAGCATATTGAAGCGCTATGTAGGTATTCCCGAGTTCGCAGCCATGCATCAGCTAATTGAAAAAGCGCTCTCAGTCTGATTCCAGGCCTTGTTGATTCCCGGTTGCGCATTGTGATTTACCCTTGGAAATTCGAATCTGCGCTGCTCTCCGAGTGTTGGTGGAAAACGTCCGTCATTGCCACCGAGTCGTGTACTCCTGTATGACCTGTGCCGGCTAACATGCCGTCGGTCGCGATCATGAATCTACCTGCATCATCAAGGATAGATAGCAATTCGTGATCCATTGCCATTTCGACCAATTGCCGCATGTTTCCCAAAAGCTCGAACCGTTGCGCGTCGCCGCTCACTAGAGACGGCACGAACTCCGGGTCCGTGTCACCAAAAATCATGGTGTGCAGCGAGCTGCGCAAGCTGTCGTCTGTCGTCAGTCCTGTCGGTAGTTGATTGTAAGAACGGGTGGCCTTGGTGCGCACTGGATCGTACTCCGCCAAATCCGAGTCAGGATTGTTAAGCAAGAAAACAGGCAGCCCTGGCGGAGTGGCATCCGCAGTCAATGAAGATAAATGACCATTAGTGATCGAATTTTTTCTACCTACGCTGACCAGCAGCGATGCCAGCTCATGAACCAGTTCTGTCGAGCCCATCGCGCAGACCTGCCAAATAAGAGGTGGGGTAGGGTTTGGTGTCGTGGGGTCAGAGGAATTGCCGATCAGCGCCAGCGCATCATTCGCGCTCAGTGTGCCGCGCGCGATTAAAGTTTTCAGCAGCGTACCCAGCAAGCGTAAGCTGTCAACGTCATTAGCTTGCAGGGCGGCGGCAATCGCACCGTTGCCTTCCGAGTTTTTGGCAGAGAGCAGGGCGAGGACATCGCTTTCCGGAATGTGATGCTTGTCCAGCAGCCTATTTGCAAGAGAAAAGTACTTGTACAAGCTGGCTTTGTTTTTGCCAGAAATCTGGGCGATGAATCGACTCCATGAATGGATGGGTGCGAAGAGTCTTCGCACGGCATCATCAGGCAGACCATGTTTTTCCGACGGGCTTGCCAGAAAATAGAGCTCTGCAAACGATGCTATACATGCAGCAAACTCATCAGCGACTAGCGCATGATTAGATTCAAGCATGCAATTAGTTGCCACATCTCTAATTGACGCCACCGTATTATTAGCATGGCCATCCAGTACGCTGTGCAACGCACTCAGCGATATTTTTTTTTGTTGGTATTGGGAGACCAGCTCTTGCCAGTAAGGTCGTATGTGAGAAGCAAGCTGGAAATCGACCAGATCAAACATGATATCTGGATGACACCAGTCAGATTCAGAGAGCCAGAATTCAGGAGTGACTGTCTGCCCTGGCGTGCGCTGATCCATTCCTGCAAAACAAAGTACCGCAGACTCATTTCCACGCATGTAAGCTGTCATACGCTCCTTTGAGATAAAGTCCGTCAGACGCCATGGCTTTTTAGGGTCGATGATCTGCTCGAGCCGGTTGGCTACCATCTTGCGATGGGTGAGAGTCAGATTGGGATCGTACATTTCTGCAATGAAGGTGGGCACAGGCCCGGGTTTAATCATCAACAAAAAATGCAATTCATGATTGCTTGAAAATACACGCAACCCACGCACAAGCTGATTTGCCGGTGTGCTTGTCGGAGAGGCCTTCTCTTTTTCCAGCATCACTTCGAACTGTGTGCGTAACCATGCGCTAAATTTTTCATTGCCGACCAATGCGTAACCGCCGCTGTTGGTGAGTGCGTTCTCATAAAACTGGAGTTTGGCTTCGGTGATGGTGGCGCTCAGGCTGGCGGCATCAGTAATGCCGAAGTACCCGATTTTTTTCCAGCCACTGGCGAATGGTGATAGGCGCCTATACAGCACATCGGGCGCTATGGAATTGCAAACAATTTTTGTGTGTGTGCCGGCAAAATAACTTTTGCCATTCAGTCGGGTAAAGTCAGGCATGGCGTTTCCCGGCAATACTTTAAAGTAGGGATGAGATGGCAAAGCATGCTGCTGGCGGAGTTGGTCGCCATCGTAGCGGTCAATGCGGATTTTTGATTCTGCGTCTGGCGCCTGAAAACGGATATCCGCCAGCACATTAACAAACAGACGTTTGAATATTTGTGTGGCAGAGCCGCTCAGCTCACGCAATCCCGACAAGCTCCTCAAGTCTAACTCGCTACCCGCGAAACCAGGAATGTCGAGACGCTGTAAATTTGAAAGCTGCAGGCAGAATGAGGGCAGGCGTTTCAAACCCGAGGGCAGTATTAGCGTCTGAACCGTGTGTATTGCGGGATGAATCAGTCCCGTCGGTAAACTAGCGATGTCGGCTCCGTGCACATGACTCAGATCGAGCAAGGGGCAATGCCTCTGCAGCGATGCATTCACAAATCTGAGAGCCTCCTGGGTGGCGGCAGAGAGATCGCGCCTTCGGGGATCATCGAGGCTAGCCAGTATGGTGGCGACTTCCCTTGCTTCTTTGGAGGGACAGTGACGCTTGTGTCCGCTGTTCTCCGTATAGCTACCTTGTTCAAGAGGCCGTTTCTGGCCAGTAATTGTTGGTTTCATGATGAAGTTTCCCGTATCGGTGGGCGCTTAGCGCTCTAGTTGGCTGCACGGGAGGGTGTGTGGCGATTATCGACACCGTGTTCACATGAATTAAGTCAGATAACTGTTTTTGAATTCCTTTGAAAATATTTTTTGAAGATCCAACAAGATAACTTTCTGATGCCTAACGCAAGCCTGCCAGATGCGCCTGCTGGTCGGCGTGATACGAGCTGCGTACCATGGCGCCGACAGCGGCGTGCACAAAGCCCATCTCGGCCGCTTTTTCTTCAAACATCTTGAAGACGTCCGGGTGCACATAACGACGTACCGGCAGATGATCGCCGGTGGGCATCAAGTATTGACCGATAGTCAGCATATCGACATCATGCGCGCGCAAGTCGCGCATGACGTCGAGAATTTCTTCATCTGTCTCGCCCAGCCCAACCATCAGACCCGATTTGGTCGGCGTACCGGGGTGCAGTTCCTTGAATCGCTTCAATAGACTGAGTGAATACGCATAGTCTGAACCCGGACGAGCCTCTCTGTACAGCCGGGGGACAGTCTCGAGGTTATGATTCATCACGTCAGGCGGCGCGGCCTTGAGAATGTCAAGCGCACGATCCATACGGCCACGAAAATCAGGCGTCAATATCTCGATGCGCGTATCGGGCGACAACTCGCGTACCCGCTGTATGCATTCCACAAAATGGCCAGCGCCGCCATCGCGCAAGTCATCACGATCGACCGAGGTGATAACGACATAGGAGAGCTTGAGCGCGGCAATCGTGCGCGCGAGATTATCGGGTTCTTTCGTATCCAGAGGGTCAGGACGGCCATGACCAACATCGCAGAACGGGCAGCGTCGCGTGCACTTGTCACCCATGATCATGAAAGTCGCCGTGCCTTTGCCAAAGCATTCGCCGATGTTGGGGCAAGACGCTTCTTCGCACACCGTGACGAGATTGTTCGAGCGCAGAATGTCTTTGATCTCGTAAAAGCGCGTGGTGGGTGACGCAGCTTTGACACGTATCCAGTCGGGTTTGGGCAGCTTTTCTGCAGGCACGATCTTGATCGGTATGCGCGCGGTCTTGCCAGCACCTTTCTGCTTCTCGCTCGGGTTATACGTGGGGGCATTTATGTTATCGGAGGCCATCGTCAGATACTCAGTTGTTTTTGCAGTTGGGTTGCCAGTTCGTGTTGTACATCGGCGAGGTGCGCCGCGACGCCCAAGGTGCGCATGTCAATCGTGACCAGACCGGGATAACCGCAGGGGTTGATCCGCGAGAAAGGCGAAAGATCCATCGCGACATTCAGCGATACGCCGTGATAGGTGCAACCGCTTGCGCGTATTTTCAGGCCCAGCGCAGCGATCTTTGCGCCTTGGTGCGGGCCATCGGCAACATAGATTCCCGGCGCGCCAGGTTTGCGCTGAGTCTTGAGATTATACGTTGCGAGGGTATCGATCACGGCCTGTTCAATGCGGGTGACGAAGTCCCGGGGTAACAGCTTGCGCCCTTCGCGGCGCAGATCGAACAACAGGTAAATCACAACCTGACCGGGGCCATGATAGGTGACCTCGCCGCCGCGATCTGTTGGCATCACGGGTATTTGCTGTGGATTCAGCACGTGCGCGGGGTCTGCGCCCAGCCCCAACGTGAATACCGGCGGATGTTCGACGATCCACAGTTCATCCGGGGTGAGCGCATCGCGCGCATCGGTAAAGTCGCGCATGGCCGCAAACGTGACCTCGTAATCTTCGGTGCCGCGCTGCCGGATCAGCGTAGTCATCATGCAGGGGTTTACAGCACGATTTTGACCATGGGGTGCGATGAAAGCTCGCGATACAGATTATCGAGCTGCTCGCGGCTGGTCGCGCGCACGGTCACGGTCAGTGACAGGTAATTGCCTTTGGTCGAGGGGCGCATGTCCATTTTGCCCGCGTGGAAATCGGGGTCATGCAGGCTGACCAGCGCGACCATGGTCTCGGCAAAGTGCTCTTGCATTGCGCCCATGATCTTGATCGGGAAATCGCATGGATACTCGATCAGGCTTTTCTCAGGATTCGGATTCGTCATCACCCTCTCCTTTGGTTCGGGTCGGGAGATCAGAAGGAAATGCCTTGCATCACCATCAGCCGTACCGAATCAAAAGCCCTACCAAAGATCGTCGCCTGATTGATCTGTTCCAGCGCTTGCAAAGGAATTTCACTAACAACTTTGTTCTCGGCCATCATTTTCAGCGTGCCTACCCGGCTGTATTGCGGAATTGGCGCTACCAGCGGGTCCGTGCGCTCAACCACAGGCTTCAGTTTGGCGCTGAAGCCACGCGGCAGGCTGACGTATACATCATGATTGAAACCTAGCTTCACATCGCCTTGCGAGCCTTTCCAGACCGAGGGTGTCAGCACGGTTTGGCCTTTGGAATAAATCTTGAACGAATCAAAATTCATGAAGCCCCAGTTCAGGAGCTTCTGGCTTTCTTGCGCTCGCACGGCATCAGACTCTGTACCCAGCACGACCGAGATCAGGCGGCGCTCGTTGCCCCCATTCGGCCGGCGCGCCGAGGCGATCAGGCAGTAGCCGGCCGCTTGCGTATGGCCGGTCTTCATGCCATCGACCGTCGGATCCAGCCACAGCAATCGGTTGCGATTAGGTTGAGTGATGCGGTTGTAGGTAAAGCTTTTGGTCGAGTAGATCTTGTAAAACTCAGGAAAATCGGTAATCAGCCGTGAGGCTAGCACCGACAGGTCACGCGCAGTCGAATAATTGTTCGGGTCAGGCAGGCCATGCGGATTTGCGAAGCGGGTGTTCTTCAGACCCATGCGCTGCGCCTCGCGATTCATCAGGTCAGCAAATGCAGGCACACCACCGGCAACGGCCTCGGCCAATGTGACGGCCGCGTCATTACCCGACTGCACAATGAGGCCGTACAAAAGATCATTCACGCGCACGGCGGTGTTCGGCTCGATGAACATTTTCGAGCTATCGCCATCGACCTTCCAGGCATTCACTGACACATTGATGGTCTGGCTGAGGTCAAGCTTCTTGTCGCGCACGGCCGAAAAAGCGAGGTAGGCCGTCATGATCTTTGTCAGCGAAGCGGGTTCGATGCGTTGATCCGGATCCTGAGAAGCGAGTATCTGGTTGCTGGTTGCATCGAGCAGCAGCCAAGAACGGGCAGCGATGCTTGGGGGAGGCGGGGTCTGGGCGGCAACCGCACCCACCATCAGACAGGCGACGCAAGCCGCAAGGAATTTTTTCATTCGTAACGTGCGGGATAAAAACAGCAAGAAAGTGTGTTCGATTATAGCCGCTGATGTTGTTCAGCGTGACCATAAATCAAGCACCCATTGCTTGATGTGATGAAGCTTTCGGTGAAAAAAATGGTCCGCTCCGGGGATTACCACCACGGGCAAGTCTTGCGGCCGCGCCCAATCGAGTACATCGGTCAGCGGTATCGTGTCATCCTGCTCACCATGGATCAGCAGGGTATTTGCGGGAACCTCAGGCAGCAACCACTTGCCCGCCGCGCAGCCGACCAGTACCAGCCGCTCAGCGGGCCGGTGCTGCTGCTCAAGACGTTTTTGCAACTGCGACTGCACGAAGGTGCCGAATGAAAATCCCGACAGCGCTACTGGCAAACCAGGGTATTGCGCGCACATGTGTGCATGCAGCTGCTCCATGTCATCGGTTTCTCCGTGTCCGTCGTCATGCGTGCCGCCTGATTCGCCGACGCCGCGAAAATTCATTCGCACGCTGACATAGCCGAGCGCGATGAACGCGCGCGCCAGCGTCTGCACGACCTTGTTGTCCAGGCTGCCGCCGTACAGTGGATGCGGATGCGCAATCAGCGCGATGCCGCGCGGCGCTGCCTCGGGTGGAAGATCGAGTTTGCATTCCAGCGGTCCGGCCGCACCCTGCAGTATGAATGACTGAGTCTGCGCATTCATGATCTGAAAAATCAGAGAGATCAGATCTTGAGCCGCTCGACGACTTTTCCACCGATCAGATGCGTATCGATGATGTCATCAATGTCGCTCTGATCCACATAGGTGTACCAGACACCTTCCGGGTAGACAACCAGCACCGGACCTTCTTCGCAGCGATCCAGACAGCCGGCCTTGTTGATGCGTATTTTGCCGTGGCCATTCATGTTCAGTGCTTTCAAGCGTTTCTTTGCGTATTCCTGAATGCCGCCAGAGCCGCGATCATGACAGCACGTGCGCCCGTCCTCACGCTGGTTGAGGCAAACGAACACATGATATTGGTAGTAGGGTTTATCAGTCATGAGATGGTAATCATGAAATGGCGGGGACAGAGTTCCCAGATGCAAGCATCATACACCGATGGCCCTCAAGCTAAACGTCATGGCGAGCGACGTAATGGGTTGTGCGATGGCTGCTGTGCGTGAGAAACCAAAGCGTGAACAGCGGCCAGGTCAGCGACAGGAAATGCGCGGCGCCGTTGAAGTTCAGGAAACGGCCCTGTACCCATTCCTGAAGCGTTGACATGAAGTAGGGATTGGCGGGCATGATATTCATCACCGCCAGCCCCAGCGCCAGCGCGAAAATTGCCGCGCGCCGTTGCGCGAGGGGTGGAGCAAACGACAGCCCGGCCAGCATCACCACACCAATCAGCAGACCACTGGTAGCGCTGGGGGTGAGCCAGCCGAGTGCGTCATCGGGAGCAAACAGTAGGGCATGCGCCAGGGTCTTTATGCCCAGCGCTGCCACCAGCAGTATGATCGCCAGCATGGTTTTCGGTGCGTGGCGGCGCGTCTGGCAGAGCAAGGTGAGCACCGCGCCGGTCATGCCGCAGGCAGTGACGATGACTTCCGCCGGAAAATAATGCTCGATGCCCGATCCGAGTTCGGCCCACAGCCACTGGCTGAGGTCAATCGGTGCTTCCAGCCAGTCCGACATCCAACGCGATACCGTTCCCAGCAACTGCCCATGACCAAACAAATAAGGCTGCGGAAAAATCTGTGCGAGCGGCCACATCGAAACGACAATCAATCCAAGACTTGCCTGTTCTGAAAACCATGCGCGGCGCAGCTCACGAAGACGACTCTGCTCCAGCACTGGCGAGCGCATCGCTTCGCCGACGAGGGCGCCGAGCAGCATGCCGCTGCTGTTCGTCAACAGATCAAGATTACTCGGAACGCGCGACGGCAAGTAGCTTTGCACGGCCTCGAGCAACATCGCCAGTGCGATGCCCGCCACGCTGGCAGCAGCGACCGCCTGTACGCCGCGCAGTCGTGGGTACATCGCCAGCACCGCCAGTGCGCCCAGTGGCACATAGCCGATCACATTGACTGCCAGGTCGAATCCTGTCCAGTAATGCGGCAACTGTTCGCCCAGATAAGACCAAGGAAGCAAGCCATTGTCATGCCACCCGGAAAACGGAAAGCAACTGGCGTAGACGACCAGCATTGCATAAAACACGAGCGCCACCCGAACCGATGCGGACGCCTTGCGGTCAGCTTTAGGGGTGGATTCAGGTTCATCCGCTCGTGGCGTATGAGACGTAGACATGGCGACAAGTGTAGGTGACTTTTATCGCAGCGTCATCCGTGCTGCCGATACAATGCGCGCATGATGCCACTGCTGAATGCCGATCAGATTGTCAGACGCGCGCGCGCCGCGCAGCAGGGCTTGGTCATTGAGGTGATCAGCGCCTTGCCTTCCACCAATACCGAACTACGCGCACGGATTGCCCGTCTCTCTGGACCAATGCTACTGGCCGCCGAGCTGCAGACGGCTGGGCGCGGACGCTTGGGCCGGCAGTGGCACTCCGCGCCCGGTGATAGTCTGTGCTTTTCACTGGCCTGGCCGTTTCAGGGTCCGCTGTCTCGGCTGTCTGGCTTGTCGCTGGTGATCGGCGCCGTGGTCGCCGAGACGCTGCGCGGGCGTGGCTGGCCGGTGCAATTGAAATGGCCGAATGATCTCTTGCTTGAAGGCGCAAAACTCGGTGGGATTCTTATTGACACAGCACCGAGTCCCGCCGCGCCCGGGCTGTGGGCCGTGATCGGCATTGGATTGAACGTACGAGCAAATCAGGCGCGCGATCAGGCGTTGGGTCACGCAGTCGCGTCACTGCAGTGTGAGTCAGCCGATCATCCGACAGCAATCGATCGTAATGATTTGCTCGCCACGTTGACCGATGCGCTGTGCGATGCGCTGGAAGTTTTTGATCTCGACGGCTTATCTCCGTTTATCGACCGGTGGCATATGCTGCATCAGTACCATAATCAGGCAGTGTGCCTCAGCGAGCAGAACGTGATCCTGCATGAGGGCATCGCGCGCGGTATCGACGGCGCTGGTCGCTTGCTGCTCGATACGGCGGCGGGTCGCATCGCCGTCGCCGCAGGTGACGTGTCGCTGCGGCCTGCAGATCAGCCGTTATCGCTCGGAGGTGCGCATGCTGCTGGTTGACGCTGGCAATACGCGTATCAAGTGGGCTCTGACCTCTGCCGGCAAGACGCCAGGGACGTGGCAGGCTTGTGGCAGTGTGGCGCGCAGCGAGCATGATGCGCTGAATGCGGCATGGGCCAGTCTGGTATTCAGCAAGGCATTGGTGTCGAATGTTGCTGGCGAGGCGCTGAGCGCCCTGCTGTTGTCGAAACTTCAGCAGCGAGGCATTCGGGATTCGGCTGTCCGTTGGTTTCGAGCGCAGCCGGAATGCGCCGGTGTAAAAAATAATTACGCTCAGCCCGCGCAGTTGGGCAGCGACCGGTTCGCATCACTGATCGGCGCGCGCTATCGATTTCCTGGTGAACGACTGCTGGTCGTTACCTGCGGCACCGCCACGACCATTGATGCGCTCGAAGCGGATGGCCGCTTCATCGGCGGAATGATCGTGCCCGGACTGGGAACGATGGCGAACTCGCTGGCGATCAATACCGCATTGCTACCCGCCGTCGAGGCTGCGGGGCGCGAGCGCGTGTTTGCCGACAATACGCAGGAAGCCATTATTAGTGGCTGCCTGGCCGCGCAAGTGGGAGCGATCGCGCAGGCTATGGCGCAGCGGCATAATCCCACCGCGCGTTGCGTGATCTCCGGCGGCGCAGCGCCCTACATCGTGCCGCATTTGCCCTTCCCCGCTGACGCAGTGGATAATCTGGTGCTGCTGGGCTTGCATGCCTCTGTCGCGGGAGCTTCCTGATGCCGATCTTCAGGTTTTTATTCTGGTTGTTGTTGTTGTCCAATCTGGTGCTGCTGACCCTGATACCGGGCCCGCTGCCGGGCTTTTCATCACTGGAGCCCGAGCGACTCGCGCAGCAGATCAAGCCCGAGAGCATCCGGCTATTGTCGAATCCGCTGACTAACGCATCAGCGCCGGCATCGCCCGCTCCGGCCTGTACCGAGATCGGTGATTTCAACAGTGCGATGGCGACCAAATTCGAAGCCCGACTGGCCCGGCTTAAGCTGCCTGCATTACCGACCAAGCAGATGGTGCAGCCTCCGACGGCCAGTCTGGTGTTCATTCCACCGCAGCCCGACGAAGCCAGCGCCAACCGCCGGCTCGCGCAATTGCGCGCACAGGGATTCCATGATGTCTCGGTGGTGAAAGAGCCGCTGTCTCGACGATGGGGGATCTCGGTCGGATTGTTCAGCAGCGGTGAGCTAGCGCTGGCGCAACTGGAGAGCCTGAAAAAAGCAGGCATCTCCGATGCGCGCATCGAGGAGCATCCGCTCAACTCAGCGCGCTATGCCTACCGGCTGCAGGGCTTGGCAGCGGATGACAAGCCCGAACTCAAGGCGATGCTGCCTGATTTTCCGGGTGTCGCAATCCGTAGCTGCGGAACGCCCTGATGCCACAAGTGTCACGTCGGCAGCAATCCCGCCCCTCGTGCGATCGTATGCAAGCAATCCGGACAAAAGCAGGCGCTGCCATCGCCGCCGGCCGCCGCGAGTGCTGAAGCAGGAATCACCGGCACCGCCATGCACCAGCAGGCCTGACCGTTCTCACCATCTGCCATCGCGCAGTGGAATGACTTTCCGCATTTGACGCATTCACTCATCGCAATCCCTCTACTCAGCTGTCTCGTCAGGCCGCTTACGGCGTTGGCAGTGCCTGGCCATCGACCTGACGAGACAGGCTTGCAGAGGTCGACGGGGTCGGGATTAGCGCGAGGCTAACGCCGTCTGCCGCGAAAAGCAAATGCACTTGCAAGAGATCAAAGCGGAGAAGCAGACGCATTTGGCTGTAAAATTCATCCGTCTGCTGTTCTTACTTCCGCTCCGCTGCCCTCACCGTAATGTCCATCACCACTATCGCTCCCGAGATCAAGGCCGAAATTCTGGCCGAGGCGCTACCGTATATTCGCAAATTTCATGGCAAGACCATCGTCGTCAAATACGGCGGTAACGCCATGACCGAAGAACGCCTCAAACATGGTTTCGCGCGCGATGTGATCCTGCTCAAACTGGTCGGCATGAATCCAGTCGTAGTGCATGGCGGCGGCCCGCAGATCGACAATGCACTGAAAAAAATCGGCAAGCAAGGCAGTTTCGTGCAGGGCATGCGCATCACCGATGAAGAGACAATGGAAGTCGTCGAATGGGTGCTGGGTGGTGAGGTGCAGCAAGACATCGTCATGCTGATCAATCATTACGGCGGTCAGGCCGTCGGCCTGACGGGCAAAGATGGCGGACTGATACGCGCGCGCAAGATGCAGATGCCAGACAAGGAACACCCCGGCGAGTTCCTCGACATCGGTTTTGTCGGCGAGATCGAAGCGATCAATCCGGCAGTCGTCAAGGCGCTGCAGGATGATGCGTTCATCCCCATCATTTCGCCCATAGGATTCGGCGAAGATGGCCAGGCTTACAATATCAATGCCGATCTGGTCGCCGGCAAGATCGCCGAGATCCTGCGCGCTGAAAAGCTGATCATGATGACCAATATCCCCGGCGTCATGGACAAAAACGGCAAACTGCTGACTAATTTATCCGCGCGCGAGATCGACGAGATGTTCGAGGACGGCACGATCTCCGGTGGCATGCTGCCCAAGATCTCGTCTGCACTGGATGCGGCAAAATCGGGGGTCAACACCGTACACATCATCGATGGTCGAATCGAGCATTCGCTGCTGCTGGAGGTGCTGACCGAGCAGGCGTTCGGCACGATGATCCGCTCCCACTGATCTCCGCCCGCCAGGCAGCAGAGCATCCCGCGCTTGCGCCTGTGAGGCTCATCATTCATTCGCACGACGGCGCTTTTCGGCGCACTACCGAGCCGCTCGCTACGCTTGCTGGACGCAGCGCAAACCGATTTTGACGATATGGCCGCATCCAAGAATCTTGTCTGGCTGTTCGACCTCGACAACACGCTGCACGATGCGTCGCATGCGATTTTCCCGGCAATTAATCGCAATATGAACGCGCTGATCGCGCACGTTCTCGAATCCGAGGCACGGCCCTCGCATCCCGACGCGGTCAACGCGGTGCGCATCGCCTACTGGCAGCGATACGGCGCAACGCTGTTGGGCATGATGCGGCATCACGCAGTGCGATCGGAAGATTTTTTGCGCGATGCCCACCAATTCGAGAATCTGTCGTCGATGATCCGCGCCGAGCGCGGCACCGCGCGGATGCTCAAGCGCCTACCCGGGCGCAAGATCCTGCTCACCAATGCGCCGGCCAGCTATGCACATCATGTGCTGCGTCATCTGGGGCTGCACCGGCACTTCGCCGATCATCTGCCCATCGAATCCATGGTGGTGCACCGCCAATTGCGACCTAAGCCCTCTCGGCTCTTGCTGCGCAAGCTGCTGGCGCGCGAGGGCTTGTCGGCTCGGCGCTGTGTGCTGGTCGAGGACACGCTGGACAACCTGAGGTCGGCGCGGTCGCTGGGCTTACGGACGGTATGGTTGACGGGTTATCTGGCTGCAAGCACAGGCCGGCCGGCCTTCGTGGATATCAGAGTGAAATCTCTTAGTCAGCTGCCCCGGCGGCTGTCCCGGCTGGCTCACCGCTGAACCATCACGCCGGTTAGCAAGACAGCCCCAGTCTGGGTTACATTACATCAAGCTTACACCTTTCCCGGCGCGCGACCAGGCCGGGCAGCCAAACCGATTGCTCGACCGAGAACGACCATGGCCAACATGAAACCGGGTGAGCGCAAGCTGCAAATACTGCAAGCACTCGCGCAGATGCTGGAAAGCCCCAGGGGCGAGAAGATCACCACGGCAGCGCTCGCCGCCCGGCTGGAGGTGTCCGAGGCGGCGCTGTATCGTCATTTCGCCAGCAAGGCGCAGATGTATGAGGGTCTGATCGAGTTCATCGAGACCACCATCTTCACCCTGATCAATCAGATTACTGGCCAGGAAGAGAATGGCCGCGCTCAGGCACTGAACATCGCGAGCGTGCTGCTCGATTTCGCCGAGCAAAATGCCGGCATGACCAAGGTATTGATCGGAGACGCGCTGGTCAATGAAGACGAGCGCCTTCAGGTGAGGATGAATCAGTTCGTCGGGCGGGTCGAACTCGCTCTGCGCCAAGCCTGGAAGCTCGCCGCGACACAGGGCGCGATACCGGATTCAGAGAGCGTTGCGCGTGCCGGCATCATGATGGCTTTCGTGGTCGGCCGCTGGCACCGTTTTGCCAAGAGCGGATTTCAGCAGCGTCCGGCCGAGGGGGCGACGCTGATGCTCAGCCTGCTGGCGGCCTGAGTTGGCCGCTTTTATTTTTCTCCGCACACTGCGCAATCCATGCTGCGCTTGGTCCGAATGCTGGTCCATTCCATGCTGCGTGCGTCCAGCAGCAGCAGTCGGTCGGCTAGCGAATCGCCGATGCCGCCCACCAGCTTCAGTGCTTCTGCGGCTTGCATCGTGCCGATGATGCCGACCAGCGGTGCGAACACGCCCATGGTTGAACAGGCCACCTCCTCAAACTGCTGATCTGGCGGGAACAGGCACGCGTAGCAGGCAGTCTCGCCGGACCTTGGATCGAACACCGCTACCTGTCCATCCATGCGTATCGCCGCGCCGGACACCAGCGGCACTCGTGCTGCGACGCATGCGTGGTTGATCGCATGACGCGTCGCGAAATTATCGGTGCAATCGAGCACGACCGTGGCCGTTGAGACCAACGATTGCAAGCGTGCTTCATCCGCGCGCTCGTGTAGCGCGATCACGGTCACTTCGGGATTGACCTCCTGCAGCGCCAGCTTTGCGGACTCGACTTTGGGCTGTCCCACGCGCGCCGTGGCATGCACGATCTGCCGCTGCAGGTTGGTCAGGTCGACCTCGTCATGATCCACCAGCGTGATCTTGCCAATGCCGGCAGAGGCCAGATACAGCGCGACCGGCGACCCTAGTCCACCAGCGCCGATCACTAGCGCATGCGCCGCAAGCAGTTTTTCCTGACCGTCGATGCCGATGTCGTCGAGCAGGATATGGCGCGAATAGCGCTGCAGTTGCTGGTCATTCATTCGGCGTGTGTGTAAGTCGGAATAAAAACGGCCGCAGGAAAGCGGCCGTCGTGGTGTTCAGGGGCGTTTATTTCTTCTCGCCATTGCCATCCGGGCTGTTGATGGTCGATTCTTTTTTGCTTTCGACTTTCGCCGTCTTCGACAACTGCACCGGCTGGCCTTTCAGATGATTGAGCGCCTGCGTCAGCTGGAAGTCTTCCTTGCTGCCGTATTCGAGCGGCTTGCGCTTTTTCTCGAGCGCAGCGAGGCGCTTCTGCTCCTCCAGTTCGTCGACGATGTTCGCACCGTTGCCAGCATCCTTGTCTTTGTCATTCGAGAGGTGCTTTTGAAGATCGGACTCGCGCAGGCGCAGCCCGTTCAGGCCATCGCCATCGGCGTACTCATCGACCAGCAGATCGGGAACGATGCCCTTGGCCTGGATCGAGCGGCCGTTCGGCGTGTAGTAGCGCGCGGTGGTCAGCTTGACCGCGGTGTCAGCAGAGATCTGACGTATGGTCTGTACTGAACCCTTGCCGAAGGTCTGTGTGCCCATGATGGTTGCGCGCTTGTAATCCTGGAGTGCACCGGCGACGATCTCGGAGGCCGACGCCGAGCCCGAGTTCACCAGCACCACCATCTTGACCTTCTTGACGGCATCGGGCACGCGCGACAGCGGGTCGCCACCGACGCGGTTGGCATAGTACTCGCGACGCGCATAGTAGGTCGCCTTGGAATCTGGCAGCTGACCATTCGTGGAGACGACAGACACGTCCTTGGGCAGGAAAGCAGCCGAGACGCCGATCGCACCCGGCAGCACTCCGCCCGGATCATTGCGCAGGTCAAGCACTAGTCCTTTCAGGTGCGAATCCTGCTGGTACAGCTGGGTGATTTTCTTAGCAAGATCTTCGACCGTCGGTTCCTGGAATTGCGACACCCGGATCCAGCCATAGCCGGGCTCGACGATCTTGCCCTTAACGCTTTGCACACGGATTTCCTGGCGCACGATCGTGATCAGCAGCGGTTTGTCCTCATCCTTGCGCGCGACCGTGAGCGTGATCTTGGTGTTGGGCTCGCCGCGCATGCGCTTGACGGCTTCGTCCAGCGTCATACCCTTGACCGGCGTGCTGTCGAGCCGGGTGATCAGGTCGCCGGCTTTCAGTCCGGCCTTGTACGCAGGCGAATCTTCGATTGGCGCGATGACTTTGACGTAACCATCTTCCATGCCGACCTCGATGCCGAGCCCGACGAATTTGCCCTGTGTGCCCTCTCGCAGCTCCTTGAAGGCTTTTTTGTCCAGATAGGCGGAGTGAGGATCGAGCGAGGCGACCATGCCCGAGATGGCTTCGGTAAGCAGTTTTTTGTCTTCGACCGGCTCGACATAGTCAGACTTGATCAGCCCGAACACATCGGCGAGCTGGCGCAGCTCTTCGACGGGTAGCGGCGCGCCAGCGTTGCGCTGGGCCAGGGCGTCAAATTGCATGGAGCCGGCGATGCCGGCGACCAGGCCTAGCCCGACCAGTCCAAGATTTTTTAGTCTGTTACCCATGTCTCACCTGTTGATCCAACCCGCGGGGTCGAGTGCTCGCCCCTGAAAACGGAGTTCAAAGTATAAACCTGATTGTTCATTGCCGCCGCTGTTACCTACCGAGGCGATAGTGTCACCCGCCTTGAGCCTGTCGCCCGGGCGCCGCAGCAGCGCCTGATTGTTGCCATAGATGCTGATGTACTGGCCGCCATGGTCGACGATGAGCAGGTTGCCAAAACCCCGCATCCAGTCCGCAAAGATCACTTCGCCTGCGGCGACCGCTTTCACCTCCGCGCCTTCGGCCGCTTTGATGAACAGACCTTTCCAGCTCGGGCCATCGGCGCGGCGGGCGCCGAAACTGGCCAGCAGTTCACCTTTCACTGGCATCTTCAGCTTGCCTTTGAGGCTGGCAAACGCAACGCCATCCTGTGCCGCTGAAGGCGCGGCAGTAGCACGTTCAGGCTCAGGCTCGCGTGCCGACGTCTTGCCGGCGGGCTTGTCGCTGCTCGTTTCGCCGTTCTTCTCTGCGACTTTTTCGGAGCGCTTGTCCGGAGTGCGTGACTTGGCGGCGAGTTTTTCGCGCTCGCGCGCCTCTGTTTTCATGCGCCGCCGGGCTTCCTCCTCCTCGGCCTTGCGCTGCTGTGCAATCAGTGTTGCCAGCCTCTCGACCAGCGCGCCAAGGCGCTCATCATCGCGCGCGAGATTTCCTGCCTCTCTGCGCTGCTGACTCAGTTTGTCCGAGAGCTGAGCCAGCAGCTGCTTGCGCTTGTTTTTTTCTTTTTCGAGTAGCGCCTTTTGTTCGCGCTGCTCATCGGCGATATCCTCCAGCGCGTTCCGCGCTTCTTCTGCCTCCTGACGGTTAGCCTCGATTGCGGCAAGGTTTTGCTGTAACTCGTCGATGGCCTTCATTTGTTCGGCAGAGATATAGCCAAGGTAGCGCAACTCGCGCGCGATGCGGTTCGGGTTATCCCCAGACAGCAGTAGGCGAACGCGGTCATCCTGAGCATTCGTGTATTGCTCGCGCAGCATGCGCGCCAGCCGCTCGCGCTGCTGGCGCACTGCGGTCTCCAGGGTTTCCTGACTTGTAGAGAGTTTGGCGAGCCGGCGTTGCGTGCGCTCTTGCTCGGCGGCCAGCTCGCGCAGCTTGCGGTTGGCGGTCGAGATACCCGCTTCAGAGGTCGCCAGCGCATCGGCGGCATGTCCACGGGCTTTCTCGGTGCGGACGATGTCTTCTTTCAGGTTGCCGAGTTTTTTGCGCAGCTCTGCACGCTCTTCTTCGGCCATCTGCTTTTGCCGCGCTCGCTCCGCGGATTTGACCGTGGTCTCTGCCTGGGCGAGCGACAATGAGCCTGCTATGGCGAAGGCGGCCAACAGTGCTCGGACCGACGTCCTGTTGCGTGACATTCCTTACTTGGCCCTGCCCTGCTCGGCGACGGCTTTGATCGCCGCGTCGATGGCGTTGGCGTCTCCGAGATAGTAGCTGCGGACGGGCTGGAGATCCGCATCCAGCTCGTACACCAGCGGCTGGCCATTCGGGATATTCAGCCCGACGATGTCCTGATCCGAGATGCCATCCAGGTATTTGATCAGTGCGCGCAGGCTGTTGCCGTGGGCGGAGATCAAGATCTGCCGACCGGCGCGGATCGCGGGCGCGATGGATTCAGTCCAGACCGGCAGCACGCGGGCGACAGTATCTTTCAGGCACTCGGTCAGCGGGATCTGGTGGCGTTTCAGGTCGGCGTAGCGCGGATCATTGAACGAGGCGCGCGGGTCGGAGGGCTCAAGTGGCAAAGGCGGAATGTCATAGCTACGGCGCCAGACAAGCACTTGCTCATCGCCGTACTGTGCGGCCGTCTCGGCCTTGTTCAGGCCCTGCAACGCGCCGTAGTGGCGCTCGTTCAGGCGCCAATCGTGCACGGTTGGCAGCCACATCAGGTCCATTTCGTCGAGCGTGACCCACAGCGTGCGAATCGCTCGCTTCAGAACGGAGGTGTAGGTGAGGTCAAAAGTGAAGCCGGCTTCCTTCAGCCATCGGCCGGCATGGCGGGCTTGTTCGACACCTTTCTCGGTGAGATCAACGTCGATCCATCCGGTAAAACGATTTTCGCGATTCCAGGTGGACTCGCCGTGGCGCATCAGAACAATTTTGTACATGGAGACAGAAAATGGGCGGGATGAGGGTAAAAGACGTCAGGGCATGCGAAAGGATCGTAGGGACCACAGGGACCGCTGAATGATTCAAGCCTTCTATTTTATAATGCCGGGCTTGTTGCAAACGATGGGATCGTCGTGAAATTCTTGATTGACAATATTTGGCTAATCCTGATAGCGCTGGTATCGGGAGGCGCGTTGGCCTGGCCCACACTTGCCCGTGGCAAAAATACACTGACAACGCTGCAGGCGGTGCAACTGCTCAACAAGAGCAAGGTGAGTATCATTGATGTGCGGACCCCCGACGAATTCAAGGCCGGTCATCTGCGTCATTCGAAGAATATTCCTGTGGGTGATCTCGAGAAGCGTATCCCCGAGCTGGACAAGGCACAGACCGTGCTGCTGATCTGTCAGACCGGGCCGCGTGCGAGCCGCGCCGCGTCCGAACTCAGGCGCGCAGGTTTTGGTGAAGTCTATGTGCTCAGTGGTGGCTATGCTGAGTGGCGGTCGCAGGGATTGCCCACCGCCGCCTGAGATCGCTTACAGTTACTTGATTCACATTCGAAGGGAGCAACCGGCAATGAGCGCCAGAGTACTCATGTACACCACTGCAGTCTGCCCTTACTGCAACATGGCCGAGCGTTTGCTGAAATCCAAAGGCATCGAAGCAATCGAAAAGATACGCGTCGATCTCGAACCCGAGCAGCGGATCGCGATGATGGAAAAGACCGGTCGCCGCACCGTGCCGCAGATTTACATCGGCGACACCCATGTCGGCGGCTTTGACGATTTGTCTGCGCTGGATCGCGAAGGCAAACTTGACCCCTTGCTGCAGGACGCCTGATTCAACAGCGCTTCTGCTGAATTTTCACCCACTGACGAAAGAGCTTCATGGCCGAACAACAAATCCAGCCCGGCGAGGATCAGCCGGTCTTCAACATCCAGCGCATCTACCTGAAAGACCTGTCGCTGGAGCAGCCGAACTCACCAGCCATCTTCCTCGAACAAGAGGGCCCGGGCATGGAAGTGGCCATCGATATCGGCGCCGAAAAGCTGGCCGACGGTATTCATGAAGCGACGATCACTGTCACCGTCACCGCAAAAATCCGTGACAAGGTAGCCTTCCTCGTCGAGTGCAAGCAGGCGGGTATTTTCGAGGCACGCAACATCCCGGAGGACCAGATGGATCCCTTGCTCGGCATCGCCTGCCCAAACATTCTCTATCCCTATTTGCGCTCGAACATTGCCGACATGGTGACCCGTGCCGGTTTCCCTCCTATTCATCTGAACGAGATCAACTTCGAGGCTTTTTATCACCAACGCAAGCAGGCGCTGGCCGAGGCATCGAACGTTCAGCACTGATACGCATGCGCCACGCACGTCACCTTGCCCTGCCCGCCTTGCTCTGGCTTGCAGCGGCAAGCGGCGCTGCAGCAGCCGATTTCAAGTCAGTTGGCCCCGGCCCGGCGATCATGTATGACGCACCAGCGCAGAAATCTCGCAAGCTGTACGTTGCCCCCGCTGGCATGCCGGTCGAGATCGTTTTTGCGAATGGCGACTGGACCCGTGTGCGCGATGCTGCCGGCGATCTGAGCTGGATGGAGACCCGTTTTCTCAGTCCGCGCCGGACTTTCGTCGTCGAGGTCGCGCAGCTGACGGCGCGATCTGCGGCGAATGACAATGCGCCCGCCGTCTTCACGGCGGCCAAGGGCGTGCTGCTTGAGCTGGCCGAACCGATCAGCTCGGCATGGATCAAGGTCAGGCATCGCGATGGCGAGACAGGCTATGTCAAGGCTTCCGAGGTCTGGGGCGACTGAATGCAGCGCGGCCCTTTGTATCTCCTTTTAAATCCCCACGATGAATATCACTTTGCTCGGTGCCGGCGCCTGGGGCACCGCACTCGCTATGGCACTGTCCCACCGGCATCCGGTCATGCTCTGGAGCCGCGATGCGCAAGCCGTCGAGGCAATGCGCGGCGCGCGCCAGAATGCGCGCTATTTGCCCGGCATGGTTCTGCCCGAGGCGATATGTATCAGCGCCGATCTGCATGAAGTAATCGCGCATGCCAAGGGCGGCTTGTTGATTGTCGCCAGTTCCGTGGCCGGACTGCGCCCGCTGGCCAGCACGCTCGCAACGCATGATGTAGATAACCTGGTCTGGCTGTGCAAAGGCCTTGAGGAAGGCACAGCGCTGCTGCCGCATCAGGTAGTGCACCAAGTGCTCGGTCGCGAGCTGCCGGCCGGCGCACTCTCGGGCCCATCCTTTGCGCAGGAGGTCGCGCGCGGCCTGCCCTGCGCGCTCACTATCGGTTCGCACAGCAAAGCCCTGCGCGAGCAGGTCGTCAGTGCAGTGCACGGCGGCAGCATTCGCGTGTATTCGACGGACGACATCATTGGTGTCGAGGTTGGTGGCGCAGTGAAAAATATTCTCGCGATAGCGACCGGCATCGCCGATGGCCTCGGGCTGGGTATGAATGCACGTGCCGCACTGATCACGCGCGGACTGGCCGAAATTACGCGGCTCGGCACAGCACTTGGCGGCAGGATCGAAACCTTCATGGGACTGACTGGCGTCGGCGACCTGATACTCACCTGCACCGGTGATCTGTCGCGAAATCGCCAGGTCGGTCTGCGGCTGGCCTCTGGCCAATCGCTGCCCGCCATCATTGAACAGATCGGGCATGTTGCCGAGGGCGTGCGCTGCGTGCAGGCGGTAAAGACACTGGCTGAGCAGCACGGTGTCGACATGCCCATCATCGAAGCAGTAGTGCGTGTGCTGTTCGATGCGGAACCCCCTGCAAAAGCCATCGCGCAATTACTCGCCCGCGGAGCGCGTGCCGAGCACTGATTGCATCAGGTTTTGCGGGTGAGCATTAGCAAGGCCGAGCTAACCTGCTGCCAATCACATCATCGGATTTTGCATGGTGCAAGGCTATCAATGTACTGATCAGCGCAGAAGGATAGTCTCAAGATCTTTGACCAGCATCGCAGTTGAAAATTCCTGCGGCTGAATAATCACAGCTCGACAGCCGTACAGACTAGGGCACTTTTTTCATGCCATGAAGTCATAGTTCGGCTACCCGCGCTGCGAACTGATCCATGCCAATTCTTGTTTTATCTTTCTACCAAAAGCGCAAATCATGCTCGCTTGGTTTTACGCTGATCGAAATCATGGTGGTAGTAGTCATCATGGGCGTGCTGGCCGCGCTGCTGGTGCCACGTCTGATGGGGCGTACTGACGATGCGCGCATTATTGCAGCCAAACAGGATATCGCCACCTTGATGCAGGCGCTCAAGCTCTACCGATTGGACAATCAGCGCTACCCGACTAACGAACAGGGCTTGCAGGCACTCATCAACAAACCCTCCGGCGGCCCGATGCCGCCAAACTGGAAGGCTGGAGGCTATCTCGACCGGCTCAGCAAAGATCCTTGGGGTAACCCCTATGAGTATCGGTCACCCGGCTCCCACGGAGAAGTCGATCTGTATTCCTATGGTGCGGATGGCAAGCCGGGCGGAACGGGGAATGATGCCGATATTGGTTCCTGGTCGGAATGAACGGTTTCATCACACCGGCTTCACCCTGCTTGAAATGCTGGTGGTGCTGGTGATCGCAGGGATCCTGCTGGGTGCAGTAGCGCTGAATGCGATGCCCAGCGACCGTCAGTGGCTGCAGCGCGAAGCACAGCGCATTGCATTGCTGTTGCAGCTGGCACGCGATGAGGCGATCGTGCGCAACCAGCCCGTTGCATTTGAGGCAGATGATTATCGTTATCGTTTCTTGATTCGGCGGGAGGACAAATGGCAGGCACTGACCGATGATCCGACGTGGCGTGAGCGCGAGTTCGGCCGATCACCAGTGCATCTGAGTCTGTCGCCAGCTGCCAGCCAGCGCCTGCCAGTACGTATCAGTTTTGGTCGTGAGCCGGTCGACAAAGCATTTGTGCTTACCCTCATGCTGGCTGGGCAAGGTATCTCTGTGCAGGCCGATGGCCTGGGAAATTTTCAAGTGCAATGACATTTTTGATTCATCCTTCGTCGCGCAAAGGAGCAAGAGGTTGCAGTTTGATCGGCGGTTTCACTTTGCTCGAAGTACTCGTTGCGCTGGTTATCGTAGGTACTGCACTCGCTGCCAGTCTGCGCTCAGTGGCTAGCCTGACGCAAAATAGCCAGGGCTTGCGCGCCGCGATGATGGCGACCTGGTCAGCAGAAAATCGACTCACGCAGATACGCCTGTCGCAAGAATGGCCGCCGCTTGGCCGTCGCAGCTTTGCCTGCGTGCAGGCCGAGCTACCCTTGCGCTGTGACGAGCAGATCAATCCCACGCCTAATCCTGCGTTCCGGCGTGTCGAGGTCATCGTCGTCGATGAGCGCACGCCAACACACAAGATCATCACACTCTCACAGATTGTGCCGAATGCCATCTGACACACAGGTCGCTCGAGGCACAGGCTTCACACTGATCGAGCTGCTGGTAGCGATCAGTGTGCTCGGCTTTATTGCCGTGCTGGGCTGGCGTGGGCTGGACAGCATCACACGTACCCGCGAGATACTCAGTCGCGAATTGGAGCAGGCTCGCCGATTGCAGATTGCGCTCGCACAGTGGCAGACAGATTGTGCGAACGCCGTCGATGCGGATGTGCTGGACGGGCGAGCACCGCTGGTGATCGAGGGCGCGCGCATGACGCTCGCGCGTCGCGTGCAGGCCGAAGCACAGCCTGGCGTATTGCAGCTGGTCACTTGGCGCTTGCGCGACGGTGTCTTGTCACGCGAAGAGTCGCCACCCACGCGCGATCTTTCAGCGCTTGATGCGTGGTGGCAGACCGCTCAGAGTGGGAGCGCGCCCGGCATTCGGCTGCAACAAGGCGTGCGTTCGCTGGCATTGCGCGTCTGGACCAACGACGGACGCGGCTGGCGCCGCTGGGAGCCTGGCAACAGCACGCTGACCTCGCGCGCTGCGCTGATGAATCCGCAAGCCGGCAGTACCTCAACGCAGATCCTGTGGCGCGGTGTCGAAGTGTCATTGCAGCTCGAAGACCGGCCAGCGCCGTTGCAGAAAATTTTCATGCTGGGGACGATGTGAGGTATCAGCATATCAAGCGGCAGCGCGGCGTCGCCGTCGTCACCGCGATGCTGCTGACCACACTCGCCACTACCATCGTTGCCACGCTGTTCTGGCAGCAGCAAGTACAAGTACGTTCCATCGACAACCAGCGGCTGCAATTGCAAAAGCAGTGGGTGCTGCGTGGCGCACTCGACTGGGCCAGACTGATTCTGCGCGAAGACAGCAAATATTCGGCAATCGATGATCTGACAGAGCCTTGGGCAGTGCCTTTGTCCGAGACACGACTGGATCGTTATGTCGAATCCGCGGCGCTGCGCGGCGAAGCGACCACCGCCGTGCTGTCCGGCGCGATACTGGACGCGCAAGCCAGGCTCAACCTGAGCGCGCTCGCCAGTCATGGCGAGATCAATTCGGCAGAAGTCGCCGCATTCGAAAAGCTGCTAGGTTTTCTACGACAAGACCCCGGACTTGCGCGGGCAGCGGCGCAGGCGATTGCACAGAGTCAGCGACATGCCGATGCCGGATCAGGCAGTCCGAGAATGATCACCTTGATTCAGGTAGACGATCTGCTGGCTGTGCCCGGCTTCACGCCACTTGTGCTCAATGCGATTCGCAATCACATTATTTTTTTGCCGCGCGCCACGCCGGTCAACGCGAATACCGCTGCTGCCGAGGTGCTGGCCGCGCGACTGCCGCAGTTGTCGCTGGCGGACGCGAATATCCTCATCACCCACCGGCGCAGAGTGAGTTTTCGTGATCTGTCCGAGATTTCCGAGCGTCTGCCGGGCAAGCCCGATATGGATCCAGGGCTGCTCTCAGTGGCTAGCAGCTACTTTCTCGTCAATGGCCGTGTCGCCATTCGTCAAGCCGGACTGCAAGTGCAGAGTCTGGTGGAGCGCAGCGGTGCCGCTACGCATCTGCTGTGGATGAACCAGACATGAGCGCGACACGCGCGCCGATACCGAGCACGACCGCGCTGTATCTGCGAATGCCCGCGCGCGCAGACGTGTCTGCAACGACAGACATCACGCAGCTCGTATTACCGTTTGCACTCGCCGTGCGCGGCCGGGTGCGCGAGCAAGGCGCTGCTCGGCTCGATGCACTCTCGGAAGCCATCCGGCATTCGCAGCTCGTCGTGCTGCTGTTTTCCGCCAGCGATGTCACGCTGATGCGCATTGCCGTGCCACCGATTCCCGCACATCGCCTCAGGCAAGCGTTGCCCGCTCTGGTCGAGGATCGAATTATTGGCGACCCGGCAGATTGCGTGCTGGCAGCCGGACCTGCAGGCGATGGACTGCGAATCGTTGCCGTGATCGACAAGACCTGGCTTGAGCACTGGGTGAAGCCGGTGCGCCGTCTTGGCGCGCGGCGCTTGTCCGCAGTGCCGTTGCAGCTTTGTCTACCGCCATCGAAGGATAAGGTCGTCGCCTGGCTGTTCGATTTTCCTCATTTGCCGCACCCCTTGCGCGAATTGGTGATTCATACGGGCGATGGTGAAGGTGCAGGTCTGCCGCTGGGCGCGATCGACAGCGAAGCGTCTTCGCCTGAGGGTGTGCTGGCCACCGCCATGGCGATGACCGCCGGCAGGCCGCTGCAGCTGTCGGTGCCCGAGCAGGCATTGCCGGGTTTTAGTGCGGCGATCTCGAGACGGTCGGCGGGCAGGTCAGAGCTAGCATCGGGCCCCGTCGAACTGCGAAAAACGTCATGGGACGATCTGATCGACACTGCCACGCGGTCAGAGATTGACCTGATCGCAGGTGTCGCCACCGAAGATCAGCCAGCATTCGACTGGCCGCGCTGGCGATTGCCGATCGCGCTTGGATTCGCGTTGTTGTCGTTAAATGTACTTGCGTTGAATGGCGACTGGTGGCGCTTGCATCAGGAGGGCGCGCGACTAGAGACAGACATGCTGCGTACCTATCGCACGGCTTTTCCCGAGGATGCCACGAATGACAAGACAGTGATGGCCGATCCTGTCTCGCGCATGAAGCAAAGACGCATCGCGCAGAGCCGCGCAGCGGGCGAGTCTTCGTTCGGCGATTTTTTATGGCTTTGTGCGGCACTCGGTGATGCGTGGCCAGCGATACAGCAGGCCGCCGGAATCGAGGCGCGCGCGATTACTCGCATTGACTATCGTGACGCGGGTCTGCTGTTGCGCCTGAAACCGGGTATGCGGCTATCGCACGATGCGGTCCGCAAGATACTGATCGAGCATCAGTTGGAACTATCAGCAGGCAGCGAGCCTAACAGCTGGTTCGTGCAAAGTGCGCGATGAGCGGATTGCCGACGATGCGCGCCAAGTTGGCTGCGACGGCGCATGATTTTTGGAGGGCACGCCAGCCGCGCGAGCGACATATCCTCGGCATTGGTGCCGCAATCTTGCTGCTGCTGCTGATTTGGCTGTCGCTGATTGCTCCGGCGATTGAAGGTCGATCACGCTGGCAGCATACGCTACCGACCTTGCACAGTCAGCTCGCGCAAATGCGCGCGATGGCCTCCGAGATCGTCGCCTCGTCGCCGCGTGTCACGTCAGCAGCACCGGTCGCTGATATGTCTCCTGCAGCACTTGAGCGCAGCCTGAAAGACAAGGGACTGCAAGCTCAGAATCTGACAGTCAGCGACAATCGTGTATCTGCGAAATTCAGTAACGTACCTTTCGCCGCACTGGCGGAATGGCTACAGCTCATTCAGTCCTCTGCGCAGCTGGTGGTCACCGAGGCAAACATCATCGCGCGTGATCTTCCCGGTCGGGTCGACGCGCAACTGACACTCCAACGCGCGCAATGAAGCGTTTCCTCCTCATCGCGCTGGCTGCGTTGCTTGTTGTGGCGGCAACGGCGCTATTCTCCTTGCCAGCGGCATGGCTGACCCCGATGATCGAGCGGCATAGCAGCGGTCGTCTCACGCTCGGCGATCCTCAGGGCAGTCTGTGGCGAGGCTCCGCATTCGCCGGTGCCGCTGCCGACCCCGGTGCGCCGGTCGCGCCAATACTTCCCGGACGATTTCGCTGGACCGTGTCGCCACTGCTACTGCTCGGTATCGTCGACGCGCGTATTGACAATCCCGAGGCGTTGGACCGTACGCTGACGGTATCCGGCAGCTGGAATACATGGCAACTCGGTCCGGCCAGTATGCAACTACCCGCAGAACGGCTGGCCGCGCTGGGCGCGCCGCTGAACACTTTGCAGCCCTCAGGCCGCATGCAGCTGTCATGGCCTGACCTTACATTGCACGGGACTGCGAACGGTATCGATATCGACGGACGCATGCTGCTGGAGCTGAGGGATATTGCATCGGCCTTGTCACCCGTCAAGCCTTTGGGAGCTTATCGTCTGCAATTCGACTGGCAGGGAGCGCGCGCACGACTGACACTGAGCACCTTGTCCGGCCCACTCCAGATGGCGGGCCATGGCGCGATCGCAAACGGCCGGCTGCAGTTCAGCGGAGAGGCCTGGGCTCAGCCGGGGCAGGAACAGAGGCTGGCCATCCTGCTGAATCTTCTCGGCCAGCAGCGCCAGAGAGGTAACCGCAATGTCGTCGCGCTCGAATTCCAGTGAAAACCAATGATCGAGAAAACTGCTGTGTGCCAGACAATACTTGGTGTGAGAGGGCTTGTACAACAGCTGCTGCTGCTCATAGCAGCGACATCGGTGATGCTACTGTTGTCGTGCGAGGCGTATGCACAAGATCCATCGGCAAATCGAGCGACGCTGAAATTTGTTGGCGCAGATATCGAGTCGGTGGTGCGAGCCATAGGACATTTCACGGGTAATACTTTTGTGATCGACCCGCGCGTCAAAGGCACGATCAATCTGGTGTCAGAGAAGCCGGTCACCAAAGCGCAGGCCTTCGAGATGCTGAGTTCGGTGCTGCGCTTACAAGGCTTTAGCGTGGTGCGTACCGCAGCCTATGTCAAAGTCGTGCCCGAGGCCGATGCCAAGCTGCAGGCCTCACCGGTGCAGACAGGAGAGGTACGCGGCGATCAGGTGGCAACGCAAATTTTTCGTTTGGGTCACGAGAGCGCCGCCGGACTGGTCACGGTGTTAAGACCACTGATCTCGCCGAACAATACTATCGCGGCCGATCCAACCAATAACACGCTGATCATCACCGACTATGCCGATAATCTGAGGCGCCTGTCGCGCATCATTGCCTCGCTCGATACGCCTGCAGTCGCCGAGATGGATGTGCTCAAACTGGAGCATGCCATCGCCATGGATCTGGCGGTCACGGCCAGCCGATTGCTGGATCAAGGTGGCGCACCCGGCGCAGCCGACCCGGGCCGGGTGATGCTGCTGGCAGATGCAAGAACGAATTCGGTGATCATTCGCGCCCCGACAGAAGCCAAGGCGAAGTTGGCGAGAACGCTGATCGCTAAGCTCGATCAGCCCACGACGCTTCCCGGCAATGTGCATGTCGTCTATCTGCGCAATGCCGAGGCGGCGAAGCTCGCACAGGTACTGCGCGCAGTGGTTGCGGGCGAATCCGGCGCACTGAGCACCGGGCTTGCGCAGAGCAGCACGCCACAGCCGCTGACTCAACCGGCAGGAGGCCCGCAAGCAGCGCCCTCCTCTCCCGCGCCTCAGCAAGGGCCGCTGCCAAGCGGTGGCGTAGCGGGCTTCATTCAGGCCGATACGACTACCAACACGCTGATCATCACGGCCAACGAGCGCGTATATCGCAACCTGCGTGCCATCATCGATCAGCTCGATGCCCGGCGCGCACAAGTGTATGTGGAGTCTTTGATCGTCGAAGTCAGCGCCGACAAGGCCGCTGAGCTGGGCATACAGTGGGCCGGTGTCTCGGGCGATGGCAGCAGTAATTATCGGGTCGGTGTGCTGACTGGATTTTCCAGCGAAGGCAATAACCTGATTTCACAGGCTGCCTCTGTCCTGGGGGCCAACAAGACGCCGCTGCCACCAGGTAACGGGTTGACGGCGGCAATCTTCAGGCAGCGTGATGGAGCGCTGGGTCTGGGCCTACTGGCACGTGCGCTTGAAAAAAACGTGAAAGCCAATATCCTGTCAATGCCGAACTTGCTCACGCTCGACAATGAAGAGGCGCGCATCATCGTCGGACAGAACGTGCCTTTCATTACCGGGCAATTCACCACGGCAGCATCAGCAGGCGCGGTTGGTGTGAATCCTTTCCAGACGATTGAGCGACGCGACATCGGTCTATCCTTGCGCGTGCGGCCGCAAATTTCCGAAGGCGGTACGGTCAAGATGGCGATCTACCAAGAGACTTCGAGTATTCAGCAATCCACCACCTCTGGCCTGATTACCAGCAAGCGCTCGATCGAGACTAATGTACTGGTCGATGACGGCCAGATCATCGTGCTTGGTGGTCTGATCGAAGACACTGTGAATGACACCGTAGAAAAAGTGCCCGGCCTGGGCGACATTCCTTTTCTGGGCTACCTGTTCCGCTACCAATCCAAGCGGCGTGGCAAGACCAATCTGATGGTGTTTCTCCGACCCATCGTGGTGCGCAATGATGTGCAGAGTGTCGCGCTTGCCAGCGATCGCTATGACTACCTGCGTGGTTCGCAGATGGCGATACAGCCCGAGCCGAATCCGCTTCTGCCGCGTACCGATTCGCCGATGCTGCCACCGCTGAACGAGGGCCGACCCGTCGGCGGCAAGCTGTTGCAGTCGCCATCACCGGCAATGCCATCCGCCGGAGCCTCATCGTCGGCGGTGCAACCAATGCCGCCGGCTGAGGTCTTTCCAGTGGAACCGCCGGTGATCAACCAGCGGTGATCGGTGATTCGATGATTGATTTATTCATTTCGTGTAGCGTTGAGAAAGTGTTTCATGAGTGTGATACAAGATCCACGGTTACTGCCTTTCAGTTTTTCGCGTGACTTTGGCGTGCTGGCACAGGCCGGCGATGATGCAGTGGATGTCTGGCTGTCCGACGATACGCGGCCTTCGGCAATTGCTGAGGTTGGGCGCTGTTTCGGACGCTTGCGCTTGCACAAGCTCGCCCGAGCGCAACTGGAGACAGCGATCGCCAAAGCCTATGCCGGCAGTGGCAGCGATGCCGCGCAAGTAGTGGTCGAGGTCGAATCCGATCTCGATCTCGCACGGCTGATGCAGGACATGCCTGCAATCGAAGATTTGCTCGAAGCCGCAGACGATGCACCGGTCATCCGCATGATCAATGCACTGCTGACGCAGGCATTACGTGAGGGTGCGTCGGATATTCATATCGAGCCTTTTGAGCAAGTGTCAATCGTGCGCTTTCGCATTGATGGGCGTTTGCGCGACATCGTGAGACCAAAAAAAGGTATACACGCCGCGCTGATCTCGCGCATCAAGATCATGTCCCAACTTGATATCGCCGAGAAGCGACTGCCGCAGGACGGGCGCATCACGCTGCGCGTCGGTGGCAAACCTGTCGATGTTCGTGTCTCCACACTGCCCACCGGCCATGGCGAACGCGCGGTACTGCGATTGCTTGATAAGGAAGGTGGCCGGCTTGACCTGCAAACACTGGGCATGAGCGAGCAAGACCGGCGTCAATTCGACTGGCTGATTGCACAGCCGCACGGCATCGTGCTGGTCACCGGCCCTACAGGTTCCGGCAAGACGACCACCCTGTACGCAGCACTGGCACAGCTGAATGCATCGACCACCAATATCCTCACGGTCGAAGATCCTATCGAATACGAGTTGCCCGGCGTTGGACAGACACAGGTGAATCCTCGCATTGACATGAGTTTTGCAAAAGCACTGCGCGCGATCCTACGGCAAGATCCGGACGTGATCATGATCGGTGAGATACGCGATCTGGAAACCGCACAGATTGCCGTTCAAGCCTCGCTGACCGGGCATCTCGTGTTGGCAACACTGCACACCAATGATGCGGCGGCGGCAATCACGCGCTTGCTCGACATGGGTATCGAGCCTTTCCTGCTGTCGTCTTCATTGCTTGGCGTGGTCGCGCAGCGGCTGGTGCGCAAGCTGTGTGTGCACTGTCGCCACTTCGATGGTCAGCGTTGGCATGAGCTTGGCTGTGATCACTGTGGCCGCACCGGCTATCACGGCCGGGTCGGTGTCTATGAGCTGCTAGTGGCCACGTCCGAGGTACGAGCGCAGATACATCATCAGATTGCCGAGGCCGAAATACGCATATGCGCGCAGCAGCACGGCATGCGCACCCTGCGCGAAGACGGTGAGCGCTGGGTGGCTGATGGCACGACCACTGAAGCCGAATTGCTGCGGGTGACCAAGGAATAATTCATCCGATGCCTGCCTATCGTTATGAAGCCGTCGATGCACTCGGGAGCAGCAGCAAGGGGATACTGCATGCCGAGAGCCCGCGCGCTGCACGCTCGGATTTGCGTTCACGCGGTCTGGTACCGCTGGTCATCGATCTGATCACCGGCGAGTCAAACGCACAACGCAACTCGCTGGCGCACTGGTTTGGCGATAAATTATCGACGACGGAGCTGGCGCTGTTCACGCGGCAGCTGGCGTCGCTGCTGGAAGCCAAATTACCCTTGGAGCAAGCATTCTCTGCATTGATGGAGCAGGCAGAGCGGCCCTATGTGCGAGACCTGATCGCATCGGTACGTGCCGAGGTGATGGGGGGTGCGTCATTGTCGGACGCGCTGTTGCGTCATCCACGTGATTTTGCCGATATCTATCGCGCGCTGGTGGCCTCCGGTGAGCATATCGGACAACTCTCTGGTGTCCTCTCGAGGCTCGCAGATTTTATCGAACGTCGCAATGCGATGGTACAAAAAGTACGGCTCGCGTTTACTTATCCGGCGATCGTCACTGCTGTCGCTTTTGCGATCGTGATTTTCCTGCTGACCTATGTCGTACCGCAGATTGTCTCGGTGTTTGCGAATACCAAACAGCAACTGCCGTTTCTGACCTTGGCGATGCTTGCGCTCTCCGGTTTTGTCCGTCACTGGGGCTGGCTGGTCGCGCTGCTGGTGGGGTTGGCTTTTATCGTATGGCGTCGAGCATTGCGTGATCCCGCAGTGAAGATGCGCTGGCATCGCTGGCTACTGACTGCGCCATTGTACGGACGCTTCGAACGTAGCCTGAATACCTCGCGCTTTGCGAGTACGCTGGCGATCACGATTAGCTCAGGCGTGCCGATCCTGCGCGCGCTACAGACCAGTCGCGACACCTTGTCAAACGTCGCCATGCGCGAGCAAGTGGCAGATGCGACGGCTAGCGTACGCGAAGGCGTGAGCTTGGCACGTGCCTTGTCTGTGCATCCGCATTTTCCGGCGATGCTGATTCACATGATCCGCGCCGGGGAAGTCACGGGCGAGCTGCCAGTGATGCTGAATCGCGCATCGCAGATGCAAGAGCAAGATCTTGAGCGGCGCGCGCTGACGATAGCCGGCTTGCTGGAGCCAATGCTGATACTGGCAATGGGCGTGGTGGTGCTGCTGATCGTGCTGGCGGTGCTGATGCCTATCATTGAGATCAATCAGCTGGTGAGATGAAGCGTCTGTCCACCGCATTGTCGTTGCTGCTGTTTCTCGCGCTATGCGCATCCCTTGCTTACTGGCTGCTGCAGTGGCTCGCGCCGGTACCACGTCCGGTCGTCGCGCCACCCGCCGAACAGTGGACGATGCCACCGCTATCCGCAGCCTACGCTCTGTTTGGCGGCAACCCGCACGGTGGTGGAGCGACGATTCAGCTGCGCGGCATCATTCATGCGGACCGCTCGGCAGAGAGTGTGGCGATCATGGCGGTCGAGGGCAAGCCATCAGGCACTTTTCAGGTCAGTTCGGAAGTGACACCTGGGATTCAGCTGAAAGAAATCCGTGCGCGAACCGTGATCTTGTCGGAGCGCGGTGCTGATATAGAAGTCATCTTGCCAGACTTTTCTACACTAGCGGCCCCTGCGCAGTCAGCGTCTGATGCGAATGCCTTGCCATCGGTAGCTACGCAGCCGCCAGCATCATCCATGACGCCGCAACTGCCGGCGGAATCGCCGCAAGCCGTTCAGGGCGGTACTCGAGGAACGAATGCTTCAGGCCCTGGCAACATGGGAAATTCAGCCGAGGGTAGCGAAAATACAGCGAACGTCCAGTCCGCTTCGCCGGCGATGAGGCACTCACGCTGAAGGCATGGTTTGAAGCTACAGCACGTAGCGCGACAAATCTTCGTTGATTGCTAGCGCCGCCAGTTTGTCGTCGACATAGGCGGCATTGATGATCACCTGGTGGCTGCTGTCGCTGCCAGCGGAAAATGAGATTTCTTCAAGCAGCTTTTCCATCACGGTGTACAGGCGGCGCGCACCGATATTCTCAGTTCTTTCATTGACCGAGAATGCGATCTCGGCCAGCCGGCGTATGCCATCGTCGGTGAATTCGATGGCCACGTTCTCGGTGGCGAGCAGCGCCTGATACTGGCGCGTCAGGCAGGCATCGGTCGAGGTCAGTATACGCTCGAAATCGGCGATGGACAGTGATTCGAGTTCGACACGTATCGGGAAGCGCCCCTGCAACTCGGGTATCAGGTCAGATGGCTTGGCCAGATGGAAAGCGCCCGAGGCGATGAACAGAATATGATCGGTTTTGACCATGCCGTACTTGGTGTTGACAGTAGTGCCTTCCACCAGTGGCAGCAGATCGCGCTGTACGCCGGCGCGCGACACATCTGCACCCTGTATGCTGCCGCGCGCAGCGATCTTGTCGATCTCGTCAAGAAAGACGATGCCGTTCTGCTCAAGATTAGTGATTGCTCGCTGACGCAACTCGTCTTCATTAACCAGCCGCGCAGCTTCTTCTTCGACCAGTAGCTTCATCGCTTCGGCGATCTTCATCTTGCGCGACTTTTTCCTTCCCGCGCCAAGGCCGGAGAACATGGACTTGATCTGCTCGGTCATCTCTTCCATGCCGGGCGGCGCCATGATCTCCATGTGCGCACGCGGCTCGGCGACTTCGATCTCTATCTCGCGGTCATCCAGCGCGCCCTCACGCAGGCGCTTGCGAAAAGTCTGTCGAGTAGCGTTTTCATTTTTTTCTTCCGATGACTGCGCACCGGAAAAGCCGAAGTCACGTGCCGGTGGCAGCAGTACGTCAAGAATGCGATCTTCGGCGGCATCTTCAGCGCTGGCGCGGACCTTTCGCATTTCGAGTTCGCGTGTTTGCTTGATGCCGATCTCGGTCAAGTCGCGGATGATGGTGTCAACATCACGGCCGACATACCCGACTTCGGTGAACTTGGTCGCTTCGATCTTGATGAACGGCGCTTCTGCCAGCTTGGCGAGCCGGCGCGCGATCTCTGTCTTGCCTACACCTGTGGGGCCGATCATCAGGATATTTTTTGGCGTGATCTCATGGCGCAGCGGATCAGGCACTTGCTGACGCCGCCAGCGGTTGCGCAGCGCGATCGCGACAGCGCGTTTGGCCTTGGACTGGCCGACCACATGTTTGTCCAGTTCGGTGACGATTTGCTCAGGGGTGAGATTCATTGCATCTTCAATATTGTCAACGGTGACGGTGGTCTTGAACGCGTCAGTCCAGAGTTTCGATGGTGAGCGAGAGGTTGGTGTAGATGCACAGCTCGCCGGCAATGGTCAGCGCTTTTTTGACAATCTCGGCGGGCGACAATTCGGTGTTCTCCTGCAAGGCTTTGGCCGCTGATTGCGCATAACTGCCGCCAGAACCGATTGCGCCTATGCCATCTTCGGGTTCGAGTACATCGCCGTTGCCAGTGATGACCAAGGTCGCGTCGCGATCGGCCACGAGCAGCATGGCTTCCAGGCGGCGCAGCATGCGGTCGGTACGCCAATCTTTGGCCAGCTCGACTGAGGCGCGCAGCAGATTACCCTGATGCGCTTCGAGCTTGGACTCAAAACGTTCGAGCAGGGTAAATGCATCAGCGGTACCGCCAGCAAAGCCGGCGAGTACCTTGCCGTGAAAGAGCTTGCGTACCTTGCGCGCGGAGCCCTTCATGACTACATTACCGAGCGTGACTTGGCCATCACCGCCTAGCGCAACGGTGTTGCCACGACGGACAGAAAGTATGGTGGTTCCGTGAAACTGTTCCATGCGGTGCAAGATGAAAAGGCCCTGCGCAATGAATCCTCGCTCAGGGCTTGCGGTGAATGATAGTCAGCGGGCTGTTGCCACCGACCAGTGTAAGCAGCCGGGCGACAAGAAAACCAATATTCCGACATTCTACCGGCTTGCTGCCGGCAATACGATGCACGCCATTCAGCCACGGAGCCGCTGCGCTGAGTTCGAGTCGTACTAGCCGATGAGCATCCAGCGTAATACGGTCGACGGTTTGCGCATGGTGCTGCAATTGCGCCAGTAGTTCATCGAGGGGGAGTGCAATGTAGCCCGGCAGGAGGAAAGTGCTTGCTGAGCCCATCGGGGCGACGGGGTTGACCGCTGTACGCTCGGCGAGCGCATCCGAGGGTGGCGATACCTCATACGTGACGCAGTAATCGATGCAGAGCGACTCATGCTCAGGGTGGCGATTCATCAGCCGCATCATCTCGATCAGCAAGCGCCAGGCGGCGTCATTGTCATCGCGCCGTCCCGGCTGGATCAGTGGTTTGATCGCGGCCGTTAGCAGGTCGCCACCGGCAATTCTGAAGCTGCAATGCTGACGTTGCCATTGCGCGAATACTTGTAGCAGCAGTGCGCAGCCATCCAGATCGGCTTCTGCGATGGTGCCGAACTCCACACAGAATGGCGAATGTTTGCTGCCCGCTTGTTGCAGCTGCTGCAGCGCTGGCCGACTGTTACGAGTCAGCTTGCCACGGAAATTGATGATGGGTAGCGCGCTATTTGAATCTGGCGCCGAGTCTGTCAGCGATTTCCATTGAGGCGGAGATGTCTCGAATACGTGTGCATAATCGAGTGCCATCTCGTCAAAAAACTCGGGATGATTCTGTTCCAGTGCCAGCTCCAGCAGCATCCACCAGATTTGCCTACGCTCTGGCTCATCACCAGGCAATGTGCGGGCTTGAAGCAGAAGATCACGTGCGGCATCGATCTGATGATTCGTAAACAGCAATGCGGCTTCATCGAGGCATTGTGACAACTCGGGCAGATCCTTGCTCGAGGCAACTGAGGCTTGGGTTGGTAGCCATTGGAGGATGCCGAACTCTGCAGATAGTTCGGATTCGATCGCATCTATTTTGTCTGAAGTGCTGCGGTCTTCTTGATAAGTTCTCATGCGGGGCTTTCGCACATGCTGCATGCCAGGTTTTCCGAACAGCCCCAGGATTTTCACGGAATGAACGAAGTGATGCAGGGTGATGACAGCCGGGTATCCACGAGTGTGTTTGGATTCATGCGAGCTTGCGAACGATGAAAGATGAATGATCGCTCGGGATTAGAACGGTCGGCAGCTGGCAAGTCAATCCAAGCCCTGATCGAATTCCGGTTGCAAGTGTTCGTGGGCGGTGACAAGCAGTAGCAACGTCGCATTGCGCTGACATTGACGCAAAGTTACAGATGGTAAGAATGGATAGCGAGTTGCATGGATATCACGCAACTCGCTTCAATGACACGCTTTAAAAGCGAGTTCGTACGCCGATCACGATATTACGTCCCGGCTGAGGCACGTAATCTTTGAGCAGCGAGGTCGACAGCCGGATATCTTCGTTCAGCAGATTTCGCGCGATCAGAAACCAGGTCAGGTCGGCGTTCGCATATCGCTGTACATAGGAAATGCTGGCATCTACTCGGGTGTACGCATCGGTGGGAGTTTCTTGGGACAGGCTGCTGCTGGCAATACGACGATGCGCATCGGCATGCAGAACGGACAGCGTCGAACGCCAGCGCGAATCCTGATAGCCGACGTTCAACCCGGTTCGGGTCGTCGGCTGCAATGGCAGATTACCCAGCTGATCAAGCTTGCCGCGCGAGCTGTCAGCAAACAAACGCCCGAACCAGCCGGGATCGTACAGGTTATAGCTGAGCTCGGCTTCGACACCGCGCAGGGTGGCATCGGCCTGCCGGAAATTGCGGTCACGCAAGTCGCCATCTGGATCAAGATTTACATCGCCGATCGCACCGTAGATGAAGTTTTGCACCTTGTTTTGGTAGACATTAGTTTTCCAGCGCAGCTTATCGTCCATTTTTTGCAGGGAAACATCGAAATTATTCGAAGTTTCTTTTTTCAACTGGCTGTCGCCGATGTCATAGGTCTCGGTCGGATGATGCGGACCCTTTGAGTACAGCTCTTCGGCGGTCGGCGCGCGTTGCGCGAACGCATAGGTCGCACCCAAGCCATAGCCCGGCGTGAATGTCCACAGCGCGCCGGAGGACAAGGAAGCAAGGCCGAATGAACGATCCGTGGCTGCTATCGGCTTGCGAGATACCGATTCCAGGCGGCCACCGACATTGACTCGCACATCACCAAAGTCGCGTTCTTCGACGGTGAAGGCGGCAAATGATTGCGATTTTGTTCTCGGCACCGTCGGGTTGTCGCCTTCGAGATTAGCGGCCTCGGTATTGTTGAATTCGGTATGCAGACCGAATGTGCCGCGCCAGCCCGAGAGCGGCAGATGACTCATTTCCCAGCGTGCCTCCGTGCTGCGGTTGGTGAAGCGCACATGAGGATCAGTGCCACCCTCCAGTTCGGTGTGCTTGTAGTCGGTATTGCCCAGTCTGAAGCGCATTTTTTCTATGCCCTGGAAAGGAGATCGCACCAAACTGTCGACATCAATACGAGTCTGGTTGAGATCGATCCTGGATTTTTCGTCGGCACCGCGAATACCGTACAGTTTGTCCAGTGTGGCGACAGACGCGCCGACATAGCCCCAGTCTTTCACAAGCGATGCGCCAAAGCCAAGACTACGTTCGCGGTTGCCTGAGAAGCTGAGCCTGCCCTGATCGCCATCACCACTCACGCTGCTGTTGCCGGGTATTCGGTAGTCGCCGGCATTCAACGCGCTGCCGTCGGCGTGCAGACCGATATTCCCGGTCGATGCATCAGCAGAAAAGCTGGCCAGCTTGCCTTGATCGACGGTGCTGTACCGAAGCTCAGTCTCGCCGGTACGTCTGGGCTCGAGTGCGGTGGGTATGCGATCGTTCACGATATTCACCAAACCGCCAATCGCGCCAGAGCCATACAGCAGCGCTGCCGGGCCGCGCAGTATTTCGATTTGACGTGCTGTGCTCAGCGCACTGCTTACCGCGTGATCATTCGAGATGGCGGATAAGTCACCGCTGCTCATGCCGTTCTGAAGAATTTTTATTCGCGGTCCCTCAAGGCCGCGGATGATGGGACGCGAGGAACCCGAGCTGAAACCCGATGCATTCACGCCCAGCTCCTGACTCAGTGTTTCACCGAGCGATGAGCCCAGCTTGTTGCGCAGTGCATCGCCGGACAGCACTTTTGCCGGCGCGAGAATCATTGCGTTTTCCCCCGAGCCCAACGGGTCGGCGGTAACGATGACGGGATTTAATGTCTTGGTTGTCTCTTCGCCCTGGACGGGCAATGCGGCGCTGGCAAATGCGCAGGATATCGCCAGCGCGATACGGTTCGGTCGGCAGATCATGATCTCTCCACTGAAATTGACGCAGGTGCTGCCCTGGTCGGAGACCAAGGGCTGCGATGACTTGTCTAATTAGCAGTGGAACAGTGGCGGTGCTCGAGAAGAGAAGAGTGCTATGAAGGACTGCTGCCATGGGTTGAGCACGGCGCAGTCCACTCTGGTCGGGGAAAGCGTAAGCAGAAGCGCTAGTACTGGCGCGCTGTGCAAGCCCGCACCCAAGGTGGCCGCATCAAGCGCGGCGCAGCTCTTGCTGGCTTTCTGGTGATCAAAGGCGAGGGATGCTTTGTCGGCGGCAACGAGCTGATTGCTGGTGATCTCAGGCTTGCCCCCGGCATGACTGATCGCATGCGCAAAACCCAGCCACTGGGCGAAGAGCAGACACATCACGATCCAAATCGTGATGGCGACGCTGCTTCGTTGGCGCGATGCGTGATGATCCATCGATGGGTGCCTGCAATGCATTCTCTGGTGGGTGCCTGATGGCTTACTTCTCTTCCAGTGTTGGCGCAGATATTACTTCAACTGTGCATTTCTGTCATGCAAAAGCCAAATCCGGGGACTGGGTGCTGGGACGGTCGGCGGTCGGGAGAACACGCCAATCCAAAGGCAGCAAATCCGTGGGTAGAGGTCACCAGGTCGCAAGCGTGCCGGACAGCACCTCTCAGCGCGCACCGGAGATCATTACGTATCAAAAGGTATGCAGGTCGGGCGCCGCAGGCACCGACCTGTCCAGAGATGGGCGATCAGTCGCCGTAGAGTTTTTGCTTCAGTTCGCGGCGCTGCTGCGCTTCCAGCGACAGCGTTGCGGTCGGCCGCGCGAGCAGACGAGGAATGCCGATGGGTTCACCTGTCTCCTCGCACCAGCCATAGTCGCCGGATTCGATGGAGAGCAGAGACTGCTGGACTTTTTTCAGCAGCTTGCGCTCGCGGTCTCGGGTGCGCAGCTCGAGCGCATGTTCTTCCTCGATCGTCGCTCGGTCGGCGGGATCGGGCACGAGCACGGTCTCGCGCAGGTGCTCGGTAGTCTCGCCGGCGTTGCGTAGCAAGTCTTTCTCGAGTTGGTGTAGCCGCGCCTTGAAGAACGCCAGCTGCGCTGGGTTCATGTAGTCCTGCTCGCCCATCGCAAGAATTTGTTCCTCAGTCAGCAGGTTGCCGTCACTGACGACTGGCTTCGGAGTTTTTGTATTGGTTGCCACGTTGCTTGCTTTCGTCACTTCGAATCGGTGAATTGTATCCAGTACGCTGCGCACTCCAATTGTGGTTGCGCATGCTTGGCTGGTCGTCTCGTCGGCTTGTCTCTATTTTTAGCGTTTCTGGGCGAATGCAGCTGCGATGTACAACCCCTGTGCAGCTTGTGTGCCTTTGACCAGAGCCGCTTCCCGGCTGCCTGCCTCAAATCGGCGGCTATTGTAATCTCATTGTTGGTCCGGAAGACAAGCTTTTCATATTTTTAATCTAATACTAATAACCATCCAGAGAAAACTGTTGATCGACGCTAGTGATTACTCGCTTTTCGTGGTTTCGTTGCTCTTTATACCAGACACTGTCGTAATCCCTCAATAAAGATTTCACGCGGGAGTGCTTGTCCGATGAAAACGATCTTACTGCCGCGCGCCTCTTGCTCCGCCCAAGGAGCACCCAGATCGCTGCCCATGGTCTGGTGCACGCCCTGGAAAATCACTTTGCGCGACGCGCCCTCCATCCAGAGAATGCCTTTGTAGCGCAGCATCCGCGGACCGTAGACCTGAATCAGGTGTCCGATGAATTCTTCCAGTTTGTTCGGATCAAAAGGCTTTTCGCTCCGAAAAACAAATGCGGTGATGTCGTCAGTGTGATGAGCGCGATGATGATCATGGTGATGATCGTGTTGATGGCCATGATCATGATCATCATGATCGCAGTGTTCGTCGCAATGATGATCATCGTCTGCCTTGAGGAAATCGGGATCGATCTCGAGTTTGTCATTCAGGTTGAAGCCGCGGATATCGAATATCTCGTCAATCGGCGCCTTGCCAAAATCAGCGCGACCCAGCGGCGCGCGGGGGTTGATACGCCGCAGACGTGTTTCGAGCACGCCGAGCGCATCTTCGCTCACCAGATCGGTTTTTGACAGTAGCATCCGGTCCGCAAAACCGGCTTGTCGCTGCGCTTCTTCGAAACGGTCGAGCTGCTGCATGGCGTTGCTGGCATCGATCACGGTAATCACGCCATCGAGCAGGTAGCTGGTCGCGACGTCATCATCCATGAAAAAAGTCTGCGCGACCGGACCGGGATTGGCCAGACCCGTGGTCTCTATTACCACGCGGTCGAACTGCAGCTCGCCATCGCGCCGCTTCTGTGCCAGCTGGCTGAGCGCCGCGATCAGATCGCCGCGTACCGTGCAGCAGACACATCCGTTACTCATCTCGACGATCTGCTCGCGCGTATCTTGCACGAGAATTTCGTTGTCGATGTTTTCCTCACCGAATTCATTTTCGATCACGGCGATGCGATGACCATGATCTTCATGCAGCAGTCGGTTCAGCAGGGTCGTCTTGCCTGCGCCCAGAAAGCCAGTGAGTATGGTGGTGGGTATCAGTGACATGATGGATTTTCAAAAATCAGTAAAGTTGTGAACGGGGATTGCGGCGACGTCGAGGCTCAATTGATGATTGAGGGCTCCGTGTGCATCACGTGCTGCAAGCAGATCGTCGGGTCTGGTGACAGCGGGAGCGCTTTGCGCCGCTGTCGGCTATCACGGATCAGCCCCCGGATCCACGCCTGCGCGCGCGCGGGTGGGCCGCATCATACACCTGTGCGAGCCGCTGAAAATCCAGTGAAGTATAGACCTGCGTCGAGGCAATCGACGCATGCCCGAGCATTTCCTGCACCGCGCGCAGGTCGCCCGAGGATTGCAGCAGATGCGATGCAAAGGAATGGCGCAGCATATGCGGATGCACATCGGCTGGTATGCCGATCGCGCGTGCATGGTCTTTAATCCTTTGCTGAACCGCTCTGGGAGTGATCCGCCGGCCGCGACTGGTAATGAACAGCGCATGTGCATCGAGGGATGTCGCAGAGCCGAGCAGCTTCTCTCGGTGAGGCAGCCACGCGCGTATTGCCTCCAGCGCCGCAGTGCCTACGGGTACCGTGCGACGCTTTCCCCCTTTGCCAGTGACGGTGAGTTCTGCGGCATTCAGATCGATCCATGCGTTCGAGCTGTGCTCACGCGACTGGAAATAATGGATATCGAGGCTGGTCAATTCGGATACTCGCAAGCCGCTCGAGTACAGCAATTCGAACATGGCCAGGTTGCAGAGGGTTTGCAGAGGTTCTCGCGCTTGTTGATCTGATGGCGCGGTTTCGCCGGAGGGCTTGGTGCTGACCAGTTTGACTGCATCATCCACGCCCAGCGCCTTGGGCAGGGCTTTCGCTCGTTTCGGGGGTTTGACACCTTCCGCTGGGTTGATTGTCAGTCCATGATGAATCGCCATCCAGCCAAAAAAACCGCGCCAGGCAGACAGCTTGCGCGCAATAGAACTGGGCGACATGCCCCGCGCATGTAATTGTGCCGCCACCCGACGCAGATCAAACGCGCTCAGGTTGGCCAGCGACGGCCGCTTGTATTCCCGAGCGAACTCGCCGAGCTGCATCAGGTCGCGCTGGTAGTTCTCGACCGTGTGGCCGGACAGTTTTCGCTGAGTCTGCAGATGCAGTAGATAACGCTCTACCAATGCCGTGTCTGGAGCGTCCGGCATGGTCTTGCTGCTCAGTGCTTGAGTGCGGCGCTGGCGGTTTCGCCTATACGCTCGAGGATATCGGTGGCCAGATCCGCAGAGAATCGTTTGGCATCTGGGGAACCTAGTATGAGCAGCCCAAAACTCTCAGTTGCGTCGGGTTTTTTCAGCGTCAGCAAAGCAATTGATTGCACCGATCCGGCATTCTCAAGCCATTGCACGCCGGGCTTTCCTCCTGGAGCGCCGCAGTAGGGACGAGTGTGCTGGTTTGCCCATGCTCTGGCCTCCTCCAGCTCCGGACCCTGGTGCCAGATATCGTCGTTATTAGCTCCACTCCAAAGGCGCAGACTCGCGGCTGGTACATCGAAACAGTCGCGAACAGAGGCAAGCAGAAAATTCGGCTCGCCGCCATCGTCCGCAGACAACAGACGCAGTACCCATTCATGGAATTTTTCCATGATGGCTTGATTGTCCCGCGCCACATGTCCCTGATTGCCCAGTTTGAGCTCGAGCTGGCGCACTTTCTCACGCAGTACCTCGACCTGCCGTTCGTGCAGCGATACGGTGCGGCCACCCAGTGCCGTGGTCAGCTTCAGTCCGGCGATCAGGTCAGGGTGCTGGTCAAAAAACTGAGGATGATCTTCCAGATAGAGGGCTACTGCGTGAGCATCAATGGCTTGGGTCATGTCCGAAATCTGTATGGGTGTGGTGAGTTTTGGGAATAGGCCGAATTGTAGCCCGGTCTTTGACGCTGGGGGCATCGAAAAAAAGGGCACCCGAGGGTGCCCAGAAAACTACAGAGGAGATTAAATTTGCAGAAAAACTCTGCGGGCTGGCTCCCAGCCTATTCAGACACGGGCCAGAAGGCCGACGCCTGAATTCGTTACGCGAAACATCTTCGCTTGATCAGAACAGGTGGCGCAGTCCGAAATTGAATGCTTTTTCGCCGGTGCCCGGATCGGAGTTGTTCCCGACGGTGTAGCTTTTGTTGGCGGCGAATCCCGCCAATCTATCGTTGTCGATGCGCCCCCAAGCTGCGTACAGATTGGTGCGCTTAGAGAAAGCGTAGGTGTAGCCAACGGCAAACAGGTTCGCATCACGGTCAGCGGCGTTTCGAACATCCTTGTTTATGTAGGAGGCAATGAACGTGTGTTTGCCGAGAGGTACCTGCGCACCCATCAGATAGTCGTTGCTCTTCAATGCGCTGCCGGTAATCGTCGCGTCATTGGTGTCGGTAATCCCCGCAAAGATTTTCGCAATCTTCAGATCGTAGTTTGCTGCGAGGAACCAGTCTTTCCTTGTGTCTGTAGTGGTTCCTACGACGCTCCAGTCACTATAGGCCAAGCTGAGTTTCAGATCGCTGGCAGAGTAATTGAGAGCGGCAGAGGACTGGTGTCCTTTGGAGCTGCTGTCAACGGCTTCGCCGAATCCGTAGGCAATTTCGGTGGTAAACCCGCCGCCAAAGATAGGAGATGTGTATTTGACGGTGTTGTTAGATCGGACATTTCCATTTGGGACAAGCAGATTTTGTGCGGCACCCGCCATTCCGGCAGCGAATGGATCGGCGATCAACATCGTGTTGAAGAGCGGCGTGTACTGGCGACCGAGCGTCAGCGTACCCAAGTCGCTCCGCAGACCCACAAAACTCTGGCGAGCAAATGCAGTGTTCGCCTGGTTGAATCCACCCGTATCAGCGGCGATCCCTGTCTCGAGAACGAAAAAGGCCTTCATGCCATCGCCGAGATCTTCGGTCCCTTTGAAACCGAGACGCGTGCCCGACTGAACGCCGCTGGTCAGTTTTTTGACCGGGGTAACTTTTGTCGCGGCCGAAGGGATCGTCCCACTTTCAGCGACAAACCCCATATCGGCAACCCCGTAAATCTCTACCGCCGACTGCGCATGTGCAACAGCGACAGACGCGCCAGCCAATGCCAGCGCAATGAATAGCTTTTTCATTTTTCGCATCCCCACATCGAAGTTTTATTGAGAATCCGCACAGGTCGGATGGGTCAACAATAATTTCTAAAATGGAAACGCCGTGAAGATCGGTGAGTTGCGGACAAATGCCTTGGACAAAATGAATTCCCGCCAGACCTGTTGTTGTTTTATTCACACCATTCGCCGTTGACGCTGCCATCCCTCACAGCGCAAAGTTAAGTTTTAAATTTGACAATACTGGCGAGCACCTTGTTGTAGTTGGCGGTTCGAAGATCCGATAGGCCCGAGCGGCGATGCCTTTCTCGTTTAACGGCAAAGATCACTTCAGCTGTACCGAACTTCATGCAATGGCCTCGCTGGTCTGAACTCATGGCGAATCGCGAGGAATTACTGATCATCCGTGCGGCCCGTTCCGGCAAGCCGGTCGCGCAGCTTGCGTTGGGGAAGCGTTATTTGTTTGGTGGTTCTGGGCTTCCGCAGAGTCATGCGACTGCGTTGCACTGGTTGGAGAAGGCGGCCGAGAACAACCAGCCCGATGCGTGGATGCTTATAGGCACGCATGTGCCTTTCGAGGTTGCGCAACAGTCTGATCATCCGTTGAGAGTGGCATTCTGGTACGAGCGTGCATTCGACGGCGGCATTCCAAAGGCCGGACTGGTTCTGGCGATGCTCGTGTTCGCGTGCTGGAACCAGGCGGATCACTCATTAAGACAAAAAGCAATGCGGGCATTGCGAGCGGCTGCGGAGGCCGGACTTTCAGACGCACAGTGGCTGCTTGCGCAGAGGCTGGGCATTGGTGGCGCTGTCGCCGCATCAGTGGCTAATGCATCACTGGCGACCTCTGGGGTACAGGTCGATGCTGCTATCGAATGGGCTACCCGAGCAGCGAAGGGCGGCGTCGTTGAAGCGCAGCGAGCACTGGCTGACTATGCATGGGCGACGAACGATCACCTGAAATTTTTGTTCTGGGCACTCCCGCTGGCGCAAGAGATCGATCGTCGCTGCGCCGAGCATCCTGGGCGCAAGACCAATCGGCTGAGCTATGAGCTTGATCTGCTCGGTCGCTGCGCACAGGCTTTGCTGGCGACCTCTGACCCCAACAGCCGATTGATAGAAAAATACCTTCGAACGGCAGCCGAGGGTGGGCGTAGCGCCGCTCAGCTGTCATATGGCTTGTGGATAGCACGGATGGACAAGAGCGGCGCGCGGATCCCTGCGATTCCCGGCGTTGCGCATTACAAGAAAGCGATACGCTGGCTGTCCATGGCGGCGGAGCAGGGCGAAGCACATGCCTGGTACGCAATGTCCCGTATTTTTCTCAAGCCTGAGTTTTCACGCAGAAGCGTGGAAGAGGCGCGCCGCTATCTGGAGCTCGCCGCGACGGGCGGCCATGTACGCGCACAGGTCGAGCTCGGCATCGTCGCTTGGCGCAACCGGCGCGTCGATCCGCGCGCCGATATCAAAGCGGTGTACTGGCTACTCAAGGCCGCAGGCCAGGGAGACAAGGAGGCAAAAAAACTGCTCGATAAGATTCTTCCGCCGATACGCAAGGCGGATTGGGCACACACCGCGAAGGCCATCTTCACTCGCGACATGGCGAACCAGTATCCTTTCTTGGCGGCGAGGGTTGAACTTGGCTACTGGTTCGGATTAACGCGCGCAGAGGCCTTGCTGATCGATATACAGGCGGCAGACCATGGGCATTGTCTCGAGATCGATATACGGCACGAGCATCCTCGCAGCCGAAGGCGTCTGATCCCCGTGCTCACCGGAGAGCAAAGACAGGCCTTGGATCGCGCAGCGCGAATATTCGATACGGTCGATGGATCGCCGGTGGGCGCTGAAGGTAACTATCGTCAGCGGCTATATCGCTTCCGAAGCCTGATGAGCGGACGACGCGAAGCGGCGCGAATCTCCGCCTGACGCTCGGGCATCGTTGTCGTATTGTTTGATCTCGTGCTCACCCGTTATGGGATCTCGATCAGAGATCGATGCTTCCCTCGAACACGCTGACGGCAGGTCCAGTGAGCAGTACCGGCGAGTTACCCCCCGCCCAGGCGATCGACAAGTTACCGCCGCGAGTAGAGACGCCGACCGGGGACTCCAGCAAACCCAGCAAGATGCCAGACACCACGGCTGCGCAGGCACCCGTGCCGCAGGACAGCGTCTCTCCAGCGCCGCGTTCGAATACGCGCAGCCGAAGCTGATGCCGATCGACGATCTGCATGAAACCCGCATTGACCCGTTTAGGGAATCGCGGATGTGCTTCTATCGCCGGGCCCTCGGATTCCACTGGTGCAGTATCAACGTCGGCGACGACTTGCACCGCATGCGGATTACCCATCGATACCACCACGATTTGTCTCAGCTGACCCTTGACGTCAAGCGGCCACACGGAGGCTAAATGCTCGTTCGCAGCAGTGAGTCCGGCAGCGTCAAAAGGCACCACCTGAATGTCCAGCCCAGGAGCGCCCATGTCGACTGTGATGCGCCCATCATCTTCCAGTCTTGGCGCGATGACGCCCGACATGGTCTCAACGCGGATATCGCGGCGGTCCGTCAGCCCTTTGTCCACCACAAATTTGACGAAGGCGCGCGCGCCATTGCCGCATTGTTCGACCTCGCCGCCATCCGAATTGAATATGCGGTAGCGAAAATCAACAGCGCTGCTGCCCGGCTTCTCCACGACCAGGATCTGGTCAGCCCCAATGCCGAAGCGACGGTCTGCGATGGCGCGCCACTGAGCAGCGGTAAGGTTCACAGATTGGTTAATAGCATCGATCACCACAAAATCATTGCCGGCACCGTGCATTTTCGTAAATTTGAGTTTCATTCGGAGAAAAGGTCTTTAGCTGCGCCATGGAACGCAACAGTGAAGCATGAACTATGCTGGCCCGGCTATGTGTACCCAAGCCGCCTCATGACGTCGCAGATTAAAGGTTATTTTGGGTAATCATACAGTCGCGGCATGCCTTCGGGCCGGGTCTTGAATCGCTTGTGAGACCAGAAGTACTCTGCTGGCGCCTCTTTGATGCGTTCTTCGATAAAGGCATTCATGCGCCGTGTTGCCTCTTCAATACTCGTACCTGGGTAGTCCTCCCATGGCGGGTAGAAGCGCACTTCCCAGCCGCGATAGCCTGGCAGGAAGCGCGTGATCACTGGAATCACCTGACCCTCTGTGGCAGCCGCCAGTCGCGCGGGTGCTGTCAGTGTTGCTGCCGGAATGCCAAAGAAAGGTACGAACACGGATTCTTTGCGGCCGAAATCCATGTCGGGCAGCATCAGAAATGGACGGCCGCTTCGCATCGCGCGGATGATGGGCTTGATGCCGGCCTCGCGCGCCAGCAAGTTGCGTTCGTCGGTCGTGAAGCGTAACCGGCCTTTGCGCAAGGCTTCATCAAATATCTCGCTCCGCTGACGCGTATAGATCGAACAGGCAGGTCCTGCCAGGGTGATCGCCACCCCCGCGACTTCAAGGCAAACAAAGTGCGGACACAGGAAGATGGTGGGTTGCTCCTGGGCGGCTTTGGTCGGTACGGCAGGAGTTACCTTGATCAGTCGCTTCAGTCGCCATACGGGCGCCCACCAGAGAATACCTCTCTCCAGCACGCTGCGTGCATAGCCCTGGAAATGTGCTCGGGCGATATCTTTGCGCTGCGACTCCGTCATTTTCGGAAAGCAGAGCCGAAGATTGGTCAGCGCAATCTCGCGTCGAGTGCGAATCGCAACGAACAGTATGCTGCCAATCAGTTTGCCCACTCTGCCAAGCACGGGCAGCGGCAGCCACTGCAGCAGCCACATCACGCCCAGTAGCAGTCGCATGCTCACGCGGCGGCTCCCGGTGCGGGTGGGTGGCCCTTGTAGCGGTTATAGCTCCAGAAGTACTGTGAAGGACAACGCGCGATCAGGGATTCCATCGCCGTGTTGATGGCTCGCGCTTGCTGCTCGGGCGTGCCAGAGAGTTCGTGCTCGAACGCCACGAAATGCACCGCATAGCCGGCACCCTGCGGCAGTCGTTCAGCGTAAGAGAGCACCAGCGGCGCGCCGCTCACGTGGGCGAGCTTTGCGGGCAGGGTCATCGTGTATGCCAGCTGGCCAAAAAAGTCGGCCCAGACGCCCTCGCCTGCGCCAGGAACCTGATCCGGCAGCAGGCCTATGCATCCACCCTCACGCAAAGTGCGAAGCAAAACCCGCACGCCTGAGAGGGTGGCTGGCGCGAGACGCAGATCACCGCGCCCTCGTGCCTGCGAGAGCAGTGGTTGTAGTACTGCCATTCGCGGTGGGCGATACAGTGCCGTGAGCGGTACCCGGCTGGCGATCACCTGCGCGATGATTTCAAAACAACCGAGGTGCGGCGTCAGAAAGACCACGCCTTTGCCCTGATCAATGGCTTGCTGTGCCACGTCCCAATCATGGACCTGAGCCGATCCGAGAACGCGCGAGGGATCGCCGCACCAGACAAAAGGTAATTCGAGCAGACTCTTGCCTGCTTCCGAAATCGCCCTGCGATGCTCGTTGTAAAAGCCAGCGCGCTGCAGATGCGTGTTCATCCGCCGCCGGTATGTAGGCGAACACGCGTAGACGATCCAGCCCGAGACGCTGCCCAGCGCGTGCATCATTGGCAGTGGCAACCAAGAGAAAATTTGGAAAAGACGGAGCAGCATCCGGAGAGGAAGAAAGAACTTTTGCTGAATTCTGGCAAGACGCGTAAAATAGCACGAAGTTTTCACCGCCGAGTTAATCAGACAACTTGCGAGGCGGTCTACAAATTTCGCTAAAGCGTCGCAGGCTCACTGGGTTGACCGCGACAGGTTGTCAATCTTTTTTGGGGAGCTTGTGCATGTCAAACGAATACCTGTTCACGTCCGAGTCGGTGTCCGAAGGCCATCCGGACAAAGTCGCCGACCAGATTTCCGATGCGATTCTTGATGCGATCCTGGAGCAGGATCCGCGCGCTCGCGTCGCCGCAGAGACACTCTGCAACACGGGTCTGGTTGTCTTGGCCGGCGAGATCACGACGACCGCCAACGTGGATTACATCAAGGTAGCCCGCGAGACACTCAAAGGAATCGGTTACGACAACACCGACTTCGGTATCGATCACCGAGGCTGCGCGGTCATGGTCTGCTATGACAAGCAGTCACCCGACATCGCGCAAGGCGTCGACGAAGGAAAGGGCATCGACCTTGATCAGGGTGCGGGCGATCAGGGCCTGATGTTCGGATATGCGTGCAACGAAACTCCCGAGCTGATGCCTGCCGCGATCTACTACTCGCACCGCATCGTCGAACGCCAGTCTCAGCTGCGCAAAGATGGTCGTCTGCCCTGGCTGCGACCTGATGCAAAATCACAGGTGACGCTGAAGTATGTCGATGGCAAGCCGGTCGCAATCGACACCATTGTGCTTTCGACGCAGCACGCGCCCGAGATGGATCACAGACAGATCGAGGAAGCCGCGATCGAACAGGTCATCAAGCCAGTTGTACCGAAAGAATGGCTGAAGAACACCCGTTATCTGATCAATCCGACCGGACGCTTCGTGATCGGCGGCCCCCAGGGCGATTGCGGTCTCACCGGGCGCAAGATCATCGTTGACACCTACGGCGGTGCGGCGCCGCATGGCGGCGGCGCATTCTCCGGTAAGGATCCATCAAAAGTTGACCGCTCGGCAGCATATGCTGGCCGCTACGTGGCAAAGAATATCGTTGCCGCCGGCCTCGCCGAAAAATGCCAGATTCAGATCTCTTATGCGATCGGTATTGCCAAACCGACCTCGGTAATGGTCACCACATTCGGTACCGGCAAGATCAGCGATGAAAAGATCGAAGCGCTGGTTCGCGAGCATTTCGATTTGCGTCCGAAAGGCATCGTGCAGATGCTTGACCTGTTGCGCCCGATCTATCGCAAGAGCGCCGCTTACGGCCACTTCGGTCGTGAAGAGCCCGAGTTCAGCTGGGAGCGTACCGACAAGGCCGCCGCGCTGAAGGCGGCTGCCGGTCTCTAATATTCGCATTTGGGTAATGACACGACGGGCAGGCTTGCAGGGCAGGCTTGCCCGTTTTTCATTTCGTTGAACTGAACCCGAATTACCTATCATTGCTGGCCTGAGAAAAATTTTTCTGCTGCTAGAGTCGCGAGCGTCTATCAGTTTTTTGACGTGGCGGAAAAATTTTCATGCGCACCAGTCTCTTGCGATCCAGCCTGCGCGCGCTGTTCGTGTTCGCACTGACCCTCCTGTTCTTTCTGAGCACTCCTTCGTTGTCGCAATCCCCGGAACCGCGCCTCAAAGCAGGTTTGCCATCGGTTGCGATCACCGGCGCATCGTCCCCGTCCCACCCCGCTGCACAGGTTGGTCGCCTGATCATCAAGCTGCACCCGACGCGCGGCGGCAAGCTCCGCGCACAACTCGCTCATCAGGAACACGGTCGTCTGTCAGCGCTTGCCAGCGCGTCTCTGAGCGTGGAGCGCTCTCTGTCAGGAAATTCCCATCTGCTGCGTCTGGCACAGCCGCTGAGCATTGACGAAGCGCGATCACTGTCGGCCAGGCTGCGCGCCAGCGGCGAAGTCGAGTCGGCTGAACCCGACTTGCTGATGCAGGCCACTACCATGTCCCCCTTCAGCTTGGCGCCGAACGATCCCGCGTATGCCGGCTCGCCCGGGCAGTGGCATTACATGGCGCCCACCGCTTTGAATGCCGGCGGTGCCGACTTGCCCGCCGCATGGGATCTCACCCTGGGCAGCGGCAATATCATCGTTGCCGTGCTTGATACAGGTTACCGACCACATGTCGATTTGCAGGCGATGCTGCCGGGGTATGACTTCGTCAGCGTTGCCAGTATGAGCAATGATGGTAACGGTCGGGATGCCGATGCGCGCGATCCGGGCGATTATGTGGCGGCGAATGAGTGTGGCAGTGGCGCTCCGGCTGCCCGCTCCAGTTGGCATGGCACGCATGTCATCGGCACGATTGCCTCGCTGATGAATAATGGGTTGTATGGCACGGGTGTCGCGCCCAATGTCCGTCTGCTACCCGTACGAGTGCTGGGAAAGTGTGGCGGCTACACCTCCGATATCGTTGATGGCATCCGCTGGGCCGCAGGTTTGGAGGTCCCCGGCGTGGTGAAAAATCTTTATCCAGCGCGCATCATCAATCTCAGTCTGGGAAGTTCGGGTGGCTGTTCTACTGCTTTCCAGAACGCGATCAACGATGCCAATGCGGCGGGCGCTATGGTTGTGGTGGCTAACGGCAATGGCGGCTATGACAGCGTGAACCAGCCGGCGAACTGCAACGGCGCGCTGGCGGTCACTGCGCACAGTATTGACGGCGACAATGCCGATTACGCCAACATTGGCGTGCATACGGTGATCAGTGCACCCGGCGGTGGCTGTGGCACGCTTTCGTCGGGTTGCGCGCCGGGCATGACCGTTAATGGTGCGGTTGTTTACTCACTGGGGAATACCGGCTTCAGCTTGCCGGCAAGTGACACTTATGCGCTCAAACGCGGTACCAGCATGGCGTCGGCCCATGTGTCTGGCACGATCGCGCTGATGCTCTCGATCAACCCTTCGATGTCGAGAAGCGAGGTGATTTCCATACTGCGCTCATCGGCGCGAGCCTTTCCGGCTTCCAGTGCTTGCGCTCGTGCGGACAATCAGGGACTGTGCGGCGCGGGTATGCTGGATGCGCAGGCGGCACTTCGGTCCGTGGCGCCGGTGATCGAACTGGCCCGAACTTCTCAGGTCGCCTCGCCCGGTGCCCTGGTCGCGCTGGATGCCAGCGCCAGTTCGCCCGGGGGTCATCCAATCATCAGCTACACGTGGCGCGCAGCTGCATCGAATCCCTTCGCAGTCACGCTGCTCAATGCGAGTTCACCGAATGCCAGTTTCATCGCGCCCGCGAGAGGTACGTACCAGTTCACACTGACCGTCACCGACGATCGTGGCGCTGCCAGCACCTCGGGCGCCAGTGTGCGAGTCAATAGCGTGCCCGTGCTGCAGGCGGTCGCCAATCCCTCAGTCCGGGCAGGCGGTGCATTGAAACTGATACTCAAAGTGACCGATGCCGATGGCGACAAAGCCGTGTTTCATCCATTGGTCCTGCCGCCCGGCGCCAGCCTGAGTGCTGCTGGCGTGTTCAGCTGGCCGTATGCGGTGCCGGTGGGCAGCTACGACGTCAGCATCGCCGCCAGCGACCATGATGGCAGCAGCATGCCGCTGAATTTCTCGGTCTCTGTGACTGCGGTGGCCGCTGCCAGTGCGGCGAGCGGTGGCTCGGGAGGCGGTGGCGCCTTCGGCGATGAATGCCTGTGGCTGGCAGCAGGCTGGATACTGATCCGCCGACAACGCCGCGCAAAAAAGTCCCGTAAGGACACAGACGCATCATGACTCGCGATGTCTCGTGGCCTTGATTTGGCGGTTATTGGGCCTTCGCTCAGCACCTGCCGTGCTGATCCTGATCGTCATTGTGCTTTCGCTGCTGGCTGGCTTTTCTTCTGCGAATTCGCTCGTCTGGCGGAGAGCCGCGCTGAACGAGGGCGACTACTGGCGACTCCTCAGTGCGCATCTCGTCCATTTGAGTCCTCGGCATCTGCTAATTAATTTGCTCGCCCTGTGGTTGGTGAGCGAGCTGATCTGTAAAACACTGAGTAGTGCGCAGTGGATATCACTCTTTGTGGTGAGCGCGATTGGCATCAGCCTGTCGTTGTGGCTATTGCAGCCTCAGTTGCAGTGGTATGCAGGACTGTCTGGTGTGCTGCACGGTCTATGGTCCGGTGGTGCGGCTTACCGATGCATAATTGAACGAAAGAGGATTTTCTTGCTCGCGTTGCTTGCGCTATTTGTCCGTTTGATGATCGGCGCTCAAGTCAGCAACGAGTTTCCGGTGATAGCGGTGGCTCACTGGTATGGCGCGTTCAGTGGTTTGCTGTGGCTCGCATTGACGCAGATGAATGAACGCCTTCACGTTTTGGATTACAATGCGCGCTGCTAAGGAGCGTTGCGACAGGGTTTTTCCCCTGCCAGGCTTGGCAAATCATCATGCAACGGCGCTCACGTTACTTTTTTCCAAGGAAAGGAGGGCGTGATGAGCGCCGTACTCAAACCCGCAAGTTCCCACGACTACCACGTTGCTGATATCAGTCTCGCCGACTGGGGCAACAAAGAAATCCGTATTGCCGAAACCGAAATGCCTGGCTTGATGGCCATCCGTGAAGAATACGCGGCCAAGCAGCCTTTGAAAGGTGCGCGCATTACCGGTTCGCTGCACATGACGATCCAGACGGCGGTGCTGATCCAGACACTCGAAGCGCTGGGCGCAAAAGTGCGCTGGGCTTCGTGCAATATCTACTCGACCCAGGATCATGCTGCGGCCGCGATCGCCGCCAGTGGCACGCCGGTATTCGCTTACAAAGGCGAGACCTTGGACGAGTACTGGGATTACACCCATCGTATTTTCGAATGGTCGGATGGTGGCTACTCAAACATGATTCTCGATGATGGCGGCGATGCCACGCTGCTGCTGCATCTGGGCTCAAACGCGGAGAAAGATCTGAGCGTGCTGAACAACCCGGACTCCGAAGAGGCAGTCTCTCTGTTCAATTCGATAAAGAAGAAGCTCGCGACGGACAAGACCTGGTACTCGACTCGCCTGGCTCAGATCAAGGGCGTGACCGAGGAGACCACGACTGGCGTGCATCGCTTGTACCAGATGCACAAGGAAGGCAAGCTGGCCTTCCCGGCGATCAATGTGAATGACTCGGTCACCAAGTCCAAGTTCGACAATCTGTATGGTTGCCGTGAGTCGCTCGTCGATGGCATCAAGCGCGCGACCGATGTCATGATCGCGGGCAAGATCGCCGTGGTTGCTGGTTATGGTGACGTTGGCAAAGGTTCGGCACAGGCGCTGCGTGCCCTGTCCGCACAAGTCTGGGTCACCGAGATTGATCCGATCTGCGCGCTACAGGCGGCGATGGAGGGCTACCGCATCGTGACGATGGACTATGCGGCCGAGCACGCTGACATCTTCGTCACCGCGACTGGCAACTATCATGTGATTACGCATGAGCACATGAAGAAAATGAAAGATCAGGCCATCGTCTGCAACATCGGTCACTTCGACAATGAGATCGAAGTCGCTGCAATCAAGCAGTACAAGTGGGAAAACATCAAGCCTCAAGTCGACCATGTGATCTTCCCAGATGGCAAGCGCATCATCCTGCTCGCAGAGGGCCGTCTGGTCAATCTCGGTTGCGGCACCGGCCATCCGTCCTATGTGATGAGCTCGTCCTTTGCCAACCAGACCATCGCCCAGATCGAGCTGTACTGCAATACCTCAGCCTATCCGGTAGGTGTGTACACGCTGCCCAAGCATCTGGATGAAAAAGTCGCGGTGCTGCAACTCAAGAAGCTGAATGCACAGTTGACCGTGCTGAGTGATGAGCAGGCCGCGTACATCGGCGTCAAGAAAGAAGGTCCGTACAAGCCGGAGCATTACCGTTACTAATCAAACGCTGTTTATGTGATTGTTCGCGGTCCACCGGTAATGAAGCGCCTCGGCCTGTGAAAGGCCGAGTGCGCTGCAGTACCGGGTCTCATGCCTGAAACTTTTCCATGCGCCTGCTGCTGATCTGGCTGATCAACACCCTCGCCTTGTTCGCTATCCCGCAGCTGCTGGATTCGGTGAAGATCGACAGCTTCGCCACCGCTCTCCTCGCTTCACTGGTGCTTGGCTTGGTGAACACGCTGCTGCGTCCAATCCTGATCCTGCTGACTCTGCCGGTCACTTTGCTGTCGCTGGGTTTGTTCATTTTCGTGATCAATGGCCTGATGTTCTGGGCAGCCGCAGATCTGGTGAAGGGATTTCAGGTCGATAATTTTGGCGCGGCCATGTTGGGTGCGCTCATCTACAGCTTACTCTCGTGGGCACTGTCCACTCTATTCCTCAGAAAATAAATGTCAGAAAAATTCTCTGTCTCCGCGACCCGATTCAGTGCGGAGTTCTTTCCTCCCAAGACGCCCGAGGGCGCAGAAAAACTGCGCGCAACACGCAAGATACTGGCAGCACTGCAGCCGGAATATTTTTCCGTCACCTTCGGCGCCGGCGGTTCCACGCAGGCAGGTACGCGCGATACGGTGCTCGAGATGCACAAAGAAGGCCATGTGGCTGCACCTCACCTATCTTGCATCGGCCGCTCCCGCACCGATCTGCGAGAGATACTTGCCGAATACAAGCAGGCGGGCATTCGGCGACTGGTCGCGCTGCGAGGTGACTTACCCAGCGGTTTTGGCGGCTCGGCGGGCGATTTCAGTCATGCCAATGAGCTGATCGAATTCATCCGCGCCGAAACCGGCGACTGGTTTCACATCGAGGCCGCCGCATATCCTGAGATGCATCCGCAGGCAAAATCCCCGCAGGATGACTTGCAAAACTTCGCGCGCAAGATCAAGGCCGGGGCCAACTCGGCAATCACACAGTATTTCTTTAACCCGGATGCGTATTTTCGTTTTATTGATGAGGCGCACAAGATAGGTACCGATGTGCCTGTCGTCGCGGGCATTATGCCGATCACAAACTACACGCAGCTCGCCCGATTTTCCGAGATGTGCGGCGCCGAGATACCGCGCTGGATACGACTCAAGCTGGCGAGCTTTGGCGACGACAGCGCTTCCATCCGAGCGTTTGGCCTTGATGTGGTGACAGGATTGTGTGAGCGCCTGATCGTAGGTGGCGCGCCCGGGCTGCACTTTTATTCGCTGAACCAGGCCGAGCCCACTCAGACGCTTTGGAAGCGGCTGCTCAGTCAGTAATGATCAAGTCCAGTGCGATGTCATGCGGGTCCGCCGTAAAACGGACTCGCGTGCTCGCGTAAGCAATACCCAGCGCTGTGGGGCGCGGAGCTACCGCTAGTGTGCGGTCGAAATAGCCGCCACCGAACCCCAGTCTGAAACCCTGATCATTAAAGCCCACGCAGGGAGCCAGCACGACATCTGGCGCAATCCGCGCATCTTTTGCAGCGGGTGCCTGCATGCCACTCGCGTCGCGGGACAGTAACTCGCCCGGCAGCCAGCGCTGGTAGACCAGGGCCGCATGTTTTTCCAGAGCGACTGGCATCGCCAGCGTGATCCCGCGTGATGACAAGCTTTCGTAAAACGGCATCAATTCCGGTTCTCCCGCCAGCGCCAGATATCCGCCGAGCGAGCGCGGCTGATGCTCATCAAGCCAAGACCACAATGCCGCCATGATTCGTGCGTCCGCCTGCGCCTTGACATCCGCTGGCATCGCGCGTCGTGCTGCAATCAGCTGGCGGCGCAAATCCGCTTTGACAGATGGGTTATCCATTGCAGCTCGTCGGTCGCAAAAATAGACCGGGATCCTCGTATTCAATTATTTACTGCATGGTATTCTAAAGAGACTATTTTCTCTCAGAATGTCGAAAGTTTTGATGATCTGCAAAAGCCGTAAATCATGGATAGGCGGACTATTGTTGTCGGCGTCGGTCCTACTGATGCCGCTGTCAGCGATGGCAGCGACGCCTAAAAGGGCAGTCATGACAGCTAGCGGTGCCGACGCCGATTTCATCGCCTTGCGCGAAGCATCGTTGCGCGGCGATACCGGCGATACGGGGAGGCTCGCAGCGCGTCTCGCGGACTACCCGATTCAATCCTACGTCGAATATTACCGCATGTATCCGCGCCTCGTTTCTACGCCCGAGGGCGAGATCCGCGGCTTTCTCAACCGTTACGACGGCACCGCGATCGCAGACCGACTCAGAAATGACTGGCTGCTGATGCTGGGCCGTGCGCGCGACTGGCGCGTGTTTGATGAACAGTATCCACTCTTTGTGCTGAACGATGATACGCAGGTCAAATGCTACGCACTCTCTTCGCGAGTAGCAAAAGGCGAGTACGTCGTCAAAGCCGCGCGAGAACTGCTGGTGCAGCCAAAGAATTATGGCGAAGCGTGTACCGATCTGATCAGTCGGCTATACCAAAACAAGCAATTCAACGAGACTGATCTCTGGCATCAGGTTCGTATCGCCGTTGAATATGGCAACTTCAGTGCGGCGCGTCGCATTGCTTACCAGCTCGATGTCAGCGAGCGGCAGCTGATGCCTGCGGTTGACAAACCTGGCGTCATCGTCGAGCGCGGCGCCGCAGGTTCGCGCGCGACAAAAGAATTATTCATCATCGCGCTGGGCCGACTGGCGAAAGATCATCGCGACCGCGCCGAGCGGGCCTTGCACAAAGCACTGTTCAGACTGAGTCACGAGGAGCAGGCGCAGGCTTGGGCGCAGCTTGCGCTTCCTGCTTCGTTAGCCTTGTCGAAAGATGCGGTCAGTTTCTGGCGCAAGAGCTGGGATGCGACCTTGTCGCCGGATAGCTATCACTGGCGGGTGCGTGCCGCTTTGCGTGATGGAGATTGGCCAATGGCAGCAAGAGCGATTGACAGCATGCCCGCAGAAATGCAGAAGGAGGCTGTCTGGGTCTACTGGCGCGCACGGGCGCATCAGGCCGCACATCACACAGAGACTGCGAACAAGCTCTTGCAGAGCATCGCCATGCAGCACACTTTCTATGGCCTGCTGGCTGCTGAAGAGCTAGGACAAAAACTCGCCGTGCCACCGCGTCCGCAGCCACCAACTGCGGAAGAGATGGCTGAGGCCGCTGCGAACACAGGTTTTCGTCATTCATTGAAATTCTTTGAGCTGGAGTTGCGTTTCGAGGGTAACCGTGAATGGAACTGGCAACTGCGCAAGCTGAACGAGCGACAACTACTTGCTGCCGGCGAATTCGCCCGACAGAGCGAGGTACTTGACCGTATGGTCACCACGGCTGATCGTGCGAAATCTGAAATTGATTTCAGCCAGCGTTTTCCTACGCCGCATGATGACATCATGAACGCCGCCGTTCAGCCTCTAGGACTTGATAAGGCATGGGTGTATGGCTTGATGCGTCAGGAGTCGCGCTTCGTCAAAGCCGCGCGCTCGAATGTCGGCGCATCGGGACTCATGCAAATCATGCCAGCGACCGCGCATTACGTCGCACGCAAGATTGGCATGAGCGGATTCTCGCTCAGCGGGCTGAATGACATTCGCACCAATATCACGCTGGGCACGCAGTACCTGAACATGGTGTTGGGCAGTCTGGGCGGTTCGCAGACACTCGCCACCGCGGCGTATAACGCCGGACCCAGTCGTCCTCGGCTGTGGCGCTCGACGCTCGACAAGCCTGTCGAAGGCGCGATCTTTGCCGAGACGATCCCCTTTTCCGAGACGCGAGGCTATGTGAAAAACGTGCTCGCCAATGCTACTTGCTATGCTGCGCTGTTCGATAGCAAAGCGCCCTCGCTGAAATCGCGGCTGGGCGTCGTCTCGCCGCGCGAGGCGATGCTCAGCGAACTAGGCGATCTTCCCTGACAGGCAGGTGATGAAGCACGCATCCATCCTTGTCATCGGCGGCAGCGGCTTCATCGGTTCGCATCTCGTCGCCGGCTTGGCGGCGAGTGGCCGGCGCGTGATCGTACCCACGCGCCGCCTTGCGCGCGCGCGTCACCTGTGGGTGCTGCCGACCGTACAAGTGATCGAGGCTGACGTGTTCGAGCCGCAGGCATTGAATCAGCTGCTGGCCCAAGCCGATGCAGTGATCAACCTGGTCGGTGTGCTGCACTCGCGCCCGGGGCGACCCTGGGGGCCTGCATTCGAGCGCGCGCATGTCGAGCTGCCGCGACGCATCGTCTCAGCCTGTCAGCGGCAGGCGGTGACACGCTGCTTGCACATGTGCGCCTTGGGTGCAGACAGCCACGGACCTTCGATGTATCAGCGCTCCAAGGCGGCTGGCGAACGCATCATGCTCGAAGCACCTGGTTTGCAAGTCACCAGTTTCAGGCCTTCCGTCGTATTCGGCCCCGATGATAATTTCTTGAACGTGTTCGCAAAGCTGCAGTCGCTGTTACCGGTGTTGGCGCTAGGAGGAGTGCAGGCTAAATTCCAGCCAGTCTATGTGGGCGACGTTGCACAAGCCTTCATCAACGCCCTCGATAATCCCGAGACCTACGGCAAGGTCTATGAACTCATCGGTCCACAGGTGTACAGCATGAGAGAACTCCTGCACCTGACCGGCGTCTACAGCGGCCATCCGCGTCCGGTGATTGGCTTACCCGAAGCCTTTGCTCGAATCCAGGCTTTTTTCCTCGAGCATCTCCCCGGCGGTCCACTGATGAGCCGCGACAATCTCGATTCCATGAAATCCGATAATGTCGCCAGTGGTGATTATCCAGTCCCTGCTGGCTGGCAACCGACGCCACTTGAAGCAGTCGCGCCCAACTATCTCGCAAGGCGCTGACGACCATGTCTTTGTTCAAGACCTATGTCGTCGGTGGCGCCGTACGCGATGCACTACTTGGACTACCGGTCAAAGATAAAGACTATGTGGTAGTTGGTGCGACACCCGACGATATGCGCGCTGCCGGCTTCACACCCGTTGGGAAAGACTTTCCTGTCTTCTTACATCCACATACGCATGAGGAGTATGCGCTCGCGCGTACCGAGCGCAAGACCGCCCCCGGTTATGCCGGCTTTGCTTTTCATGCATCGCCTGATGTCACGCTGGAGCAGGATCTGTTACGACGTGATCTTACGATCAATGCGATCGCGCAGAGTGCCGATGGCGTGCTGATCGACCCGTATGGCGGGCAACAAGACATCGAAGCCCGAATCTTTCGCCACGTGTCTCCTGCCTTTGCCGAAGATCCGGTACGCATACTGCGTATTGCGCGCCTGGCTGCAAGATTTACCGATTTCAGTATTGCGCCGGAGACCTTGGTGCTGATGCAGCAGATGGTGTCTTCGGGTGAGGTGGATGCGCTGGTGCCTGAGCGGGTGTGGCAAGAGATTGCACGTGGATTGATGGAGGCGCGACCATCACGCATGTTCGAGGTATTGAGACATTGCGGTGCACTGGCGCGAATCTTTCCCGAGCTTGACGCGCTGCTGGGCGTGCCTCAGAACGAACCGCCTGATTCCGAGATCGATACCTTCGGTCATGTCATGAGGGTGATCGACGTTGCAGCGCAAGAGCACGCCTCTCTTGCGATTCGGTTTGCCGCGCTGGTGCATGATCTGGCTAAAAGCACGATTCCCCCAGAGGATTGGCCTCGTCATGTCGCCCATGAGGCAAGCAGCGACAAGCTCGCAGGGCAAGTCTGCCGCCGGCTGAAGCTGCCCAATGAAGTGCGTGAACTAGCCTTGCTGACTGCTCGCGAGCATGGCAATGTGTCGCGCGCAATCGAGATGCACGCCGCAGACCTCGTGAGCTTGTTCGAGCGTTGCGATGCATTTCGCAAGCCGGTACGCTTTTCAGAATTGCTGAAAGTCTGCGAATATGACTATCGCGGTCGTCTAGGGTTTACTGATCGTGTTTTTCCCCAATCCGCGCATGTCGTGACAGCGCTAACCGCAGCGCAAGGAGTGAACGCAGGCATGATCGCATCAGAAGTGACTGCGAAAAATCCTGAGCGCCCTGCAGAACATATCGCGGCGGCAGTGCGCGCAGCCCGCGTGCATGCCGTCGGAGAAGTCCTGTCGCAAGCATAAAAAAACGGATCCGACGGGTTGATCGGATCCGCAACACGCCATCAGGCGCGGAGGCGGGGCCGAGGGGTGGCCCCAAGAGCGGGGTTGATCTCGTTCAGCGTGCCGGACGTTCGGGCATGCCAGCACGAAGCTCATCTTCTGCTAGCTTGCCGTCCTTGTTCTTGTCTAGTTTGTCAAAATCGCGTGCGAGTCTTTGCATTTTGGCGGCCTCGATTTCTGCGCGGCTGAGCGCGCCATCGCCATCCTTGTCGGCGCTCTTCCAGTGCTCACGCATCTTGTCGCGCATGCTTTCGCGGAATTTGTCATGCATTGCCTTGTGATGCGCCTGCATTTCGTCCTTCGAGAGAAAACCATCTTTGTTGGTGTCGATCTCGTTGAACATTCGGTCAGTGCCTTCGCGCGCCTCATCCCGGCTAATGCGACCATCATTGTTTTTGTCGAACTGGGAAAACATCGGCGGTACTCGATCGCCGTGCATCTCGCCGTGCATATCTCCACCACCGTGATGGTCGGCAAGAGCGATGCCGCTGGAGAGACATCCTGACAGCAACAGAGGAACAGCAACGCGGTGTTTCATGGTTTACCTCGGCAAGTGATGTGGATGAATAAAGAGATGTTCGCGCAGGAGCAGCGTATCGGGCAGGGGTTTTACCCCTTGTTACAGATGATCTGGCCGACATGACTGAGAAGTAACGCCTCGGCCAGTGCTGCCGATTGCCCGAAAAACCTTGCCTCGGCGGTAGGGATGGGCGCCGGGTTTCAACAGGCCCGGCCATCACGCGTATATACTTCAAAAAAAGCCTCCGAGAGGGGCTGACACTACTACGGGGACACTCATGAATGCACCGCTCGACCGGCAGCAAGCACTACAGCCGGATGCCATTTCCCTAGACGACAAGTACACGCTGGAGCGTGGCCGGGTTTTCCTTACCGGTACCCAGGCACTGATACGTCTGCCGATGATGCAGCGCCGCCGCGATCAGGCGTCAGGGCTGAACACGGCGGGCTTCATCACCGGCTATCGCGGCTCTCCGCTAGGTTCAGTTGACCAGACAGCAGCCAAGGCGAAAAAATTCCTTGCCGCGCACCATGTGCAATTCCACCCCGGTGTGAATGAAGACCTGGCCGCCACCTCGGTTTGGGGTACACAGCAGACCAATCTGTTCCCCGGCGCCAAGTACGATGGTGTGTTCTCGATCTGGTACGGCAAAGGCCCTGGTGTCGACCGTTCCGGTGATGTGTTCAAGCACGCGGTCGCTGCAGGCACCGCAAAGCATGGTGGTGTGCTGGCACTGGCCGGCGATGATCACGCGGCCAAGTCGTCAACCACTGCGCATCAGAGCGAGCACATCCTCAAAGCCTGCGGCATTCCGGTGCTGTATCCGTCGTCCGTGCAGGAATATCTGGATTACGGCTTGCATGGCTGGGCAATGAGCCGCTACGCCGGTCTGTGGGTGGCGATGAAATGCGTGACTGATATCGTCGAGTCCGGCGCAACCGTGGATGTCGATCCGGATCGCGTGAAGATTTTGCTACCCGACGATTTCGAGATGCCCGCCGGTGGTCTGAATATTCGCTGGCCCGATGGCATCCTCGAGCAGGAAGAGCGACTGGTCAATTACAAATGGTATGCGGCACTTGCTTATGCACGAGCGAATGGATTGAATCGCACGATCTGGGATAGTCCGAAGGCTCGCTTCGGTATTTTCACTACTGGCAAATCCTATCTTGATACTCGTCAAGCCCTGCAAGATCTCGGTATTGATGAGCATATCGCGGGCGATCTCGGCATTCGTCTGCACAAGGTCGGTATGAGCTGGCCGCTGGATGCCGAGGGCACTCGGAAGTTTGCGACCGGTCTCGAAGAAATTCTGGTCGTTGAAGAAAAACGCCAGCTGCTTGAATACCAGCTGAAAGAAGAACTCTATAACTGGCGCGATGATGTGCGTCCGCGTGTGGTAGGTAAGTTTGATGATACTGGCGAGTGGAGCAACAACCGCAAGAGCGGTCACGGCGACTGGCTGTTGCCCGCCACCTACGAGCTGAATCCCACCCTGATCGCGCGAGCGATTGCGTCGCGCATCTCCAAATACTTTGCCGGCCATCCGGTCGAGCAGCGCGTACGCGAGCGCATTACGTATCTGGAGTCGCGCGAGGCCGTTCTGAAAGTCAGCACGACGTCTAATCCGCAGGCAGACCGCACGCCATATTTTTGCTCGGGCTGCCCTCACAACACCTCCACCCGCGTGCCGGAGGGCAGTCGCGCGACGGCAGGCATTGGGTGCAGCTACATGGCTCTGTGGATGGACCGCTCCACCGCTACCTTCACGCACATGGGCGCAGAAGGCACGAATTGGATTGGTCATGCGCCATTCACCAATGAGCAGCATATTTTTGCAAACATTGGCGACGGCACTTACTACCACTCTGGTCTGCTGGCGATACGCGCAGCTGCTGCTGCGGGGTCGAAGATCAACATGACCTTCAAGATCCTGTACAACGACGCGGTTGCGATGACCGGCGGGCAGACGCATGACGGTCCGCTCGATCCCGCGTCCATCTCGCGTCAGATCGCGGCCGAGGGTGTGCGTCCTATCGTCGTCGTGACTGACGAGCCAGACAAATATCCATCAAACATCGACTGGGCGCCCGGGACCACGATTCGGCATCGCAGCGAACTCGACGCAGTGCAGCGGGAGCTTCGCGAGATCAAAGGCGTATCGGCGCTCATCTACGACCAGACTTGCGCGTCCGAGAAACGCCGTCGTCGCAAACGCAATGAATATCCTGATCCTGCCAAGCGCGCCGTGATCAATGAGGCCGTGTGCGAAGGTTGCGGCGACTGCAGCGTCAAATCCAACTGCCTGTCCGTTGAGCCGCTGGAAACCGATTTCGGCCGCAAGCGCCAGATCAATCAGTCCAGCTGCAACAAGGATTTCTCCTGCGTTAACGGTTTTTGCCCCAGCTTCATCACGGTCGAGGGTGGACAACTAAAGAAGCCCAAGAAAGCTGCAGCACAAGGCAGCGGCGGTGCTTCCGCGCTAGAGCGTGCCGACGCACTGCCCAAGCCTTCGATGCCGGCACTGGATCAGCCTTTCGGTGTGCTGGTCACTGGCATCGGTGGCACCGGCGTGATCACCGTCGGTCAGATACTGGCCATGGCCGCACACGTAGAGCACAAATCCTGCAGCGTGCTCGATATGAGTGGCCTTGCGCAAAAAGGTGGCCCGGTAATGTCGCATGTCAGGCTTGCGGCGAGCGACGATCAGATTCACTCCACGCGCGTCGGAACCGGGGGTGCGGATCTGGTGATCGGTTGCGATGTGATCGTTGCCGCCAGTAAGGATGCAGTCGCACGCATGGGCCACGGCCGCACGCATGCGGTGATCAATGCGACGCTTGCACCGACAGCAGCGTTTGTCAGAAATCCTGACTGGGAATATCCAGACACCGCCGCCGCAGAGACTATTCGCAAGGCCTGTGGTGACGAGGCTGTCGCAGCAATCGACGCCGGCAAGATGGCCACAGCGCTGATGGGCGATGCGATTGCGACTAACATGTTCATGCTCGGCTATGCATGGCAGCGTGGCTGGGTACCGCTGTCTGAAGCTTCGCTGATGAAAGCCATTGAACTCAATGGCGTATCGGTAAGCTTCAATCAGCAGTCGTTCGCCTGGGGCCGTCTCGCCGCGAGCGACATCGAGACCGTACAGCGCGAGATCAAGTCGGCATCCCCGGCACAGGTGATCGAATTCAAGCGCACGCCTTCGTTGGAAGACATCATCAGCAAGCGCGTGAACTTCCTGATCGGCTACCAGAATGCGGCCTATGCAAAGCAATACCAAAGTCTGGTCGAGCAAGTACGCACTGTCGAGAGCCAGTTGGTCGGGCACGGCGCACTGAAGCTGACGGAGGCGGTTGCGAAGTATTACTTCAAGCTGATGGCCTACAAAGACGAGTACGAAGTCGCTCGCCTGCACAGCGATCCGACCTTCCGCCAGCGCATCGCAACCATGTTCGAAGGCGATTACAAGATCAAATACCATCTCGCCCCGCCGATGCTGTCATCTAAGGATGCAAATGGCCATTTGATCAAGCGTGAGTTTGGCAGCTGGGTTGGCTGGGTTTTCCCGCTGTTGGCGAAATTCCGCTTCCTGCGCGGCAGCTTCCTTGATCCGTTCGGTCATACAGAAGAACGAAAGACCGAGCGCGCACTGATCAAGGAGTATCGCGATCTGATGTCGAGCTTGCTGCCCCGGCTGTCCAACGAGAATCTATCCACCGCGATCGCGCTGGCCAGCATCCCCGAAGACATTCGCGGCTATGGTCATGTGAAAGAGCGCCATTTGCGCAATGCAAAGCAGAAAGAGGCTGAGCTGCTCGCCAAGCTAGATCCCGTTATCCGTTCTGCCGGCGAGGCAGGCCGCCATGCGGCCTGAGAATTGAGTAGCGTAAATAGATGTGCGCGGCTTCAGCCGCCGCGCGCGTTGCGCACCAATCCCCGCTGAGGATCGTAGCCTGCAGCAGCAATCAGATAAAACACGATCGCCGAGATGATCACCACGCTCAGTGACAGTACTGCCAGTTCTCCGTACAGCGCATGGCGCATGGCTTCCACTGCGTGGGTGAAGGGATTGAACATCGCGACACGATAAATCCATTCTGCACCAGCATCGTGCATGCGCTGTATGGGATACAGCGCTGAAGACAGAAAAAACATCGGGAAAATCACGAAGTTCATCGTGCCGGCAAAATTTTCCAGCTGCCGGATATACACCGACAGCACCAGCCCGAATGCCGAGATCATCAGTGCGCCCGTCAGTAGCACCGGCAGCGAGATCAGCACCTGCCAAGGCGACAGCCCGATGCCCCAGACCACCACAATCACCATATAGGCCAGCGCCTGCAACAGCGACAGGAAAGCGCCGCTGACCAGCTTGCACCCAAGCAGATAGCCGCGTGGCAGTGGCGCAGTCAGCAGTAGCCGCATCACGCCCATCTCGCGGTCATAGACCATCGCCAGCGACGACTGCATCCCGTTGAACAAGCAGACCATCAGCGCCAGCCCCGGCACCATGTAGAGCCGATAGTCGAGGTTCGGATCAAAAGGAATCACATTACCAAGATCGGGCATTTGCCGAAAGCCTGCCGCGAACACCACCATCCATAGCAGCGGTCGCACGAGAGACGAGGCCAGCCGACCTGGTTGTCTGACAAACTTGTGCACCTCGCGCCCGGTAATGGCTTGCAGCGCCAGCCAGCCATGCATCAATTTCATGCGCGCGCCTCCTTGCGGGTCAGGTGCAAGAAAGCCTCAGTCAGGTTCTTGTGGCCATCAAGCTTGATCAGCTCTTTCGGCGTGCCGGCAAAGCGCATCGTGCCTTCGGCCATCACGATGATCCGGTCTGCGGCTTCGGCTTCGTCCACCAGATGCGTTGCCCACAGCACGCCCATTGCCTGCTCGCGGCACAGGGTTTTTACATCATTCAGTATCGCGTTGCGAGATGCCGGATCAATGCCCACGGTTGCTTCATCCATCAGCAGCAACTGGGGCTGAGATAGCAGTGCGCGCGCCAGTTCCACTTTCCGTCTTGTGCCACCTGACAGCTGGCGGCAAGGATCAGTAGCGCGCTCCGTCAGGCCAAAGCGCTGCAGCCAGTGCATGATGCGTTGCTTCGCCTCGCTGCGGGGAATGCCATGCATGTCCGTCTGGAAGCGCAGGTTGGCCTCGACCGTCAGATCCAGATCGAGCGCCGGCTGCTGAAAGACGATGCCGAGTCGCGCCAGCGCGGCGATCGGCTCCTTGCCGATATCGAAACCGGTCACGCTGGCCGTACCCGAATCTGGCACGAACAGGCCAGAGAGCATTTGAAATAGCGTTGATTTACCCGCGCCATTCGGGCCCAGCAGTGCGACGAACTCGCCGGCGCCCACGGAAAAGCTTACGCCATTGACTGCATGGCGTTCACCAAAGGATTTGCGCAACTCGCTGATAACCAGCGGATCGGGAAAGAGAGAGGACAAGCGATCTCCGAATCTTTTTTGACCGGAGATTGTAGCGGCTTTGAGTGAGTGACGTGAGCTTACCGATGGGAAGTTCAGGCGGCATCTGCCAGGTGCAGGGTGTGCAGTGCTTCCCACGGGCGGCGGATGCGCCAGTCCGCGATCCATGCCGGCGGAATCGCCAAGGCGAACGCGCCCATATCCGTCACCAGCTCGCCCAAGGTCGCGCCTTGCACGTGTACGCCGTGGGTCAGTGCGAGAAAACGTGCATCGATTTCCCTTTGCACCAGCGGCGCCAGCAGCGCCTCGTTATACCGCCAGACGCTGCCCCCGACGAAGATCGCTTCCGTGTCCAGTATCGTCGTCAGGTTGAACAGCGCGCGTCCAAACCAGCGCGCAGCTTCCTGCACAGCAGCCAGCGAGGCCGCATCGCCCTGCTGCGCATCATGGAAGATAACCTCCAGCGGCCGGCCCAGATGCTTGCCGATATTTCGCCCACCGATCATGCCCTCCAGATCGCCTCGATTGCCACACCCGCACAGCGCATCAGAGGTATCCGACAGCAGCATATGACCCGCATGTCCAGCATTGCCGGCCTTACCTTTCAGGATATGGCCATCCACGCATAAGCCGAAACCGATACCCGTACTCCAGGTGACATAGATCGAGTTGGCAGGTGCCGCGCCGAACGCGCGCTCGCCATGCAGCGCGGCCACGCAGTCGTTCGCAATGCGCACCTCAGCAAAGCGCTCGCGCAGTACCGACTCCAGAGGCAGGAAGGTCCAGTCGTTCGGCAGATCATCGCCGTTCGGCAGACCGCCGCACAGATTCGGTGGAATGATCCCGGTTGCATCATCGCGTACCTCGAAGGGCCCGCAGCTGCTGATCCCCACTGCCTGAACCTGTGCAGGATCGATCTGCAGTTGCTGACAGCACGTATCGATCAGCTGTATCCCCTGTCGCGCAATAGTATCCGGAGAGCCGGACCGGATCGTGGCTTGCGTCATGCGCAGCAGCGGACCGCTCGCATCGGCAACGCAGGCGGCCATTTTGGTGCCGCCGACATCCAGTGCGGCCGCAAGATACAAGGCCGGTTGTTCAGTCATCAGGTTTCAGCCCTCCAGAACTGGGCAATCAGATGAAGTTGTCGTCCGACCAGATCGGCATACAGTGCTTTGCTCTGATCGGACAAATTCACGTCTTGGGCGCGCAAGATTTTACCTTCGACTGAATCAAATTCACGCCGCAGCGTAGTACGGAATGCTTGGAGAAGACTGGAGCTAACCGGCGCATCGACAAACTGCCCGATGGTACGGGTCACTGTGTTGGGATTGACGGCCATTGCTCCGGTGAGCGTATCCAGATCAGCCAGATCTTCTCGCTCCCGATCTTCAATATGCGTCATGGTCGCGGGCCGCAGTAATGGTGCGGCTTCTTCTGCCACCGTTGCCCATGCACTGGTCCATGCTGCCGCTATTCGTTGAGCGATCGGGTGATACAACCCTTTGGCATTGAGCTCGCTGGTGATATCCATCGCCGGCTGCGCAGAGAGAGAATGACTCAGGCAGCTTTCGTACAGATTTTCAACGACAGGGATCAGACGATCCTCTTCCCATTGAAGCGCTTGCGTGACAAGCAACTCGATATCCTTATTGATAAATGCGATGAGTTTTTTTCGTACTGACACTAAAGAAGGTGGCAGATGTTCAGTGAAGAGCCTTCGATCTGGATGCTGAAGCTTCCATGCTGTCAAGTCTGCGACAACACTCACTTTTGCGCATGCCATCTGCATTGGCGTCATTACTCCAGCAGCGCCGAGACTGGTTTGCAGAGTGTGTAATTCGACATACTGCGAAAGCAAGTGATCTCTAACAAAATTGCTGGCTAGTATGGGTGTGCCATTCGCTTCAACGTAACTGTGCGAATTCGGCTGATCGAGAGTGACTGAAAAATTCACCAGTAACTCCTTGAATAAGGCTCCTGAAGCGATTGCCAAAGCCTCTTCTCTGAGTTCATTACAGGATGGGACTGACATAGTGGCTTGAATCATTGGAATTGCAACTTCGATCAGATTTCTTTCTGCGGCGATCATCAATGGCGTTCTACCTATGGCAGATCGCTTTGACATATCATGCAGAGGAATCAACAAATTGATTAGTTCCGGATCTTCGATCTGGAGTGCGTTGAATAATAATCCATCCGGGAAAGAACGCAGGCCAGTCATTACACTCGCCCCCCGCCTGATTAAGTGGCACGCAACATCGCAATGGAGAAATTTCATTGACAGCGCTAGGGCGGTATCGCCGTAAGAATTTAATTGATCAATGTTTACGCCAGAGCTCGCGAGAAATCTTACGACACCAAGGTGACCGGCCTTTGCAGCGAGCATCAGCGCATTGTTGTTATCGCTGTTAATCCGCCGAACATCACACCCTTGATCAGCCAGCCATTTTACGACTTCAAGATGACCAGATTGTGCGGCGAGCATCAGCGCATTGTTGTTATCGTTTTTAGTCTGCCGAATATCGCATCCTTGAGCAGCCAGCCATCTAACGACTTCGATATGACCAGATTCTGCAGCAAGCATCAGCGCATTGTTGTTATCGTGGTTAATCTGCCGAATATCACACCCTTGATCAGCCAGCCATTTAACGACTTCGATATGACCAGATTCTGCGGCAAGCATCAGCGCATTGTTGTTATCGTTGTTAATCTGCCGAATATCACACCCTTGATCAGCCAGCCATTTCACGACTTCCAGATGACCAGATGGTGCGGCGAGAGTTAGCGCATTGTTGTTATCTCTGTTAATCTGCCGGATATCACACCCTTGATCAGCGAGCCATTTCACGACTTCCAGATGACCAGATTGTGCCGCGAGAGTTAGCGCGTTGTTGTTATCGTTGTTAATCTGCCGGATATCACACCCTTGATCAGCGAACCATTTCACGACTTCCAGATGACCAGATGGTGCGGCGAGAGTTAGCGCATTGTTGTTATCGTTGTTAATCTGCCGGATATCACACCCTTGATCAGCGAGCCATTTCACGACTTCCAGATGACCAAATTTTGCGGCGAGAGTTAGCGCATTATTGCCTTTGACATCCATTAATCGGCTGTTGCATCCGTTTTCGCCAAGATATTTTACGACGTCAAGATGACCAGCTTGTGCGGCGAGGATCAGGGCATTACGGCCCTTGTGGTTAGCTTGGTGAATATCGCATCCTCGATTGGCCAGCCATCTCACGACTTCAAGATGACCGGATCGTGCGGCGAAGATCAGTGCATTTTCGCTCAAGCAATCCGTCTTATCAATCGCGCACCCGGATTCGATGAGATATTTCACGACTTCAAAATGACCGAAGTATGCAGCAGCGTGCAGCGCATTCTGCTCGAGGAGGGTGGCCCGCTCAAGGTCAAATTTTAGCTCTACAAGATATTTCACTACTTCAAGATGACCGGCTTTGGCACTGACAATTAGTGCGTCGCTGTTCTTTTTTATCTGCTCAATATTATTCTCGAACCGGACAAAGTATTTCATGACTTCGAGTTGACCGGCTTGAGCGGCTTTTTCAAATAGATCGCCGACGCGAGGTCTGGGCAGATCAATGCTGTCAATATGTCCGCATAACCATTCAATAATCGCTAAATGACCATTTGTGGTCGCGACTTCCCACAATTCCTCTGTAAAAATATCTCTTAGGCTGTCTGTCTGGTGTACCAGCGATTGCAATTTGTCGAGCTTGCCGCCGGCGACGGCTTCCAGTAATTCCTTTTGTAGGGCTTTCGCGGAGCGCTGAATAGCAGGTACTGCCGGCTCTGTTGAACCGGTACGCCGTTGTTTGCAGACGGGCTCGGAATGTTCTATTGCGTCTGCACCGTCGGTCTCAGGCCGGGTACGCTTGAGTCCGCGTCCCGGCTCATTATCGGGTGAGTCGCCGTGATCCGAGCTGAATGTATCGTCTGTGGTGTCAATGTCCGAATCCTCTCCACTATCGATATTCATCAAGTCCTGCTGCGGGTTGGGCAGTACAGGCTCCGCCGCAGGACGATTGCCTAGTTGGGGCGGATTTCCCTGGACAGGCTGGTAATGTGGCTGGGTTTCCGGCGGATGATGATTCAGGTAAGCCAGGCTCGAGGAGTTCGGATCAGGTGGTGGCGGAGGGAAATTCGGGTTCATCAGAGGGCTTTTGTGAGTTGACAAAAGCCTTCTGTGAATGTAGTGAGTGAATAGTTCCTGACGACATCAGAGCGACATGAAGGGTAGGATCGGCAGCATCGATGGAGCAATCCACTAGCTACGCAGTGGTTTGTAACGAATGCGCTTGGGCTTGGCGCCCTCTTCGCCAAGGCGTTTTTTCTTGTCTGCTTCGTATTCCTGATAATTCCCGTCGAAGAAGGTGACTTGCGAGTTGCCTTCGAATGCCAGAATATGCGTCGCAATACGATCGAGGAACCAGCGATCGTGCGAGATCACCAGTACACTGCCGGCAAATTCGAGCAGAGCATCTTCCAGCGCGCGCAGGGTTTCCACATCCAGATCGTTGGACGGTTCATCCAGCAGCAGCACATTGCCACCCATGAGCAGCGTCTTGGCCAGATGCAGACGGCCACGCTCACCACCAGACAGGTTACCGACGATTTTTTGCTGATCGCCGCCCTTGAAATTGAAGCGACCCAGATAAGCACGCGACGGCATTTCAAAGCGACCGACAGTCAGGATGTCGGCACCCTGAGAGACATCATCAAATACGGTTTTTTTATTGTCGAGATCGTCACGTGACTGATCGACCACCGAGATTTTTGCAGTCGGCCCGATCACGACTTCACCGCTATCGGGTTGTTCTTTGCCGGAGATCATGCGGAACAGTGTCGATTTACCTGCGCCGTTCGGGCCGATGATGCCGACGATGGCGCCTGGCGGAATACGGAATGACAGATTGTCGATGAGCAGACGATCACCATAACCTTTGCTGACGTTCTTGAATTCGATGACTTCATTGCCGAGACGCTCGGCAACAGGAATGAAGATTTCCTGGGTCTCATTACGTTTCTGGTATTCGTATTCGGAGAGCTCATTGAAGCGTGCGATACGCGCCTTGCTCTTGGCCTGGCGGCCCTTGGGGTTTTGCCTCACCCATTCGAGTTCTTTTTTCAGCGCTTTTTGGCGAGCCGATTCACTCGATTCTTCTTGTTTCAGACGATTTTCTTTTTGCTCCAGCCAGGAACTGTAATTGCCTTTCCACGGAATGCCATGACCACGGTCGAGTTCGAGTATCCACTCGGCGGCATTGTCGAGAAAGTAGCGGTCATGGGTGATGCCAACGACAGTACCGGGGAAGCGCTGCAGGAATTGCTCGAGCCAGTCCACTGATTCTGCATCCAGATGGTTGGTCGGCTCATCGAGCAGCAGCATATCTGGCTTTGAAAGCAGAAGCTGGCAGAGCGCCACACGGCGCTTTTCGCCGCCCGAGAGTACGTCGATCTTTGCGTCCCACGGAGGCAGGCGCAGCGCATCCGCAGCGACTTCGAGTTGCAGTTCAAGGTTGCCGCCATCGGCGGCAGCGATGATGGCTTCCAGCCGCGCCTGCTCGGTCGCGAGCGCATCAAAGTCGGCATCGGGTTCAGCATAGGCGGCATACACGGCATCAAGCTTTGCGCGCGCTTCAAAGGCTTCGCCCAGACCGCTCTCCACAGCCTGCCGCACGGTCATTGACGGATCGAGTTGTGGCTCTTGCGGCAGATAACCGATTTTCAGGTTCGGCATCGGTATCGCTTCGCCTTCGATATCTTTGTCGATGCCGGCCATGATCTTCAGCAGCGTGGATTTGCCTGAACCATTTAGCCCGAGCACGCCGATCTTGGCACCGGGGAAAAAGGACAGCGAGATGTCCTTCAGGATCTGACGCTTAGGCGGGACGATCTTGCCCACGCGGTTCATCGTGTAAACGTAGTTGGCCATGGTTTTTTAATGATAGAAGATTCGACAAGTCGATGGAAGACGCCAGAACGGGCGGCTTAAAACGCCAGAGGATACCCGAAGGGTGGACTCGGGTACAGGCTTGCGCTGCGTCGTCCGGATCTCAGGCCGAGACAGGCGCCGAGGGCCTGCTATGTCGCCATGCGAGCCACAGCCCTTGTGCAGAAAACAGCGCCAGCGCGCTCCAGATCAGCGAGAAGCCGATCAATTTATCGTTGTCAAAGGGTTCGTGATAGAGCCAGATACCTAGCAGCAGCTGGATACTGGGGCCGATGTATTGCAGCAGGCCGACGATACTCAGCGGAATGCGTCGCGCGCCGAACGCGAACAGTAATAAAGGTATCGCCGTCACAGGTCCTGCCGCTGCTAGCAGCAGACTGAGTGTCAGCGAATCTGCGGCGAAAGCATGCGAGCTACCGCTGCCGGGCACGAGAAGAAAAGCACAGGCCGCTGGCAGCATCACCAGTGTCTCCACCGCCAGACCTTCGAGCGCGCCGAGTGGCGCGGTTTTTCGCAGCAGACCATAGGAGCCGAAACTGATGCCCAGCAGCAGACCGATCCACGGCAGATGCCCGGCGCTTGCGGTCAGCCAACCGACGCCGCTGGCTGCCAGCGCAACGCACAGCCACTGCACCGGGTGCAAGCGCTCTCCCAGCAGCCGGCCGAAAAGAACATTGAAGAGCGGCGTGATGAAATACCCAAGGCTGGCATCAATCACTCTGTCTGCGTTGATTGCCCAGATGTAGATAACCCAGTTCGCGCCGAGCGCCGCCGCACTGGCAACAAACGTGAGCGCGATTCGTGGATTTGCACGCACATTCACCACCCAGGTCCACTGCTTGCGCCAATAAAGTACTAGCGACAGAAAGACAATCGACCACACCACACGATGCGACAAGATCTCCAGCGGCGGCACATCATGCAAGAGTTTCAGGTAGACAGGAAAGATACCCCAGAGTGTGAAAGCCAGACCGGCGCTGAGAATACCGGGCAGCATCAGGCGTCTTGCTCCGGAATATCCAGCGCGAGCGGAAGCTGAGGCGTCTCAGCACCGGAGGCTGATTTTTTCGAGCGCGGTGCACGCCGTGACTGGCCTTCGCGCATTGGATTGCGACTGCCGTGGCGATGAAACACATTCAGTGCCTCGCTGCGAACGAGCGGGTTCCGCCTTAACTCCCATAGCGTTTTGCGTGCGTAGGCAGCGGTCGCCAGATGGTCCACGACGGGTTCCGGATAGTGTTCGCCGATCAGCACGCCGCATGCGGCTTGCACGTCGGGCGGCATGGTCCAGGGTTCGAAGATGAATGCCTGCGGCACCTGCTCCAGTTGCGGCAGCCAGCGTTTGACGAAGATACCTTCGGGATCCTGATCATGTGCTTGTTTCACCGGGTTATAGATGCGCAGCATATTGATGCCGGTGACCCCACTTTGCATCTGTATCTGCGGATAGTGAATGCCCGGTTCGTAATCTAGAAATTCGCGCGCAAGATGTAGCGCAGGTTCTCGCCAGTGGTTCCAGAGCTGGTAGCTGGAAAAGCTGATCAAGAGTGCGCGCATACGAAAATTAATCCAGCCAGTGTGCGCGAGCATCTTCATGCAGGCATCGATCAGCGGGAAACCGGTCTCGCCCTTGCACCAGCGCTCGAAATACTCTTGGCTGAAGTTACCCTCGCGCAGACCATCGAAGCCACGGTGCACGTTGTGCTGCTCGATCTCGGGTTCGGATTCGAGCTTTTGAATAAAATGGCAATGCCAGTGCAGCCGGCTCTCGAAAGACTTCAGGCTGGAGAGCGCACCTCTCGGCTGAGCCGGCGGGGGCAGGGACTGGATATGCGTGCGCATCTTCCAGATCTTGTGCATCAGCTCTCGAACCGAGATCACGCCATAAGCGATATAGGGCGACAGTCGTGAGCAGGCATCCTCAGCCGACAGCGGGCTGGACATTGAGTAGCGGTAATGCGGCAACTGCTTGTCGAAGAAAAGCTTCACCTGCTGAGATGCCAGCCTGCGGCCGCCGCGCTGCCTTCCCGGCTTGTCGGCATCATCGCGGCCCAGCTGGCGGGGCGTCATCAGACCATTTGGCGTCAGCATCTTGCTCGGTGAGCGCAGAAAATCCGGTGCGCTGACCAGCGGCTGGCGCATGCGTTGTATCCAGATCGCCGACCACTCATCGCGCGATGAGAGGCATCGCACCACGCCATTACTCGGCGACTCTTTCCAGCTGATGCCGTTCGCCTTGCACCAGTCGGCCACACGGACATCACGCGCATAACTGATTGCATTACCGGTTTCTTCATGCGAATACAGCGTGAAGTCACCGAATTCTTCACGGATACGATTGAGCACGTGGGTAATCTCGCCATGCACGATCTGCAGCGGACTGCCCCTGCCGCTCAGTGCCTGATCGAGCTCGACCAGACATTCATTGATGAAGCACAGGTGCTGGGCCGAGAAATCTGGTGCGCGGATGATCTCCGGCTCATACACATATAAGGGCAGCACCGCAGCATGGCCGCTGGCCTGTAGCAGTGGCAGATGATCGAATACGCGCAGATCGCGCTTGAACCAGACGACGCCCAGACTCATCGGTGCCACGCGCGACGGGGCGCGTCCTCCGAGCCTTGCGTACAGATGCTCCAGAACGCGGAGAACGAGCGGCAGGCTTTGACGGGATTGGGAAAGCGCCGCACGGACTCATGGAGTCGCACGCACAGCGCTGGCAAGGCATCGCGGTAGCCGGGGTTCAGCGTGGCGACGCTCTCTACGGATACTGACTGGCTCAGCAGTGGGCCTAGTTCATTCAGATCGCCCACGAATATCGCCTCGGTCACTTCCTGCAGGCGCCGCATCACGAAACGCCAGCGCGATGCCGACCATGGAAATTGACGATGAAAAGGCAGATGAATGACACCGACGCGCATGCCATCAAAAGCAGCGCTATCCATCATCCACGGATGCACCAGTCGCACACGCGTGCCGGCAGTGATGTGCAGCGCTGGTACTTCGGACGGCGGCGCAGAAAGTATTTCCGGTTCGCTCATTCCCAGCAAGGCGGGCGAGACCATGATCGTCTCCGAGCTTCTGGCGATCGCTTCCAGGGCATCGTAAGACATGTCGACCGCGCTGCGTTCGCAATGCCAGTTGGCCGGCGCGTAGCGTGCGACATTCTCGGCATTGAACAGATAGGGCTTGCTGCTGAAGGTAGCTGCAACCCATTGCCATGACAAATGGTTGGAGGCTAGGTCACCATCCAGCAGATGCGCATGCATCCAGTCCGCGCCAGTTCGCCAGTGTACCTTGCGCAGATGGACCAGGTAACTGGCCAGCCACATGCGCGCGTGATTGTGCAGATAGCCAGTCTCGTAGAGCGTGTGCACGGCCTTGTCGATCACGGGCAGACCGGTGCGCCCCTCGCGCACATCGTCGGGCAGTTCACGCTGATAGCGAACGCCCGGCAGACCGGCCCGCATATCGTCGAGAATGCCGTCGCCGGCGCGGTGCCATACATGATGGAAGAATTCGCGCCAGCCGAACTCGAAAGCCAGCTTGTCTTGCAGCGTCAGCCGGGGCAGGCGTTCGAACAAGGCGGGAATGCTGATGAAGCCGTGGGTGATGTAGGGTGAGAGCCGAGTGACCTTGCCCGCCAGGTGATTGCGGGTTTTTTCATAGGCCCGGATATCGATCGCGGATATCAGGGCCTCGAGTGCTTCATCAGTTGGGGCAAACAGGTCGGCCATGCCCCCAATTGTAGCGGCCAGACTACTTACATGCTGCGCCGGTACTGACCGCCGACCTCGAACAGCGCGTCCGTGATCTGACCCAGAGAGCAGACCCGCGCCGCCTCCATCAGTTTGGCGAACACGTTCTCGTCGCGGATCACGGCCTGCTGCAACTCGGCCAGTACTTCGGGCGCCTGTGACTGATGTCGCGTGTGGAAGTCGGCAAGACGTTTGAGCTGAGACTGTTTTTCCTCGTCAGTCGAGCGTGCTAGCTCCAGTTGCTGCGGGATGGTGTCGCCTTTCGGATTACGGAAGGTGTTCACGCCGATGATGGGCAGGCTGCCATCATGCTTCTTGTGCTCGTAGAGCATCGACTCTTCCTGGATCTTGCTACGCTGATAGCCGGTCTCCATCGCACCCAGCACGCCGCCACGCTCGGCGATACGCTCGAACTCCTGCAGCACCGCTTCTTCTACCAGATCGGTCAGCTCTTCAATGACAAACGAACCCTGACTCGGATTTTCGTTCTTTGCCAGTCCCCACTCGCGGTTGATGATCAGCTGTATCGCCAGCGCGCGGCGAACCGATTCATCGGTCGGTGTGGTGATTGCCTCGTCATAGGCATTGGTGTGCAGCGAATTGCAGTTATCGTAGATCGCGATCAGCGCCTGAAGGGTGGTGCGGATGTCGTTGAAGTCGACTTCCTGCGCATGCAGTGAGCGGCCTGAGGTCTGGATGTGATATTTCAGCTTCTGACTGCGTTCGTTCGCGCCATATTTCTCGCGCATGGATACCGCCCAGATGCGACGCGCGACCCTGCCGAGCACGGTGTATTCTGGATCCATGCCGTTAGAGAAAAAGAATGACAAATTAGGTGCGAAATCGTCAATGTGCATGCCGCGCGCCAGGTAGGCTTCGACAAAAGTGAAACCATTCGATAGCGTGAACGCCAGCTGCGAGATCGGGTTCGCACCGGCTTCGGCGATGTGATAACCGGAGATCGAAACTGAATAGAAATTGCGCACCTTGTGATCGACAAAGTATTGCTGAATGTCGCCCATCACCTTCAGAGAGAATTCGGTCGAGAAGATGCAAGTGTTTTGGCCCTGATCTTCTTTCAAGATATCTGCTTGCACCGTGCCGCGCACGTTTTGCAAGACCCAGGCACGGATCTGCGCGGCTTCTTCAGCAGTCGGCTCACGGCCCTTGTCAGCCTTGAATTTTTCGATCTGTTGATCGATCGCGGTGTTCATGAAGAACGCGAGGATGGTTGGCGCCGGGCCATTGATCGTCATGGAGACCGAGGTTGTCGGGTCGCACAAATCAAAGCCGTCGTACAGTACCTTCATGTCCTCCAGCGTCGCGATCGACACACCGGAATTGCCGACCTTGCCGTAAATGTCCGGGCGCAGCGCCGGATCAGCCCCGTACAGCGTGACCGAGTCGAATGCTGTTGACAGCCGCTTGGCCGGCATGCCTTCAGACACCAGCTTGAAGCGCCGATTGGTGCGGAACGCATCGCCTTCACCGGCAAACATGCGGGTCGGATCTTCATTCTCGCGCTTGAACGGGAAAACGCCCGCCGTGTAAGGGAAGTAGCCGGGCAGGTTTTCTTTCATCAGCCAGCGCAGCAGGTCGCCATGGTCGGCATACTTCGGCAGCGAGACCTTGCGCACCTTGTTGCCAGACAGTGTCTCGGTAAACAGACGAGTGCGAATCTCCTTGTCGCGGATCTTCACCACATGCTCATCGCCGCTGTAGGTAGCCTGCAGCTCAGGCCAGCCGCCTAGCGCGGTACGTGCATCCGCATCCAGCGCATGTTCGCGCTGTGTGATCAGATCATCAAAATCTGCGGGCTTGCCAGAGGCAGATAGCAGGCGCTTTGCTTCCGTCAGTTGCTGGCGTTCGCGTGCAACGATGACTTGCTTTTCCACTCGCCGATGATAGCCGCGCACGGTGTCGGCGATCTCGGCCAGGTAGCGGCTGCGCGCCGGCGGCACGATCGCATTCCTCCCTGAAGAGAAACGCACATTCACGGGTGCGAGCCTGCCAGTCGTGATTTTCAGGCCTAGCTCGGTCAGCTTGGGTAGCAGCCCCTGATACAGCGCGGTCACGCCATCATCATTGAAGCGCGACGCCTGCGTACCGAACACGGGCATCTGCTCAGTCGGGACCGTCCATGCTTCGCGGTTGCGCTGCACCTGCTTGGCGACATCGCGCAGCGCATCCTGAGCGCCCTTGCGGTCGAATTTGTTGATCGCCACAAAATCGGCGAAGTCGAGCATGTCGATCTTCTCCAGTTGCGACGCAGCGCCGAACTCGGGCGTCATCACGTACAGGCTGCAATCCACATGCGGAACGATCGCTGCATCGCCCTGACCGATCCCTGAGGTTTCGACAATGATCAAATCAAAACCGGCGACACGGCAGGCAGCGACAACATCGGGTAGAGCCTGTGAAATTTCTGAGCCAGCTTCGCGCGTGGCGAGCGAGCGCATGAACACACGCTGCTTGCTGCTCCATGGGCTGATTGCGTTCATGCGGATGCGGTCGCCGAGCAGCGCGCCGCCCGATTTGCGGCGCGACGGATCAATAGAGATGACGGCCACGTTCAGCTGATCTTCCTGATCAATGCGCAAGCGACGGATCAGTTCGTCCGTGAGCGAAGATTTTCCGGCACCGCCTGTGCCGGTGATGCCAAGCGCCGGTGCCTTGGTATTGGCAGCGGCCTCATGTAAGGCTTTTTTCAGGTCAGGCGAAGCCTTGTCATTTTCCAGCGCTGTGATCAGCTGCGCGAGCGGACGCTGGCGCGCGCTCATGTCGCCATCGGTCAAGGCTGCGAGCGAGGTGGGTGCGTAGTCGGACAGATCGATATCGCAGGCTTTGATCATGTAAGTGATCATTCCGACCAGTCCCATGCGCTGACCATCCTCGGGGCTAAAGATGCGCGCCACACCGTAGTCGTGCAATTCCTTGATCTCGGAGGGCACGATCACTCCGCCGCCGCCGCCGTAGACCTTGATGTGCGCGCCGCCACGCTCTTTCAAGAGGTCGATCATGTACTTGAAGTACTCGACATGACCGCCCTGGTAGCTGGAGATGGCGATGCCCTGCGCGTCCTCCTGCAGCGCGGCAGTGACGATCTCTTCGACCGAGCGGTTGTGACCGAGATGAATGACCTCGGCACCCTGGGACATCAGGATGCGGCGCATGATGTTGATCGAGGCGTCGTGGCCGTCGAACAGGGAGGCCGCAGTCACGAAGCGCACCTTGTTGGCGGGCGTATGGGCAGTGAGGTTCTGAGATACCGACAGGTCGGTCATGGCGAAATCTCCGGGAGTAAGGGTCGCCGTACGGTTGCGGCGAGGTTGACGCTTACGTTAACGTCAATTGCCCACAGTATAGCGTGAAAGCCCCCCGTATGGCGGGCAAATCGGCGCCCTGAGCGGTAGGCTACTATCCAGGGAACGCTCCCTCGAGATTGCGACCATGCCCGACTTGATACTGCATCATTACCCCCTATCTCCCTTCGCCGAAAAAATCCGCCTGATGCTCGGGCTGAAAGGTCTGACCTGGCGCTCAGTCACGATCCCGATGATCATGCCCAAGCCGGACCTGGTGGCGCTCACCGGCGGTTATCGCCGTACACCCGTGCTGCAAATCGGTGCCGATATTTATTGTGACACCGCCCTGATAGGAGATGTGCTGGAACAGCGGGTACCCGAGCAAGCCCTGTTCCCGACAGCGCAAAAAGGCTTGGCGCGGGTACTCGCGCAATGGGCCGATACGACACTGTTCCAGACGGCGATGGCGTACAACTTCCAGCCGGCCGGGGCGACCGCTTTGTTTCCGGATCCTGATCAACTGAAAATCTTTGTCGCAGACCGCGCAGTAATGCGAAATAACGCGCCACGTATGCCGGCGCCTGATGCCACGGCAGCCTACAAGAGCTATTTGCGCCGTATTGCGAGCATGCTGGAGCATCAGCCGTTTTTGCTCGGTGAGCATCCCTGTATTGCTGATTTTTCGGTTTATCACCCGC
>Ga0315902_10000116_pt1 | contig 128344 bp, 103 predicted proteins | sample LakEriMetagenome_9_FD_203523 | JGI IMG/M metagenome (GOLD analysis project Ga0315902, IMG submission 203523) | Freshwater fungal communities from buoy surface, Lake Erie, Ohio, United States - Buoy 12 MA117 | ecosystem: Environmental > Aquatic > Freshwater > Lake > Lake biofilm | place: USA...
ATCATTCATACGAAGTAAAATGACTCAATTCGAAGGCAATCGAGTGATTTTTCGTTAGAAAAATTGTACCGAGATTGAACGTTCTTTGAACACCTCCACCAATCGAGTGATTTTTCAGATCATTCATACGAAGTAAAATGACTCACTTCGAAGGCAATCGAGTGATTTTTCGTTAGAAAAATTGTACCGAGATTGAACTTCTTTGAACGCATTGAACGTTCTTTGAACATCTCCTCCAATCTTGTGATTTTTCTGAGCATTCATGCGATGAAAAAATGACACACTTCGAAGGCAATCGAGTGATTTTTCGTTAGAAAAATTGTACCGAGATTAAACCTTCCCATTTACCTCTTTTCCTCCCTTCTTTTCAAAAACAATCGTGCAAACTTGCACATGTACATCTATTCTTCTACTTTTGCGCCCGACTAAATTTTATACAAAAATCAATTTTATGGAGTCAATGATGATTTATGTGCCGATAGTGATGGCAATAATCGGTCTACTTTTCATGTGGATCAAGAGATCTTGGGTGTTGAAGCAAGACGCAGGAGATGGTAAAATGAAAGAAATTTCTGATTACATCTACGAAGGTGCACTTGCATTCTTGAAGGCTGAGTACCGTCTTTTGGCAATTTTCGTGCTTGTTGCGAGTATTGTTTTGGCTGGAATCACCTTTTTACCAGGAGTTAAAACACATTTGTTAATTATAGTAGCATTCATTTTTGGAGCTGTATTTTCTGCATTGGCGGGTAATATGGGAATGAAAATTGCGACGAAAACAAACGTTAGAACCACACAAGCCGCTCGTACGAGCTTGCCGCAAGCGTTGAAAGTTTCTTTCGGTGGTGGTACTGTAATGGGATTGGGTGTTGCTGGTCTTGCTGTACTTGGTTTAACTGCTTTCTTTATTATTTTCTTCCAAATATTCATGAAAGGTCAATGGACGAATACAGAAGATATGACAGTTGTATTGGAGACATTGGCTGGATTCTCTTTGGGAGCTGAGTCAATTGCTTTGTTTGCACGTGTTGGTGGTGGTATTTATACGAAGGCCGCTGACGTTGGTGCTGATTTAGTTGGTAAGGTTGAAGCCGGAATACCTGAAGATGATCCACGCAACCCCGCTACAATTGCAGATAACGTTGGAGATAACGTAGGTGATGTTGCAGGTATGGGTGCTGACTTGTTCGGTTCGTATGTGGCAACAGTTTTGGCTGCGATGGTACTTGGTAACTATGTGATTAAAGACAATGGTGGAGCAATCGTTGATGCATTCAATGGTATCGGACCGATTTTATTGCCAATGGCAATTGCAGGTTTCGGAATTTTGTTCTCGATTGTTGGAACATTGTTGGTGAAGATCAGCAGCAACGATGCGAAAGAAGCACAAGTTCAAAAAGCGTTGAATATTGGTAACTGGGTTTCTATCATCTTAACTGCAATCGCTTGTTTTGCATTGGTTCAATTCATGTTGCCTGCAAAAATGAACATGGATTTCTTTGGTGAAGGATCGAAAGAAATTTCTTCAATGCGTGTATTTTATGCTACAATCATTGGTTTGATCGTTGGAGGTGCTATTTCATCCGTAACTGAATACTACACAGGTTTGGGTACGAAGCCAGTTTTGAAAATAGTTCAAAAATCTTCTACTGGAGCAGGAACGAACGTAATCGCTGGTTTAGCAACAGGTATGATTTCTACGTTCCCAACAGTAATCTTGTTTGCAAGTGCAATTTGGGGATCGTATGCATTGGCTGGTTTCTATGGGGTTGCATTAGCTGCTTCAGCAATGATGGCAACTACAGCAATGCAGCTGGCGATCGATGCTTTTGGACCGATTTCTGACAATGCTGGAGGTATCGCTGAAATGAGTGAGTTGCCAAAAGAAGTGCGTACGCGTACAGATATCTTAGATTCAGTTGGTAATACAACTGCTGCAACAGGTAAAGGTTTCGCGATTGCATCAGCTGCCTTGACTTCGTTGGCTTTGTTTGCGGCTTACGTAACGTTCACAGGGATTGATGGAATTAACATTTTTAAAGCACCTGTATTAGCAATGTTATTTGTTGGTGGTATGATTCCTGTTGTTTTCTCTGCACTTGCAATGAATTCAGTAGGAAAAGCAGCAATGGACATGGTGTATGAAGTGCGTCGTCAGTTCAAAGAAATTCCAGGTATCATGGAAGGAACTGGAAAACCTGAATACGGTAAATGTGTAGAGATTTCTACAAAAGCTGCCCTACGTGAAATGATGTTGCCAGGAATTTTGACAATTGGTTTCCCTATCGCAATTGTATTGATCGGAAAATTGGTATATGGTTCAAACGATACGTTAATCGCTGAAATGTTGGGTGGTTATATGGCTGGTGTAACAGTATCAGGTGTTCTTTGGGCAGTATTCCAAAACAACGCAGGGGGTGCTTGGGACAATGCGAAAAAATCTTTCGAAGCAGGTGTTGAGATAAACGGAGAAATGACGTACAAAGGTTCTGATGCTCACAAAGCGGCAGTAACTGGTGATACAGTAGGAGATCCATTCAAAGATACTTCAGGTCCTTCAATGAACATCTTAATCAAATTAACATGTTTGATAGGTCTTGTAATTGCACCAATCTTGGGCAGTGGACATGGGGACAAGAAAGAAGCAGGGTGTGGAATGGATACGTGCAAAGGTAAAATGGAATGTAACGCAGGAATGAAAGCGGGTCATTGCGAAAAATCTGAAGCATGTGAAGGTAAAAACATGATTGGCAAGTGCGACATGTCTGAATGTTCTAAAATGACAAAAGACGAATGCGCTAAAATGTGTGACGAGAAAGGTTGCTCTCCAGAAGAGAAAGCTGCTTGCCTAGCACATTTCGGACCTGATGGAAAATTCATCGCTTCAGCAAAAGAATGCAAGAAAGAAGGAGATTGCTGCAAAAAGAAGTAATTCAATCGAAATAGTTTGAGAAAAGGACGTCAATTTTGATGTCCTTTTTTTGTGCCCAAAAGAGAAGCTAAAACAAGTTCAAAGTAGTTCAATCTCGGTACAATTTTTCAAATGAAAAATCACTCGATTGCCTTCGAAGTGTGTCATTTTCATCGTATGAATGCTCTGAAAAATTAATCGATTGACGTAGCTGTTCAAAAGGATAAGTCTTTTTTCTTTCGTCTTAAGGTCCTAAAATCCTAAAATCTTGAAGTCTATAAAGTTCAATTCGTTCAAAAGAAACAAGTCTAATGTCTTTCGTCTAGCAGTCTTTTGTCTTAAAGTCCTAAAATCTTAAAGTCCTAAAATCCTAACATCTAATCTTAATACCGCATAATATCATCCAATCCTTGCTTCAGTGTTTTGTATTCTGCAGAAGAAATAGTTCCAATTTTTCTGAGCAATCGATCTTTGGAAATGGAACGTATATGAAAAACCATAATTTCAGAAGCTTCAGTCAATTTATTTGTTTCGTTTGGAAGCAAAACCACATTTCCTTTGTAATTTTTAATTTTTGTGGTGAGCGGACAACATATCACCACGTTTAAATAAGTGTTCATTAAGTTACCGCTGACAATAACAACAGGACGCATTCCAGCTTGCTCACTGCCCTTGACAGGATTTAAATCTGCATACCACAATTCACATTGCTTCATCCTCGTCGCTACTCAGTTGTGAGAAATAATCAACCATTCCTTCTTCAGCAAGTTGCATAAAGTCAGCATCTTCATCCATTCGTTTGTATGATTTCACGTAAGCTGCCTTATTCAGCTGGTCTAGGTAAATTCTCAATGCATTTTCGATTAACTTGTTTTTTGGAACATGCAATTCTTTTGCTTTCGTTTCTAATAACTTAAGCAGATCTTCCGGAAGTGAACTTGTGAATGTTGTCATTTCGTATTTATATTTTATAAATATAAAAAATAAATACTTGAAATCAAAAACAGCATGATAATATACTTTATATATGTAATATGGAATGTTCAATAAGTTCAAAGAATGTTCAATAAGTTCAAAGGTTCAATCCGTTCAAAGGAAACAAGTCTAATGTCCTTCGTCTAGCAGTCTTTTGTCTAGAAAGTTTAATAAGTTCAAAGGAATCAAGTCTTAATATCTTAAGGTCCTTAAATCTTGAAGTCTATAAAGTTCAATTGTTCAAAGGAAACAAGTCTAATGTCCTTCGTCTAGCAGTCTTTTGTCTAGAAAGTTTAATAAGTTCAAAGGAATCAAGTCTTAATATCTTAAGGTCCTTAAATCTTGAAGTCTATAAAGTTCAATTGTTCAAAGGAATCAAGTCTTAATATCTTAAGGTACTTAAATCTTGAAGTCTATAAAGTTCAATCCGTTCAAAGGAAACAAGTCTTTTGTCTAATTGTCCAAAGGTCTTAATATCTTGAAGTCTTATAGTCTTAACATCCTAAAGTCCTAACATCCTAACATCTAATCCCCCCCTCAATCAAACTCAATCTTCTCTTGCTTGTCCTTATCCGCCTCTTCTTTCCAGTTTTTGAGTGTATTCTTTAGCTTAGAATCCTTTTTAACCTTCTTCTCCTCAATGGGATCTTCCGTTTTTGCCGGACCAAATTCCACCTTTAACACTTCTTTAGGACCTTCCTTGTGCTCGTAGGTCTTTACAGTTGAATCCCCCTTGAATAAACCAAACTCACTTTTTAGCATCGATTTTACGGTTTCTTTTTCCTGTTTAAGGTCATCTTTCAATTGTTCCTTGCGCGATGATTTATCCCACACAATGGTTGGATTGTCAATGTTTCCATACATGCGCATGTAAACTTTCATTCCTGTTCCGTCATCTATCTCAGTGCCAAATTCGGTAACGCGACTTGATGCCTTAAGGTCACGGAAACGAAATGCAAAACGATAATCAATCATGTTCTCGAAAGTGTGTGTTCCCGAAGTTTCTATATCGAGTGCAGATGTATGTATCATCATCTCAGGAATAGTAAGCTTTCCGTTTTCGATGATAAAAGTGTTTTCTAACGTTTCGAATCGCAGGTCCATGAGTTTTTTTTCCAATTGCGCGATGTTTTCTTTGCCGATAACCATTTTGGCAGTGTTGGACTGTAAACTCTCTGTGATGGACTTAAAAGCATCCACATTTTTAAGTCTTCCTTCAGTGATTTTCAAATACACCTGTGATTTGATGGAACGTGATAGGATGCCGGAGCGAAGATCAAATGGAGCTTCAAAATACACCTTGGATTGTGCTTTTCCGAATATATTTTCTTCGCCAATAACTGATTGATTGAAATTATCCCACTCCTTGAAAAGTGATTTAAATTGTAAATTTTGTGATTGTACCTCTGTCGTGATGTGAAAAATTTCAGCTGAGCGTTCTTCAATAGTCAAGCTCCCCGAGATATCAGCATCGGCATTTCGCAGAGAAACATTTGGGAAAAAGAGCCTGCGGTTTTTCATTTCCATTTTACCAGAAACATTCTTAAAACGGTGATTTTCGTATTTAATTTCTCCTACTTCAGTAAACATGGTTCCGCCAATATCATCAGGTAGAACAAACTCACGTGCATCTTGAATTTTCTCTTCTTTAGTCGTTGTTCCTAAATCTTGCAAGTCGATGTAGTTGCCTTTTATTTCGACATCTGCTTCTAGTTTTCCGGTTCCAGCGAAGTAATTGAATATATTTTTGAAAACACCGTCAAATTTTAAGTCTGAAGCACCAACGTTAAGTGAAACATTGTGCACGCCGGCCTCGTCATTTCGCAGGTAAAGTGAACCGCTTACATCATTGAAATGGCGATGATCATTTTCAAGTTTAAGGCCTACATTGTTCATTTGAACATTTCCTTCACATTTTTCTACGGAATAATCCTTAGTGCCTTGTTCGATAATTGTTTGAACAATAAAATCGGTCGACACATTCACATTCCCATTTACTTTTTCAACGTACGGAAAGCGAAACAACTGGTGCAACATTCCGAGGTTTAGCACACCGTCGGCATTTCCAACGATACGCGGATGATCGAACTGTGTGAGCTTTAGTTCCCCTTTAAATGGTCCACCTGGCGTATTGATTTTGAGTTTTTTTAAATTCAAAAATTCATTTCCTGCACCACCAGAGTTATTGTATTCTCCTTCTAGTTGAACCTTGCTCAGCTTAATTTTGCTTGCAGGTTCAGTTAAAGAACCATCCTTGATTCCAAATAGACATTTTATTTTTGCGGGTTCGGTGCGTTTATTGTTTGATTCGATGTACAAATCCGCATAGGCTTTTCCTGTCCCACTGTATTTGTCAATTTCATCTGTTTCCGATACGGCAAAACGATTCGCAAGATCTGTCAGTTGAAAATCTTTCGAATGCAACTCAAATTTAGTTTGATTGGGATTGACAAACCCTGCAACCTCAAATGGAAGTCCAGCGATTTTTATAAGAGCCTTCGGAATTTCTACGAGGTCTTTTGTTTTGTCCACATTTAGACTTAAGTCAAGCTCTGCCTCTTGATTCGAAAGTAACGTGATTTTACCACTTCTGACTTTATTGATTAAAAGCTTGGTCGTTGTGGCTACACTAAATCGATCTTGATCAAAGTTTCCTTCAAGATTCAGTGAGGCAATCGATGTTTTGTAATATTGAGCTGTTGCTTTGTTGTGATAGGACAGCCGCACTTCTTCTATGTCAACGGACTCCAATGCTAAGTCAAAACTGGTTTGTACAGTGTCTTTTGTTTCTTTCAAAATGTCATAATTGACCTGTCCACGACGATTGACTTTAAGCTGAATTGTGCCGGGCTCAACCTCAATGGAGTGAACCTTGTAATTTTCTTCCCAAATATCCATGGGATTGAATTTCATCCGGATTCGATCACTGTAAAGCAACGTATCTTTGGCGGTGGCATTTTTATAAGCATCTTGAATGAAAACCTTGTTAAAATCGACGGATAAACTTGGAAAAGATCCCCAAAAGGTCAAATCGACCTCGTCAACTTTTACCTTCGCTTTTAAGTGTTTGTTGACCTCTTGGATCACATAACCGCAGATTTCATCTTTAAAAACATAAACGCAGGTGGAAATGAGCAATACAATCGCTAGTAGCGTTCCAAAAAACCAATATGATACTTTAAGAATCCGTCGTTTCATCTTCATATAAAGTTAACACCACTTGTTTTCGACATGACATCCGTCTTTTAAACTTATTAACTCAGTAATGTTACAGAAGAGAAGCGGAATGGTTCAATGCGTTCAATGAATGTTCAATCAGTTCATGGAACGTTCAATTAGGTTCAATCAAGTTTATTTTTAGATAATCAAATTCAAAAAAAGCCGATGGCTTTTGAAGTGACCGAAGAGTAATTTTATATTACCAAAAGATCTCTTTGTGACCTATTCAGGGTTTGTATTTTCCTTAACTCGTGACTTTGTGGTGAGAGAGAATTCAAGGCACGTTCAAATAGGTTCAATCAATGTTAGTTTTTGAGAAAATGGTATATACCGCAAGGACGCAAGGGTAAGTTTTATTCACGAAGTCTATTAAGGCACAAATTCAGAAAAAGCCGATGGCTTTTGAAGTGACGGAAGAGTAATTTTATATTACCAAAAGATCTCTTTGTGACCTATTCAGGGTTTGCATTTTCCTTAACTCTTGACTTTGTGGTGAGAGAGAATTCAAGGCACGTTCAAATAGGTTCAATCAATGTTAGTTTTTGAGAAAATGGTATATACCACCGGGACGCAAGGGTAAGTTTTATTCACGAAGTGTATTAAGACACAAATGCAGAAAAAGCCGATGGCTTTTGAAGTGACCGAAGAGTAATTTTATATTACCAAAAGATCTCTTTGTGACCTATTCAGGGTTTGTCTTTTCATTGACTCGTGTCTTTGTGGTGAGAGAGAATTCAAGGCACATTCAAATAGGTTCAATCAATGTTAGTTTTTGAGAAAATGGTATATACCACAAGGACGCAAGGAAAATTTGATTTTTAGGATGTTTTAAGGCACATCTGCAGAAAAAGCCGATGGCTTTTGAAGTTACCGAAGAGTAATTTTATATTACCAAAAGATCTCTTTGTGACCTATTCAGGGTTTGCATTTTCCTTAACTCGTGACTTTGTGGTGAGAGAGAATTCAAGGCACGTTCAAATAGGTTCAATCAATGTTAGTTTTTGAGAAAATGGTATATACCACAAGGACGCAAGGGTAAGTTTTATTCACGAAGTGTATTAAGGCACAAATTCAAAAAAAGCCGATGGCTTTTGAAGTGACGGAAGAGTAATTTTATATTACCAAAAGATCTCTTTGTGACCTATTCAGGGTTTGTCTTTTCATTGACTCGTGTCTTTGTGGTGAGAGAGAATTCAAGGCACATTCAAATAGGTTCAATCAATGTTAGTTTTTGAGAAAATGGTATATACCACAAGGACGCAAGGAAAATTTGATTTTTAGGATGTTTTAAGGCACATCTGCAGAAAAAGCCGATGGCTTTTGAAGTTACCGAAGAGTAATTTTATATTACCAAAAGATCTCTTTGTGACCTATTCAGGGTTTGCATTTTCCTTAACTCGTGACTTTGTGGTGAGAGAGAATTCAAGGCACGTTCAAATAGGTTCAATCAATGTTAGTTTTTGAGAAAATGGTATATACCACAAGGACGCAAGGGTAAGTTTTATTCACGAAGTGTATTAAGGCACAAATTCAAAAAAAGCCGATGGCTTTTGAAGTGACCGAAGAGTAATTTTATATTACCAAAAGATCTCTTTGTGACCTATTCAGGGTTTGTCTTTTCATTGACTTGTGTCTTTGTGGTGAGAGAGAATTCAAGGGGTTCAAAACAATGTTCAATCAGTTCAAAGGGATCAAGTCTTGACATCTTAAGGTCCTAAAATCTTAATATCTATAAAGTTAAATGTGTTCAAAGGAAATAAGTCTTTCGTCTAGCAGTCTATTGTCTTTCGTCTCCAGGTCTTTTGTCTTGAATGTTCAAATGTTCGTTGTATCTTTGGCCTTCAAAAAATAGAACATGAGTTTAGTGACTGTAGGCAGTGTTGCCTTTGATGCGATTGAAACACCATTTGGTAAAACGGATAAAATTATTGGAGGGGCAGGTACTTTTATTGCACTTTCATCTTCCTTTTACGCGAAGGATCAAAAAATAGTCTCTGTTGTGGGAGATGATTTCCCTCAAAGTATGTTGGATATACTTGCAACAAAAGGGATTGACCTTTCTGGATTGCAAGTGAAAAAAGGTGAGAAAACATTCTTTTGGTCGGGACGTTACCATAACGATATGAACTCTAGAGATACATTAATCACCGAGCTAAATGTATTGGAGCATTTTGATCCAATCATTCCTGAAGACTATCAAGGAGCGGAGTATTTGATGCTAGGTAATTTGAGTCCACAAGTACAACGCACAGTGATTGAACGCTTGGAGAAACGTCCAAAATTAATTGCAATGGATACCATGAATTTTTGGATGGATATTGCAATGGACGAATTAAAGAAAACATTGGCGCTTGTTGATGTGCTTATTATCAATGATGAGGAAGCGCGTCAATTGTCTGGTGAATATTCGTTGAAGAAAGCTTCAAAAGTGATTCGTGCGATGGGGCCTAAGTACTTGATCATCAAAAAAGGTGAGCACGGTGCTTTACTTTTTCATGGTGATAATATCTTCTTCGCACCGGCATTGCCATTGGAAGATGTATTTGATCCAACTGGAGCTGGGGATACTTTTGCAGGAGGGTTTATCGGTTATCTAGCAGCAACGGATGATACTTCATTTGTTAACATGAAACGTGCAATCATCGCAGGATCTGCATTGGCATCTTTTTGTGTGGAGAAATTTGGTACAGAAAGATTATTGGAAATTTCACATAAAGATATTGAAGAACGCATTGAAGAGTTCATTTCTCTTGCGAACTTTGACATGGTGCAAACTGTGTGAGTCATGGAAAAAACTGAATTATTAGAAGAATTAGTCGCGCTGACAGCAAACGAAGATGTGTTTTCGGTTGCGCGCGAAATCAATGAATTGAAAGTGCGTTTTGATGATGCTATCATTGAAATGGAACGACTAGATCAGATCGCTCAATTGGAAGCTGCGGAAAAAGGTGAAGAATACGAACCAAAGGATATTCGTTCACTGCGCAAAGCATTTAACGAAGAGTACAATGGCTTTCGCGATAAGTTGAAAGTGCAGTCAGACTTAAGAAATGCGCAGGAAAATGAAAACCTGAAGCAAAAAAATGAGTTGATTTCACGCCTCAATAAAGTAATTCAGGAAGAGGAGAATATTGGTTCAGCCTTAAACGCATACAAGGAAATTCAGGAAACCTGGAAAACAATTGGTGATATTCCAAGGGCAAAACGTGATGATATCCAAAAAGAATATTCGCGTTTAATTGAACAGTTTTTCTACAATTTAAAGATTTACCGTGAACTCAAGGACCATGACCTTCGAAGAAACCAGCAACTGAAAGAAGAGGTGATTTCTAAGTTGGCAAGTTTGGTAGCCAGCGATTCCATTAAAGAAACGGAAGCGACGTTGAAAGTACTTCAAAATGAATGGGAAGATATTGGTCCTGTTGCTAATGAAGAATGGGAACGTCTTAAGTCAGAATATTGGGGACACGTAAAGAAGATTTATGAAAGAATTCATGCTTTTTACGACGAACGAAGAAACGCCTTACAAGAGAACATCAATAAAAAGAAAGAAATTCTAAAAGAGGCCGAAGAACTAGTTGCCTCAATTCAGGATTTCGATTCTGTGAAGGCGTGGGATCAGGCAACAGAAAATTTATTGAAGCTTCAAGAAAATTGGCGCGCAATTGGTTTTGGACCAAGAAAAGAAAACGAGGAAATCTATAAATCATTCCGCGGTTTGGCTGACACCTTCTTTGCTAGCAAGAAGGCCTATTTTGAAGTTGTTCAACAAGGATTTAAGAAAATTGCGGATGCAAAAGCAGAATTGGTCGCAAAAGCAGAAGCAATCAAAGATTCAACGGACTGGAAAGCAACAGCAGATCAACTTGTGAAGTTGCAAAAACAATGGAAAAATGTTGGCAGTGCGGGTCCAAAACAAGAGCAACGTTTGTGGACAGCTTTCAGAGCAGCGTGTGATCATTTTTTCAACGCACGTCAGAAAAATTTCGAAGACCAAGACAAAGAATTGGAAGTTAATTTAGAAAAGAAATTGGCTTTAATTGCTGAAATAGAGGCTTATCAGCCATCTGATGACAAACAACAGTCATTGGCAGACTTGAAATCATTTGCTGCAAATTTCAATGCATTGGGAAAGGTTCCTTTGAAACAAAAAGACGATGTTTACAATGCATTCAAGCGTGGCTTGGACAAACATTATGGTCAATTAAAGTTGGAAGGAGAAGAGAAAGAAAAAATTCTTTTCCAGGCACGCATCGACACCTTGTCGGCAAGTGCGGATGCAGGCAGAGCGTTTTCCAAAGAACGTGCTGATATCCGTCAACAGATTGAAAAAATCAAAAGTGAAATTCTTCAGTTAGAAAATAATTTAGGATTTTTTGCCCGTTCCAAAGGTGCTGACGCTTTGCGCAAAGAGGTGGAAGCGAAGATAAATGGAGCCAATCAACGCATTGAATCCTTGAAAAGAAAACTCAAGCTCATTCCGAATGAATAGATTTATCAATGCGCTTTTATTGTTTTTGCTGTTTCCGACAATGGCGGTTGCTATTTTCGTAGGATTTGACCTTCCGGTCGAGTTTTTGCGAACGACAGGTGGTCAAATGCCTTATTCAACCATTATTTTCTTGGTTCTAGGGGTGCTTATTTTAATGGTGAATTTACGGCGCTCCATTCGAAGATGGATGGGAATGATACTTGTGTTTAAAACATCCAAATTCAATTGGAATAAACCGGTTGGAAAAGACCGTACACAGCGCATCGTTGTCTATACATTGCTAGAATCCATGGTTTTTGGATTTGTTGCTTTCGGACTTTACGAATTGACAACCCAAGCTTGGTTGCCGGCACTGGCATTTTTAGTGCCTACGATTGATAACCTTATTTTTTTACTTGTGGGACTGCTGCGCAAAGGATTCCGTGTTGGCATTACAACAAAGGCGGTGATTATGGCCGATCGTGACGTCCAGTTGATTTATTTCTCTGGCTTACGTAAAGTGAGTATTCACCAAGATTCACTGTATTTCGATTACATTAAAGATTTACAGCTTTTTTTTCCGTGGGATTGCATTGATAAACAAGACCGAGACAGCTTTTTTGAAACATTGAGCGATCAACTCGACAAAGACAAGGTTTTTGTAACTTCCAAAAGAAGTTAGTTGAACTTTAAATTGGGGTAACGTACATCTTCGCACAAGTAAATGTTTCCTTCAAGGACCTCTTCTATTGCTTCCTTAATAACATCAACCTTACTGTTCTTCGTGACATAACCACGCATACCAACTTCAAGTGCTTTTTCAACATATTCTTGACCACTTTGAAGTGTTAATGCTATGATTTTTAATTTCGGATTGATTGCTAGTAATTCTTCTGATAAATCAATTCCTGTTTTAGTACCCTCAAGATTCACATCCATCAAAATGATTTCTGGTTCCAATTCAAGAATCATTTCCGCCACATTGTCAGCTTCGTGAAAAACACTCACAGAATAATTCATAGAGGTAAGAAGTGCAGACCAAACCTGCGAAAGCAACACGAAATCTTCAACCACTACAGCTCTTCCACCCATTGAATACATTTTTGCACGTTACAAAGAAAGATAATAAGTTGCCTTGAATTGGCACCATTTAAATTAATTTTTTAAAACTAAGTAGAATTACGCAGGTTTACACTACGTAGTTGGATAGGTTTATTCGCTAATTCTTTCTAGTTTTGTTTTCTGTATGTCTAAACTCCTTGTTTTTAGGCACTTTTGAGCACACTTGCCAATGACAAAAGAAACGAAAATATTGATTGTTGAGGATGACTATTTCTTCGGTCAACTCATTCATTTTCAGCTTTCTTCAGGCGGATACACAGACAGTCATATCCAACAAGTAAAATCCATTGCAGAACTAAAAGACATCACGGAGTTTTTTACGCCGGAAGTTGTGTTGCTAGATTTGAATATCCTTGACTCTTCGGGAATTGACACTTATTTTAAAGCGAAAGAAATATGCCCCTCTTCTGCGATTGTGATTGTCACCGGAAATGAGGATGAAAGCCTCGCAAACAGGCTCGTTAAAGAAGGTGCACAGGATTACTTATTAAAAGGAGACGCAAATTCGAAATTACTCGGAAAAACAATTGAGTACAGTCGCGAAAGGGTCTTGCAGCAGAACCGCGTGGCAGCTTCTGAACGTAAATTCAGAAGTGTGTTTGAAGCCTCACCTTTGCCTGTAATTACAGTCATTGGAGACACCTTAGCCATTGAGATGGCCAACGATGCCTTTTGTAATCTCTATGAATTGAATAAGTCAGATCTCAAAAAAGCATCGTTACTTGATTTTTGCCAAAACTCTGAAAAACTCCTTCAAGCCGAGTTTGCTAACGATTCGTTTCACAAAAAAATAATTCAGAAAACAAAAACTGGAAAACTCATCCATGTTGATTTAATTGGCAACAAGATGCTTTCTGAAAAGGACAGCTTCGTGGTATTGATTATTGATAGAACTGAAGAGGTTTTGTTCGAATCAAAAAAATACTCTTTGATTTCAAATGCCCAAGAGGGGGAGAAGAAAAAAATTGCGAGAGAACTACACGATGGATTGGCACAGAATCTTGTACTCTTAAAATTGTGGTTTGAGTCATTTAATATTGATGAAGCACAAAAGGAAAGTATTAAGTCGTATTCTGATTTACTCAACAATTCAATAAAAGAGATTAAAAATATTTCCTACTCGCTATTGCCTCCGGAGCTTGACAAAGGTCTTCTTAGCGGGCTTAAAAGTTTGACGGATCGTGTCAATATGTTGAAGAGCAGTCATTGCGATTTTGTTGTAGAAAATGAAATCTCTGAAGATATTTTTGAAGGTGTAGACACTTTCAATATTTACCGAATAATTCAGGAGTTCATAAACAATTCACTCAAACACGCCAATGCAAAAAATATTTTGATCAGTGTGAGAGGAGAATCTGCAAAATGGAAAATTCTCATTAAAGATGACGGTGTAGGCTTTGACAAATCGAAGGCTGAAGGTAGTTTGGGAATGTCCAATATTACAAGTCGCATGGAAATTGGAAAATTACAGGGGGGCTTAACAAGCGAAATAGGAAAAGGAACCGAACTTCAGATTTTTCCTGAATAGTTAATCAAAGGAAAAAAAGAATGAACCACGCGATAAATGGAGTTAAACAAGAGGTAAAAAATTATTTTGAACTCATAGAATTAATTCTAGAAAATAATATTCTAGCCATTCAAGTCTGTGACAAGCTTGGTCAATTTGTTTACATGAATAAATTGGCAAGAGAAAGACTCGGATTCACTAAAATTGATTATAGAAATAATACAGTTTTTGACATCGAAAGCTATTTTAAGTCGTATGAGCAATGGGCTGAAGAACTAGTTTTTTTAAAAGAGGCGGGCATAAGAATTATTGAAGGACAACATACAAATATTGAAACTAAAAAAAGTATTCCTGTTGAAATAACAGTTGTTTACAAGGAACTGGATGGTGAGCCTTATACAATTGCGACCACAAAGGATATCTCAAGACGAAAAGAAACTGAAGCAAGATTAGTTGAAACCAATCGTTTTTTAGAGGTTTTAAATTCTGCCATTGATTCAAGTTCATTGGTCTCTGAAACGGATTTAAATGGTGTAATTAGCTATGTAAACGAAAAATTTTGTGAGCTTTCTCAATATACCGCAAATGAGTTAATAGGCCAAAAACATTCAGTCATTAATTCAGGGTACCATTCAAATGAATTTTGGGCTGACTTTTGGCGCACAATCAAATCGAATAAAACTTGGTCGGGAGAAATTTGCAACAAAGCGAAGGATGGCAGTTTTTATTGGGTCAAAACGCTGATTTACCCGGTGCTTGATGAGAACGACGAAGTAAAAAGCTATTTATCAGTTCGTCAAGACATAACGAAAGAAAAACAAGGGGAGGAAAAACTAAAAAACACAGTAGCATTTCAAGATTTATTGCTCAGTATTTCGAATCGTTTTGTTAACATAGAACTTGACGCTTTTGAAGATTCATTGAACAATGCTTTGAAAGAATTGGGTGAGTTTTTTAGTGTAGATAGATCATACGTTTTCAAATATGACCATCAACATGAAACGTGCTCTAATACCCATGAATGGTGCAGAAATGGAATAAAACCTCAAATAGACAACTTACAGAATTTAACCTTTACTGAGATTAGTGGATGGACAGCCTATCACTTTAACCACGACTTAATCAATTTTTCTGATGTCGATGCGCTAGAGGAAAGTCAATTGAAAAAATCTTTGCAAGATCAAGAAATAAAGAGTGTTCTGGCAATTCCAATGTTGTCTCATGGCAAATGTATAGGATTTATAGGCTTTGATGCTGTAGCTGAAAAAAAGCAATTTGAAGAACAAGATATTATCATCTTGAAGTTGTTTGCTGAAATTCTGGTAAATGTTCAATCGAGAATAAAATCCATTAACGAACTTACAAAGGCAAAAGAGGAAATTGAGCGAATCAATCAGAATTTAGAGATTGAAGTTTTTGAAAAACGTCGTGAAAATTCCAAATTGACGAGCATGCTATCTGAGCATGAAAAATTAGCCTTGCTTGGAGAAATTGCAGCAGGAGTGGCACACGACATGAATACACCGCTCGGATCCATAAAAGTTGGCATTGAAAGTATTCGTTTTGTGCTTGAAAACCTATTTAAATCAGTCATTGAAAAGTGTTCAGTCGATCAAATGCATTTTGCCTGTCAGCGTGCTATGTCGCAGGAAATTGAAATGGTGATGGGTGGACTTCAAGCAATGAAGGAAACTGCAAACATGAAAGAATACATAACCAACAGATTCCCTTCTTTAACTGTTGATGTCAATTCATTGTCTGCCGCATTTGTAAAGGCCCGAATTTCAGTGGATGAAGAGGAATTAATTTCACACGTTTGTGCAGCAGAAAATCCATTGGAGTATTTGGATTTAATCTACCACATCCAAACTATTCGGAATTTAGTTGATACAATCATTGCTTCGGGGGACAAAGCCACATCGGTTGTGAGTAACCTGAGAAATTACCTTCAAAATAGTTCTATTGAGGAGCGCAAAGAAGTCAATTTAAAAACGAATATTCAGACCATTTTAACTGTTTTCGCTCATGAACTGAAAAGTAAAGTGGAAGTTCATTTTGACATTCCCGACATAGTTGTTCTTGGATTTGAAAATAAACTCTATCAGCTTTGGTCAAATGTTATTAAAAATGCGTTGGAGGCTATGGAAGGAAGAGGAGATATATACATATTGTATGCTGATAAACAAGAGTATCATTCAATTTCTTTTCAAAATAATGGTCCGAAAATAGACGATGAGGTTTTGGACAATATGTTCAAGAAATTCTATACTACGAAAGGAAAGCAAAGGGGTACAGGATTAGGATTGAGCATAGTCAAACGCATCATAAATGAACATCATGGTAAAATTCTCGTAACATCAACGAATGAGTTGACCACTTTTGAAATTCTTTTTCCCAAGAACGATTAATTTCTGAATACTTGTATATTTGAGAATTAATTGATTTCTTACTCTACGATGGAAAACCTTAAGTATGCTGTGCTATGCGTTGATGACGATCCAGTTATACTTCATTTGATTGATTTCCAGATGAAAAAGTTAGTTAATCCAGTAAATACAATTGTAGAAAGCACTACAGATCCCACCCAAGTAGAAGAAAAGCTAGAAGAGATTAAATCCTACGGGTTAGAACCATTGTTTTTAATGACGGATTATCAAATGCCTGGAATGAGTGGTGCTCAACTTATTCGAAAAATAAAAAACATCGATCCCAATCTAAATTGTATTCTTCTCTCAGGTCAGGCAAATGATATGTCGGTGGCACAATTGGAGGAAGAAAATTTACTCTTTTCATTCATCAGTAAACCCTGGAAGGAAGATCAGATGAAAGAAATTCTAAAGCCTTTGTTAAGTAAAGCCGAAGAAAATTAAAGGTATCCTTTGTCTTTCGCCCAGCTGCTCAATTGCGCAGCATTCGAAAATCCAAGTTTCTTTAAAATATTGTGACGGTGTGTTTCTACTGTTCGAGGTGAAAGGAACAGCTTTTCCGCAATTTCCTTAGAAGTAAGCCCTTCAGAAATGTGCTTAACGATCTCAATTTCCTTCATTGTCAATTCTTTCTGAGTATTCTCTGTTTCCACATTCAACAACGAAGCAAAATAACGATCCTTGATCTCATTTGCAATGTAAGTTTCGCCATTAAATACAGAATGTACGGCAGAGATTAATTCAGATTTTCCAATGTTTTTAGTCAAATATCCTTTCCCACCGACAGAAAGAAATCGTTTCACAAAATTGATCTCGTCGTGCAGCGTTAAACCGATTACTCTTGTTTTTGCCAAACTGTTGCAAATTTTCTGTGCAGCATCGAATCCAGAACTTCCTTTCAAATTAATATCCATTAAGACGATATCTGGTTTGAATTGCAATGCTAACTCATAAGCTTCATCCGCATTGTCAGATTTTCCCACCACTCTGATGCCTGGTGCATCATTTAAAAGTGAAATCCAAGCATCACGAATCAATTCGTGATCGTCAACAACAAGTACTTTGATTTCTTCGGTCATAGAGTCGGTTTATCATAGAGTAGTGTGTAAATTTAGATAAAACTTGTCAGCTAAAATCAAAAATTATGTGAATTAAATATGAAATATTAATTCGACTTGAGTGCCTTGCTTTTGATTTCCTTTTTAAGGTTCGCTTCAGCATCTGCTAATTTATCTACAGGGATCAAATTGCCCCCGCTGAGTTGCGTCACTTCCAACATTTTTTGCCGGTCTGAATCCTTTATTTTTATTCCAATAATACTCATGTATACACCTTTTTTCTTGTATTTTTTAATCTGTTTTTTATAATCTTCCGAGTCTTTATTGAAAGCACCGTCTGTCACAACGATAACCAGGTTCAGCGATTCATCATCGAGGTGTTTCATTGCTTCCTTGTAACCCATTTTGATTCCTGTTCCTCCTGCAGTTAAGCCAGCGGCTTTTAAATTGCTCACTTCTGATTGGATATTCGCTTTATCTGCACCTGTTGTAGGCGGAAGTAACACGCGTGCATTGTCAGAATAGGTCACAATTCCCATGTTGTCGCAAGGTCGAAGCAGTTCAACCAGTTGCAGTAAGGTATACTTCATTAATTCAATTTTATCTCCCTGATTCATGGAGGAAGAAACATCTAATACAAAGATGACATTGATGGGTTTATAGTTTTGTTCTGTAAAATTTTGTTGCTGACTAAGATCAATTGAATCCTTTCTTGATACATCTGCAATTAATTCTTGATTTAATTCTTCTTTTGGCGAAACTTCGGAAATGTCATTTTTTGGTTCTGTTGTTTGCAACGTATTGGCACTAATTGGATTTTTCTCTAATTCAATGACTATTTCATTACGCTGAAAATTAATGTAAGCACCCATTTCGGCACTCTTGTATGACGGATGAGTGGCAAAAAAATAGCTGAATCCTAAACTTGCTTCCTTTTTTACACGACCTTGCTTGTCTGTTTGCTCCAACCAAATAGGTTGCCCATTTTGCAGGAACGTAACTTTTGTATCAGGTATTTCTTTTCGTGTTTCTTTGTCAATCGTTATTACGGTAAGGTCAAAATTATAGGCCTTTCCGCCGGGCCTTGAATTAAAATCTGGACAAGCAGTGAATAGATTTCCTTCCGCAGGAAGATCATTCAAAGATCCTTTAAGTTGAATGATTGTGGGTAAGTCTTTGTCACTGGTATACACTTCAATGTCGTATTGAAATCTCCCTTTTTCCTTCGGATTAACCTGGAAGCGAAGATAAACTGAGCTGTCTTTTTCCATTCCCGGAGCTTTAGCAAGATACACAACCTCCATTGGTTTTTTTACACGAAGCACATATCCTTTTTTCGGTCCCAGGTTGGTAACCTTTATATCCACAAAGCGATCGTCGTATGAATTGAGATGCCCAAAGTCGTGTTTTACTTTATCGAAAGTAATTTGAGTAGACGCCCAAAATGGCAATGAAAATAAAAGAAGGAAGAGTGTTTTCATTGGGATAAATATACCAAAAACGCAACAGCAGAGTTCTGTTACATTCCGTAATTTTGACTCATGGAAAGAAAGCACAATGCACTTATCAATGAGACATCACCCTATTTACTTCAACATGCATATAATCCTGTTGAATGGTTGACTTGGTCGGAGGAGGCATTCGATTTAGCAAAGCGCGAAAATAAACTTGTGTTAGTGAGTGTGGGGTATTCTGCCTGTCATTGGTGCCATGTGATGGAACATGAATGTTTCGAGGATGAGGATGTGGCTGAATTGATGAACAAGCATTTTATTTGTATCAAAGTAGATCGAGAAGAACGCCCGGATGTCGACCAAGTTTACATGACCGCTGTGCAATTGATGACGCAAAGAGGAGGCTGGCCCTTGAACTGTTTTACCTTACCTGATGGTCGACCAATTTACGGGGGTACTTATTTTCCAAAAGACCAATGGATGCATATTTTGCGATCACTTGAACATACTTGGAAAAACGACCGTGAAAAAGCATTGGAATATGCGGAGGATTTGCATGAGGGAATCATTCGCAGTGAATTGATTGATGAACCAAAGAAAGTTGAAGAATTTACGGAAGAGAAGTTGCACGAATTAGTGCTGCGTTGGTCAAGAAATTTTGATAGCATGGAGGGTGGTGATTCGCGCGCACCCAAGTTTCCTTTGCCTTCCAATTATGAGTTTCTATTGGAATATGGTGCTCATTATCAAAATGAAAAAGTGCTGAAACATGTTGAGTTGACACTCGATAAAATGGCGATGGGCGGGATTTATGATCAAGTGGGGGGCGGATTCACGCGTTATTCCGTTGATATGCTTTGGAAAGTGCCGCACTTTGAAAAGATGTTGTATGATAATGGACAATTATTGAATCTTTATTCGTTGGCTTACAAACATTTTCAAAAACCTTTGTACAAACGTATTGTTTTTCAAACAGTAGAATGGTTGCAGCGCGAAATGCTCACCAAAGAGGGTGCTTTTTATGCGGCGTTGGATGCCGATAGCGAAGGTGAAGAAGGTAAATTCTATTGTTGGACACCCGAAGAAATGAAAGCTGTTTTAGGAGAAGATTTTGTTTGGGTCAAAGACTTCTACAATTTGAATGCCCGCGGTTATTGGGAGGAGGAAAAGTACATTCCCTTGCGAACGGAATCTGATAAGGCTTTTTCAGCAAAAATGAATTGGTCGCTGGATGAATTGGAGTCTAAAGTTGCAGAAGTAAACCAACAATTATTGGATGAACGCACCCATCGTGTCAGACCTGGAACAGACGATAAAAGTTTGACTTCGTGGAATGCCATGACATTAAAAGGGCTGTGTCAGGCGTATGCTGCCTTTGGAGAAGAGGAATTCCTGCATTTAGCTTTGAAAAATGCCCGCTGGATCTTAAAACATCAGCGCAGCGAAGAAGGGAAATTGTTGCGAAATTTCAAGGAAGGCATATCGAATATTGATGCGTTTTTGGAGGATTATGCGCATGTCATTGATGGGTTCATTCAATTGTATCAAGTAACATTTGATGAACAATGGATTCAAGTTGCATTTGAATTGAATCAGTTGACCTTGGATTTATTTCAAGACAGTTCTAGCAAAATGTTCTATTTTACAGACGATTCAACCACATTGATCGCTCGTAAAATGGAATTAAATGACAATGTGATTCCAGCAAGTAACTCAGTCATGGCTAAGAATTTATTTAACTTGGGTCATTACTACCACAAAAAAGACTTTGTTGATATGGCAAAGCAGCAAGTTGCCAATATCTATGATGGTATGGAGCAATACGGTTCAGGTTATTCAAATTGGGCAAGTTTGTTAATGAAAATTGTAAATGATTTTTATCAAGTTGTTGTCGCTGGGCATGAAGCTATTCCTGCAGCGCTGGGATTACAAAAACATTATCTGCCTCGTGTCTTATTTGCTGGAGGATCCAACGCAACTTTACCGATCACACATGATAAAAAGGGTAGTGATAAAACCATGCATTTTGTGTGTTACGACGGAACATGTTTATTACCAACAGCAGACGAGAAGGAGGTGTTGAAAATGATTGCTAGGTAGAGGTTTACAATTAAATAAACTTATAGATTTCAAAATCATTCTACCGGAAAGAACTCAATTAAATATGCATGTAAATTGCAAATTTATTTTTCATCAGTTGATTTCTTATCATTATTATCCAAAATCAAGCGCAGTGAGGAATCGTTTGTGATGTAGCTCCACGCCCAATTGAAGAAAATGACCAATTTGTTGCGGGTAGAAAGGATGAGCATGAGGTGCAAGAACATCCAAATCAACCAAGCGAAATAGCCACTGAATTTGTATTGTGGTAAATCAACCACCGCTTTGTGTTTTCCGATGGTAGCCATAGAACCTAAATCATTGTATTCGTATTCGTTCCATATTTTATTTTCGCAACTTCCTAAAAGATTTTTCGCCAAGTTTTTTCCTTGGTGAATCGCTACGTTCGCCAATTGCGGATGTCCGAGCGGAAACAAGGGTGTTTCCATGTATGAAACATCGCCAATGGCATAAATATTTTCAAACCCTTGAATGCGGTTGTACCGATCAGTTTTGTAGCGGTTTCTTACCATGGTTGCTTCTTCTAATCCTGAAAGTGTGTTGCCTTTCACACCTGCCGACCAAATGACATTTGCTGCCTTGAGTGTTTCTCCATTATCCAATGAAACGTTGAATCCGTCATAGGAAGTCACATGTGTACCTTTGATGATTTCCACCTTCATTTGTTTCAGGTAGAATTCAGATTTCGTCTTGGCGTTTTCACTCATGCTGTTCAGTGTGTGTTCACTTCCTTCAACAATGATAATGCGCATTTGGGAGAAATCTACTTTCGGATAATCTTTTGGTAGAATAGTTGCACGCATTTCTGCAAATGATCCAGCAAGTTCAACGCCTGTTGGTCCTCCACCAACAATCACCAAATTCAGCAATGCTTCTTTTTCATCTTCGGAAGCTGTTACAATCTTCTCAAAACTCAACAATAATTGATTGCGTATTGCAATAGCTTCTTGTGTTGTTTTCATTGGCAATGCATATTCTTCCAATGTTTTATTTCCAAAGAAATTCGTTGTACATCCTGTTGCAATTACTAAATGATCATAGGAAATGTCTCCAGATGAGCTACGCAGTTTGTTTTCAGCTGCAACTACGCTTTCAACTTCTGCCATTCTGAATTCAACATTCGAAACTTTTTGAAAGATCTTTCTAAAGGGAAAAGAGATGCTTGATGGTTCGAGCCCGGCACTGGCAACTTGATAAAAAAGTGGTTGAAACTGGTGGTGATTTTGTTTGTCTACTAAAATTACTTCGACGTCTTTTTTTGCCATTTGTTTTGCGAAATTCAATCCCGCAAATCCTCCTCCAACAATGACAACTTTTTCTCCTTTTTTCATTTCAAAATGGATTTCGTTGATACCTTCAATTGGTGCTTTGAAGTTAGTTATTTCGTTTGGGTTGGGGTTAAATACTTGATAGATATTTCCTTTAGAATTTGAAATTCTAAGAGCATAGAGAGTCCCAACAAAATGGTAATGATTTCAGAGTATCGACTTATTCAATATCCACTATGGATAACAATCTGAAGTAGCACGTTTTTGGTCAAGTAAGAATTACGTTTTTTGCAAAGTGAGACACCTTATTTTTTTCTTAATGATCTCTGTTTCGACGGTTTTTGGGCAAATGCTCGACAACCGCGAGGGCGCTGCATTCTCTGACAAACCATTTTTTAGTCCGGAATTTATCAAAATCAACAAGATTAAATCGCTAAATGGTCAATTCACTTACAAAAAACCAGGTGATGCGATGAAAAATACGCAGTACAAGTATGTTTACCAGTTTGATACGCTGGGCAGACTTGTTGCTTCCTATGAAACACGCAAGGATGATGGCACAAAAGATACAACGTGGAATCTATACGCCTATTCTTCAGATAACACCTTAATTGAGCATAAAAAAGGAGATGGGAAAGGTTTTACAAGCACACTTTTTGACTACGATACAAGCAAGCGAATCATTCGTGAAAGTTATGCCCGTGACTACATCGATACATTGAAGAAATCACATCGAACGGTATTGAATTCTGAATCAATGCGCTATGAGGTTGGCGATAGTTCGATCAAAAGAACCATTTACAATAGCTATGATCTGCCCTACATGTATGAATTTACCTATTACAACAGCTTGGGTTATCGTACTGAAAAAAAGCAGCAGCTGATTATGACAACAGGCGTGACTTCCTATAAATATGGATACAACGAAAGGGGTTTGTTATCTTCTGTGAAGACCTTCATTCAGGATGAGGTCAAACCCTCTGAGGAAAGTATTTATTTGTACGACGACCATGGAAATTTGACAGAGAAACAATACTACCGTAATGGTGTATATATCACTGAAACTGAAATGATCTACAATGAAAAGAGCAAGCTGCTAACATATGTCCTGACGCGAGATGTGGCAACAAATTTCATTATGATACTCTCGTTTAAGAACTATTCGTTCTATTGATTCAGTTTTAAAGCACGCGTTGTTTTTAATACTTCATAAATTGCCACAATCGGGAGTAACAAGGCATAATTGTAATAAAGATCTTCGAAAGGTATCGTGATAATTCTTGAACCCATAATGTGTGATTCATTGTACCATACAATCGGTTCTTTCGTAACGGCACCTGTGAGTATTCCATTGACAATCAAAAAAGGGATCATGCTAACTAAATAGCAAAAGGTAAAATCTTCAAACCAGACTTTTCGATCAACATAATAAAAATAAATGGTCAATAATGCGGTGATTATACAAGCACTTGCGGTATACCAATTGTTGTGGTTCAATCCTCCGAAAAGTAATCCTGAAAAAGCGAAATAAAACGCAAAAATCGCAGCAATCTTATTCTTTTTAAATTTAGGAAAATAGGCTTTTAGTACTTCATAAATAAACAAGCATGCATACGGCACAACGAGAAAAAAAGAAACTTCCTCTATGGGTAAATGTCCAATATAGAATCCAAGAAGGTAATCTGGATTGAATCCCCAAATTCCTTTTATTGTGAAATATTCATCCCAAAATAAAAACAGTACAGCCACAATGAACGTGGCTATAAATAGACTTTTCCAATGGCGGTAAAAAGCAACTTTTTTGTCAAAGCTGAGTGCTAAAGGCCCAGCAATTGTTGCAAGAATAATCCAAGCATAGAGGCTCATGCCTTATTCTGTTTTAGAGCAAACGAACGTTTTGCTTCTTTGTAATATTTTCTTGGCACCCAAAGCATTCCGAAGCATTCTCCATGTTCTTTCCCTTGGTGTTTATGGTGCACCTTGTGTGCTTTACGAATGGCAATGAAATAGGGTGTGTCGATGTCACGTAACCATTTGAATCTTCGGTGAATGAATACATCATGTATGAGAAAATATGCAAAACCATAAGCCGCAATTCCATAACCGATCCATACTGCAACGTAATTGTTATTCATCATTCCAAGCATGATACACAACCATGACGGAATAGCGTAAATCAAGAAAAAGACATCGTTTCGCTCAAAAAAACCAGGCTCCTCCACATGATGATCCGAATGGAAATGCCACATCAATCCGTGCATAACGAATTTATGCGTTGCCCAAGCCATGAATTCCATGATAAAGAAAGTTAACAACAAAACTAGAGGGCCCCACCAATACATATCAATTCAAATTTAAAATAACAAAAAAGACAGCCATAATTAAAAACAACACAGCATGTACTTTGTTCGGTTTTGATTTGTCAAAGCGATGAAGTACAAGATGCAAAATGTATGCAATAACAAACCAACAAAAGTAATTGTACAAAGGTATAATTTCATTTTTCCAATGCCAAAAATCACTCTTTATTGCAACAGGCTCCATGATGAGGTCCATGAGTGTCATAAGACCAGCAGAAACGATAGGTTTTAAAAATCCTTTAATGTTTAAAAACCCCGAAATGGCATGCGATCCGACAACCAATAACCACCAATTGATTCCAATAATGAGCGGCACACCCATCAACTTTGGATCAAGATTGTTTCCATACCAGTAATTTCCAAAAAGTAAACCAGTTGACGTGCCAATCCACTCAGCGAGCATCGTTATGACATAACAGCTCGCAATAAATAAATAAACTCGTGGCGTTTTCAATTCTAACGCAACAAGGGCTACAAAAAAGGATAAAAGTAAATTGTAGGTGGATAAACCAAGGAAGAAATCACGAAAAGTGGGGATTGAAGTTCCAACAATTCCAACCGAATAAAATAAAACAAGAATCCCGATGAGAAGGTTCTCTGGTTTTGAGTTCTTTATGAAATTTAAATTGAACATGCTTATTTCAGTAACAAATCTCAGGTTTTTTTTGTTCTATCAAGTCTACCTTTAATCGTATTTTCAATTGTTTCATCCAAAGATTTAAACTTGAAATTTAAAGTGTTTTGGATTTTTGATGAATCATAGATAATCTTCTTGAATGATGAATTTGCAGAATCTTTTGTAAGAGTGGGCTTTTTACCACTAAAAATAGATCCAATTCGTGCCATTCTCCATGCGATACCTACGAGCCATTTGGGAGTGTTTATTGAAGGAGGTTGTTTACCCAGACCAATAGCAACTTTTGTCATTAATTCTCTGAAAGTTACATTTTCCCCAGTGCACAAAAAGCGTTCGCTTTCTATTGGGCTTTGCATCAATTGAATCATGATCTCAGCCACATCTCTGGCGTCAACAAAACTATTGCAGCCATCCGTGTAGAAACGAATACCATTTTTTACTGTTCTGAAAATTGTGAGTGAACTTTCATCCCAGAATCCAGCGCCGAAGATGACACATGGATTAACCATTACAGCCGATAATCCTTCTTCAATGCCTCTCCAGACTTCCTTTTCTGCCGAATACTTTGAAACGGAATACCCACTGGTTTCGTTTCCATTTTTCCAAACAGTTTCTTCAGTGGTATAGCCATCTTTTCCCACTCCGATAGCTGCTGTGGAACTTACGTGACATAATTTCTTGATTCCTTTTTCAAGACAGCAGTTGACAACATTGGCTGTTCCTTCTCTATTGATTTTCATCAATTTCTTGAAATCCTTTCCTTCAAAAGACACGAAACCTGCGCAGTGATATACGAAATCAACCCCTTCCATTGCTTCGTCTAATTCTACTACATTATTGATGTCGCCTTTAATCCATTGTATTTTGTCGAAAAGACTTACTGATTGCTCAGAATTGTAATAGTGAAAAAGCCTTTTGACGTGTTTTAATCTTTTCTCGTCTCGGTAAAGTGCACGAATTTCAGACTCCTGCTGAACAAGTTGATAAAGCAAATGACTGCCTAATAATCCAGTACCTCCTGTAACGAGAATCATGAAATCAAAAGTAATCGGTTTAGGTATAAAAAGATTATTTTTTGCAATTAATCCATCGCTAATTCTTTAATGGGATCCCAAAAAATCAAATTAAAGTGTACGATTACATCATTTACAACTTCAATTCCTTCTGCCCTCAATAAGTTTTCCATCTCCTTTTCGTTTGAAAAGTGCATTTTACCCGTGAGCAAGCCATTTCTATTTACCACCCGATGAGCCGGTATATCTGGAATTTGATGCGATGCGTTCATTGCCCAACCGACCATTCGTGATGATTTAGCAGTGCCAAGATATTTTGCAATCGCTCCGTATGAAGTCACTCGACCAGCAGGAATGAGTCGAACTACTGCATATACAGATTCAAAAAAATCTTTGTTTCGATCATTAAGTGTCAGTATCATTCATTTTAAAGTTAGCGAAATTGTTCTTGGTTATCGAATATCTATAAAGATGTTTTAATCGACTTAAATTTAATTAATGATAAACAAGTTGGATGATTAGTTGTTTGTGAAATGGTGTCTTCAAAGCGAATCTTGGGATTTCTTAAATGAGGTCATAAATAAAAATAATATATAGGGCTTTCTTTTTTCAAGTTACTTTTTTAACTTGCCCGTCTAAAACATGCAAACTATGAAAACAAAATTAAACTTTACTCTACTTGTCGTTCTGTCTATTTGTTTGAAATTCTCCGCTCAAACACAAGAATGGGTCGAAATGATGAGGGATCCAAACGCTAATTTTTACGACGTTCAAACTGAGTTCAATAATTATTGGGCTGGTAAAACAATTGAAAAAGGAAAAGGTTATAAGGCCTTCAAACGTTGGGAATATTACATGGCACCTAGGGTTTATCCATCAGGGGATCTTACATTACCATCTCAAAACTACAGAAATTACAAGCAATGGGAGTTGGATCTCATTCAAGCTGGAACTCCAAAATCTACCAATGGCAACTGGACTATTGTAGGTCCCATCGGTAAGCCATCTGGGGGAGGCGCTGGTCGTTTAAATTTCATTCGTTTTGATCCAACTAACAGCAATACGATATGGGTCGGAGCTCCAGATGGTGGTTTGTGGAAAACAACGAATGGAGGTACATCCTGGTCAACCAACACGGACCAACTTCCTACAATCGGCGTTTCTGACGTGGCGATAGACCCCTCTAATACACAGGTAATGTATTTGGCCACAGGAGATAGTCATGCTTCTGATACTTACAGCATCGGGTTGTTAAAATCAACCGATGGTGGAGCAACATGGAACACCACCGGACTCACCTGGGCAACGACACAGGGAAGAACCATAGGTCGCGTTTTGGTGAATCCTACCAATTCACAAATCATTTTAGTGTTTTCGAGTGTTGGAATTTTCAGATCGACAAACGGAGGAACATCATTTACCGCGGTGGTGAGCAACGTTAACTTTGTGGATGGCGAATTCAAACCTGGAGATCCAAACACTGTTTATGCCTGTGGTACAGGTTTTAGAAAATCAACCGATGGCGGTGCTACATGGACCACAGTAACTCTGCCCCTCACAGGGAATACCCGAATTGCCATGGCTGTATCTGCGGCGAATAGCGCCAATGTCTATTTGTTGAGTGCAGGATCAGATTCCGGTTTTCGAGGTCTAATGCGTTCAACAAATAGTGGTACGGCTTTCACCACCATGTCCACCACTCCAAATGTTCTAGGTTACGATAATGGAGGAGATACAGGAGGGCAGGGTTGGTATGACCTTGCAATCGCCGCATCTCCAACGAACGGAGATGAAATTGTAATTGGTGGAATCAACCATTGGAAATCAACCAATGGTGGAACGAGTTGGACAATGATTTCTCACTGGTATGCTGGATTTAGTAAACCGTATGTGCATGCAGATGTACATGACGTACAATACCTTCCAGGATCTGGAACGACAATTTTCTCAGCCAACGACGGAGGATTTTTCAAAACAACAAATGGTGGATCCTCATGGACCGACCTAAGTTCAAATTTGGCAATCGCGCAACAGTACAGATTCAGTTTGTCTACATCGAATCCTACAATGATACTTGCAGGACATCAAGACAATGGAACGAACCGCACACTCAATGGCACAAGTTGGACTCAAGTGGGCGGTGGAGATGGAATGGACTGTTTTATTGATCGAACAAATAACAATCGTCAGATATCTTCAATTTATTATGGTGATTACTCACGAACCACTACCGGAGGGACCACTTTTGCCGACATCAACGATCCTCCCGGACAAGGTGAGTGGGTGAGCCCGATTAAACAAGATCCGGTAGATGCGAATATCGCTTATAGTGCAGGGCGTGCGGCCTTCTACAAATCTTCGAATATTTGGGCCACTTCGGTATCGTGGTCTGCACTTGGTACCCCACAGGGTTCAGGAAGTATCATTGAATTTGCCGTTGCACCAAGTAATAACCAGGTCATCTATTGTCTCAAGGGGGGTACTGGTGGTGTTACAAAGTCAACGAACGGAGGGACATCCTTTACATCATGTGCAACACCTACCACAGCTGCTTCACCAACTTGGGTGGCAGTTTCAAACACTGATCCGAATGTAGTATTTGTTACTTACTCAGGATACTCAGCCGCCAATAAAGTGTTCAAATCAATCAATGGTGGAACAAGTTGGACGAATATATCTACAGGTTTACCAAATATTCCGGTCAATTGCATTGTGTATCACAACGGTGCTGCAGGAGGAGATGGAATTTATATTGGAACAGATCTTGGTGTTTTCTATCGTGACAACGGTACAAATGGATGGATAGATTTCAGCAGCGGAATGCCCAATTGTGCCGTAGCGGATCTCGAAATCTATTATGGAACAAATACCCTTAGAGCAGCCACCTACGGAAGAAGCACGTGGGAAAGCGATCTTTATTCTTCGGTAGCTGCAGGTCCGGTTGCAAGTTTCACTGCAGATAATGTAAATATTTGTGTTGGCCAAAGCGTGCAATTTACAAGTACATCAACTGGAAATCCAACATCTTATTCTTGGGCATTCAGTGGAGGAACCCCAGCTACAAGTACTGATCAAAATCCTAGTGTAGTTTACAATACGGCAGGTACATATAATGTGTCTTTGACTGCAACGAATGCGACTGGTTCAAACACATCAACCCAAACTGCCTTCATAACAGTTACTGGTTCATCGACAAATACACTTCCTGTTTCTGAAGGTTTTACAGGTTCCACGTTTCCTCCTACTGCACCAGCTACTTGGTCGGTTGTGAATACAGATGCTGGAGCAACTACTTGGACAAATAGCACTACTGTTGGTGTGGCTCCTACTGCCGGAAATTCAATGTTTTTTGATAACTACAACTTTGACGATTCAGGAAACTCAGATGAGGTGCGTTTACCAAAGTTGAATTTTACAGGATACTCTGCGGCGCAAATGACCTTCCATGTTGCGTATGCACCATTTACTCAAAATGGGACAATTTTCGCTGACGGCTTGCAAGTTCTTGCATCCTCAGATTGCGGTACAACTTGGGATATCGTTTACGATAAATCTGGGAACACGGTAGCAACAGGAAATTTACCAACGGTTGCAGCTGTAACAACTCAATTTACCCCAACAGCTGCGCAGTGGAGGCAGGAGACAATTGATCTGACAAGCTATGTTGGTCAATCAAACGTAATCATTGCGTTCAAGAATATGGCTGCCTATGGTAACAGGTTATTTATTGATAATATCAACTTGACCGGTACATCAGCACCAACTGCTCCAACTGCAAGTTTTACTGCCTCACCAACCGGTAGTTCTTGTATTGGTCAATCCGTGCAGTTTACAAGTACTTCAACAAATAATCCAACTTCATACAGCTGGTCATTCCCAAGCGGGACTCCGGCTACAAGCACCTCTGCCACGCCAGCTGTGACATGGTCAACAGCAGGCACGTATACTGTATCTTTAACTGCAACAAATGCAAATGGATCAAATACAACGACCCAAAGTTTTGTTGTAAATGCGAACCCTACAGTAACACAAGGGGCACTGTCAGCAGTTTGTGCGACTACTTCACCTTTCGCACTTACTGGCGGATCACCTGCTGGCGGAACATATTCAGGTACAGGTGTTACATCAGGCAGCTTCAATCCTTCTGTCGCTGGACCTGGTAGTACAACAATTACTTATACATATTCTCAAAATGGGTGCGCAGGCACTGCCACTACTCCAATAACCGTAAATGCTGCTCCAAGCATTGTATCAACAACACCAGCGAGTGCATGTGGATCTGCAAGTTTAACGCTCGGTGCATCCGCTTCAGCAGGAACTGTGAGCTGGTATGCTGCTGCTTCAGGTGGAACGGCTCTGGCAACTGGAACAAGTTATACAACGGGTGTGCTTTCTGCTACAACTACTTTTTATGCTGAGACATCAAGTGGTGGTTGTAATTCAACTAGAGTAGCTGTTCAAGCGACAATTAATCCAAATCCAACAGTAAATGCACCTTCACAGCAAAACTTCTGTACGGGGCAAACATCTACCTTGATTTCGTTTACCGGTTCAAGTTCTTCGTCAACTTATGCATGGACGAATAATAATACAACAATAGGTTTGGCCGCAAGTGGAACAGGGAATATTGCCGCATTTACACCGAATGTTGCAGGAATTGCAAACATTACTGTAACACCAACATTAAATGGATGTGTAGGTTCACCGCAATCTTTCCAGATTTTAGTGAATCAATCCCCAACTGTATCACAGTCTCCGTTAAACCAAGTTTGTGTGTATGGTTCACAGTTCTCATTAACTGGTGGTTCTCCAGCTGGAGGAAACTATTCAGGAACGGGTGTGAGTGGAGGTTCATTTAATCCGTCTACAGCAGGAGTTGGAACGTTCCCAATAACATATTCGTATACTCAAAATGGATGCACGGGAACAGCAGTTACAAATATTACGGTTAGCGCTTGTGCTTCAATTGAAGAAGAAGCTGAGCAGGCATTGTTGTTGTATCCTAATCCAACTAGCAATATCTTGACAATTGAGGGAAGTGACATAGTCTATTACACAACATTAGAGTTGTTCGATGCTACCGGTCGAATGGTGCATAAATGGACAGTTAATTCAGTTAAAATGTCACTTGACTTGAGTAAATATGCTGCTGGAACGTATTCATTGCATTTCTTCGGAAAAGACAAGGAACATACCGAACGCATAGAGATAGTTAGATAAGATAAGTTAGAATCATATAACGGGCGTCAATAATGGCGCCCGTTTTTTGTTCTGAACGCTATGATACTATAGTGTGTTGTTTCTTTTGAGAACGTGAATTACAATGCAGCCGTGAATAGTTTCCCAACTATTAGTCATGCAGGGCAGTGATTTTTTTCTAGACTCTTTCAGTAGGTTTTTATCCAGGTTAACTAAGGCCCTAGCAAATTCAATGTGCCAACTATTGCTTTGTCACATTATCTAAAAGATGAATAAGGAAGGCAGCACTTAAGTTCGATATATTACCTCATGGTGTTAGTTCAATTTTTCTTGACTGTTATATTCAAATAACACCATAGTTAAGTCTGATTAAGAGAAATCACATAAACAGATTACTTTTACGTTATGAATAACTGGACCGAAAACAACAACGAACTCAACAAAACCTTTGAATTCAATTCTTTTATGGACGCAATAAATTGGATGTTAAAAGCAAGTGTTGAAATAGAGAAACATAACCATCATCCAAAATGGACCAATGTATACAACAAAGTACAGGTGTCTTTATGCACGCATGACAAAGGAAACACCATTACGCACAAGGACAGAGAGTTGGCCAAAGCGTTGGACTTAATCTAAATGAGTGTTTGTTTTTTGAGCGGTTTTTTGGAGCAAAATAGATCATCCAAATACCCGACCAATCTATTCCACCGTAACACTTTTTGCTAAATTTCTTGGTTGATCTACGTTGCAACCTCGCATCACAGCAATATGGTAAGAAAGCAACTGAAGAGGTATAGTAGCTAGAATTGGAACCAAATGCTCATCTGTTTCAGGTATTTCAATTGCATGGTCTGCCATCTCTTTAACTGCGGTATCACCTTCTGTCACTATAGCAATAATCTTCCCTTTTCGTGCTTTTACTTCCTGAATATTCGAAACAACTTTTTCATAAGATGTTCCTTTTGTAGCAATTACAAAAACAGGCATTTCCTCATCTATTAAGGCAATAGGACCATGCTTCATTTCTGCAGCAGGATAACCTTCTGCGTGAATATAAGAGATTTCTTTCAGTTTAAGAGCTCCTTCCAAGGCAACAGGGAATGAACTTCCACGACCTAGATACAATGCATTTGTTGCATCTTTGTAAGTTTCAGCAATCTTTTCAATTTGGTCATTTTTTTCCAAAACCAATTTGACTTTCTCAGGTATACTCTCCAGCTCTGCAAGCATTGAATGGAATTTGGAATCACTTAATGTCCCTTTTTTATGTGCCAATGACAGTGCCATCAAAGTGAGTACAGTAACTTGTGCTGTAAATGCTTTTGTTGATGCTACTCCAATTTCAGGTCCAGCATGTGTATAGGATCCAGCATCTGTAATTCGAGATATAGATGAACCAACTACATTACAGATCCCAAGAATTGTTGCTCCTTTCGATTTCGCTAATTCTAATGCAGCGAGTGTATCTGCTGTTTCTCCTGATTGCGAAACGGCTATCACAATGTCGTTCTCTCCAATAATTGGATTGCGATATCTGAATTCACTTGCATATTCAACTTCAACATTAATGCGGGCAAGGTCTTCAAATAAATATTCTCCAACAAGACAAGCATGCCAAGAGGTACCACAAGCTACCATGACAATACGTTTTGCATTGATCATTTTCTGCTCATATTCTTTGATTCCTCCGAGTGAAACCCATGCTTCATCTGCATTCAACCTTCCTCGGAAACAATCTTTGATGGATCGTGGTTGTTCATGAATTTCTTTAAGCATGAAATGCTCGTATCCACCTTTTTCAAGGGCTTCCAATTCCAACTGTAATTGTTGAATATACGGGGTTACCTCTTGATTGCCAATATTGACAATCTTCAGTCCTTCATTTAGATCTACAACAGCGATTTCCTCATCTTCAAGGTAAACCACTCGCTTTGTATATTCAACGATCGGTGTGGCATCTGACGCCAAATAAAAATCACCCTCGTTACCAATTCCTACCACAAGTGGGCTACTCTTACGTGCTGCAACCAATTGATTTGGATTATCTTTGGAAATAACTACAATAGCGTAAGCTCCAACCACGTTTTGAAGAGCATGTCTAACTGCCTCAGCTAGAGAAATATTTTCGTTTTTACGGATATCATCAATAAGGTGAACCAAGACTTCTGTATCAGTTTCACTTCTAAATTCATAACCATGATTGATTAGCTCTTTGCGCAAAGTATCATAATTCTCAATAATACCATTGTGAATTAAGGCTAAAGAACTATCTGCAGAGTAGTGAGGGTGAGCATTTACATCATTTGGAGCTCCATGCGTTGCCCAACGCGTATGGCCAATTCCGGAATGTCCGTGTGTGTTCTTATCAGCCGCGAATTCTTCCAGATTTGAAACTTTACCTTGGCGCTTATACAGATTAATTTCGCCGTCATTTAGCAAGGCGATACCAGCACTGTCATAACCACGATATTCGAGTCTTTTTAGACCCTTCAAGATAATCGGATAAGCTTCTTTTTTACCGATGTATGCAACTATTCCACACATAATTAAAACTTCGTATAAGTGACTACCAATTTTGGCTTTTTCTTGTTGGTCGAATTTGGACCATTGAAAATAACTCGTTCAGCCGAGGTGATGAATAGCCTTGGCGATAAGATTAACTCGTCGGTTGATATTTGTCCAGAAACAAGAGCTTGTACGTAATTTCGCGCATCAACTGTGTAATGTTTGAAGGCAAAATCATAAAGACCAAACACACCTATACCAGATAGTTTTCCTTCAATCATTGCAGATACTGAAAGTTCATCAGGGGGCAAGTATTTTGCACCCGTTTGGTATTGTATTGGCAGAATCAATTCTGCTTTATGAATGATTGAATTGGAAGGTAGATTCTTTAATCCTGCCATCTTTACAACCGCTCTTGACTTGAAAGCTTGCGAATAATATTCAATTTGCCCACTAGTTGGATTGTCGATGACATTTTGTACTGGCTTTCCAGTATTGTCGATGTCGACATGGTTAAAATCAGCACATTCTGAATTGATCAAAAAATCAAATGTCTTTTGTGTACCATCTTGCGTATAGTAAATGGTCATCTTTGATAATGGGTCATTGAGATTAAAATAGAATACACCACCTTTTCCAGATAATTGAGTCGGATTGTTAACGCGTACATGTAGCCCTTTAAAGTAATTTAAGAAATTTTCATTGGAAGTAAAGTAGGTTCCTCCAGAAGCTGCTTCATTAATCAGCTGTGTGCCTAAAGAGTTTTTAAGTTTGATGCGTAATTGCGTGTCAACAGTATCCGTACCAATAACGGTAATTCCATCAGGATTAGGAGTGAATGTGCCGTATCCAGGTTCAACCAGGTCGGATGATGCTGTTGGTTTTGTTGAAAAAGAATAATAAACGGAATCAAGATTTATTGACTCAGTCATTTCATAAACTTCAACCGTTTGAGAGGAAAGTTCGCCATAAAATCCAGCGTATTCCAATCCAAGCATTACTGAATCAATTGTAATTGCGGAAATATCACCAAAATTTGGATTCAAACCTGAAAGTCTCAATTGTGTGTAAAAATTTGCGTTTACAGTGCCAAATTTGGGGTCATTGTAGGAGCCCAATACAGCGTATGCAGGATTGTCTGATATCAAAGAATCTTCAGCGATGCTGTAAGTCCTCAAATTAAAAGTATCAACTTGTGCTGAATTTAATAAGTCATCTGCACTCATTAAATCTTTGCCCAGAGCGGATTCTTTTTTCTTACAGGAAGAGAAGACAAGAAGGATTAATAAAAAAGTAGCGGAAAGTCTTAGAACCTTCCGCCACGAATTCTTTTCAGAATATTTTTTGCTATATGAGTATTGTTTCTTCAATTACTTTATTGAAAAAGTCTGACATTACTTTTGTTTGATTTTCTTCCGGAACATAATCTTGTTTCAAACAAGCTGCTTCCTCAAAAATTTGACGCAGTTCATCAGAAAGTCCCTCACTTGAAACGTTAATTCCATCAGCATATTTTACAGCAACACGAGTAATATTCGTATGAGAAGTATCTTCTAATTGGTCTGTTACATCTGCTTCGAAACCATCGAATTTTAATTTCTCAGGATAACGAGTGTCCCAAGGTGTTTCAAATGCATCATTATAGAGACTGTAAACTACTTTGGTGTCAGCAAAATGAGGGTCTTTGTTGTAAAGTTTCTTAACGTACAAAGCCATTGGAGCAGTCATCCAGCCATGACAATGAATTACATCGGGTTGCCAGCCCAATTTTTTAACTGTTTCCAATACACCTCGACAAAAGAACATTGCTCGTTCATCGTTGTCATTGTAGAAATTTCCTTTGTCATCTGTAACAGTGTTTTTTCTTTTGAAAAACTCATCGTTATCAATGAAATATACCTGCATGCGCGCTGCCGAAATTGAAGCTACTTTGATGATCAATGGATGATCAGTATCGTCAATAATTAAATTCATTCCTGAAAGACGAATTACTTCATGCAATTGATGTCTACGCTCGTTGATGCTGCCGAATCGAGGTGTGAAAACACGGATTTCTTTTCCTGACTCCTGAATTCCTTGAGGAAGTCTCCTCGCAGTGTTCGACACTTCAGTTTTAGGTAAAAAAGGAAAGATTTCTTGGGATACAAATAGTATTTTTTTCTTCTCCATTCGAAGTTTTGGTCTTAAAAACGGTACAAAAATATAGAAAAAAAAGCGGAACATCAACAAAAAGGAATAGATTTGTCCCTTGTCCAAATTAAAGGGATGACCAATCTGTCCATTTTTTCTACGCGATCTAGCCTTAGAGAGGCCATTGTTTCAAAAATGAAACCTGGTTCTAACGTTGGGTTTGTTCCTACAATGGGCGCACTTCACGAGGGGCATTTAGCACTTATTCAAAGAGCACATAAGGAGAATGAATTAGTGGTGGTAAGTATTTTTGTGAATCCCACACAATTCAATAATTCATTGGATTTAGAAAAGTATCCTAGAATGCTTGAAAAGGATGCTGAAAAGCTTGAAGAATTAGGTTTTCAAATTCTGCTTTTTGCTCCATCTGTTGAAGAAGTTTATCCTTTCAATGATAGTTATAATCCTATTGAATTATCGGGTTTAGATCAAGTCATGGAAGGGAAGTATAGGCCTGGTCATTTTCAAGGCGTGGTGCATGTTGTGCGAAACCTCTTTCAAATTGTAGTACCAAGTAATGCTTATTTTGGTCAGAAAGACTTTCAGCAACTGGCAATTATAAGGCACATGACCAGAGTACTTCAATTCAATATAAACATTGTTGGTTGTGATACATTGCGTCAATCGAATGGATTGGCCATGAGTAGCAGAAATTTAAGGCTCAATGAACAGCAGAAAGAAGATGCATTGATTCTTTTCAAAACACTGGAGTATATTAAAAATCACAAAGGTTCTTTTGGACCAAATGAGTTACGCTCATTGGCAATTGAATTCTTTCAGAAAAGTGTTTTAGAATTGGAATATCTCGATATTGTTGATGCCACAAATTTATCACCGTTACAGGATGAATGGAGTAAACAATCTGTTTGTTGCATTGCTGCTTTTTGTGGGGATGTAAGATTGATTGATAACATGTTGCTATAGTTTCCTACAATCCAAAGTCGATTAATTGCTTCCACTTTTCAAAATTCCTTTACTTTTGTTTCCGAATTAGCCCTTAAGAATGTTAATACAAGTTGTAAAATCAAAAATCCATAGAGTTAAAGTCACGCAGGCGGACCTTAATTACATTGGAAGTATCACGATAGATGAAGAGCTCATGGAAGCAGCAAATTTGCTTGAAGGCGAGCGCGTGCAGATTGTGAATATCAACAATGGAGAGCGTTTTGAAACATACGTGATCAAAGGCGACAGAAAGACAGGTACAATATGCCTCAATGGTCCTGCTGCAAGAAGAGTTGCAATGGGTGATGTCATTATTATCATTGGATACGGATTCATGGATTTTGAGGAGGCAAAAACATTCAAACCGAGCCTTGTCTTCCCGAATGAAGAAACAAATCTTATAGATTGATGACGAAAAAAAACCTGCTGGTCGTCGTTAAAACTGTCTTACCACTTCTATTGGGTTTTTACCTTATTTGGGTATTTTTTTCTGGTATGAGCGCAGAAGCGAAAGCGCTTTTCTATCAGGCAATTCGTGAAGCAAATTACTTTTGGATTATTCTTTCGATGGTAATAGGTGTATTGGCATATCTCTCTCGAGCGTATCGATGGAAATATGTCCTTGAGCCTATTGGTTATTCTACACAATTCTGGAATCGGTACCATGCAATAATGATTGGATATATTGTAAATCTTACAATTCCAAGAGCCGGCGAAGCCTCACGTTCGGCTATGCTTTATCGATCTGATGGTGTGCCTTTTTCGAGTTCATTTGGAACTATCATCGCAGAGAGGGCAATCGATTTAGTCATGCTTGGATTGATTGCAATTGTAACAGCATTTATTGGCTATGCTGATTTTTTCGAAATAAAGGCACTAATTATAAATGAATTTGGAGGAGTGAAAGGCTCGGTGCAAAGCGGGTTTCCTTGGAAAATAGTTGTATTTTCTCTTGTACTTGCAATTGGACTGGTTTTCACTTATCTATTCATGTTTCGTCTAGCCTTTCGAACTAAATTAATTGAATTTGGTAAAGATGTTTTGAAAGGCTTGGTGTCAATTTTTAAATCAAAGAATCCGGGTGCATATGTTTTTCATACATTGTTTATTTGGGGATGTTACATTGCAATGTTTGCGTTGCCATTTCAATCGCTTCATCAAACTACAGATGTCTCTTTTCCAGGAATCTTGCTAGCATTCATTGCAGGTTCATTAGGAATAACGTTTACCAACGGTGGCATCGGCACCTATCCACTGTTAGTTGGCCTAGTGGTAGCATTTTACATTGGAAAGCAATACCCAGAAGATGCTCAAGCGATTGGAAATGCTTTGGGTATGCTTATATGGGTTACCCAAACGTTACTTATGATTCTTCTTGGATTGATATCATTGGTGCTGTTGCCTAAAAATTATTCGAAGGAAAATGAGCCGTCTTGAATCCATCAAAAGTAAAATAGTATCGCTTGAAGATGCTCAACGAAGAGTAAATATGTGGCGCTTAAAAAGCGATAAAATCGTGTTTACAAATGGTTGTTTTGACCTTTTGCATGAAGGACATGTTACTTATCTTGCAAAAGCAGCCGAGGAAGGCAATAGATTAGTGCTTGCATTGAATACGGATGCTTCAGTCAAAAGGCAAGGAAAAGGAGTTGATCGACCTATCAATGGAGAGAGTTCAAGGGCAATCGTTTTGGCAGCTTTAGGTTTTGTCGATCTTGTTGTGCTTTTTGATCAAGATACTCCGCTTGAAATGATTGAATTTCTTAAACCAGATATTTTGGTGAAAGGTGCAGATTACGATCCTTCAGAACGAAATCCAAATTCTAAAAAATACATCGTTGGATCCGATGTGGTATTGGATTATGGGGGAGAAGTAAAGTCAATCGAACTAGTGGATGGTTTTTCTACAACAGCCATACTAGCAAAAGCGAGAAAATAAAAAAACCACCTCGAAAGGTGGTTGATAGCAGTAGCATATAATTAGTTTAAATTCTCGATCTGAATCCACCGCCATCACCCATGTTGAAGCGAAGGAATAATTCAAATCCACCTTTTGCATTTGATACTGTCCTCAAGTTTGAAATATTTATATCGTAAGCGAAGCCGACAGAGTATTGATCATATTCCATCATTACTTTTCCTACCAATGCATCCTTAAATCGATTGTACAAACCTATATAAAAAGCCATAGGACGCGTAAAGCCAGTTGCCATTGACCCTTCGTTTATTTGGTATTTATAGTAGGTTCCATAAAAGATTTCCATCGCCGTTCCTTGTCGCTGAAAGTAAAATCCAGGAAGGAAAGAACCCCTAGTATTTTGAATGCCAATAATCGCATTGACGAAACCAGAATAACGCATATATAATTTCTGAGCATTCTGATCAACAAATGAATATCCTGGCCGATTGACATGGTAAGCTGCAAATCCTGCATTAAAAGCCAATTGATTGTTTTGTGTCATATAGCCCTGATTGCGCTTGTAAGTATATAAAACACCAGTGCCTGCATCTAAGTAGGTGAAACTTGATGAACTTAAGGCATCAGTAATATTTACATTGATCGTCGGGTCATAACTTGTACCATTGTATTGCGAACCCCATCTACCTGCATTGGGATTGATAGAGCGTTGCCCAAAACCAGTATAAATTCCAAGTCCAAGCGTGCTATTGCGATTTAACATTAGATGATACGCCACATTCACGTTTACATTGTTGCTTACAACTTTTAAATCTCCAGATTGGTCATTGAAAAAATTAAGTCCAGCTGCAATGATTCCCTTTTTATCCCGCTTTTTTTCATTCAGTCTTGCATCAAATGAAGCGGCAATTGTCTTGTAAGGAGTTGCAACACTTTTCCATTGACTTCTATAGTTAACAATACCCTGCATTGGCGAATTCGCTCCTGCAAGAGCTGGATTTAACGTGAGTGGTGAAAATTCCATTTGTGAAAAATGCACATCTTGACCATAAACACTTTTATTTCCTACGATTACTGTCGTAACCAATGTTAAAATGAAAATTTGTTTTTTCATAATCGTTCTTATTTCGTTTGTTAACGGATCAAGGTAACATTACCAGATTCTTCTTTATAATCGCCATTGTTTAATGTAACAATCAATTTATAGGCGAATACATCAGCATTCAATTCTTTTCCTTTGTAGGTACCATCCCAACAGATTGAAGTGCTAGTTGTTTCAAAGACTTTTTCTCCCCATCGGTTGTATATTGCATAACTCAATGAAGAAATACAATTTCCGTAGATACATAGTTGAGTGTTCTCCGTATTTCCGATACTTGCATTTGGTGCAAATACGGTTGGCACATAAAGATCACCGCAGATTTCATTTACAATAATTGTAACGTCCGCTGTACCTGTACATCCGGATGCATCTGTTCCCGTAACCGTATAAATGGTTGTTTGAGATGGACTCGCAACTGGATTGGCACAATCTCCACAACTTAAATCTGTCGATGGGTTCCAAGTATACGTGGTTGCTCCAGAAACTGAAATTGCTACCGAATCACCTTCGCTAATTGTTTGCACAGTTGGTGATGCTGTTATGTTTAGTGATCCAATTGTGATAACATTTAAATTGTCTGTTGCAGAACATCCATTCGCATCGGTCACAGTCAATGTATAACTGCCGGCCGCTAGATTGCTAATATCTTCGCTTCCTGAAACAAATGCATTCGGTCCTATCCAATTTGTTGCATAAGGAGATGCACCTCCAGAAATGGTCAAATTGATAGCTCCATTCGATGCACCGCAATCAGCAGCTGTTACATTTGGTGAAAGTACAATTTGAGTTGGTTCTGTGATTGTCACTGAAACGGCACCCACACATCCAGATTGATCCGTAACAGCAACATTGTACACTCCAGCTGATAAGTTTGTTGCCGTTGCATTCGTTCCTCCCGTAGGAGTCCAACTGTATGTGTAAGGAGCTGATCCACCTGTTACATTTATTGTAGCAGATCCATCAGCTAGACCAAAGCAACTTGCATTTGTTTGACTTTGAACAGTTACACTTGGCCCACCAATTGTGGAAACAACAATACCGATAGTCGATGTACAACTGTTTTGGTCAGTTACAGTAACGGTATAACTTCCGCCAGGGATGTTGGTCGCACTTGAGCTGTTGCCTCCTGTTGGTGACCATGCATAAGATAAAGCGCCAGTTCCACCAGATGCATTCACAGCAGCTGCTCCGTCGTTTGCTCCGCAACTTGCTGGAGTAATTGTACCTTGTGTAACTGAGATAGCAGTCGGTTCAGTAATATTTACTGACACAGTATTTGAACAACCACCACCATCGGTTACTGTAACGGTGTAAGATCCTGCAGTAAGGTTGTTTTGAGATGCACCTGATAATCCACCTGGTGACCAACTATAGGTCAGAGCGCCAGAACCTCCTGATCCAGAAACAGTTGCAGTGCCATTCGTACCGCCATTACAGCTAGGGTTCGATGATGCACTTAATGTAATCGAAGGACCACCATTTGTTGTTACACTTGCGTTTGCAGTTGCGGTGCAGCTATTTTGATCGGTAACTGTCACAGTATAATTTCCTGCAGCCAAATTATTGGCCGTTGCTGCATTTCCTCCAGAAGGTGACCATGAATAGGAATACCCACTTGTTCCTCCAGTTGCGTTCGCCGTAGCGGTTCCTGTACTTACACCGCAGTTAGTAGGTGTTGTAGTGGCTGCAACAGTAAGAGCTGAGGATGGTTGTGTAATTGTTACCGATGCTGTGCCCGTGCACCCAGCTGAACTTGTTGCAGTAACAGAATAAGTACCAGCTGTTAAGTTACTAATCGTAGCGCCAGAACCAGACGGTGACCAAGAATAGGTGAATCCACCAGTTGCACCGCTTGCTGAAGCTGTAATAGCACCATTTGAGCCTCCGAAGCATGAAACATTTGTAGGTGTTGTGTTGACTGTAATCGTTACGCCTGAACATGGATCAGATCCACATGCAACAACGGTCGATGGATCAAATGTGTATACAGTTCCCGCGTTATCTGTTACTTGAATAGAAGTGGCACCTGAAGGTGGGGTTACAGTTGCACCTGTTCCAAAATTCACATATCCATTTGCTGTTATTGTACAAGGTAATGTAGCGCCAACACAACCGATGAATGGAACTACAGTTCCTCCACAAGTAACACAGTCGTTAGACGTAGTTGTAGTCGTTTGAAAGTTAGCCCATGTATAAGGAGCGGTTCCCCCAGATACAGTTAGGTTTCCATTGGTTTCCAAACATACATCCAATGTAAGACATGGATTAACAATAATAGAGATTGTCTCAGAGCCACACGATAAAGTATAAGTAATGGCATGTGTGCCTGGTCCAGCAACAGATGGATCAAATACACCTGTTAAAGCGTTTACACCTGTACCACTCCATGTACCACCTGCAGTTGCTGCAGTTAGTGTAATTGGAGAATCGCTTTGACAAAGTTCCTCCGGGATACATACGGTAGCATCGCAGCACGTTGATGTCAATGGTAAACATGCTCCAGCGGCAGAAAAAGATTGAATGCCCCCTGATCTTGAAGCCGAGTTGCTGTTACCCGTTCCTCCAACAGCTATTACATCACCAGCAGTGCTCACAACCACATCATATACTTTAAAAGTTGTTGTATAACTTGCTTGTTGTACTAAACTAGAATTGAATTTATACACCCCGTTTGTGGAACCGACATAAATATTTCCGCAATTGTCAATATCAATACCACTATTAGAAACAGATTTTGAGCCAAAGAAATCCGTGGTTAAAGTCCCACCTGGGATATTGACAGAACTAATGACAGCACCAGTGCTTAATGAGCGTTTTTGAAGTTGTGCACCTGTGTTAACATAGAGTGCATTCGCATCAGCCTTTATAGCACAAATGCCTGAATTGTCGTAACGGAAATCCTCACATTTATATCCAAAATCTATTCCATTTGTGATTTTAAACAGGGAACTTGACCCACTAGGGCAAAGTGAAAAATTATCATTTATATAACCCAAAGAATCGTGAACCAGGAAATAGTATTTTCCATTGGGAGCAGCACTAACAGCTCGAACCTCTTGAATATTTGGCGGAATACCTGTCAATGGACCAACAGCAACGGATTCTTGTGCGGTAATATTCCCTGTATTGACATTCACGTCGTAAATTACAGCCTCTAAGCCTAAAACCGGTCCCCCCGTTCCCCCGATAACCAATTTTGTTTGGTCACAGTTAAATGAAATTGTCCAGAATTCTGCACTTGAAAATATTCCACCGGGACTAGGGTTGTTCCAAACTACTGCACCTGCAGTATTTATTTTTTGAATTTGAGCAACAGAACCCGCAGTTACGTATGTGTTTCCAAGTAAATCTGTTGCCATTGTGCCCAACCAAACATTTGATGTATCGTAAGGTGTGTTATAAGTCCATTGCAGTGCACCCGTGCTGTTGTATTTTAAAATTTGCATTGGCATAATTCCTCCTGCAACGTAGACATTTCCGCTTGCATCTCTGTCAACTTCCCATACACAATCCCAATTGGTGGCAAAGGCAGGAGTTTGAGTCCAAGGGTCAATAACTATTGTTTTTGAAGCATCATAATTACCAAGATTGAACCCAATCATTCTGCCTGTTTGTTCGAATTTTGAATCGATTATAAGATCCTTATTACCTTCGTAAAATGTAATTGGAGCATGGTCGATAATATTTCCAAAGGAAGTTGGAATGTTTATTTCCCCATTTATCATTGAGATATCCTTATCAAAAATCATTTGAATTTTTGAAGGGTCAGCCCCAGGATGCAGAATAAGGGCATATTTTACGCCAATTTCTGGATGCACCACGTATTCGATATCTATTGAAGGATAAATATTTTTATAAATTAGTTTGGAAAAACCTTTCGCTTTGGAATAGGAAACATTTTTGCCATTTTCAGGATCCTTAACTGAATAGTTGTGATAATCGATGGTTTCATCCCGTCCTTCAAGACTAACATTCGTTGAGGAATTTAACCAACTCATTCCTACTTCATCAGCTTTGAATTTGTATTTACCAATGAGTTTTTCATATTTTTTGTGGTTTTCTACGCTGCCACCTAATTTTTTACGCAGCTCATCTCTTTCAGATTTTGGAATTTTAATTGCTTCCAAAAATGAATAAGAAACTCCTTTGTCTCCAAAAAATATGCGCGTCCCACTAAAATCGATAGCATATCGAATCTTCCCAGTTGAGGCGGTTTCATTTTGGTCAAATTGACCAATGTTCTCCACAAAGGATTTACTTTTTGAATACTCTGCACTCCAACTTGCTGACCGATCAGCTTGAGCAAAAAGTTGAGTAAGAGAAAGTGTAAATAGAAAAACTAGTTTTTTCATTTTCAGATAAATAGTTTACGCATAATTAAGAATACGACGTTTTAAAATTATAAAACATAAATGAATCTTAAAGAGCAGTTTAGTAATTTGACAACAAAATTAGGCTTTGGAAAATTGGCTTTCTGAGGGGGCGGCCCCTCAAAAGCATTTTGACTGAATTATAACTTGTTAAATTTTAAACAAGTGAATGTCCTGTCATCTCAATTGGTGATGCAATTCCCAGTCTTCTTAAGATAGTCGGTGCAACATCAGCAAGAATTCCACTTTTAAGTGAGATGCCCTTTTCTCTACTAACTATGATTACTGGAACCGGATTCAAAGAGTGAGCGGTATTTGGCGATCCATCAGGATTTAAAGCATAATCAGCATTACCATGATCAGCAATTACAAGAAATTCATATCCAAATTCAAGTCCTTTTTCTACCACAGATTGCAAACAAGAATCAACTGTTTCAACCGCTTTAATAATGGCATCATAAACTCCTGTATGACCAACCATATCTGGGTTGGCGAAATTGAGACAAATGAAGTTGGGTGTTTCTTTTTCAATATGTTCTATGATGCGGTCTCGAACTTCCAAGGCACTCATTTCAGGCTGCAGATCGTAGGTTGCAACTTTTGGTGAGTTTACAAGGATACGAGACTCTCCATTAAACGAATCTTCTCTTCCACCAGAGAAAAAGAAAGTGACATGTGGATATTTTTCTGTTTCCGCTATGCGCACTTGTGTCTTGTCTAATTTTGACAGCACTTCTCCCAATGTATTTTTTAAGTTATCTTTTTCAAAAACTACATGTACATTTTGAAAGGTAGCATCGTAGCTCGTCATGGTTACGTAATGAAGATTCAGCTTTTGCATTTCAAATTCAGGAAAATCCTTTTGAGTTAGTGCAAGGCTAATTTCTCTCGGGCGATCAGTTCTAAAATTAAAACAAATCACTACATCCTCATTTTCAATAATAATTGGAGAATCTCCTTCCTTTCTTATGGAAATAGGTTCAATAAATTCATCAGTAATATCGGTGCTGTAGGATGCTTTTATACCATCCAACGCACTCGGGAAAATGGTTCCGTCGCCTTTTACAAGTAAATCATAGGCTTTTTTAACTCGTTCCCACCGATTGTCTCTGTCCATGGCGTAATAGCGACCTATGACAGATGCAATTTTTCCTGTTGTTTTTGTCAGTTCTGTTTCTAATTCAGCAATAAAACCTTCCGCACTTTTTGGGTCGCAATCACGCCCATCTGTAAAAGCATGAATGAATACGTCCTCAAGTCCATTGTCTTTTGCCATTTTACAAAGTGCATAAATATGTTCTTGTGAACTATGAACACCTCCCTTTGAAACAAGTCCAATTAAATGAAGTTTTTTTTTCTCAGATTTTGCTTTGTGAATTGCATCCAATAAAACTGTGTTTTTAAAAAACTCACCTTCGCGAATCGATTTGTTAATTCTGGTCAGTTCTTGATAGACAATGCGACCCGCTCCAATGTTTAGGTGGCCGACTTCAGAATTCCCCATTTGACCTTCAGGCAATCCGACTTCCTCACCACTCGTTATGAGTGTTGCATTTGGATGATTTGCAAGAAGTGAATCCATGTAAGGAGTGGATGCATTGTATATTGCATCCGATGTCGAATGGTCACCGATTCCCCAACCGTCTAAAATGATTAATCCAAAATGCTTTGTCATACCTTTAGTGTTACTTCAAATTTTGCTCCTCCGTCTGTATTGTCCTTGAGTACAATACGTCCATTGTGTAATCTTGTCAACTCTGATACAATGAACAATCCCAAACCACTGCCTTTTTGTGACCTCGTTTCTTCACTTCCTGAGCGATAAAACTTCTGAAAAATACTTCTTTTTTCTGCATCCGAAATGCCGGGTCCGTTGTCACTTATTTTTAGTGTTATTTCAGCTGGGGATGCGATAACATTCAATTTAATTTTCACTCCGGCACCACCGTATTTTGCAGCATTTTCTAAAAGGTTTTCAATAATTGTTTCAATGAAAAACTGATCAGCAAGAAAATGTAAATCACTTGGAATTATAGAGTTAATTTCCACTCTCGGATTTCGCTTTTTAAATCGTTGAATGATATCTTCAAATAGTGTGGAAAGATTTAAATCTGTTTTTACAGGTTTTAAGGCATTGTTCTCTATGCGTGACGCATTTAAAATATTATCTATCAGTGATTCTAGACGCTCGTTTTCCTCCATGGCTTTAATAAGAAGCTCATTTCTTTTCTGTTCATCGAAATTGTGCTTTTTGATTGTTTGGAGAAACAATCGAGTGGCAGCCAGCGGCGTTTTTAACTCATGCGTAACAGATAGGAGAAAATTATTTTGACTTTTGGTAAGTTTCAGTTCTTTCTTAATTGAAGAGCGAATCTTGAACAATCCGATGATGAGTAAAATGAAGAAAACAAGACCTTCGCCCAAAATCATGGCAACTCTCTTCGAAACAATGGAGGGTTCTTTTTTAAGTTCGCCAGTCAATTCGATGAGGTGATATCCCCACCATACAAATTGCAGGAAAACATAAATTCCTAATAAATAGAAAATGATAGCGGTCTGTCGTTTCATGCTGCTTAGACCGTATTAATCAGTAAGCTCTTTCGTTCTTTCCTTCCATCCAATTCATAAAGGCCTTACAAGCAACTTTATTGCCTCCTGGTGTTGGATAATTGCCAGTGAAATACCAATCGCCTAAATTGTTTGGACATGAAATGTGCAGATTTTCAACTGTTTGATATACAATTTCCACTTCTGCATTAATGTTTTCAGGAGTTAAAAGTGTTCCAATGCGAGCTGAAATTTCTTCATGTGTAAATGGAGCGTAGATTTCTTTTACATGATTGATAATCTGCTCTTTTGGAAGATGCATTTGCGCGTTACATTTTGCGTAGACATCATCAAGAATGTGTTCTTTTCCTTGTTCCTTCAATAAGCTGATTGCTGCTTCAAATGCAATAAAATCCCCCATTTTTGCCATGTCAATACCGTAACAATCTGGGAATCGAATTTGAGGTGCAGAAGAAACAACGACAATTTTCTTAGGCTCTAAACGATCAAGAATTCGAAGAATACTCTGTTTTAACGTAGTGCCTCGAACGATGGAATCATCAATTACTACCAAGTTGTCTTGGTTGCGTTTTACACTTCCATAAGTAATGTCATACACGTGTGCCACAAGGTCATCTCTTGAATCATCTTGGGTAATAAATGTTCTTAGTTTAGCGTCTTTAATGGCAATTTTCTCAATACGTGCTCTTTGAAAAAGAATCTTTTTAAGCGCTTCTTCAGTAATGTCGCTGCCAAGGCTAGATATTTCCTCAAATTTTCTTCTGTTGAGGTAGTCTTCCAAACCTTTGATCATTCCGTAAAAGGAAACTTCCGCTGTATTTGGGATAAAAGAAAAAACTGAATTGTCGAGATCGTGATTAATCGCTTCTAAAACTTGTGGAACGACATTCTTTCCAAGTTCTTTTCGTTCATTGTATATTTCAATATCATTTCCTCTTGAGAAATAGATACGCTCGAAGGAACATTTAAGCGCTTCTTCTGGCTCGTTGATTAACGTTTCAGTGACATCGCCATTTTTACGAATAATCAATGCGTGACCCGGAGTAAGTTCTTTGATGTGTTCGCTTCGCAGATTGAATGCGGTTTGGATTACTGGACGTTCTGAGGCAACGACACAAATTTCATCGTCCTCATACCAAAAAGCTGGTCTTATGCCGGAAGGATCCCTTAAAACAAAGGCGTCACCATGACCAAATAAACCTGCCATTGCGTAGCCACCATCCCAAACTTCAGAAGCTTTTTTTAGGATTTTTTCAATGTCAATGCGTTCTGCAATTTTGGCGTAAATCTCCCGGTTTGTAAGAGTTTCATTTTTTATATCTGCATACAACTCTTCATTTTCAACATCTAGAAAATGGCCAATTTTTTCTAATACAGTAACGGTGTCTGATTTCTCTTTTGGATGCTGTCCAATATCAACCAAAACATCAAAAAGTTCATCTACATTGGTTAAATTAAAGTTTCCAGCAACAACTAAATTTCGTGTAATCCAATTGTTTTGTCTTAAAAAAGGATGACAACTTTCGATGCTATTTCTGCCGAAGGTCCCATAGCGCAAATGACCAAGAAACAATTCACCAGTAAACCCTGCATTTTGTTTCAAAAAGTCAACGTCTTTTAACAATTTAGGATCCTCTTCAGCAATTTGTTTAAACCGCTCGTTGATATGATCAAAAATATCCTGAATTGGGTTTTTCTTGATGGAACGATAGCGTGAAATATAGCGCTCACCTGGTTCCATGTCTAGTTTGATATTTGCTACACCCGCACCATCTTGACCACGGTTGTGTTGCTTTTCCATCAGCAGATGTAATTTATTCAATCCGTAAAAAGCACTCCCATATTTGTCTAAATAATACTTTGTGGGCTTCTTTAATCGGAGAAGTGCTATTCCGCATTCATGCTTAATCGCGTCGCTCATGGAAATGAAAGATGTAAAAATGTGTGTCAAATTTAGTGTTTTTTCACGGCATGACTTCGACTTTTTAGCAATAATTATTGATTATAAAAGCAACCTTGACACCTATTTTTCAGTTTAACCTATTAGCGCTGATTGCATGGTATGATTTATTGATTTTCGGTGCTAAGAAACTGCAGCAAATGTTGTAATTTCGGATACTCGATGAAACACCTAGTGGTATTTTTATTTCTGTTGTTCTTGTATCAAAATACGGTGGCACAAGAACTTTTATTGCATCCCAACCGGGGTCAATGGGACAATGAAATACTCTATTCCATGGATTTGTCTCAAGGACATTTATTCGTCGATTCCAATGGATTTACTTTTAGTTTGAATGATGCTATTTCACATAGTCATGATCACCAAGAGGAAGAAAAAGTGGCGTGTCAAGTTGTGAAAATGCATTTTTACGGCAATACTTGGTCTGGGCAAAAAACGGAAGAAAAAGAAAGTCAGTCTTATCGGAATTATTATTTAGGAAGTGATTCAAGCAAGTGGAAATCTGGGATAAAATCTTTTCAAGAAGTTCGACTAAATGATTTCTATGCGGGGATTGATTTGCTCATGGATGCTACTAGTTCGAAAATGAAGTATTCTTTTGAAGTAGCTGCAGGTGTGGATCCATCAAAAATTCGTTATGGAATAACTGGTTCAGATAACATTGAAATTCAGGATGGTTCAATCATCATTGCGACACGTTTTGGAAATATTATTGAGGAAAAACCAGTTGCATGGACCGAAAAAGAAGGTAAAAAAGTTTTCGTTGCAGTTGATTATGTAATCGATGAACAAGGAATCATATCTTATGATTTCCCCCAAGGTTATGACAGAAATGCCAAATTGGTAATCGATCCATACCTTGTTTTTAGCACGTTTTCTGGTTCAACAATGGATAATTGGGGAATGACGGCCACGCCAGATTCTCAAGGTAATTTGTATGCAGGAGGAATAGTGTTTAATATGGCAGGAAACTATCCTACAACAACAGGTGCTTTTGACGTGACATTCAATGGAGGCTATAATTATACCTACACCTCTGGTAATTCTACATATAACATGTCTGGATTTGACATTGCGATTTCTAAATTTGATCCGAATGGAACATCGTTGGTTTATTCGACTTATATAGGAGGTGCAGGAAATGAAGCCCCGCATAGTTTGGTGACGGACGAAAGTGCAAACCTTTACGTATTCGGAGTTACCGGTTCATCAAATTTTCCAGTAGTTAATGGTTGTTTCGATGTGACTTTTAATGGTGGGCCAGTAATTGCTGAAAACGAGTTGGGGTATAACGGTGCTGATATCTATGTTACTCGCTTCAACGCAGCAGGATCTGCTCTTGTTGGTTCTACTTTTGTTGGAGGAACAGGAACGGATGGGATAAATGTTGGAACTTTAAATTATAATTATGGCGATCCGTTTAGGGGAGAAATAATAGTTGAAAATGGCTTCGTCTTTGTTACTTCATCAACTCAGTCCTCTGATTTTCCAACTTTGGGTGCATCACAAGGCTCGCTAAACGGAATACAGGATGCTATAATTTTTAAAATGAACGCATCCTTGACAGCTCTGGCCTGGTCTACCTATTTTGGTGGTTCTGGATTAGAATCTGGAAATTCAATTCAACTTGCTTCAAATGGGAATGTTTATGTTGTTGGCGGCACTAGTTCTTCAGGACTTTCCTTACTCTCAGGAGAGGATTTATCTTTCAATGGTGGGATTTCTGATGGGTATTTACTTAAATTGCAAGGTACAAGCGCTGTTGTTTTAGCTGGAACCTATATGGGGTTGTCAGAATATGATCAAGCCTATTTTGTGCAATTGGATTTGTCTGATAATGTATATGTCTATGGTCAATCCGAAAGTTCATGGACAATGTCAAGCGGTGTTTATGGCACCCCGAATTCTGGACAGTTCATTCGCAAATACAACAATTCCTTGAGCACCACTTTATGGACAACAATGATAGGGGCAGGAAGTGGCCATCCTGAAATTTCTCCAACAGCATTCCTTGTGTCAGATTGTTACGATATCTATCTTTCTGGTTGGGGAGGTACGATCAACAGTGCCAATAGTAATCAGGCAGCTTACTCTACAACAAACGGATTTCAAACTTCCTTAGATGCATATCAAGCAACAACAAATGGGTCTAACTTTTACATTGCCGTATTGGACCAGGATGCAGCAAGTTTGAAATATGCAACATTTATGGGAGGTGCTTCAAGTAGCTTTAACCATGTAGATGGAGGTACGAGTCGTTTTGATAAATCAGGGCGAATATATCATGCTGTTTGTGGAGCTTGTGGTGGAAATGATTATGGTTTTACCAGCACACCGGGTGTTTGGTCTCCTACGAATCAAAGCCCGAATTGTAATTTGGCAGCGTTTAAATTTGAGTTAAGTACTATTGAAGCGATTATTTCTGAACCTCAAACCTTAATCTGTCTTCCTGATCCAGTCGAATTTGATAACAATAGTGCAAATGGTAATTCATTCTATTGGGATTTTGGTGATGGTTCGAATTCAACTTTAGTTAATCCTTCGCATGTATATCCAGGACCTGGAAATTACACTGTAAGTTTGGTTGTTTCGGATTCCAATGGTTGCTTCACACCTGATTCTATTTCGTTTGTTGTAAATATTGGGGATTTTCAAGGGGGTGTAATTCAACCAACGCAGCCGATTTGTCCGGGAATACCTTATCAAATGGAGGCTTATGGTGGTGCATTTTACGAATGGTCACCCGCTGAAGTTTTGGATGATCCGACAAGTCCAACGCCAATAGCTACGATCAATGAAACAACCCTTTTTACAGTTGTTATATCAGATAGCTGTGGTACTGACACAGTCACAGCAACATTGCCTGTTTATATCGTGAATACAAGTGTCAGCAATGACACGTCGGTCTGTATTGGCAATAGTGCCTTTTTAGAAGCAAGCGGTGGAATATCATATGTGTGGTCTCCAATTGAAACACTGTCGAATCCTACTATTTTCAACCCAATTGCTACTCCTGATGTTTATACGGAGTATTCAGTGATTATTACAACTGCTCAAGGGTGCAAAAGTTTTGACACGGTAAGTGTGTCTGTGTTTTATGATCCACCTGTTCCGATATTGGATGACACCACTCAGATGTGCCGGAATAGTTTTGCTGAAATCACTGCTTCGGGTGGAGATACTTATTTGTGGTCACCAAATTATCAGATTAATTCAGTAACGTCCTCCACAGTTATAGTTTCGCCTGCAGATGACTTTACCTATATCTGTAACTTTTACAACGCGTGTGGTTTTGCAGTTGACAGTATTTTTATTGATGTTGTTGATGCAACTATTACGGCTGGAAACGACACTACAATTTGTCCTGGAGGTAATGCAACTATGTGGGGCAATGGTGGGGTAATGTATAATTGGTATCCGGATGTAATTTATACTACCTCAACTGGAAGTTTGGTTTCCGCTTCGCCTGATTCAGCGACAACTTATCTTGTTATTGGAACTGATAGTAATGGATGTATTGATTCTGCTTTCGTATCAGTACAGTTGTATACTGATCCAAATGTTACAGCATCAATTGATGTTTATGCAGTGTTAGGGGATCAAGTTGAGATTTCTGCTTATTCACAGGTGTCAGGATTTTATCAATGGTCTCCTGCTGAAAATGTGAGCTGTGTGAATTGTCCAACAACCATAGCGATTACAAGTCAAAATACTACCTACACGATTCTTTTTACAGACCAGAATGGATGCACAGATACGGATGAGGTAACGGTACACTTTGAACCAATTATTTACGTGCCAAATACCTTTACACCGAATGATGACGAGAACAATCAAGGATTTCAGGTGATTGCAAAAAACATTACTGATTTCCAGTTGCTCATTTTTAATCGATGGGGAGAACTAATATATGAAATGACAGACCTGCAAGATTATTGGGATGGCTCCTATAAAGGTTTGAAATGTCAGGATGGAACGTATGTTTGGAAGCTGACCTATACAGATTTAATGTACAACAGATATGAAATGACAGGTCATATCAATTTGATTAGGTAAATTGTAGAAAATTAAAATCAAACAAATCGTGGATCAACCTCCATGACATGTCCACAATCAGAGCAAGTTCTTTTTTCTTCAGAACCATAAAATTCGCGGAATCGAGAAATAAAATCATGTTCGATGTTCACCAAAGGAAAACGATATTCGTGTAATTTGTTGTTGCATTTATCACAGAACCACATCAGCCCGTCAACTAAATCGGTCCCTTTTCTTACTTTTTCGATAACAAGTCCGATCGTGTTTTCTCCACGGATAGGAGAATGGGGCGTATTTCCCGGTAATAGGAAAATATCCCCCTCCTTAATGATAACATCTTTTGCCTTTCCGTCCTCTTGAATTCGGACAGTAATATCTCCTTCAATTTGATAGAAAAGCTCCTCGCTTTCGTTGAAATGATAGTCTTTTCTGGCATTTGGACCACCAACAATCATAACAATGAAGTCTCCTGCTTCAACGTATAGATTTTTATTTGAAACAGGTGGTTTTAATAAATCTCTGTTTTCATCAATCCATTTCTGTAGGTTAAAAGGAGCTAGCATTTTGTTTTTGTATATTTTTTATTTTTCAACTACGACTTTCAAAGTCAATCTTTCACTGTTTCCAACTAACTGAAGGAAATAAACGCCCTTCTCTGCTGAAAGCATATTCACAGATGCCGTATTATTTGACCAGTTAATGGATGCAGGAACTTCACGACCGTTCATATCAATAATTTTCGCATTCAAACCACTTGTTTCATGGCTAAATGTTACAATAAATGAACCAATTGAAGGGTTCGGATGAACAGCAACAGATGTATTCGTTAATTCATTCAAACCTGCGACGCAATCTGACACGATAACAAGCACATTTGATGTATCTTCAGGACAAACGCCATTGTCAGCAACATAATCATAATTGAATTGACCAGGGATGTTACTTGTTGTAATTACATTTCCAACCAAAGGTTGATTTGATGGATTGTACCACGTTCCGCCTAAATCAACATTTCCAGATAACCCAGATAATAAGTTAATCGTCTCAAGACGACAAACATTTAAAGTTCCGTCAGTTCCTGCACTTGATGGTCCAAATACATGGATTGACGCAGTAGCTGTGTCTGATAAACAACCTTCCTCTACGATGTATAGGAAATCAAAAACTTGATAAGCTACACCAGCAGTGTTCCATGTAGATCCAAAAACACCAAATGTTGGTATTGTTTCTTCCCAATTTCCTCCCGTATCATAACCAGTAATTCCATCAAAAAGATCGACACTTTCACCACCACATACATTTACAACGTTTGATGAAGATCCAGCAGACAAACTCAAATCCGTAATTGAAAGTGTAAAGTTACCACTTGCCAATGTATTTCCCGAATCATAAAGTAAATAATAAGTTTGTCCAGGCGTTAAACCACAAACTGTAAATTCAGGTGCGTCAGATGAATAATCCAATGCATCATCATTTCCAGCAATAAAATCAAAGGTTGTAAAATCTGCGCAATTTCCAACAGAATAGACGGCTGCTTGGCCATTCATCGGAGAGTCAGTTCCAGAAATTGTAACATTTCCTGATGTTGGTGCAACGAACGTAAACCATACCGTGTGCTCAAGTGTTGAGATTCCCCAGCCTGTTGTTTCGTAATTTCCTGTTGAAGGCGGAGCAATGGTTATTTCGTCCGTTTCAACCGTTGCTAAAGTATTTGTATAAGTATTTACTGAACCATTTACTGGAATTGCTATTGGTGAACATACATTATCATTGGATGGACCAGTTGTAACGCATGATAAGACTCCTTCCCAACCGCCGTAAGTCACAGAAAAATCGGAATTAAACTCGAATGTTAAACTACCATCAGCAGCAGAAGATGTTATTCCGCCTGGATTACTGTTAAAAGTGCCTAACTGTGCTGCTGCTGTGCTGTTTCCATCATAAACAGTCATTTCATCAGAGAATTCAGAAGTGTAAGAATTAAATTCTACGTGTAAAAATGATCCTACTGTAGAAGGTGTGATCGTAAAAGTGTAGTTTTCATTGTTTGAATAGTTTCCAGACGAACCACCACTATCATAAAAAATTCCGCCGCAAGTCGTTGCACTTCCATTAGTCATGATGATGCATGTCCCCATATCAACCATTAAAGGTGCTGAAGGCACTGGTGTACCTGAAGCACAAGTTACAATACAAACATAATATGTCAATGCCGATTGTGTTGCACTATAACTGGGACTTGTTGCTCCCGGTATGTCTGAGTAAGATACACCATTAGCTGAAGATTGCCATTGATAGGTAAGTCCTGTACCAACACTTGCGCCCGTTAAATAGAGTGAAAATGGAGATCCAGCACACGCTAAATCAATAGAAGAGGTTACCGCTCCTCCATTTGCAGGATTTGTACAAGCTGATGCCGGGCCGTTATTGGTTGTTGCAACATCACGACAATTGGACTCTGTTCCGCACGAAGCATTTGTATTAATATGAATGTAATACGTTCCTGAAGTTGTCGCTGTCCAGGTTAACGGTTGAACTCCAAATGCAACAACGGGACCACTTGAACTTCCTGAGCGCACAGTAATGTAATCTGTGGCTATTTCGCTTGTTGTTGTATAGCTGTTACCAGCAGCAACACCTTCCCAAAGACCATATTCAGTGGCATAGTGACAAAAAATAGTGTCACTTGAACCTACTGTGTTTGTGAGTGTTCCTAAGCCAAAATCAATAGAATTAGTGCATTGTCCATAACTGACGTTATGGCCAATTGCAAATACAAATGACGTTATAAAGGCAAATAGTGTAATCGATTTTTTCATAAAAGTGTCGGTTGTAATTAAACATTTCAAATATAGCAATTTGAGTGAAACTTTGAATTGGATAAACAAGGATTCGTTATTTTTGCCTCAAAAAACAAAATGAATCTTTCACTTAAAAATAAAACGGCCCTAGTATGTGGCAGTACGCAAGGAATTGGTAAAGCTGCAGCCATCGAACTTGCAAACATGGGAGCAAATCTTGTCTTACTAGCAAGAAATGAGGACAAGTTGAAAGATTCATTGAAAGATCTTGATGTCACTAATGGACAACAGCATCGTTATTTAGTTGCTGATTTTGCTCAGCCCAACGATCTAAAGAAAACGATTGCTGACTTTGTGAATGCTGGAAACAAGATTCATGTGCTTGTCAATAATACAGGTGGTCCAAAGGGTGGCATGATCAAAGATGCATCAACCGATGAGTTTCTCGCGGCTTTCAATCAACATTTGATTTGTAATCATATACTAGTTCAGGCAATTTATCCAGGCATGATTTCCGAGAAGTATGGTCGCATCATCAATGTAATTTCTACATCGGTGAAACAGCCGTTACCAAATTTAGGCGTGTCTAATACTATTCGCGGTGCAGTTGCCAATTGGAGTAAAACTTTGGCAAATGAATTGGGTGCATTTGGTATTACAGTTAACAATGTTTTGCCGGGTGCTACAAATACCGCTCGTCTGCAATCAATCGTTGAAGTAAAGGCACAACAGCACAATGAAACGATTGATGATGTATTCGAAGAAATGGCGTCGGAATCACCTATGAAAAGAATTGCACAACCTGAAGAAGTGGCCGCAGCGATAGCTTTTCTTGCATCTCCCGCAGCTTCTTACATCAACGGGATTAATGTTCCTGTAGACGGCGGAAGAACAAAATCTCTTTAGAAAGTTAGCGAATACAATTGATGTGACCAGTCAGCAGTATGTCTCTGCCTGAATTGCTCAGGTAATTTATTTTCCAAACATAAGTGCCGTCTTGAACGGGCTCACCTTCGTAGGTGCCGTCCCATTGAAATTCTCTATCGTTCGAACTGTATACTAATTGACCCCATCGATTGTAGATGGTCACTTTTAATGTTTTCACACCAACAGTACTGGCTTCAAAAACGTTATTGTAGCGAAAGCCGTCTGGAGTAAAGGTGTTTGGAACATAAACATAATAAGCTTCTTCAATTGTTATTGGTTTTGAGATAGTGTCTTTACAGCCTTTTTCATCCGTTGCAATCAAGGTGATAATGTAAGTTCCAGGGTCGATGTATGTATTGTTCGGATGTACCGCTGTTGAGGTATTCCCATCTCCGAAAAACCATTGGTATGTTTCACCGTTGATTGTAGTATTTTGAAAGGTAATCGGCAAGTCATCAAACAATGTTTGGCTGCTAATCTCGAAATTTGCTGTCGGTCGAACTACAGTTACGGTTGTGCTGCCATTTACAGTGAACGTCTGACATTCGTCTGAAACAATTATTTCATAGGTCGTTGTCGAAGAAGGCTTGACCCAAATTGTAGGAGTCGTTTCTCCTGTTAATGGCCATTCATAAAAATATTGACCATATCCACCTGTTGCAATAACAGATATCTGTGCGCTATCGCCTGGGCAAATTTCTACTGCTGGTGAAACACTAATTATCAAAGGTGGACTAGTGATGGTATAAATGACTTCTGCTGATTGTTCGATACCGCATTGGTCTGTAACAGTTATTGTGTAAGTTGTTGTTTGGGATGGGGTGACGATTTGAGAACTCACATTTCCCAATAAGTTACCGTTATTGTCTGACCATTGAAAAGTGTAATTGCCGGCTCCTCCGGATACATTTGTTTCTAACTGGGATGGTATGTAAGGACAAATTTCGGTAATATCAGCAGATTCGTTGACAATTATCGGCGGGTAAACAGGTACATCAACTGTTCCTGATCCTGTCGCGGTTTCATTTAAACAATTATCTGTTACAGAAACTGTAAATGTTTGCGAGCTGGTAGGTGAAACAAATATAGATGAGGTTGTTTCACCAGTATTCCATTGGTAAGTGTATGGCCCAACACCACCACTTGCTGCGGCAATTAATTCTAAGTCATCTCCAGGACATAAGACACTTCCACTTTGCACTTCGACAGCAACAGGCTGCACATCTCCGATACTCAATTCAACAGTTAAGGGTGTCACGTTGCCACATGGGTCGGTAATTGGAAAATCAATTATTATCGTCTCTTGCCCCTCGACAAGTCCATCCGCGAATGCATTGAGTGAAATAGTAGCTATTGATTGACCTGGTGCAAATGTTACTGAAGTTGGTAATGTCGTGAAATCAACACCTTCTGTAGCTGTCCCACTTACATTGACAGGAATAGTGAGTGTAGAGTTAAGGTTGTTTGTACCCCTTTCCAATGTTATCACTGCTGAAACACAACCTTCAGCCATTTCATCTGGGTCTGACGGGAAGGCAATTTCAGAAAGCACATATGTTATATCAACAGGCGTATTAGATGAGAGACTGTTTGCCTCTAGAAAGATTCCTGAATCATAGATGCCATCACCAACGTCAGCTACTGCAAGAATAAGATGGTAGGTTTGCCCACATTGAACACGAGAGGATGCCTCTAGAACATCTGTGAAGCCATCGTATTGTATGTAAAATGGTGATGAGTTTTGGGGCGCTACAGATCCATCGCCATTGTTGTTAAAATAGGCTGAATTAGTAACTTGATTCACATTGTTTATCGATACTACAGCACCTGCAGGAAGCTTTGCGATATTTTGTGTTCCGGCAATACCAGGTCCTGATATAAAAAAACCAAAAACATCATTGTAGGAAGAGTTGTTTGGTGGTGCGAACTCTGGGTATTCTTCAGATCCAAAGACATACTTAAAACGAACCGTATCTGAATAGGGGATAAAATCAAATTCAAGAATGGCGGCATTGAAAGTTTGGGTACCACCAATAATTCCAGAAAGAAGACCTGAACCTCCAGCTCCATTGTCTACACCTGAATTGGATTGATTGTTTGGACCGTGTGGACCAGCGCCATTGTTGTTGGTTGTCCCTGTGGTCATTACAATTCCGCTCGAAATACCAAGGTTCGTTCCAGATGCTGTAAATTGACTTATCGCTGTATTGCTTCCGTTGTATGTGATATTTGATACTGTGACACCTGGGCCTAAAAGTACATTTTGAACCAAGGAAGGGGCAGATGCTCCAGGGGTTGTAATGAGTTGGCCATTGGAATGAAAATGAATTCCAAAAACAAAAAAGATTAATATGCTGAAAAAGATTTTCAATGTTCTTTTGTGACGTAAATTTAGACTTTAAGTTGCCCTGAAACGGCAATTAATTAGCCAATTTTTGTTTATAACGATTAAAAGGAAAAAAATGTTGTGTAAAACTCTGAGAATTGCCCGATTATTCAATCAAAATTCAGGATTGAATTCCCTGTAAAGAACAAAGGTTGAAATACATTCCTTTCATTGCCATTAGTTCTTTGTGCGTCCCGCGTTCCTTTATTTCACCTTTTGATAGCACCACTATTTCATCGGCATTGATAATCGTACTTAACCTATGTGCAATTATGATCGTTGTCCGATCACACATTAAATGCTCCAAGGCTTCTTGAACAACCTTTTCTGATTCAGTATCTAAAGCGGAAGTTGCTTCGTCCAAAATAAGAATAGTTGGATTTTTCAACACTGCACGGGCAATACTGACACGTTGTTTCTGTCCTCCTGAAAGCTTGCTGCCGCGCTCACCAATGTTTGTTTCATAGCCGTTTTCAAGCGCTAATATAAAATCATGTGCATTCGCAATTTTTCCTGCCTCAATTATTTCATCCAGTGTTGCGTTAGGCATGCCAAAAGCTATGTTTTCTTTTACTGATGCATTGAATAAAATAGATTCCTGAGATACGATGCCGATGTGATCTCGCAAATCATGGATTGAACAGTGAGTGATCGGTGTATCGTCAAAATAGATGTTTCCCTCGGTTACATCGTAAAATCTTGGCAGTAAATCTCCTAGTGTGGATTTTCCGCTTCCGGATTCACCGACGAGTGCAACAGTTTTGCCTGCTTGCACATTGAGATTAATATTTTTTAGAACCAATTCGTCTTTGTAACGAAATGAAACGTTTTCATAGCGAATACCATCTTTGAGATTTGTTAAGGCAATTGGATTTTCTATTTCATAGATTTTTTCGTCCGTATCTAATATTTCATTGATTCTGTCCTGAGATGCTTTCGCCTTATTCATAAAAGCAAGGTTGGTTGAGATCCCTTGAATTGGGCGAAGTAATTGGGAAAAAACAATGATAAAGGTGATGAAAACTTCACCCGTAAGCTCTTGACTGTGGTTCAGGTCCAAAATCATAGATCCGCCAAACCAGACCAAGCAAAGCATTACCCCGGCACCAAGCGTTTCATTGAGAATGGGGGACAAGTCCTTTTTTCTAAATGTTTTAGTAATAAGTTGCTGGTGGCGCAGATTTACGCGTTGAAAAGCACTGTAAATTTGTTCGATGCCGTTAAACGCTTTGATAACGCGTATTCCCCCTAATCCTTCGTCGATGTTCGAAAACAAGAGTCCCATTTGTTCTTGACCGCTTTTTGCAGTTTTCTTTAAACTTTTACCAATCCTTGAGATTACAAATGCTGAAATTGGGAGCAATACAAAAGAGATCAAGGTTAATTTTGGACTTAAGTATATCAAGGTCGCAACATTTATTATTATGGCAATTGGATCACGATAAATCAATTCAAGAATTGCCACCACCGCAATTTCAATCTCGCCAACATCGCTGTTCATGCGCGACATTAAATCACCCTTACGTTCATTCGTATAGAAGGACAATGGTAGATTCAGCGCTTTGTGAAAGAGTTTGTTTCTGAGGTCCCTGACAACCGCCATGCGCAGTTCAGACTGATGCCAAACAGCACCATACCGAAAGAAGTTTTTGAGAAAAAAGGCTAGAAAAACCGAAACACAAACAAATAAGAGGGCTTGTTTGGGATTGTTGTTAACCATTTCCTGCATAAAGTAATTGTAGGAATCCTTTAAATAAACAATCAAATCTGTGATTTTTCCACTCCATGCTGGCTCAATAAGTTCAACCTGCTTCTGTTTTGAATTAAAAATAAGCTGAAGAAAGGGGATGAAAAGAACAAGTGATAAAAGGTTGAAAATAACAAATAGCAAGTTGCACACGATGACTAAAATCGCTCGAGTTCTGTAGGCAAATGTGTATTTGTAGATTTGAAGAATGTCCTTCATGGTGCAACAAAGATAAGTTTTGTTTTCCTTTGACTGAATTTAGGGTAGAAGTATTCGTATTTTTGCGGCATGGGTTCAATTAGACAAAACAAAATTGAAGGAGTGATTCAAGAAGAACTCTCCACTTTTTTTCAGCGCAATGCCCGCGAAATATGTCTTGGTGCTATGGTTTCAGTGACATCGGTAAGGGTTACTTCTGATCTTTCGCTGGCACGTTGTTATTTATCAGTTTTTGCAGGACCAGATAAAAAAGAAGTGCTAGAAAACATCAAGGTACACGCCGGAAAGATTAGAGGCGATGTAGGTAAAAGGTTGAAAAACATGCGTAAAATTCCAGAGTTATTGTTCTTTATTGATGATTCCTTGGATTATGCAGCGGAAATAGATCAATTGCTCAAAAAGAAATAGCTCTATCAACGTTCCGTTTTTCATAGCAAGGCGCTACCTTTCTTCTAAAAGAAAGAAGAATGTGATTAATTTAATCACACGAATTTCTGTGGTTGGAATAGCTGTAATAACAGCAGCGCTCGTCATTTTACTCTCTGCTTTCAACGGCATTGAGTCAATGATTGAGAAATTATATTCTGATTTTGACCCAGACATAACCATTCGTTCTGAAGTTGGGAAAACGTTTCCTGAAGATTTAATTAGTTTTTCGGAGTTAGAAAAAATTGAAGGAATCGCAAATGTTTCCAGGGCCATTGAAGAAGTTGTTGTAATCAAACACGAAAAGAAATGGGTGAATGCAGCGTTGGTTGGTGTCGATAGTAACTTCTTGGACATGTCAAGAATGAAAGTTATCGATAAGAATGGTCGATATGAACATATTGTGGATGGTCAGCCAATTTTGGAATACGAAGGTCAATCTTTTGGATTGATTGGAGCAACACTTCTGGACAAACTTGGTGGTTTTATTCCAGAGCGTTCCGGTTTTGAACAGGTAATCGTTTATGCTCCAAAGCGTGACGTGAAAGTTAGACTGGGTTCAAATCCTTTTAAAACGTCATTATTAAGTATTTCTGGTCGAATTAATTTCAACAGGGAAGTGAATGCCGAGAATCTGTTGGTTCCTATCGCAACTGCTTCAGAGATGTTGAACTATGAGAAGGACATCACTGCAATTTATGTCGATGTAAATGCAGCCTACACGAACGATGAGGTGAAAACAAGCATTCAGAAAGTTCTTGGAACGAATTTTTCTGTAAAAACCAATTTTGAAAAGAATGAATTGATTTTTAAAACAAGCAAATCAGAGAAGATGATTGTTTTGATCATTTTGCTCTTCATTTTTATATTGGCCGCATTCAATCTCGTGGCATCGTTGACAATGTTGTTTGTTGAAAAAAAAGAAAATGTAGCCACTATGATTGCCTATGGAGCGAATAATTCAACGGTATTCAGAATCTTTTTTTTCGAAGGTATGTTGATCTGTGCCAAAGGAATCATTGCTGGACTGGTAATTGGTTACGGTGTTTGTTTTGCGCAGCTCAAATTGGCGTTGTTGACAATGCCTAATTCTGGTGGAGAACCCTTTCCCATTCATGTGAATCTTTTGGATGGGTTATTGATTTTTAGCCTTGTACTTTTACTCAGTTTTCTTTTTTCATTTTTACCTGTAAGATTACTTGTAAAGCGCAATTTTGGACACCTCAAGTTCTGAAATTAATAATCTGCGCCAATTGTTAAAAAAATATGTTTTTTTGTTGAATGTATTTTCAGATTAATGGTGTATCTTTGCGCCCAAATTCAAGAGTGCAGAATTAGTTCTGTTTGATTAAACAACTTAAAAAAGGCAATAAAATGTCGGGAATTAAAGGAAATGTTTCGCAGGTGATTGGACCTGTTGTTGATGTAAGCTTCGAAAAGGGAGTAGCTCTTCCAAATATCTATGATGCTTTGGTAGTAACTAAAGATGACGGGACAAAAGTTGTACTTGAGGTGCAGTCGCACGTTGGAGAAAACTCTGTTAGAACTATATCAATGGATTCAACAGATGGTTTCCGTCGTGGAATGGATGTGGTTTCAACAGGCAGTGCTATCAAAATGCCTACCGGAGATCAAATCAAAGGACGTTTGTTTAACGTTGTTGGTGAGGCAATTGATGGGATTAATGTTGTGGACAATGCAAATGGACTTCCAATTCACCGTGAAGCGCCTAAGTTTGATCAGTTATCAACAGCGACAGAAGTACTTTTTACTGGAATTAAAGTAATTGACCTTATCGAGCCTTATGCAAAAGGTGGTAAGATTGGTCTTTTCGGTGGTGCCGGTGTAGGTAAAACCGTATTGATCCAGGAGTTAATTAACAACATCGCAAAAGGGCACGGAGGTTTGTCTGTATTTGCAGGTGTTGGTGAGCGTACGCGTGAAGGAAATGACTTGCTTCGAGAGATGTTGGAGTCAGGAATTATAAAATATGGTGATGCTTTCATGCATTCTATGGAAGAAGGTGGATGGGATCTGTCTAAAATTGACGTAGAAGGAATGAAAGAATCGAAAGCAACTTTCGTTTTCGGTCAGATGAATGAGCCTCCTGGAGCACGTGCTCGTGTGGCTCTTTCTGGATTGACAATGGCAGAATATTACCGTGATGGTGAAGGTGATGGTCAAGGAAAAGATATCCTTTTCTTCGTAGACAACATCTTCCGTTTTACGCAAGCAGGTTCTGAGGTTTCTGCACTTTTAGGTCGTATGCCTTCAGCGGTAGGTTACCAGCCAACTTTGGCGAGTGAAATGGGTGCTATGCAAGAGCGTATTACATCAACTAAGAATGGTTCGATTACATCTGTTCAAGCGGTTTACGTACCTGCAGATGACTTGACTGACCCTGCTCCTGCAAATACATTTGCTCACTTGGATGCAACTACGGTATTGTCTCGTAAGATTGCCGAGTTAGGAATTTATCCTGCGGTGGATCCTTTGGATTCTACTTCTCGAATCTTAACTCCTGAGATCGTTGGAGAAGAACATTACAACTGTGCGCAACGTGTAAAAATTACCTTGCAACGTTACAAAGAACTTCAAGATATCATTGCAATCCTTGGTATGGATGAATTGTCTGAAGAAGATAAGTCTGTGGTACACCGAGCACGTCGTGTTCAACGTTTCCTTTCTCAGCCATTCCATGTTGCAGAGCAGTTTACAGGTATCCCAGGAGTTCTTGTAGATATTCAAGATACAATTAAAGCATTCAACGCAATTCTTGATGGAGCATATGACAAATATCCAGAGGCAGCTTTCAACTTGAAAGGTGGAATCGAGGATGTTATTGCTGCAGGTGAGAAAATGCTTACTGAAGTTTAATTCAGTTTAAATTATTTAAAAGAGAAACAATGCTTCTTGAAATCATCACACCTGAACATCAAATCTTTAAAGGAGAGGCAGATGCTATTCAGCTTCCTGGATTGGATGGTTCATTTCAGGTATTGAAAGGTCACGCGCCAATTATCTCTGGCTTGAGTCAAGGGACTGTGAAAGTTGAACTTGCTTCACCTTTCGAAGGAGGAGAAAAAGTTAGCGAGTTGATCGAAAAAGATAAAACAAATTCAAAAGTAATTCGAGTAACTATTAAAGGTGGTGTCATTGAATTACTAAATGATAAGGTGATTGTTCTTGCTGAATAATCTCAAATAAAGTTTGAAAAGAGGGATCTGGTTCGCCATTTCCCTCTTTTTTGTGTTAAGGTATGTTAAGCGAAATATTCTTGTCCTGTATAAAAGAATGTTTCGTTATTTTCGTTCTAATTTCAATCTGCTGAATGAGTGACCTGTCAAAAATAGATCTTGCAAATACGCCAAATCACGTTGCGATTATCATGGATGGTAATGGTCGATGGGCAAAGAAACAAGGTCAGATGCGATTGTACGGACACAATTTTGGGGTGGAGTCAATCCGTGAAACATTGAAAGCGGCGAGAGAGTTGAAGGTAAAATATTTAACTCTTTATGCTTTTTCTACGGAGAATTGGAGTCGACCAAAAGAAGAGGTGGATGGCTTAATGGACTTGTTGGTCCGTTCGCTCTCAAATGAAATCAAGGAATTATCGGATAGTGGTGTAAAACTAATTACAATTGGAGATTTGGATGGGATGCCTGAATATTGTCAGACTGAACTCAAAGAAGCCATGGAAACCACTAAAGAAAATAGTGATATAACACTTATTTTAGCATTGAATTACAGTGCTCGCTGGGAAATAGTCAACGCGCTAAAGAAAATAGCAGTTGCAACAGAAATAGGAGAAATAAAAAGTGCTGACATCGATGCAGATCTAATAAGCAATAACCTTACAACAAAAGGTATTCCTGATCCAGAGCTTTTGATAAGGACAAGTGGGGAACATCGAATCAGTAATTTCCTTCTGTGGCAAATCGCTTATACAGAGTTCCATTTCACAGAAGTTTTATGGCCTGATTTCCGTAAGGAAGATTTTTACAAGGCTGTCCTGGATTATCAATCAAGAGAACGTCGATTCGGCATGGTCTCAGAACAATTAACATGATGAAAATGCGATTCCTGTTTCTTTTAACATTGCTTTTGTCGTTGCCAATATTTGGTCAAGATGAGCCATTTTCAATTGGAGATCTTGAAATAAATTTCACTGAACCGAAGAAATATGAATTAGGCCCAATTAGAGTTGAGGGCGCAGATAATTTTGATCATCAAGCAATTAAACTTATTGCAGGACTTAAACAAGGTCAGAATATAACAATTCCCGGTGACCAGATTTCTAAAGCCATAAAGAATCTTTGGAATGAGGGACTTTTTTCAGATGTTGAAATAGTTGCAGAAAAGGAAGTAGCCGGAGTTATCTATCTTACTATCAAAGTTGCGCCAAGACCTAAATTATCGCGATTTAAATTCAAAGGAATCAACAAAAGAGACGCAGATAAAATCCGAGAAGAAATCTCTTTGTATTCTGGGAAAACAATTACTGAAAACTTAATTTATCAAACTGAAAGTAAAATTAAAGGTTTCTTCCGTGAGAAAGGATATTATTCAGTCGGCGTAAAAATAAACCGTGTCGTCGATACTTTAATGAATAACTCCGAAGTATTCCTTATTGATATCAGGAAAGGAGATCGAATTGGTATTGCGGAAATAAAATTTGAGGGCGTGCAAAGCGTACCTGAGTGGAAATTAAAAATGGCCATGAAGGATACAAAGGAAAAAAAGTTATGGCGCTTTTTCAAACGTTCTAAATATACAGAAGCTTCTTACCAAAAGGATAAGTTGGCAATGCTCGAAAAATTCAATTCAATTGGGCTTCGTGATGCTACCGTTAAAAGCGATACAGTCATTCTTTTAGATGGGAAATTGTACATTACAATGAAAGTTGAAGAAGGAGGTAAATATTATTTTGGCGATATTGAATGGATTGGAAATACCAAATTCAGATCATCCTACCTTGATAGTGTACTTGGTGTGAAAAGAGGGGATGTCTACAATAAATCACTATTAGATGAGCGCTTGAATATGAGCCAAGATGGCCGAGATATTTCATCTTTATACATGGACCGTGGTTATTTGTTTTTTCAGGTAATACCTGTCGAAACCGATGTGAGTGATAATTACATCAATTACCAAATGCGTATTATCGAAGGTAAAGAGGCACGCGTTAAAAGAATCATTATATCCGGAAACACGAAGACAAATGATTACGTTATTCGTCGTGAAATCCGAACCAAGCCGGGTGATTTATTCAATCGAAATGACATCATTCGAACGCAGCGAGAACTGGCGCAATTAGGGTTTTTTAATGAACAGGCTTTTCAAGTAAATCCAATTCCAAATCCTGCGGATGGAACTGTAGACATCGAATATGTTGTGGAAGAAAAATCTTCAGATCAAATTGAACTTTCAGGTGGTTATGGTGGCGCTGGACCGACAGGAAATGGGCGTGTTATTGGAACTTTGGGTTTGACTTTTAATAATTTTTCCACAAAAAACTTCTTTAAAAAAGGTGCTTGGTCTCCTTTGCCAGGTGGTGATGGACAGCGATTGTCAATTCGTGCTCAAACAAATGGTAGGTTTTATCAAGGTTATAATTTTTCATTTACTGAGCCTTGGTTAGGCGGTAAGAAGCCAAATTCACTTTCTTATTGGGTAAATCATACTGCTATAGGGAATGGATTTTTTCCAACACAAGAATCTTACAACGGGGTTAAAATTACAGGTACAGGAATTGGTCTAGGTCGCAGAAAAAAATGGCCAGATGACTATTTTACGGCTTATTATGAGTTTAGCTACCAGTATTATGAAGTGGACAATTACAGTTTTTTTCCAATTTTTTCAAATGGTTATGCTAACGACATTGCTTTGAAATATGTTTTGCAAAGAAGTTCCGTGAGTGCACCAATTTACCCGCAATCAGGTTCGAATATAACCTTCACAGCAAAATCATCAATTCCTTATTCTTTCTTTGATAATGTGAGTGATTACAGCGGTTATTCCTCTCAAGAACGTTACAAATACCTAGAGTATTATAAACTGAAATTTACAAGTGAATGGTTTTTACCACTTACTTCTGATAAAAAATTGGTATTGATGCCTCGTATTGGATTTGCTTTTATGGGGGCTTATACCAAGTCAAAAGGATTGTCACCGTTTGAACGTTACTCACTAGGTGGAAGCGGACTTTCTGGTGTTAATCAATTAGGAGGTCGTGAGATTATTGCTTTAAGAGGATATGAGGATAATTCAATTTCTTCCTCAGGTGGAGATCCGATAATTGCGAAATATACATTGGAGTTGCGTTATCCAATCTCGTTAAATCCATCTGCTACTTTTTATGCGATGTTGTTTGGTGAAGCAGGAAATACGTTTCCGTCTATCGATAAATTCAACCCGTTTAATGTGAAGCGATCAGCAGGAGTTGGTATACGTGTATTTTTACCAATGTTTGGAATGCTTGGGTTAGATTATGGCCTTGGATTTGATCAATTGGATTATTGGTCAAATGATTCTCAAAGGGAAAGTATTAATTCGACAATTCAGCAGAAAGGGTTTTATCCAAAGCTTACATTCACCATCGGAATGAATTTGGGAGAATTATAATCTTATTGCAAAACAATAATTTAGTTAAATTCGCCGTTCGGAATCAAAAACGTTTATGAAAAACATCATTCTGATTACTTTTTTCTTCTTTGGCACAGCATTTGCCTTTGCTCAAAAGTACGCGTACATTGATTCTGATTTTATTTTGGGAAACGTCCCTGAGTTCAAAGAATCGAAAGATAAACTGGATAAACTAGCGGATCGTTGGACAAAAGAAATAGAGGAGCGTTACGACGCTTTGAAAGTGAAGAAGGATAATTTTGCCCGTGAAGAAGTGTTGCTTCCAACAGAGGAAAAAAACAAACGCAAAGAAGAAATCGTCAAGTTAGAAACTGAAGCGATGGAAATGCAGAAAATGCGGTTTGGGGTTAATGGTGATTACTTTCAGAAACGTCAGGAGCTCATTAAGCCAATCCAGGACAGAGTTTATGATGCAATGCAAAAAGTGGCATCAAAACGCAATTATACATTTGTGTTCGATAAAGCGAATCAAAGTAATTTGGTTTACGCGGACAGTAAATACGATATCAGTGATGAAGTTTTGAAAGAGATGGGTATCACTGGAACCAATAAACAATAAATTAAAAACAGAAAAATGAAAAAGTTATTGTTGGCCCTTGCGGTCATGTTTAGTGTGGGAGTAGTGAGCGCACAATCTAAGGTGGCTCATGTAAATTCTCAAAAATTGCTTGATACGTTGCAATCGAGAAAAGATGCAATGAAAAGATTGCAAGAGTTCGAAGCGAATGGTGTTCGTGAATTGCAGGAAATGGAGGCAGATTTAAATTCGTCTTACGCGAAATATGAAAAAGATCGTCCGAACATGATTCAAGCTCAAATCAAAATTGAGGAAGATAAGCTGATGAAAAAACAGCAAAACATGCAAGAAAGAGAGCAATCTTTGAATCAAGAAATGCAAATTCTTTCTCAGGAATTGAATAAGCCAATTTTAGAACGCGTTCAAAAAGCGGTGGAAATAGTTTCTGATCGTAAAAAATTAAATTATGTAATTGATGAATCCGTGACGCTTTATTTCAAAGGTGGAATGGATATTACAGGTGAAGTATTAACAGAGTTACTTCGTCTTGATGCTGAATCATTGAAAAAATAAGTCGTTTAATAAGACATTCAAAAAGGGGGCTGAGTGAAATCGAAGCCCCCTTTTTTTGTAGTTTTGAAAAGCAATGAATAGACAAGGTCCTATTGGTGTATTTGATTCTGGATACGGAGGTTTAACCGTATTAAAAGACATTGTTGCTTATTTGCCACAGTATGACTATGTTTATTTGGGTGACAACGCAAGAGCACCCTACGGTACACGTTCTTTTGAGGTCGTCTATGAATATACCTTGCAAGCAGTTAATGAGCTTTTTTCAAGGGGTTGTGAACTTGTGATTCTTGCCTGTAATACGGCCTCAGCAAAAGCACTGAGAAGTATTCAGCAAAATAACCTTCCTATAATTGATGCGAAAAAAAGAGTGCTTGGTGTTATTCGCCCAAGTGTCGAAGTGATCGGTCAATGGACAACAACAGGGCATATTGGTATTCTTGCTACCGAAGGTACCGTTCGCTCAGAATCATATCCGTTGGAACTTCAAAAATTTGCTGCTGGTTGTAAAGTGGTGCAACAAGCTTGCCCGATGTGGGTGCCAATCATTGAAAATGACCAGCAGGATACGGAGGCAGGAAAATTATTCATTAAGCAGGACATTGAAAAATTGCTGTTAAAAGATCCGGAAATTGATGTCATTGTGCTAGGCTGTACACATTATCCGCTCATTGAAGATTATATTCGTACTCTCGTACCTGCAAAAGTTAAAGTCGTATCGCAAGGCAAGATTGTAGCTCAGAAACTTGCTGAGTACCTTCAAAGGCATCCTTCAATGGAAAAAGCTTGTTCAAAAAACGGCGACATTCGATTTCTCACATCAGAAAATACAGAAGTATTTAATTTAAATGCAAGTAAATTTCTTGGCAGAGGAGTCTCTTCAGAGCACATTCATTTTTAAGCTTGTGTTAACTTATTGCGTTAACTGATGATGATCAGGTAAATGATAATTGGGAAATTCTGAATCTAGATGAAATTTATTCGGATAAGGTGGTGACGGTATACAATCGTTGGGGGAACAAACTTTATCAATCTGAAAAAGGAAGTTACTCTAAGAACCCTTGGGATGGTAAATACGAAGATAAAGTTATGCCCGTTGCAAGTTATTATTTTCTAATAGAACCCAATAAAGATGGAAAAGAAACGATTACGGGTATTGTTTCTATAATAAAAGAAGGAAATTAAAGCTTGGATTTCATTGTCCAAGCGATTAATGTAGATCTTTCTATTGCTAGAGCGGCTTTGGTACCTTCAAAGTTCTCTTGAATTGTTTTATGAAATAAATTTAACCATCGCTCAAAATCAGGTTCTGACAAGTGAAGTTTGGCGTGTGCTGTTATCATGTTGCCAGAATACCCTGGTTGATCAATAAGTATAAATGCCCAAAAATCAGCGACTCTGGGAATGTGTAAGTCTAAATTAAGTTCTTGAAAGAAATGACCTATTTGTTCATCGAATAGCAGCTTTTTGTAAAATAGCTTGATAAGATCTAGAACATCTTCATAAGTTTCTATGTCTTTCATTTATCTTCTTTGAACCAACCAGAGTACATGACATAGTTGTTGGCAATGCGTTGCACTTCACCCTTGAATAATTCGGGAGAAAGTGTCTTGACTTTCTTGGCTGGAACGCCGGCATAAATACTCCATGATTCCACCCTCGTACCTTCTAATAAAACTGCACCCGCCGCAATTATACAGTTGGCTTCTATGTAGCAATCATCCATTACGATTGCGCCCATTCCAATTAAAACATTGTCTTCTACGGTGCACCCGTGAACCAGGGCATTATGACCAATGGATACATTGTTGCCCAAATTCACTTTTGTTTTTTCATAGGTACAGTGAAGAACTGCACCATCTTGGATATTAACTTTGTTACCCATTCTGATGGAATTGACATCCCCTCGAACAACAGCATTGAACCAAACGGAGCACTGATCACCCATGATTACATCGCCAACGATTGTTGCGTTTTCTGCCAACCAACAGTCATTCCCAAATTGGGGTTCAATACCTTTACATGCTTTGATAAGTGCCATTAGATTCAATTTTCGTTAAAGATACTTCGATGCTTCTTTATGAGCAAGGCCTTTTAAGTTGATTTCAGTAATAAAACTACGAACTGACTCAGGGTTAAATTTAGAGTATTGACGCAATGACCAACCAATCGCTTTTTGAATGAAAAATTCTTTTTCATGCTGAAATTGAAGGATTAGACTTTTGAGCAATTCAAAATCTACGTTAGTGCTATATTTTAGTTGAAAGATAAGACAAGATCTACGCAACCACAAATTTTCAGAATCTCGCCATTCTGCTATTATTTTTTTTCCTTCTTCAGGAAACTTTTGGACGTATTTTCCTAGGTAGTTGGATGCGATCGCATCAACTGAATCCCACCAAGATTTATTTGTAATGAGCCATTCCAACAATAAGTCATCATCGCTATTAATCTTTGAAAGTGAAGTTTTATTAAGTAAGTCAATGGCCGCATATTGAAATTCACGTTCATCTTTCACCCATAATTCTTTGATTAGATGCTTTTTGTCATTCTGTGTCAGCTCTTTTAAGAATGGGTACCATTGTGCTTGGAGCAAACGTCGATTAGTGGCATCAATTCCATAAAATGGAAAAAGATCCTTCATGTATTTCGACATGTCGAGGCCTCTTTCTCTGTTGATTTTTGTATGAAAAAGTAAATCAAGCTCAATGATCTTTTTTTGTTCCAAACTTAGCATTTCACAAGAATACGGTGAAGTTCTAAAAGTCTAATTGATAAACTTTAGAATAAAAAAATCTTAGTTTTCCTGCAAATAGGTTTAGCAGGAATTTGGGAAAAAGTATGTCTTGAATTTAACAGGACTAGTTGATTACCTTTAATTCTTTTCCAACTTTAATAAATGCATCAATTGCTTTATCAAGATCTTCCATGCTGTGTGCTGCTGAAATCTGTGTTCGAATACGAGCTTGTCCTTTGGCAACTACCGGGTAAAAGAATCCAATGGCATAAACGCCTTCTTTTAAAAGAGCATCAGCAAATTTCTGAGAAAGAGCCGCATCATAAAGCATAATCGGAACGATTGGTGAATCGCCAGGCTTGATGTCAAAGCCTGCAGCAATTATTTTTTCTTTGAAATAGGCTGTGTTTGCCTCTAGTTTGTCGCGCAATTCTGTCGTAGCACTCAAAATATCAAATACCTTATTTGACGCACCCACGATTGCAGGAGCCAATGAATTGGAGAAAAGATATGGTCTTGATCGCTGACGAAGAATATCTATTATTTCTTTTTTACCTGTTGTGTATCCACCCATTGCGCCGCCCAATGCTTTTCCAAGTGTTCCAGTAATAATATCAACGCGATCCATGCAATTGTGATATTCTGGAACTCCGCGACCAGTTTTTCCTATAAATCCAGCTGAATGACATTCATCTGTCATCACAAGCGCATCGTACTTATCCGCAAGGTCACAAATTTCATTCATTTTAGCGATGTCACCATCCATTGAGAATACTCCATCAGTAACAATAATACGGAAGCGTTGTGCTTGTGCTTTTTGCAATTGTTCTTCCAAATCTTGCATGTTGGAATGCTTGTAACGGTAGCGCTGTGCCTTGCAAAGTCGAACACCATCAATGATGGAAGCGTGGTTCAATTCGTCTGAAATAATTGCATCTTCTTCAGAGAACAATGGCTCAAACACACCACCATTGGCATCAAATGCTGCGGCATATAAGATTGTATCTTCTGTGCCATAAAAATTGGCAATTTTTGCCTCGAGCTCTTTATGAATATCTTGTGTGCCACATATAAATCGAACAGATGACATCCCGTAACCATGCGTGTCTAAAGCATCTTTTGATGCTTGAATTACTTCTGGATGAGATGAAAGACCAAGGTAATTGTTTGCACACATAATAACTACTTCATCACCAGAGTTGACTTTCACTCTTGCACCTTGTGGGGTAGTAATGATGCGTTCTCTCTTGTAGATGCCTCCTTCTTCAATGGTTTTTAATTCCCCTTGAAGATGTTCTTTTAAATTACCGTACATGCCTATTAATTTTTGTCAAATATAGCAATTTGACTTGGACAGAAAAACGTTCTATTTATTAGAAGTTCCATTTCATATTGCGGTCGTCGAGCAAAGCAAATGAAATTTTATAATTTACGCGCGGATCCATTTTATTGCCATCTGATGCAACGGCATAAACTCCAATTCGCAATCTTCTTCTGGAGAATTTGAAATTACGTTCCAAGCCACCAAATATCTCATAATGCTGCCAATTGAATTCTTTTACGTAGAGGGCACCAATTCCCATTGACAAACCAATGTTTGTTTTTTTCATGAAAGGAATCTTATTGATAATTGAACCATTGTCGTGGTGTACAAAATGTCCTTCAAGGAAATAATCTTTAGACGGTAAAGATGAATCGAGTCCTTGGAAGGAATAGAGTGGGTTCGAAAACCAAATGGGATCACTTCTTCTTTGAAACTTAAAGTCAGCAATCTGAAGATTTTTTGAGCTCAAAAATTTACCAGATAAAATGTGGTATGAAGAAGTTCCAATTGTACCAATTTTGAAGGTCTGCATCATACCAATCCTGCCATATTCATGGTCAATATCGCTTCCAAATAATTTTGGGATACCTCGCTCATAAGTCGCGTAAAACGAAGGTAAGCGTGAGCCAAGCAATACTTTTTTCTTTGCTTCCTTCATGTATTTTTGTTTGGGAGTATATGTTATTGTTGCTTCACCAACCAGTGCTTGATAGGTCTTAAAAACAGAAGGTTCATTATTTGGAATGGAGTTGTCAAAAAGTGTTACGAAACGGTAATCTTTCAAACTTCTTCTTTCTGTAAATTCCAAATTTGTGTTCAAATAAAAACCATTGAACAATTCATATTCATTGCCAATCTGACCACTTGTGGTCTCAATAAAGTTTTCGCGCTTGTAGATTTGAGTAATTGCATCGTAACTTCTAATTGCATCAAAATCGTGCGAAAAAGATAAGGATGCCGTTCCAAAATGAAAAGGTGCATAACGATATCGCCACCAGGTTTGACCTTTTAAATCTGCATTTAGGATTCCCATGGATGCTTCAGTATAAGAATCCAAGGCATGTTCATTTTCCCATTTTTTGAAATAATAAAAGCTTGGCGCTACTCTCGGACCAGCAATGTAAACCGGACGACTTGTTGCCGCAATAGAACTCAAGGTCCATTGTGATTTTTTTGCTCTGTTCCGATGATCAATTCCGAACCACAAAACCTTCAAGGCAGTCACTTTGTTGAAAACAGCATCTACCGAATCAAGGTATTCTTTGCGGTTTTGAAAATCTCTTATACTGTCTTTTGCTACAATGAATGCTTGTTCCTCTATCGTCAAAGCTACCTTTCGCTGATCTTTCCAAAAGGAACTGTCTCTTTCATACGCTTTTTGGTCTGTTACGGAAACTTCATTTCCGAAGAATTTCTTGCCGTATTCAGGGGTGAAAGAATAGTTACTGAATTCAGTGTAGGTAGTGCAGCTTGAACTTTGGTCCTTGTATTTGACGCCGTAGTCGAGTTCTTGTTTTGTTAGTATGCAAATTGAATCGCCTGGGTGATCAAAAAACTGTCGAATCGTAAATCGATCGTAGACCAAGAGATTCCCCTTGTTCAGTGTTAATTCTAGTTTTTGGACTAACCATAAAGAATCAATAACCCATATATAGCCTTCTAAAGTAGTGGTAGCAGTGCTTCTTGGAATAATTTTTATTTTATTGATTTTTAAGCCATTTTCCTCATATTGATCTTCGAGTCGGTACTTGTAAGATAAAATTCCCGGCGCTGAAATGGGGGAACTCACAGGTGACTGATGTAGATCATCCAAGTGCAATAAGTTTTGGAAGAAATTGAAATTTGATTTTACCGTAGTGGTATAATACAGATTTTGATCTGTCCCTCTTTTATCGTAGGCATTTCGGATTTCTTTGACTTTATTCGGTGGCGAGTAGTAGCGTGTCAATTGTACCTCAACGAGGTTCATGTTTTGTGTTAATGCGTCTCTTTTTTTCTTCTCCTCTTCTTCAAAGGGATCTGAAATGCCTCCAGGGTCATCTGACTTCGTTTCTTGGTTTTTCTTTTTGTCTTTTGTTTCTTTTTCCTTACGGTCAATTTTTTCGGTTGCTTTCGTGTATGCTTCGACAGCATGCGGGTAATTCCAAAGGTTGATGCTGTCACGTTTTTCAACAACCTTTAACATGATTTCTCGACCTGGGTTGGATTTCTTAGCTGTTATTTCAACATCTTGTAAATCCTTCACCGAAGTTGGAAAAAGTTGTAAATCTCTATTCACGGGCACATCATTCATCACAACATACGTTTCTCGTTCATTGTAACCAGTGGCATTGATTACAAGAAAATATTCTCCAGGATACAGGCGTATTTCATAATAGCCATTAGCATCGGCAATCGTTCGCATTTCAGCGTTGTTTTTAACGAATATTTTTGCAAATGGAATAGCAACATTTTTTTCGTCAAAGATTTTCCCATTCAAAAGCTGTTGTGTCCAGCTAGTGAACATAAGACAACTAAAGAAAAAAAGGAGTAGGTATTTGAACATTGAATTTTAAACGACTATTATTTATATTGTTTTGATAAAATAATTACCGATAGCATTCTTAAAGTTACAAGCCAACAATAATCTTTTTTTGTTTTTTATGTTTAACAGAAACTTGGCTGTTTCAACGATAAAAAAAACGTGATAAATGGGAGGTTTATTGCGCTGATTTTTTTTGATCTTCCAAGAACTGAATGTGTTTTTGCATGCGTTTTACCATCCAACGTTTCATGAAAAACATCATGAATGCAACCAAAGAGAAAATGTAATAAAATCCCCACTTTTTAATGTCGTCAGTGATACTCATATAAGTGCTTACGATGAAGATAGCTATTCCTGCTATCAACCATACGTATGTCATAATTCGATTGTAAAATTCCATGTGCTTTTAAATTAATCTTTGTCAAAATTATAGGTGCCTCTTGGTTTTAAAAAGACATATTCCGAAAAATCTTGCTTTGTCTCGATGCCGTCGCCATAAAGAATACTACCCGGTGATCGAACAACAACATTTGAATGGGTATAAATAAGGCTGTCTTTTTGATTCCAATGGAGCGATTCGGTAACTAAACGCTGTTTTTTTCGATAATTGAAAAGCTGAACAGAATCACGAACGAACATCGTACCTTTTGTGAAATTGACCTCTCCATAGAGTGCAGTTAACGTTGAAACAACCTTTCCATCAGGTGAAAAGAAATTTACCTTTAGACCATCTTTCAATTTAGTTACAGTTTCAGGTTTTGAATAGCTTTCAGCTATGGCGGCTGTTATTTCGATTTGAGCATAGCCTGAATCAGTATAAAAAACGCGTAGATTCTTGGTTACTTCATCAGGAGCTTTTGGGTCATACGTTACACGTTGAATGGTTTCAAGATCGTTAACGCATGATGTAAATGATAAAATCAATGCCAAATAAATGAAGGCGATTACACGATCGACTTTGAAAACAAACCACTTAGAGTAGTTTGTTAATCCAGCTTTCGTTTGACGAACCATTTGTCAAAGTTGGAAGGGCAAAGCGAAACCCCAAAATTAAATCCAATGTATTGTTCCTTATAGCCTTGAGCTGTAAAATTGGATCGCTCTCCTGCAGAAAAGGAAAGGTTAATGGAAGAAAGTGTTCTAAATGAAACAATCGGAATACCGAATCCAAGAGTAAATCCTTTGTCATAAACGCGTGATCCATCAATGGCATATGGCAAAGCAATGGAGTAATAACCTGCACGGTAGCGCATTCGTTCCATGAAATTAGCATTAACAGAATTATCCATGAAATTAATTTCCGGGGTGTATTGAATACCGTAATTCATAGAACTAGTAGTGTTAAAAGCTGTCAATCCATTTATATTTTCAGAGTCAGAACTCCAACTTGATGACATGTAATTGACATGCAAGGCAATTTCACTGTTCCGTTCGGAATTATCTTTTCTGACATCTTTGAAACGTAATTGATAACGCCCTCCAAATTGTATTTTTGAAGCCAAATTTAAGGTGATAGATTGATTTGTTGAGGACGTTAATGTATCAAACAATTCTGGGTCTCCAATCTTACCATAGAACAAATAGTTGTTTTGTGTACCAGATAATTTTTGTGAAGGCTCATATACCCCAGCTAGGGTAATACTATTTTTCTTGCCTAATTTTTGCGTAAAATTTGCACCAAATTCATAATGTAATGCATTCATCTTTGTTTCAGTCCAATCAACGCCACCAATTGTATTGTTTGTTGAAATCAAAAGACTTTGACGCTCGTTTGTGCAAGTTCCAAAAACATATCCTACATTACCACCTATCGATAGGCGTGTAGATTTTAAATGAATTAAATCAGTGCTCAACCCTAAGAATACTTCTTGCACACCGCCACGTCCCAAGTAAGTGTATTTAATTGAATCAGTTCCAACTGAAATACGCTCATTTATTTCATACCCTTTTTGCTGAAATGCACGCAGACCAAATGCAAAGCCAAAATATTTTTTCAGTGTAAAGGCCATAGAGAAATGATCCGGAATAGCAGTTATTCCGCTATTCGCAGTGCCATTGTCATTTAGAGTTGTATAGCGTGAATTTATACCGATTGAATAAATTGGATAACCTTGCGACAGTGTATTGTAGGTAGAAGGGTTGTAAAAATTCAATGTTGTCGAATCGAAATAGGTTATTCTACAATTACCGAGTCCTGTAAAAATTCCATGATCAAACGAAGAACGATCACCTAGTCCATAGCTTGAAAACGGAGAAATAGTTGTGCTTTGCGCAATGACATTCTGAAAAGATAAAATGGTAAGTAAAAAAAGAATAAGGCTATTGCGCATTGAGCTTATAAATTTCATAAAGTCCCAAAAGGGTCAAATTTTCGTTTGCAAAGATGTTATTTTTTCCCACGAAATCAAAGTATTGTGCATCGCCACCTGTCACAAAAAAGGTTAAGTCATTGAATTCTTGTTCATAGCGTTGAATCATTCCTTTCAGCTCGGCTTGTATTCCATTGATAACACCTGAATGAATGGAAGAAGTAGTTGATTTGCCAATGAGAGGTGTTGAATCGTGTTCTCCGAGCAGCGGAAGATTTGCCGTGTAATCATTAAGCGATTTGTATCTCAATCCTATTCCCGGAGAAATAGAACCACCTAAGTAAGTTTTGTCTTGCACAAAGTCAAATTTGATGCATGTACCAAGATCGATACTGATACTGTTTTTTGCGTTGTTTAAAAATGATAGTGCTGCAGCGTTGCAGATTCTGTCAAAGCCCAAAGTATCAGGAGTATTGTAATCGAGTGAGATAGGCAATTTTGAATTTCTATTCAGTACTTTACAATTTTCAACTATCAATTCGATTGTTGTCGTTTGTTTCGTTGATAAAACAGACGCAAGTGCTTTTGGGATGTGTTTTAATTCTTGAAAATACGTTTCAAGTTGCGATGTGTCTTCGTGCGGAATTCTGTCTACTTCAAAAATTTCATTATTTAGAACATGTGCCACTTTCAAGTGGGTGTTGCCTGCATCCAGAAGAATTAGATCAGAATTTGTTCTCATTTGTACAAAGATAGTCGAAGATTTTGCAAAAAAATACGAAGTGTATTTCCGATTTTCAATTAAGTTATTATCTTTGCCCCCACAATAACGGTTAGGTGATGTAGCTCAGTCGGTAGAGCAAAGGACTGAAAATCCTTGTGTCGGCGGTTCGATTCCGTCCATCACCACAGTGAAAAGAGCATTGACTAATGCTCTTTTTTGATTTATATAGTTCACAAAAAAAGCCCGATTCCGAGCTTTACAATTCAACAATTCAATCTTTTTATTTTCCTAGCTTCACAGAAATACCAATTGAAGCATTCATCAATTGATCTGTACCATTAATTAATACGTTATTTATTGAACGGTCAATATAGTGACTTTGCTTTGCAAGAATGGCGAAAGAAACATTTCCATTCAAGGCTACCCGGTCTGAAATACGGTATTGTGGATTCAATCCTAAGGATGCAGTAATCATATCATCATTCCCTTTAATTCCTGGATCGCTGAAAACACCTGATGTAGCATTTTTGTAATTCGCATTGGAATTACTTGCGAACCCTGCGCCAACTTGCACTTTGAAGCCAAAATTTTCCGTTGCAAATCCTGCCATTTCACCGATATTCAACACTGCATTTACTGTTGCTCTGTATAGAACAGATTCATCGTTGATATTGGCAATTTTAATTTGCCCATCCCATTTTGCAACAGAATCTTGCGCTTTGTAACTGTCTACCGCAAATTCTCCTTTAATGGCAATGTTCGGGTTTAATTGATATCCAACACCGGCATCAAAATGAATTCCAGGAATTACTTTGGTTGCTTCAGAAGTTTTTCCCAAGAGTCGTGTTCCGGCATTCAAATCAATGTATAGTTTGTCTAGAACTGTTTGAGCGTTTATTGAAAAAGTTAAAGCGAAAGTTAAAAAGGTAATTAGTCGTTTCATACTGGTAGAATTAAATTGTTTTGGTGATCTAAGTTAAGTATAATATTTAACAGGTTTTCTCTCTTATTTAAGTGTAAAAAAAAAGGGAGCAATTTTGCTCCCTTTCTTCATGAATGTTTTTTCTTACAATTTAAAGGAAATACCAACAGATGCGTTGAAAAGATTCCCCATTGTTTTGTTAATAGCTGGGTTAAAAGCTCTGTCAACGTAATTGCTTTGCATTGCCAAAAGAACCAAAGAAAGATCTGCGTTAACAGATAATTGTTCTGTTAAATGGTATTGAGGATTCAAACCGAAAATGAAATTGATCATATCATCATTTCCTTTGAACCCAGGGTCTGTAAACTCAACTCCATTTGCTGTGTAGCTATCTTTAAAGTTTGGGTTGGTGTTAGTTGCGAAACCAAAACCACCGTGGAATTTCAAACCAAAAGTTTCTGTGCCAAAACCAGCAAGGTCACTTACATTAACAACTCCTTGAAGAGATGCACGAATCAACAAAGATCTATCTTCAGTTGTTCCTGCTGCATTTTTAGCAGTGTATGTATCAAAACCTAAGTCAGCTTTGATTGCGTAAAGTTCGTTTAATTCGTAACCAACACCACCGTCCAAGTGAAGACCAGCACCCAAAGATGCAGAATCAGATGTTGTTCCTCCGAAACGTGTTCCAACGTTTAAATCGAAGTAAAGATTTTCAGTTAAAGACTGTGCAAAAGATCCCATTGACACAGCAGTGAAAACAAAAAGTACTAATTTTTTCATAATGCTAAAGTTGTAATTGATTTAAATCAGTCGCAAAAGTAACAATTTGAATGTGAATGGCAAAATAATTCTTTGTTAAGTTACATACAGTTATTTTCTTTGGCTTTGGAGAATCAGTTGGGTGGTATGTTATTAACTTCAAATGATATAAAAAATTAAAACTTTAGTTGTGGTATTCAATATAATCAATACTTTTGCCACGATATAAACTAAAACGACTACATTTTATGGAAAGAAAAAAGACCATTAGCGTCGGTCGTGCTGTGTTTTCAGCACTTCCAGTTGCGGCTCTGTTGTTGTTGAACTCATGCAGTTCATACCAACACTCTCACAGGGTTTCAAACATTGCAGAAGAGAACATTGTTGTAACAAACAAGATCGCTGTCGATCTTAAAGTTGACCTTGCAAAAACTTGCAGAGGACGTTCTGGGAAGCACAAAAGCGTGAAAGATGCAAAAGACGAAGCATACTATGACGCAATACAAGTGAACCAAATTCATGTTTTGGTCGATCCGATATACAGTGTTCAAACAACTAGAACAATTTTCGGAAAAAAGAGTAGTGCTGATGTTGTGGGATTTGCAGGATACTACAAGAATTCAAGAACGCTTAAGAGTATAGAAGATGCATTGAAAGCTGAGCAAGCTGAAAAGGATAAATTGGCATTTCAAGCTGCTATAAAGAATTACAAGGCTCTTACATCAATTGGTAGTTTAACATCTTCTAGTGAAATTGAAAAATACCGATTGGATGATGATTGTAAGCAATGTGCTCTTTCAAAAAATGAGACTAAATCTAAGACAACAGATGAATATTTCAAGTTTGTATCAAGTTTGAAATATTAATCAATTGAAAATTTTAAAGACATTAATGATGAAAAATAAATTTAATTTGGTTGTTTTCGGTGCAATTTTAGTGTTTACTGGAATAACAACTTCTTGTAGTTCTTACAAGCATACTCACAGACTCTCTCAAATACCTGAGAAAAATGTCGTAATTGCTGATAAAGTCGGTGTTGAGTTAAGAATAGATGAAAATAAAGTTGTTCAAGCGACAACAACAAAAAGACATTCTTCTCCTAATGATGCAAAAGATGAAGCATATTACAATGCTATAGTTAACAATAATATACATGTTCTTGTTGACCCAATCTACAGAGTTCAAACTTCAGCTCGTATTTTAATTTTCGGAGGAAAGAGCACTGCTACTGTTTCAGGTTTTGCTGGATACTATCAGAATCCAAGATCTTACAAAGAAATACAGGACGAGCAGGCTGCTGTTGATTCAAAAGCAAAACAAGATGCTATTGAATTAGGGATCAAGCAAATGAAACAATTGAAAGATGACGGGATCATCAAACAACAAACAACTGTTTCTATGTCAGAATCTGTAAAAGAGGATAAGAGTGTTTTAGATAAAGTTACTGAGTTGTCATTGAATGGCAATGTGGAATTGGATGTTTTCCATTCTGTTGAAGAATACGAAGTAACTAAAACAACTGAAACAACCTCTTTGGTTGATGAATACATCGAGTTCCTAAATGGTGTAAAGGATCCAGCAGCAGCGGCAGCGGCAGCAGCAGGCGACGGTTCATCTGATTCATCTGATTCATCTGATTCAGGGAGTGCGGCATCTTCAGTAAAATCAAAACTAAAAGGAATATCTTCAAAATTGATGTTCTGGAAAAAGAAATAATTTAATTAGCCAGCACTTATTGTTAGTGCTGGCTTAATTTTTTAAGTATGAAATACATATTGATTAGCATACTTTTTCTTACTTCTTTGAATGTTTTTAGTCAAAGTGCAATAGCAACGAATAATGCGTTAAATCAAAATAAAGGCGCAACTAATCCCGCTACTTCATCGAAGTCTAAAAAAAATCATGAATTACCTGAATCATTGTTGAATTTTGAAATTCAATCTGAAACTTATTCGTTACTCTCAGGGTATTTAGGTACAGGAATTAAGCTAGTAGTCGGCACAAAAAACACTGGTGTTCTTGCTGGTTTTTCTTTTGGTGACGATGGTTTTTATGAAAGTTACAAATCTTTACGTTTGGGTTATCAATATGGTATTAGTAGGGGTTTTTATGCTAACGCCAACTTGAATGTTATGAATTTCAATTACAATAGATATAATAGCTATATCCCTAATGACAGATCATTACGTTTGAATTTAGGATTAGGATATACGTTCTCTTTTGGTAAAAGAAAAAGAATATACTACAATCTTGAAACTGGTTTTGCTGTGATTAATACACAAGATTTAATATCTAGATTATGCATCAACTCAGGTCTTGGTTTTAGATTAGGTACACCTGCTAAGACGTCTTACGAAGGAGTTAAGAACGTTACAACAGTTCCAGTTAAATAGGCTACTGTTCAACTCACATTTGAGGGAGCTTCGGCTCCCTTTTTTTTGGATTAAATTTCTATTCTGAAAAGAATTCTCGAAGTTCAGATATCTTGAAGCCTGTCGATGTAGCACTGACCGCATAACAATTATCTGTTAGTCCAAAGTCGGCTTCAAAAATGATTTCCGAATTGTCATTAAAAGCTAAACGCATCTGTGAAATCGTAAATGGTGTAAAGGTCTTTTTAGTGTAAAAACATCCCGGTGTGCCAGCTTTGAATGATTGAAAATCCTCTTCGAAACGTGCATTTACCTTTGCTTCTAATTCGGTTAGTTTTTCTGCTTTAAATAAGTCAGTATTGCTAACCTTGATAGCTGAACCGCTTTTAGTACTGAAAATCTCTGTGTTCCAATTGTAACGCCCTTTGTAATCCGGAGTGCCTTTTTCGATGATCTGGTAAAACCTCCAAGTACAGCGATTCGTAATTATTGGTGCGGCAGCATTTGCTCCGGGATTACTTTCTTCTGTGCACGTAACGAGTGTGAAGCTGATTTTATTTATGGAATCCAAAAGTTCGGCTACTTCTGATTGCAATTGATCTTGTGTTCCTTTTGAATTTTCCTTTTCGTTAAAGAGGTCTGTCTTAAGGGTTATTATCTCCTTTTTTAAGTGGACGATTTTTTCTGCAGCATTGTTCACCGATAGTGTTAAACTATCGTTAGATCTTTGCAAACTGTCAACGCGTGTATTTAGCCGTTCAATTTGTTTGCTCTTTCGATTTGGAAAAAAATGATCCAACTGTTTCGTTAAAAAACTCTGAGAAAATAGTAGGTTGGCTACAATAGCGAAGACAAAGCTCAAAAGTAATTTCATACGTCGTTGTTTCAATTTGGATCTGCCGATTGACGAATATCATCGACTGAGTTACAAATTTGCGCAATCTTTTTTATGTGTCGTTGGAATAGTTAAAATAAAAAGTGTGAAATGTGTTTATAAAAAATAAATCCACCAATAATAAGTGCCCCGATAGAGGCGATTAAAACTGCTCCAGCAGAAAGATCTTTTATTCGCTTAATATGCTCATCTTTTTCCGTTGTAATTCTATTACACAGCAATTCAATAGCAGTGTTTATTGTCTCAAGGGAAAGCACAATGACCGAACAGATAACAATCCAAATCCATTCTTCTTTTGGTATGTTGAAGAATAATCCAAGTGAAATACTTAGCAAGAGCAAGGCTAATTGTATTTTAAAATTACCACCAAGTTGAAAGCTCAATTTCAATCCGTTTGCAGCAAAATGTAGACTTTTAAAAAATCGCTTCATGTACTCTATTTCATACAAAAATAGATTTTCAAAAATAAATGCAATCATACTGCTTGTTTTCAATCAAAATCGGCTTAATTTTGTAGCACGTTCATTTAAATAAACTTATGAAGAAAGGTGGAGGGATCGGCCCTGTGAAGCCTTGGCAACCTGCGATTAGCGCAAGGTGCCAAATCCAATTCCGAATTGTTCGGGAAAAGATAAGTTCGCGGTTTTCCGCTTTCCTTTTTTCATAGTTTTAGTTAGTACTATGAAAACTATATACGACATTTTACAAGAAAGAATTTTAATCCTCGATGGCGCTATGGGAACCATGATTCAGCGTCATTCACTTAAGGAAGAAGATTTCAGAGAGGGATGGTTTGAAGATCATCCATCTCCTCTAAAAGGCAATAATGATTTGCTTTCTTTGACGCGACCAGAGATCATTAAGGACATCCATCGCCAATATTTTGCTGCAGGAGCGGATATTGCAGAGACCAATACTTTTTCAGGAACAACAATTGCGCAAGCTGACTATAATTTAGAAAAAGCGGTTTACGACATCAATTATCAATCGGCAAAAATCGCGCGTGAAGTAGCTGACGAATTTACATCCGCTGAACCACACAAACCCCGTTTTGTAGCTGGTTCCATTGGGCCAACAAATCGAACTGCATCGATTTCTCCAGATGTCAATGATCCTGGATTTCGCGCAATTAGTTTTGATGAGTTGGTTGTGGCCTACGCACAGCAAATCAAAGCGCTTATTGATGGTGGTGTAGATATTCTATTAGTTGAAACAGTCTTTGATACGTTGAATGCCAAGGCAGCTCTTTTTGCAATCGACAAAGTATTTGATGAAATTGGAAAAAAGTACCCAATTATGGTTTCAGGAACAATTACAGATCAGAGTGGCCGAACTTTAACGGGTCAAACTACGGAAGCATTCTTGATTTCTGTGTCTCATATACCTTTGATATCTGTTGGTTTAAATTGTGCGCTTGGTGCTTCAATGATGCGACCTTATTTACAAGTGTTGAATCAAAAATCGCCGTTTGGCGTGAGTGCTCACCCAAATGCAGGATTGCCAAATGAATTTGGACAATATGACGAAACACCTGAAATGATGGCGGAACAAATTCGAGAATTTTTGGATGAAGGATTGGTCAACATTATCGGTGGTTGTTGCGGAACAACGCCTGCACACATTCGCGCAATTGCTGAAATAGCAGCGCAGTACAAGCCGCGTCAAACAAATTTTTAAAACATAAAAGAATAAACTGAATTCATGTCAGATTCAAACGTTACTCTTAAACTATCCGGCCTAGAGCCATTGATTGTCACCCCAGAAAGCAATTTTGTTAATGTGGGTGAACGCACAAACGTTACTGGTTCACGCGCTTTCTTGAGGATGATCAAGGAAGGAGATTTTGAAGCGGCTCTCTCAGTTGCAAGGGACCAGGTTGAAGGCGGTGCTCAGATCATTGATATAAACATGGATGAAGGCATGATTGATGGGAAAGAGGCGATGGTCAAATTCCTAAATCTTATAGCATCTGAGCCAGACATTGCGAGAGTGCCTGTGATGATTGATAGTTCGAAATGGGAAATCATTGAAGCCGGATTGAAATGCATTCAGGGAAAGGGTGTTGTTAATTCAATTTCCTTGAAAGAAGGAGAAGAAAATTTTATTGACCAGGCAAGAAAAATAAAGCGTTACGGTGCTGCTGTAATTGTAATGGCGTTTGATGAGCAGGGTCAGGCTGATAGCTACGAACGAAGAATAGAAATTTGTAAACGATCGTATGATATTTTGGTGCAAAAGATTGGCTTTCCAAAAGAAGACATCATTTTCGATCCAAATATTTTTCCTGTTGCAACTGGAATGGAAGAGCACAACAACAATGCGCTTGATTTCTTTAGAGCAACAAAATGGATACGAGAAAATTTACCAGGTGCCCATGTGAGTGGTGGTGTTTCCAATGTGTCTTTTTCATTTCGTGGAAATGACAAAGTGCGAGAAGCGATGCATGCTGCTTTCTTGTATCATGCTATTCAACATGGCATGGATATGGGAATTGTCAATCCTACAATGCTTGAAGTTTATGCAGACATTGATAAAGTGCTGCTCGAATACGTAGAGGATGTCTTGTTGAACCGTCGTTCAGATGCTACAGAACGATTACTGGAATTGGCTGAGACAGTGAAGGGTGATGGAAAGAAACGAGAGCAAGATCTCAGTTGGCGAGAGAAAGAAGTAAAGGAGCGACTTTCATATGCGTTGGTGAAAGGTATTACGGATTGGATTGATGAAGATGTAGAAGAGTGTAGAAAGCAATATTCAAGGCCAATTGAAGTGATAGAAGGCCCACTAATGGATGGGATGAATGTTGTTGGCGACTTGTTTGGAAGTGGAAAAATGTTTTTACCCCAAGTAGTGAAATCAGCGCGGGTAATGAAAAAAGCAGTGGCTTATTTGTTACCTTTTATTGAAGATGAAAAAGATGGTAAGCGTTCCTCTGCCGGTAAGGTTTTGATGGCTACTGTTAAAGGAGATGTGCATGATATTGGAAAGAATATCGTTGGAGTTGTATTGGGTTGTAATAACTATGAAGTCATTGACCTCGGTGTTATGGTGCCTTTTGATAAAATCATCCAAACAGCAATAAACGAAAACGTGGATGTCATTGGCCTTAGTGGTCTGATAACTCCTTCGTTGGATGAAATGGTTACAGTTGCTAAGGAAATGGAGCGTGCTGGATTGGATATTCCATTGATGATTGGAGGTGCTACAACTTCGAAAGTGCATACTGCAGTAAAAATTGAGCAACATTATAAAAAAGGTCAGGCAGTCCATGTGTTAGATGCGTCACGAGCAGTTACGGTCGTTGAAAGTTTACTTGGCGCAAAAAAGGACGTATTTGTAACAGATTTGAAACTTGAATATGCACGAATGCGTGAGCATCACGAAAAACACAGAGCTTCCAAGGAATTGCTTTCTTTGGAAGATTCCAGAGCCAATTCTCTGAAAATCGAATTCATTCAAGACGATTGCTTTGTGCCAAATTTTGCCGGCAAAAAAGAATATTTGCAATTTCCGTTGAAGGATTTAGTTCCTTATATTGATTGGACACCTTTCTTTCAAACATGGGAACTACATGGCCGGTTTCCTGCAATTTTAAATGATGAGGTGGTTGGACAAGAAGCAACGAAATTGTATGATGATGCATTGACGATGTTGAATCGTATTGTGAATGAAAATTGGCTGACTGCGAATGCAGTCGCTGGTGTTTTTCCCGCTAATAGCGTAGGAGATGACATAGAAATTTACACGGATGAAAGTAGGAGTGAGGTCATGTATGTACAGCGGACATTGCGCCAACAAACAAAGAAAGTAGAAGGACAACCAAATCTCGCGTTAGCTGATTTTATCGCGCCTAAAAATTCTGGAATCAAGGATTACATTGGTGGTTTCGTAGTTACTGCGGGTGGAGGTCTTGAAAAGTATCTAGAGCAATTTGAGCAGGATCATGATGATTACAATTCAATTTTACTAAAAGCATTAGCAGATCGATTGGCAGAGGCATTTGCTGAAAAGCTGCATGAAATTGTTAGAACAGAGCAATGGGGTTATGCCAATCAAGAGTCATTATCAAATGAAGAACTGATAAAGGAATCTTATAGAGGAATTAGACCTGCGCCAGGTTATCCCGCATGTCCTGATCATACTGAAAAAATTGGTTTGTTTGAATTGTTAGACGCAACAAAGAGCACGGGAGTAACCCTTACAGAAAGTTTAGCAATGTATCCTGTTTCTTCAGTTTCAGGCTGGTATTTTGCTCATCCTGATGCAAAGTATTTTGGTTTAGGAAAGATTACGGATGAACAGGTGAGAGATCTTTCGGAACGAAAAGGTGAAAATGTCGAAATTATGCGTCGTTGGCTTTCAAGTGTTGTGCAATAAAAAAAGCGCTCCTTGGGAACGCTTTTATAACCTAACCTAACCACTATTCACTGAAAAAGACTTCGAAAAGATTCTTAAAAGAAAAGATTCTTTTTCGTGAACTAAAAATAGATACACACAACCTTTTTTGGAAGTCAATTTTTCGCAATTCAAGCAAAATGTTCGCGCTTTTACTGTACTGAAAAGCACCTCAAATAAATGTTATGTTTGCTTAGGATTTATTCATGGGTAAAAAGTGCCGTTTCGTAGAAAATAGTTTGATTTTATTATTGGATTCCTATTGAATGTTTTGTTGTACATTTTTTTCGACCAGAAGCTGTTTTATTTCGATTAATCTTGTTTAAATAGTTTGAGGACACTGGTCATTGTCCTTGCATTACATTTAATTCTTTTTAACTTCGTTTAAAGTCATGTGTTTTGAGAGTTAAGATTTTTACAGATGGTTCTGCGAAAGGGAATCCAGGTCCTGGAGGGTATGGTATTGTCATGAAATTTAAAGACCAAGAAAAGGAATTTTCTCAGGGATATCGGTTGACCACTAATAACAGAATGGAATTGCTTGCATTGATTGTCGCTTTGGAAAATTTAAAGACAACGAAATATCCGGTTGAAGTCTATTCTGACTCAAAGTATGTAATCGATGCAATTGTCAAAGGCTGGGTATTTGGTTGGAAAACAAAAGGTTTCAAAGGGAAAAAGAATGCGGATCTTTGGTTGAGATACCTTGAATTGCATGCACGATACACCATTACATTCACGTGGGTGAAAGGCCATAATGGTCATCCTGAAAATGAGCGTTGTGATAAACTGGCCGTAGGTGCAGCTGAATCAGGTATTTTTCTTGTTGATGATTTCTTTGAAAAACAAGCGGATAACAACCTTTTTGACTAGATCGTTTCGGAGGTATTGAGTGCGGCTTTTATAAAAGTATAAATCAAAGGATGCGGTATTTCTCTTGTTGAAGAAACTTGAGGACAGAACCCACAGGCAACAAAGAAATGGTGATTTTTTAAACTTAAAACCTCAGGCTCCTCAAATTGATTGTAGGCTTCTATGTCTACCAGATCACTTGTAAGGGCATGAATTAATTGCGGATACAGGCTATACCTTGAAGATGTTAGTTCTGTAGTGGTGTGGTTTTCATACAATCGAATAAATTCTCGAGAATGAGGAACAATTTGAATGCGTTCAAATTGGTTTCCGTCCACTAAATTATCTGATACCAGTTTTTCACCATTCGGGTTTAATTGAAAAGATGCGATGAGCACTTCAAGTAAGCTTCGGATGCTTTCTCCAGTCATTAGCACCGGGATTTTTAATTCGCTCACAGTTCGAATTATACCGTTAAGAAAAAACAAGTTTTGATAAGGCCCTGGCGCAATCCAAATGCCATCAAAATCTTCAAAATTGGTAGGCTTGAACAGTGCAGCATCGTTTATTTTCACCCAATAATAATTGATGTCTACTTCAAGAAATCGGCTTGAATGGTCAATCGCCAGGTTCGTTGCCTGATGAGAATTATAGGTGAAGTTGTAATCACCAATAATGGCTATTTTTAGTGTTTGACTCATTTAATCAATTGACACAAAAAAAGCCGTCTGCTGCGGCTAAATGCTTATCTCTCAAACCATCCTTTAAATACTCCATCTTGGATTAGCAGAGAATCCCAAACTAAAGTAACAGCGTCTTGACGGTATACATAGCAGTTAAAGTTGCACGTAAATTTAGAGTAATCTCCCAATGTATCTGATTCTTGAAGAATCCCTGTGAAGGTAACACTTTGAGGGTTTGGAGAATTTTGTTTTGAAGTCCAATTCAATCCTGCTGCATCTCTATAAGAAATTTCAAATCCGGAGCTACCGCTTGTCGAATAAGATGGAGAAGTATTTGCGGTATGAAATGCATTAAAAGTGGCAAGATCAGGTGAAGTAGAAACTGATGCATCCCAAAGTACACTTCCTAAAACAACCTTCACCGATGTTTGTGTAGCTGTTGAAGTCATTTGAAAGTTGTAAGCAGCAGTAGATACTGCTGGTGCTGGCAAAATGTTTAAGTTTTTAGTAGCACTTCCTGCATATCCACTAACATTTTCTGTAAGTTCTAATACCGATCCATTCACTGTGCCAATAAAATGACACGTAAGGTCTACCATAGGTACTGGAGCAGGAATCACTTCGTGTTCAATACACGATTCCAAAGAGAAGACCAACGTAAGTAAAGCGAAGATCCCTAATTTATAGTTTTTCATAGCTGTGGTATTTCATGTACACTTAAACAACTTGATGTACAAAAAAGTTACACGAATATATGAAAAAAAAGGATGGTTTAATTTGAGAATTGAAATATTTCTTGGTCACGCACGAATTTGTCTCAACTGGTTGTCAATTGCAAACGATTCAAACGCAATATCTTTGCACTTTAATGCGCCTAGATTCAACCAATAAAAACTATTTCCCTGAGCATCTGGCTGCTGTTGAAATTGTGCAGCGACCTCAATCTCTTCGTTCATCGCTTGAAGTTGATTGATGATAATATTTAGTTGAGTTGAATTGATCATGAAAGCTGTTTCGTAACTCAAATTGTTTTGTGTTGCTGTTCCTTTCACGCAAATGTCATTCATTACTGAGTGAATTGTGATCTCTTTTAAGTTGATGTTTTGTGTGTTCATATCCCTTTTTTTGACAAATATGCCACCGGAAGAACGTAAACGTTTTACGATCTATAAAATAAAGTGAAAAAAAATGGATTTCAACTTAAAATTGTAATTTTCCGAAAAATTAAAAGCTGATGAAATACGATCGAATCAACAAAGAGCTATACATACGCAATAGAACCAAATTTATTTCACATTTAGAGGAAGGCTCTCTTGCTGTATTTAATTCAAATGATATTTATCCAATCAGCGCAGATAGTACAATGCCTTTTCAGCAACATAGAGATATTCTTTATTTGACAGGTGTTGACCAAGAAGAAAGTATTTTGGTTTTGTTTCCTAGTTCAAAAAATGAGAACCACAGAGAAGTTTTGTTTCTAAGAGAGACCAATGCGCATATTGCGGTTTGGGAAGGAAAAAAACTCGATAAGCAGCAGGCATATGAAACCAGTGGTATACGAACGGTTTATTGGTTAGATCAGTTTCAAACTATTTTCAAGCAAATGATGGCTGAAGCTTCTGCGGTTTACATGAATACAAACGAGCATTTAAGAGCTAATACGGAGGTTGAAACGAGAGAAGATCGTTTTATAAAAAAACTGAAAATTGATTTTCCTGCACATCAATACCGAAAAAGTGCTCCGATTATGCATCGCATTCGATCAGTTAAAGAACAAGAGGAACTTGAACTCATGCAAATAGCCTGCAATATCACCGAAGCTGGATTTAGAAGACTTCTTGGGTTTATTCAACCAGGTGTTTGGGAATATGAAATAGAGGCTGAATTGGCACATGAATTTTTAAGAAATCGTTCAAAAGGTTTTGCCTATACACCAATTGTTGCTTCTGGAAAGAATGCCTGTGTCTTGCACTACATAGAAAATAACAAGCAATGTTTGGATGGGGATGTGATTTTACTTGATGTTGGCGCTGAATACGCAAATTACGCATCCGATTTAACGCGCTGTGTCCCTGTGAATGGGCGGTTTACTGCTCGACAAAAACAAGTGTATACTGCAGTTTTGCAAGTAAAGAAGGAAGCGGAAAAGTTGTTGGTTCCAGGAACAATGCTTGCTGACTACCACAAAGAAGTGGGGAAAATTATGGAAAGTGAGTTGCTTACCCTCGGTTTGATTGATCACACAGACATTAAAAATCAAAAACCCGAATGGCCAGCCTACAAAAAATATTTCATGCACGGAACTTCTCACTTTTTGGGACTTGATACACACGATGTGGGAATGTGGAACGAACCGATTCAAGCAGGAATGGTTTTTACTTGTGAACCAGGGATTTACATTCCAGAGGAGGACTTGGGGATACGTTTAGAGGATGATTTGGTTGTACAGTCTTCCGGTGCGCCATTCAATCTCATGCGAAACATTCCAATTGAAGCAGATGAGATAGAATCCATTATGAATTCTAAATAAGGTGCTCGCTTACGAGGAAGTAGGTAATGGTAAACCTGTCGTTTTTCTGCACGGGTTTATGGAGTCAAAATCAATGTGGCACTATTTGCAGCTGTCGACACTGCCCATGCGTTGCATTTTTATAGACCTGCCTGGTCATGGCGGATCTCAGTTGGATGACGAGAATGAAAAACCGTCGATTCAATACTTTGCCAATCAAGTTCGGTCTTTTTTAGGTCAACTGAATATAGTTCAATACGACCTAGTTGGTCATTCCATGGGAGGGTATGTTGCGTTGGAGCTTAAAAAAGTAGACCCAAATTGCCGGAAAGTTGTGTTGTTGAATTCCAATTTTTGGGAAGATTCCGAAGAAAAAAAAAGAGATCGTGTTCGTGTGGCTGATCTTGTTTTTAAGGCCAAGAGTTTATTTATTTCTGAAGCTATTCCAGGCTTGTTCTATTTAAAAAAAGGGAAAGAGGTAGAAATACAAACTTTGATTGATGAAGCAAAAAACATGTCAGCGGATGCCATTGCTTATGCCTCTCTCGCTATGCGTGAACGTAAGGATCTGAGTCATATATTAAAGAAGTATCCATCCGATTTTTTCATTGTTTCCGGTCAACATGATCCACTCATTTCTCCCGAAGAATTGAGCTCAAGACTGCCGTCTGAACAAATTCAATTATTATTTCTCGAAAATGCCGGACACATGGGGCATATTGAGGAATCCGAAAAAACGAAGGAGTTACTATTCCATTTTTTACAATAAAAAACGGATATTAATTCCCATTGTCATTAAAAGTCCAATCGAAAAAGCACATCGTGTCTAAAGTAGAGATTTTCATAAGCATTTTTTATGCTTCTAAAATAGAAATACACTAATGATTGTTTTTGAATATTATCTATTCAGTAGGAATCATTGATTCTTTTGTCAATTTATGAATTTTAAATGATCAAATTTTCAATTGAAATGTACTTCAAGGGAAGAAAGCATGAAATAGATAGTGTAACTTTCTGAAAATGCTAAACACCAAAATCGATAATCCTTTAACTTAGTAGCTATGAAATTGAGAGCCATTGTTGTTGATGACGAAGAATTTGCAAGAAAGAATCTTGTGATGTTATTGGAAGAATTCTGCCCTGATGTTGAAGTCATCGGGGAGGCGGGGAGGAAAAGTGAAGCCAAAGCTATCATTGAATCTTCGAAACCAGATGTCGTATTTCTTGACATTCGAATGCCTTCAGGTTCAGAAGGTTTTGAATTACTTGATGAGATTGAAGAAAAGGATTTTTTGGTCGTTTTTGTGACAGCCTTTAAAGATTATGCAATCAGAGCTTTTAATGCGAGTGCAGTTTATTATTTGTTGAAACCAATAGATGTAGAGGAGTTACAAACTGCCGTTGAAAAGCTGAAGGAAACGAAGCGTGTTTTTTCGGATGATCCACAGAATTTCTCTACCTATTATTCTTCCTTAAAACACATGTCGGACAGTCTTTTGCGCAACAAGCCAACAACTAGAATTGCAATTTCGCATACCCGAGGATTAAAAATCGTGGAGGATGATACCATTTCACATTTGGAAGCGAGTGGAAATTGCACTACCATTTATTTCAAGGATGGCACTCGCTATCTTGATACAAGAACACTCAAGACGTATGAAATCATATTGAATCCAGCGAAATTTTTTCGTGTACACAAATCACACATTATCAATCTTGATCTTTTGGCTGAATACGTCAATGAAGACGGTCATTTTGCCGTTCTAAAAAATGGTCTTCGAATTCCGGTTGCCCGCAATCGCGTATCTGATTTTGTAAAAATGTTGAAAGAAGCCCAATGAAAAGAGTAGCGCTGTTCATTTTTTTTAGTTGCTCTTTCGCAGCAATGGCTCAGCGTTATGCGTTCGTAAATTACAATACTGCTCAAGGTCTTCCTCAATCACAGGTTACGGCAATTACGCAGGACAATAAAGGCTTTTTATGGGTTGGAACATTGGGAGGTTTAGCTAAATTCAATGGGAATGAATTCATTTCCTTCACAACTGAAAATGGTATCCTAAATAATCGGATCAGCTGTCTCAGTGCTTTTGGTGATGAAATTTGGATTGGACATGAAGGAGGACTCTCCTGTGTGCGTGGAAAAACAATTCGAAAGTGGACACTGAATAAAAATGAATCAGATATTAATGTAACAGACATAGTTCAATTCAATTCGCGTTGGATTATTGCGACAAATGGGGCTGGAATTTATGAACTGAAGGACAATCAACTGCGTAAGTTAAGTATGCAGTCAAAAAGTGCAGAACTTAGCACCAATAACTCTTCTTTGACACTCACAACATTCAATGAAGATCTTTTAAAAGTCCGCGATTTAATCGTAAAGGGCAATGTTTTGTATTTGGGAACAAGGGCAGGTGTCGTAAGGACCAATGATCTGCAATCTTTTGAAGTTCTCGAGGGATTACAAAATTACAGTGTTTCATCGTTGAGCAATAGTGAACACGGGCTTTATGTGGCAACTTTCAAGAATGGCTTATTTCGCTATGATGACAGCAAAAAATCAACATTAGCTATTCAGGCGATAGACACGATTTATTCTTTGAGAAAATGCCTGCCCGACACAAGGGGAAATTTATGGTTGGTGGCAGCTGAAGGTGTATTTCGACTGAAAAATGATGCAATGAATCTTCGCTTGGATCAGCAAAAAGGCCTGCCAATGGAGAGTGTCCGTTGTGTGTTTGAAGACCGGTCTGGAACCATATGGTTGGGAACGGAGGGGAAGGGATTGATACGTTTTCCTGGAGAAGGATTTGTCTATTTCAATGAGCAGAACGGACTAAGTTCTGATTTGATTGTAAGTGTCAATCAGGATGAAAATGGAGTTTTTTGGATAGGCACTTTCGACAAAGGCATCATTCGAATGGGATTTCGCAATCAAATGGAGAGTATTGTCCCTGAAAACAGTGCCACTATCTGGTCTTCTGTAATGAATGTTAACGGTATGAACTGGTTTGGAACAGAGAATGGGCTTGTTGCGATCAGGGATAAAAAGATAGAAAAGGTTTATTTTTCTGATGAAGGTCTTTCGGGCGACAAAGTATCAGCTCTATTAAGGATCAATTCGAATGAATTTTTTGCGGGAGGAAGTGATGGAGTAAGCCATTATAAAAACGGTAAGTTCTCGCCTTGTCTAATGAAAGAACCAGCTACGGTTCGGGCTTTTTGTAAGATCAAAAAAAATATTTTTTGTGTTGCTGACAATGGCTTTTATGAGATTAAAAATAAACAATTAATTCGCATTGGAGATTTCCGAAAAGCGGCTTTTTCAATTGTTTCAGACCGTTTTGGCGCATTGTGGATTGGGACAGAAGAAGGGTTGTATAGATACCGCAACAACAGCATTGAAATCGTTTCATTTTCATCTTCTGCATCCTCTAATTTCATAAATTTTTTAAATTGCAATGGCAGCGAGCTGTTTGTTGGGACTAACAATGGCTTATTTATCTTAAGTAACCTGGACAAGGAGAAAATAACATCCAACAATTACGGTATAAGTGATGGTTTAATCAATTTGGAGACGAACATTAATTCCGGATTCATTGACCGCAATGGTTATTTTTGGTTCGGAACAGCCTCAGGATTGGTCAAGCTAACGCCTGGAAAGCTTAAAATTCGACATGCAGTTCCGCGTTTGGTGATTAAAAAGATCCTTATTAATTACCAGGAAGTTGATTTTCGAAAATACACGTCTTCCTTTGATAAAAGTGGGATTCCATTGGAATTGGATTTGCCTTATTCTAAAAATAATTTAACATTTGAAGTAGACGGTATTGCCTTGTCTAACTATCCGGGTTTGCGCTTTCAATTTTGGCTCGAAGGCCAAGATAATGGATGGTCACCCCCAAGCACGAGCAATATAGTTTCGTACAATGGATTGTCAGCTGGCTCATACATTTTGCATGTTAGATGTATTGATTCGCGTGGCTTGCTTTCATCGGAGCAGACACTTCATTTTACTGTGCGTCAAGCTTTTTATAAGTCCTGGTGGTTTTATTTGATAATAACTTTTGTAATTGGGTACGGAATCTTTAGAGCCATTCAATTTAGAATTAAACGTGAACGGGAACAGAGTGAAAAGGAGATGCTTGAATACAAATCCCGCTTGCTTGCACTTGAGCAAAAATCACTCAATGCTTCCATGAATCGCCATTTCATTTTTAATTCTTTGAACTCCATTCAATATTTCATCAATACGCAAGATCGTCTTTCTGCGAATCGCTTTTTAACAAATTTCGCCAAGTTGATACGCAAAAACCTTGATTCATCCGAAGAAGGCAATCTTGTTTCTCTTCAGCAAGAATTAGAGCGCATCGAATTGTATCTTTCACTGGAGTCAATGCGATTCAACGAACGCTTCGAGTACAAGATTCATTGTGATTCGAGCATTGAGACAGAAATGATTATCATCCCTGCAATGATGATTCAACCATTTATTGAAAATAGCATCATTCATGGTATTCTGCCAAATGATGAGGTAAAGGGTTTAATTGAAGTTTCTATAGGTTTAAAAGGAAATGTGTTGATTGTTACAATTGATGACAATGGTGTTGGAGTAGAAACAAGCTTGAACAATCGGATGAAAGACCGAGGTGACCATCAATCCAAAGGAACTGAAATTACTTCCAAGAGAATTGAGCTTTTGAAGAAATTGACAAGTCAAGAATTTGAACTTCTAGGTCCTGTTCAAATCTATGATTTTGACCGTTCAATCAAAGGAACACGCGTTACACTCAAATTTTATGTTGAAAATTTGGAATAGTGAAATCAATCCGTTAAGTTTGTTTAAGAGAATTTCTGAGTAGTAATGAAAAGAACTGGTTACATAGCGCTTTTTTCTTTGATCCTTTTGATGGTTTCATGCCAAAAAGAAGTGATTGTTCCTGCCCAGAAATCGGATACATCAGATGAATTAATGTCACGTTCGCGGACTGTAGTCAACAACTCAGAAGAATCTGTCGCAGAAGACGATGGATTGGCAAATGATGGAGGCATTACAGATCCAAAAAGCGATAAGGACGAAAGTTCTAGACGCCGTCAATAATTTTTATCATGAAACCGATGATCTGGGCACCACGAAAGTGGTGCTTTTTTATTTTCAATACATGACATTTCAATCAATGAAAGACACCATTCAATGAATACTTTTGAATCGTATTTTTTCAATGTTTATATTGGTTCAATTATTTGAATTTCTATAAAATTGATACATGTCTAACAAAATCAATGAAGGACTTTACGAGCTGATAAAATCACTCTCAAAGACTGAAAAACGCTATTTCAAATTGTTTTCTTCTCGCCATACAATTGGCGAAGAAAACAATTATGTGCGTCTCTTTGATTTTTTGGATCGGATGGCCGTTTATGATGAAAAACTCATTACTAGGGAATTCGAAGGGGAGGCTTTTATGCATCGATTTTCTATTACAAAAAAAAGACTGTACGATCATATTCTTTCAGCATTGGATGCGTTTTATACCGTTTCATCTTTGGATGCACAATTGTACAAAATGTTGCACAGTGCCGATATTCTTTTCAGAAAATCTCTTTATCGCCAATGTACGCGTGTATTGAGAAGTGCTGAAAAATTGGCTTTAAAAAATGGCAGATTACCCATACTGTCAGAAATTTACAAAAAGCAAAAACGCGTGTCAGAAAATCGGGGATACACAGATGTTGAGCTGGAGGACATTCGTGAAATGGCTGAGAAGGATGCGCAATTGATTCAACAAATTCAGAAATACGATCAATTATGGGAACTGAAGAGCGAGTTGTTTTTTCATTTGTCGAGAAAAGGAAAATCGAGGAGTGCGGATGATGTTGCGTTTTACAAGTCTTTGTTAGAAAAATTACCAAAGGAAAAGGAACTTATTTATCATCCTTTCGAAACAATCTTTTTGTACAATCACCTGCAAAGTGCATTTTATTTTGCGACAGATGAGTTGCACAAGTGTTATGAGTTTCTTCAGAAAAATCTTCAATTATTTGAAAGCGAGAATAGCTTAAATGATTCAAATTTGAACAATTATTTTTCGCTGCTCACGAACATGATTTTTGTCGCTGAGAAACTCGGAAATCCTGCTGTTGCATTAAATTGTCTCAAACAACTGAAGCAGATACCAAATCAATTTGATCTAGCAAATAATGAAGACATGCGGATTAAATTATTTGCGAGCACCTTTTCGATTGAATTAAGTATGCTGACAAGACGAGGTGACTTGCAGCATGCTATGGATTTGTTGCCAAAGATTGAAGAAGGTTTGGTGAGGTATGAAGGAAAAATCTCTCCTTCGAGGAAAGCCTTTATTCGTTTTAAAATGGCTACTGTATTGTTTGGGATGAATGAATTTCAGAGCGCAAAAAAGATGTTTTCAAGGATTCTAAACGATTCGGAATTGGACCAAAACGATGACATACTTTCCTATGCTTATCTTATGGAGTTGTTTGTGCAACTGGAATTGAAAACAGACCATTTACTTACTTATTCTCTGAAAAATACACAACGATTTTTAAAATCACGCAATCGATTTTTCAAAATTGAACAGGTGCTTTTGCAATTCATTTCCAGGCGAATAAAATGTAAAAATGAAGCAGATTCGCTTGATTTATGGGAAGCATTGCACCAGCAACTTTCTGAACTGGCCCAACAGGAAACGGATGCCTGGTTTTACGAATATTTCGATATCAAAACGTGGGCAGAATCAAAGGTGACGCAACAAGAATTTCAGCATTTACTGAAAGAGAAATTCAATCGGCCAGAAATTAAAAAACGGAAAGAAACGTTGGATCAATCGTTGAAATGATTCCAGCCTTGTGCTTTTAATGTAACTGCAGAACCGTTTTTATCGACGTAGTAAATCCCATCTTTTTCATTAGTCATGTGTCCAATAATTGTCATGTGAGGATTTCCTTTGATTTTATCAAAATCTTCTTGCTTGATCGTGAAAAGCAATTCGTAATCTTCACCGCCATTCAGCGCACATGTGCTTGGATCAAGGTTAAAATCGATTGCTGTCATCGATGTCTTTGCATCAATCGGAATTTTCTCATCGTAAACATGACAACCTACTTTACTTGATTTGCATAGGTGAAGTATTTCAGAAGCTAGACCATCAGAAATATCAATCATGGATGTGGGAACAACCTCTAATTCTTTCAAAAATCCAATAATGTCTTTTCTAGCTTCTGGTTTTAGTTGTCGTTCGATGATGTAATCATGCCCATCGAGATCAGGTTGAATTTCCGGGTTGGCCTTGAAAACTTCTTTCTCTCTTTCCAATACCTGCAGCCCCATGTACGCGGCACCAAGATCACCCGTAACTACTAATAAATCGAATTCTTTTGCGCCACTTCGGTAGGTGATTTCGGATTTTTTTACGCGACCAACGGCCGTAATACTGATTGTTAAACCAGATAATGAGGAAGTTGTGTCTCCTCCAACAAGGTCTACACCATAAAATTTGCAGGCAGCGTTGATTCCGTCGTACAACTCTTCGAGCGCTTCAATTGGAAAACGACTTGAAACCGCAAGCGAGACCGTAATTTGTTCCGCTTTTCCATTCATCGCACAAATATCAGAAACATTCACTGCCACTGCTTTGTAGCCCAAATGCTTCAAGGGCATGTACATCAAACTAAAATGAATGCCTTCGATGAGCATGTCGGTGGAAATAAGCAGTGCTTCTTCTTCCGAAACATCGATTACTGCAGCATCATCACCCACACCGAGTATGGTATTGGCTTGTTTGATTTCCAAATTTTTGGTCAGGTGGTCGATTAATCCGAATTCACCTAATTGACTGAGATCTGTGCGGTTTTCGCTCATGGTAATAAATTAATATCAAAAAAAACGAGAGTGACGCTTTCCGCTCTCACTCTCGCTCTACTTCTGTTGACCCACTAGGGCTCGAACCTAGACTCTTCTGAACCAAAATCAGACGTGTTGCCAGTTACACCATGGGTCAATATGCACTTTCGGTTTTGCCAGCCTGATCGAAGAAACGAAGAGCAGGTGGTTTACACCATGTGTTTAATTGAGACGGCAAATTTAAGAACAAAAATTATTTGAGAGGAAAAAATCTGAAAATATTCCGCAATTTTTTTCTGAACGGCCGGTTTTTGACAAAGAAATTGGCATTTTTTCACGATTTAGGTCAGCAAGGCTGCGTTTATATTTTTAAATTCGCAACGCCTGCGAGATTTGATTGATTTGAATTTCAAGGGTATTAAAAATAAGATGATGACATACAACAAGTGGAACACATATCTCGGATGGCTGGTTTTTCTAATTGCAACGGCTGTTTATTTTATAACAATTGAAGACACTGTGAGTCTTTGGGACTGTGGAGAATATATTACTGCAGCCTATAAATTGGAAGTTGGTCACCCTCCAGGTGCGCCTTTGTTCATGGTGTTCGGAAGATTGTTTTCGTTTTTCGCTGACCCCGAAAATGTAGCAGTTTGGATCAATAGATTGTCCGCAATTTCCAGCTCATTGACCATTTTGTTCATGTTCTGGTCGCTTACATTGTTGGTCAAAAAAATGATTTTACGCGACAAAAAGGAACTTTCGTGCGGTGATCAGGTTGCGATATTTGCCAGTGCAGCCATAGGTTCTTTAGCCTATACTTTTTCTGATTCCTTTTGGTTCTCCGCGGTTGAAGGGGAGGTTTACGCGATGTCTTCTTTGTTTACAGCAGCAATCTTTTGGGCAATTCTAAAGTGGGACGAAGAGGTGATGCAAATCCAAGATGGTACACTTTCAGCAGATGTGGCGCCAAACCGTTGGCTGTTGCTAATTATGTTCCTACTTGGGCTAGCAATTGGAGTCCACTTATTGGGAATTCTTGTAGTACCGGCAATTAGTTTTGTGCTTTATTTTAGGTATGCTAAACAAGCCGATGCCAAAGGAATTATATTAACAGGAATTCTGTCTGTATTTATTCTAGCTTTTATTCAAGAAGGAGTAATTCCTGGTTCAATTTCATTGGCGTCTACTTTTGAGGTGGCTTTTGTCAATTCGTTGGGATTGCCATTTTTCTCCGGTACAATTTTCTTCTTCGCAGCCTTGATTGTTGGATGCATTTTGTTGCTGAGGTTTGCCAGAAAGAACAATAAATCGATTGTTTACAATGCCACTATGGGCTTGATTCTTTTATTGATTGGGTATGGTTCATTTGCAGTAATTGTGATCCGTTCCAATGCCAATACGCCACTTGATGAGAACGACCCTGAAAATCTTGTAACCTTGCACGCATACTTGAAGCGTGAGCAATACGGATCTGCACCTTTGCTTTTTGGGCAGTATTGGAATTCAAAAGAAAATGACCCTTCTCAATATGGAAGTCGCTCTCCGTTCTACTTAAGACGTTTTATCGTAACCAAGGGAGAACAAGTTTTGAAAGCATTTAAAACAGAGGCTTCGGCGAAGGCGTATGCTGCAAAAAATGCTGCGTCATACGAAGAAAAATATTTCGAGTCAAATGCACAGGATCGTTTAAATTCTGTTCCAACTTATGCGCAGACGACCTTCTTCCCACGTATGTATTGGGATCAAGAGGAGTCGCGTATTCAAGGATACGTAAAATGGTCGGGGTACGATGCGAATGATGGGTCTCCCTCAGAGGAAGGTAAAGATGGAAAACGCTTGCCTACTTTTGGTGAAAATATGACCTATTTTATGCGCTATCAGTGCAATTGGATGTACTTACGCTATTTCATGTGGAATTTTGCTGGTAGACAAAATGATATTCAGGGACATGGTGACAACATGAGAGGAAACTGGATTTCAGGTTTCAGCGCTGTTGACAACGCGCGTTTGGGGAACCAAGACGAATCAGCACCGTATTTTACGTCCCAGAATCCCTCTCACAATGTGTTCTTCTTCTTGCCATTGATATTTGGTGTTTTGGGAATGATCTTCCACTTCTATCGTTCACCAAAGGATGCATTCGTCATTATGCTGGCGTTTTTATTTACCGGATTGGCAATTGTTGTTTACCTGAACCAAAAACCTTTAGAGCCAAGAGAGCGTGATTATGCTTATGCAGGTTCATTCTACTTTTTTGCCCTTTGGATCGGTATAGGTGTGTATGCATTGTATGATGCCTTCCTGCGTTTTTCGAAGAAAGAACTTACTGCTTCTGCCATCATTGTAGCTGCTGTATTGAGTTTGTTTGCCATTTTTGATTTGGGAAGTGAAGTGTCAATGCCGTCAGCTATTTCATGGATTATTGTCGGTGGAGCAGGGTTAGGCTTGATTTTCTTGATGACTCTTTTAAGGAAGGTTTTACAAAAGGATATGCAGGGAGCTGTCATTGCTGGGTTGTTGGGACTTTTCGCTCCGCTTATCATGGGGATGCAAGGATGGGATGATCATGACCGAAGCCTCAAAACTTCTGCGGATGATTTGGCATTGAATTACCTTGAATCCTGTGGTAAAAATGGTATCATCTTTACAAATGGTGACAACGATACGTTCCCATTGTGGTACATGCAGGAAGTAGAAGGTAAGCGCACGGATGTGCGTGTTTGCAACCTTTCTTTGATGCAGACTGACTGGTACACAGAACAAATGAAAATGAGGGCTTACGAATCTGATCCATTACCAATCAAATTCCGTGAGGATCAGACTTTGATGTATGCAGGATACACCGATCAGGTGATTTTCTCTAATTTGTTTGAATTGTTCTACCTCAATGCGAACGAAGAAATGTTGAAGGAGGTCATCAAAATGCGTTTGAAAAACAATGCGAAAGAAGCGGTGGCAGCAACAGAATCGTTCAATATGCAGGCGGCTCAATTGGCGGGTGGATTGTCTTCAACACAACCGAATGTAATGACGCGCATCGAAGAACTGAAAGTTGCACTTACAACAAATGCTGGCAGCGACATGACTGAAACTGTATTTGCTAAGTTCCGTGCAGCCTTTGAAGTAATGAGTGCTTTGCAGAATGGGATGGTGACGTTGCCAGAAGGACAGCCTCAAGTGTTCCAAGACATGATCATGAATTATGAAAAATCTTGGGATTACACGAACATTGATGATGCAATGGCTTTCGTTCGAAATGACGATAATTTGGTAGCGTTTACAGCACAGCGAAAAGTGAGAGTCTTCCCAAGTACAGGATTTATCTTGCCTGTCAATGCGGATAACGCCGTGAAATCCGGAATCATTCGTGCAGATCAGAAAAAGGATTGTAACAAAGAGTTGCGCTTCCAATTCGAAGCAAGGGGTCTTACCCGTGAACAAGTGATGATGTTAGATATCATTGCCAACAATGATTGGAAACGTGGAATTTATTTCTCCAGTCCAGGTGGATCAGATGTTTCTATTGCACTTTATACGAAAGGTTATGTGAAACAAAATGGAATGGCTTTCGAGTTGAGTCCATTGAATCAAATGGCTAATAGGTATTCTGATAAGATGTATGATAACCTAATGAATAAATATGTCTTTGGAGCAATGAACAACCCAGACGTATTGACAGATTATTATACCAGAAGACACACGACGCAGTACCGTTTGCATTTTGCATCCCTTGCGCAAGATTTTCTTGAAAAGGCAGATCGTGAAGAGCAGCAAATGGAATTCAATAAATCGAATATCCAACGACTTAAAGCGAGTGGTGGTGGAGCTCAAGCGGCAAAACTTGAAGCAGCTATGAAAGGTGTTGATGCCAAAATCAAAGCGTACAAAGAAAAAGCATCAAAATTGGTGCACCGTTCATTGGATGTAATGCCAGCTGAAATTGTGATCGATTATGGTGAGCCAACATCCAATGGCAGAGACAAATACTCAACAGGAAGTGCCGAATTTGAAGCATACAGCGATGGTATTTTACATGACTATGTTACCATCTTGTATCGAGCAGGCGATAAGAAAGGGGCTGAGAAACTTGGAAACGTTGTGGCCGATCAGTTGGAATCTATCTTCCGTTATTTTGAGAAGAGTGATCCATATTTTGCTGCAAATCCAGAAAACACAGGAGATCTTTATGCAGCTTTAGATGCGTATTTCAAACTTTACAGTGTTGTCTTGAATCCTGAAAGTGGAAGTCAAAATAGTGCTTTAGCGAAGCGTTTAAATGCGAAGATAAACGACTTGTACAAGAATGTGTTCCCATCTATTTACAGAGGTATGGAAGACAAGGCGAATAATAATGGCGAGAGCACAAGAAGAGGTGCTAAAGCAGGAAGATATGCTTCCATGTTGTTCCAATTACAAGATTATATTGAAGCAATTGGAGTGCAGTTTGGTTACCTTCAAGGCAAAGCTCCAGCAGATCCTGCAATGAATAATGGATCGATGAACCTAGAGCAAATGATGCAGCAAATGCCAATTGCAGATTCGGTGAAACAATAGCGCTGCATTCATGAGGATATTTCGAACCCCACGTTTTTTTAGGATACTGTTTCCGAGTAAAACGTGGGGTTTGTTGCGTAAAACAAATAAAGTTTACCTCACGTTTGACGATGGTCCGCAGCCCGAGATAACGGAATGGGTGCTCAATCTATTGAAGCAATACCAAATCAAAGCTACTTTTTTTTGTGTGGGTGAAAATGTTGTAAAACACGACGAATTGTTTCAACGAATCATCGATGATGGGCATGCTGTAGGGAATCACAGTATGCGACATGAGCGAGGCACGAGAACTTCATTGGATGAATATGTAAAGTCCATTGATGAGGCAGATACACACATACAGAGCTCTCTTTTTCGTCCACCCTATGGAAGAATGACTTTGCGTCAAACATGGACGCTTCGAAGAAAATATAGGATTGTTATGTGGAGCTGGTTGTCTTACGATTATGACCATTCCGTTTCAATAAAAAGAATTCTTTCCAATGCAAAAAAAGACGTTCAAGGTGGAGACATTCTCGTTTTTCATGACAACGTCAAATCCTTCGAAAGATTAAAGGAAATTTTACCGCAATTTCTGGATATTGTCATATCGAAAGGCTTTTCCTTCGATGCAATTGAGTGAATTAATCTTTTCGCTTAAAAACGGGAACGGTTGAACAAGGTTCGCCGTACATAATACTTTTTACGTGTGGTTGAAGTCTTGCCAATAATTCACTCATTGCGTATTCAGGACAATTAATATCTGAGCACCCTTTAATAATGATTTTTCCCTCTTCAAAAGCGTAAACGTCAAGTGATTCAATTGCGTTTTTAATTAGCTGTTTTTCGAGATCTAGCTTTGATCCAATGCAGAACGATTGCGCATTTTGAACGAGTTTTGAAGCGACCAACATAAATGCCCAAGTCGGGACGATTGCATCAGCTGAACAATGCACAAAAACAGCCTTTTTTTCATATTGCTGCCAATTGTGTTCTTTTATCCAGGTTCTGAAATCTTTTTCTTTTAGAATGAGGCCTTCCCACAATTGAGGTGCAATATCAACTTCAAGTATTTCATTTTTTGGTTTGAAATCGGCCAGATCAAGCTGAATGAGGCCACTTTCTTGAACTTTATTCTTGATTTCTTCCATGTGGTAAAATTAATGATTTCGGTTTGTATTCAATCACAAATGAACACGTGTCGAAGGTAAAATCAACAGTCAAATTGTTACATTTGTCGCTAAATCAATAATCATGAAATACCTTTTGTTTTGTTCAGTCATTCTTCTCTGCCTTGGTTGTTCATCGAATGCTTCAAAAATTGAAGGAAAATGGAAATTGGAAGAAATAGATTACTCTGCCTATTTCAAGGATGCACCAGTACAAGTCAAAGAATTGTTGGAAGATAGGATGAAGGAGGAATTCGAGCGATTAAAGGATAAAACTTTCTTTACTTTTTCATCGAATCATGTTTTAAAATTGGAAGTTCCTAATTATACAGGTAAACAGACCACAACAGAAGGTAAATGGAGGATGAATTCCTCCGAAGATTCTGTTTTTTTTGAATTGTCAGAACCTGAAAATTTCAAGATTGTTGCCTTGGATGGTGAATCATTGGAATTGTCAACAAATGATCTTCCGAAGCGTACAGTGCGTATGAGTCGTGCCAACTAATTTTTTTAAGACATTGTGTCAGTTTTTTCTTCGGGCACGACCTTTGACATTGCCAAGATGTGAAAAAGAAAACACATCCATTCGGTTCTAGTCAAAAAGCATTTTTGTTTTCCTTCTTGCTTCTACTGTTGATGTGGTTGTTTTTTTGGGCACAGCAACTGTTTGATTTTAATTTTTATGAATTAGGAGTCTTGCCCAGAACAGCGAAGGGATTAATTGGAATTATTTTCATGCCGATGATTCATTCACAGAAGGAAATTGAGCACATCATCAACAATTCTATTCCAGCGTTTCTGCTTCTTTCAACATTGATTTTTTATTACCAGGAAATTGCGTTTAGGGTGTTTGCACTTGGCTGGATTTATACAGGTATATGTTTATGGATCTATGCCGAAAACAATGGTGTTTATCACATCGGAATGAGCGGAGTTATTTATATGCTAGCTGGATTTTTGTTTACTTCAGGAAGTCTTCGTCGCTATCTGCCATTGCAAGCAATTTCATTGTTTATCGTTTTTTTATATGGAAGTATGATTTGGGGAATCTTTCCAATGGATGAAAAAATCAGTTGGGAAGGTCACTTTGTTGGATTGTGCGTTGGTGTATTACTAGCGTTTTACTACCGTGAAAAAGGTCCACAACGACCAAAATTTCAATATGAAATTGAAAAGGAATTGGGTATTGAACCACCAGATCTTGAAGGGATTTACAATGAAAGACTTCAGGAAATTGCCAGAGAAGAAGAATTAAAAAAGCAACAAGAGGATCAATCAAGAAAAATCATTTACCACTACATGCCTAATTCGCCTCAGGACGATAGCGATGGGTAATAGTTGCTGTTCCTGCAGACAACGCTGCCCATTCGTCAACATGAAAATCCAGCACAACGAGTTCACATGTTTTGAGATGAACATATTCTTCCGTCAAATAACTTGCTAAACCCGAGATTCCATCATTATGGCCTATGATAAGTAAATTTTTAACTGTTGTTTCTTTTCTGATGTAATGCAAATAGGTCGCAACATCACACAAGTACAATTCGTCTAAAAATTCAACTGGGATTTCCCTGCAAGAATCGCTGATATATTGGAATGTTTCCTTGGTTCTTTTCGCAGTAGAGCAAAGTATTTTTTCAGGGTAAATGTTTTCGTTGGTGAAATGCTCTGCCATTAAAAGGGATTGGCGTTTACCGCGGGGCAACAAGCTTCTGTCGAAGTCCTTGCCAGTGGTGCTGTGTTGGTCAGTTTTGGCGTGTCTGAGCAAATAAAGTTTCATGCGTGATAAGTTAACCCAACCATTGGTGGTGTTTAGTCGTTCAAAGTTACAGAAAGATCGATAGTTGATTCGGATAGAATTTTATTTATCCGTATAAAACAAATATTTAAAGATTTACCACTAAATTGCAGGGAAACTATAAAATAAAGCACATAGAAAAGCTTGTGGAGGTAACAGCCGAAATAGTGAAAGCTTGTTTACGCGATGATCGCCGTGCGATTAAGTCGCTCTATATGTATTGTTTTAAGCAATTAATGCCAGTTTGTTTCCGTTACCATCACAATGAGGAGGATGCGCGTGCAGCGCTCAACATGGGCTTCATGAAGATTCTCAAAGGACTCGAAACAATTGAAGGAGAATTTAATTTCAATGCTTGGTCGAAACGAATCATGATCAATTCATTGATTGATGAATACCGAAGAAATAAAAAGCACTCAGAGCATCTTCATTATAGAGAAACCGAAAGGGAATTGGAAGTAAATGTTGATTCAGTTGTCAATTCAGCAGATTCAAATTTCGGTTACAATGCAATCATGAAAATGGTTGATGACCTTCCGCCTATTAGTGCGAAAGTGTTCAATTTATATGTAATTGATGGCTATAATCACAAAGAGATTGGTGAATTATTGGGTATTTCTGAAGGCACATCGAAGTGGCATCTTTCTACTGCACGTAAGATACTTCGTGACAAATTAGAGAAAATAGAATCCGTTTGCAATAAAATGGTCATATGAGTTGGACAGACGAAGATATTGACGGATTGTTCCGTGATGCTGCCGCTCAAAAAGAGTTTAGGTATGACGCTACTTTTTTTGAAGAAATTGAGCGGGAATTGCCAATTCATAGAAGAAGAAAGTCAAGGCTTTATTGGGTTTTGAGTTATTCCATGTTGGTTCTTTTTTCGATTGTGAATTTAAAAACTTGGAAAACGGAATCAGTAGTTGTCAATACAGCGAAAAGATTAAATGCAAAGAGTGTTAGTTCTGGGCGAAGTAAAAATAAATTTGATACTCCATTGCCAACTTCCAAATTGTATCATTCTAATTCAAGATCCAATGAATCTGATGATGTCAAAATGATTGATTCTTATTCGATAAAATGGATACAAGACACTGCTATTCAATTGCCATTGAAAAATGAAATGTTGTCCTCGAATACTGAGACTGGAGAATCTGAAATTGAGATGAAGTCAAACCCTTTATCAGCTAGCTTTGGTGCCGCTGAAATAATTGAGGGTAACATTTCACCTATTGAAGAAATATCAAAAAACAACTATTATTTGCAACTAAATGGTGGAATAGGTCAAGGCTATAATTCTTTAGCAGACCGAATAAATATAAATGGTTTGTTGTCAATAGAATTCGGAATAAAAAAATCATTTAGAAATTTCACTCTCAATGCTGGAGCCAATTTTCAATGGACAAAAATAGATGACCTTAAAATAAAGGAAAGAACAAAAATTTATGGATTTGGTTATTCAACTTATGACAATGTATATTCTTTTAAAGGGTTGGCAACTTGTGGATTATCTGTAGGAGTGTCGCGACAAGTTGGCCGTCATACATTAGGTGTTGTTGCAAATCCATCCGTAAGGATTTTTGCATTACTTGATCGCGTGCAATTAATCGATGGACAGCAATTTTTGAGTTCCTCTGGAGTCTCAGATGTCTCAATGTTCAGAAAGATTTCCTTGCCAACCGGACTGCAGTATTTTTATGCAATAAATGAATCAATTCAGATTGGAATGAATGCAAGTTATGATCTTGTACAACCTCTAAGTTCAGATCGTTTTGAGGGTTCACCGGTAAAAAAACCATTCCAGATTCAATTTGGAATTAGAACAAATCTAGGCAGATGATCAGAAGATATTTTCATATTGTATTTGTTTTAGGAATTTTATTTTCATGTAACAAGAATAAAGTTGAGGACCCAATTCTTCAGGGTGCTCCAATTTTTAATGTCAATGCAACGTTAGATGGAGAGGAACTTTCTGTTGCAGCAGGAGAAAATGGATTTGTTTTATCAACGTCGACAGAATGGAAAAATGGGGTGAGGTTATTTTCCGGAAAGTTGGCCAACAATGATTTGGAGATTGGAATGGCTCTGTTTGATGGACATCTTGATGTGCCAAATCTAACGTTGAATTCATTAGCAGGACATGACTTGTTATTTCACTCTAATGAACAAGAGGAGTTACTAGACTTGTCTTTAGAGATGTTTCCAAATGCAGATCAAATTGACGAGATAAAATGGTATGTGGATGGCGTACTATCGGGAATAAATGATTTACAAATCAATGAGCCGGGTAAGTACAACATTTGTGCTTGCGTTACTTTTGAAAGCGGTTCTCAGGCGACACTTTGTAATGAAATGATATTGGGTTATTCAAAGTCTGCCGTTGCTCAAGTAAGGCATTTTATTGATTCAGATGGTCATATCCAGGCTTGGGTAGATGCTGCTGGAACATCTGTTGATCATATTCAATGGAAGCTGGATGGCCAAAATGTTTCTGTATCAAATACATTGAATTGTACTGTTAGTCCTCAATTCCATACTGTTACGGCAGTAGTTTATTTTCAAAATGGTGCAGTAAGAGAAAAATCAGCATTGATTGATGGTCAAATTGAAGGAAACTTTTTGGATGACTTTTCTATTTTTGAGTGCATGCCTAGTTTGTTTTACGGAGATTATTCTGTTATTTTAACTATGAAAAGGAATGGCCTGAATTACTCATCTGAATATGCGGACAATCAAATGTCTTCTGTTTTAGTTAAGTCTATTAATTATTTTGGAAAAAATGCTTCAGGTAAGCCAGTGTTCAAAATATCGGCTCAAATTGATTGTCTACTCGGGCAGCTTGGCACAAGTGAAGTTGTTCCATTCCAGGGCGAGATGAATTTTGGAATTGAAGTCGATAAGTAATTCAATTTAAATTATTTTTGGTTATCAAATAAAGAAAGTATGAAACAGCTTTTACTACTAATTGCGGTCACAATAACAAATGTCTTTTTTTCTCAAGGAATAACATTGGTTTCTTCAGATTTTGCTGATGGAGGAGATACCGTCCGAACAAGTCTTGCGACTGATAATGGCAATGATTATGCAGCAACAGGTCCGGCTTATTCTTGGGATTTTTCCACACTAACTGCAAATTCTCAAAAATTGAGGTACTTTACCCCAATGACTGAAGCCCCTCTGTTCGTGCAATTTTTATTTGGCTTCGCTGCGCCCAATCAATACAGAGCAAGTTATTTTATTGAATCTACAGATTTGCCAATTGCTCAGATTACTCAAATTTTACCAATAACGATAGAAAACATTTACCAGTATTCAAAAGTGATGACCGATTCAATAACGAATATAGGTTATTCTATGAAAGTTACTTTAAATGGTTCAACTCAGGATTTGCCAATAAAATCTGATACGATTGAAACACGTTACAGCTTGCCATTGAATTTTGGAGATAGTCACTTTTCAAGAGGATTTAGTAAAATAGATTTCAATCCATTATACAATGCTATATGGAATCAACATCGCACCAGAACAACAACTGTAGATGGATACGGGACATTGATAACACCCAATGGTACTTTTGATGTTTTGAGGGTAAAACATGATATCACCGAAATAGATTCAATCTATGCTGAACTTCCATTTATAGGAGGAACATGGATTCCTTTAGATCTGCCTATCGTTCATGAGTATGAATGGTGGGCAAACGGTCAGAAGTTGCCAGTTTTGAAATATACTACAAACGAAGCGCTCGGAAACGAGGTTGTTACAAGTGTTGAATACAGAGATCAATATTTAGGGTTAGATGCTAGTGTTGATGAATTAGCAAATGAAATGAACATGTATCCTAACCCTGTAAAAGATGTTTTACATATTCAAGCAGATTTGCAAGTATCTCGCCTCGATGTTACGGATCAACTTGGAAATATTGTAAGCTCACAAGAATCAATGCCTTCAGATGAACTGTTTTTAGATGTATCAAAGCTTGCAGCGGGTACCTATATCGTGAATGTATACGCTGGTTCAACTAAAGCAACACGACTATTCGTAAAAGAATAGCCAAATCATTTTGTATCTTTGTTGAAAGGCAAATCGGTCTATCGCTGTTCGTCTATGACGGAGAGAGGAAAGTCCGGGCAGCATAGAGCACCGTACTTCCTAACGGGAAGGTGTCGACTTTTGTCGGCAACAGAAAGTGCCACAGAAAGGAAAACTACCTAGACGAACATTGTTTCGTATGTGGAAAAGGTGAAAAGGTGAGGTAAGAGCTCACCGTGCAGATGGCGACATGTGCAGCAAGGTAAACCTTACGGGCTGAAAGACCATGTATACCGAGGCTTGAGGGCTGCTCGCCCAACTCGGAGGGTAGGTCGATGGATTCCGCGCGTGAGTTCGGAACTAGATAAATGATAGGCGTCCCGTTTACGGGAAACAGAACCCGGCTTATAGATTTGCCTTTTTATTTTTTTTTCGCGTTTGAAAAGACTTCAATAACGTCCCTGGTGATTCATCACTATTGGTTAGTGTCATTGCTGAATGTTCAATTCCATCTAAACGATACTTTAATGATGTGAATTTGGCTGAACCTATTTTGCGGGATTTTATGCTTCTAATGCTATTCACAGATGTAACACGATTTTTCTCGCGATTTGTAATGATGAGGTCTTCGCCTTGAACGCTTATTTCGGATATTTTTCTGTATATATTTCTCGATTTATACAAAGTGTAAACGGATAGCAGCAGAAAAGAAATTGCGAAGTAAGTATAGTCTCGTAATAGTACTGCAAAAAGAAATTCTATTGACAGAAGAATTGAAGTGAAAATCACGAATGCCCGTTTGATCTTTACATTAACACGGGCAACCGTAATTTGACGGTTGTTTGAGAGCATTATAGACATGGTTTCTCCCCTAAGGGTTTTAGCATGTCAAAATTGCAAAAAACGATGGGCTTATATATAATTAATATAAAATGTTTTGCACATCGGGGAAAGTATAGGTCAGTCGAATTGTTGCACGACCGTATCTTTTGAACCGAATTGTTTGATAGCTTCCTTTCAAAGCGGCGTCTGGACTTATTGGAAATGCGTTTAGTCGATGGTTTAGCTTTCCATTTAATCGGTTAGCATATATTTCGCGAAACAAGAACATTGCATTCGTGAAGTTTCGTGCTTGTTTTACAATAGCAAAGCAAGGCATGTCATAATAAACACCACCATGACGTTGATTAGGGAAGAGCACTTTTCCTTTTTTATAAACCTTTAAGGTATTATTAGTCTTGGTTAGAAATGAAGAATATTTTGTAAACAGTACTGTCGAATAGATTAAGGTGTCTGCTTTTTCAAGCGTTTTGATTTTTTTTGCATTAAAATCGTCGATCCATTCTTCTTTGGAAACAAGGCTGGTAGGCTTTATTTTGTGGGCTATATAGGAGTAAAAAGGAAAGAGTTCTTTTCTTGATTCAAGATCGGAACACCAGCTTTCTATTGATTTTAAATCGGAATAATCCCTTATTTTTTTTGAAGCTGAACCCAAAGACACAATGACATACGGATCAAAGCCTATCCCAAAAAAACTGCGCTCTTCAGAGATGTATTTTGTCCCAAGTACTTTTGGCAAACTGTCCGTTTCAATTTTTTGCAAAGATTTTAATTGACTTATGCGGTCAATTTCGACAACTGAACTTAGAAGAATACAGTCAATTTCAGTATTGACTCCCTCAGCCTTTAATTTGGAAACAATTTCATCAGTCGATAATTGAAGAATTCTCACTTTGATGCCAGTGCGTTTTTCAAATGGTTTAAAAAGAATCTGGTCTTGACGATTGAGGCAGTCTGTTGCCAATACTAAGTGTTGCTTTGAAGATGGCTTTGCAGTTTCTAATCGACAGCCCGCAACTAGAGCTGAAAGTATAGAAAAAGACAGAAGAACATTAATCAAGCTCATGTTACAAAGATATTCAACATTCTCCGAACGTTTTTGCTTCTAATGAATTAATTAACTTTGACAAAAATAAAAATAGCAGGGTGGAGAAAAAAGGAGCAAAGAACAACCAGAAAATTCAGAAGTTGATTAATGATCTTCAAAGTGGTGATGTAAAAAAAATAGGCCAAGCCTTGAAATTGTTAAAATCGGAAGGGAGTGTCGCGGTTCTAAGGCCCCTCGCTGAATTATTACTGATTTCAAAAGACGAATCAATTCAACAAGATATTATTGCTTTTTTGTCTGATTTGAACGTGTCGTCAGCTGTTGATGAAATAATGAATCTCTTAAAAGATGAGAATTTGCTTTCTATAAGGCAGCCATTGTTGACTACAATATGGAATTGTAAATTAGATTACAGCTATTATCTTCCTGAATTTGTAGAAATTGCTGTTGACGGTGACTTTATGGAGGCCCTTGAATGCCTCACCATCATCGAGAACATGGAAGGACCTTTCGAAGAAAGACATATTCTTGAATCCCAATTACATTTAAAAGATTACCTGGAAGATAGTGCCCCAAAAGATCCACAAAAGGCACAAATTATGAGTGAAATAGCTCTAATCATAAAAGATTATACCGATTTCGACGAAGAAGATATACGATTATTCAACAATTGATTCCCAGTTGAATCGTGTGTTCAATTTCTCCTGGGTAAACTTTAAAAAATCTTCATTTTCAATCTTATCAAGCACTTGACCAATAAATGCTTCAACCATAAGGTTTCTGGCAGATCGCTCTGAAATTCCACGTGCACGGAGATAAAATACAGCCTCCTCATCTAGTTGTCCTGTTGTAGAACCGTGTGAACATTTCACATCATCAGCATAGATTTCTAATTCAGGTTTTGAATTTACAGTGGATAAATCTGAAAGTAAAACATTGGCGTTGGATTGGAATGCATTGATTTTTTGAGCATCTTTTCGAACAAATACCTTCCCATTGAATACGGCAGTTGCTTTGTCATCAATTACACCTTTGTATAATTCATTTGAATTACAATGTGGTGCTTTGTGATCTACACAAGTATGATTATCGACATGTTGCTGTCTGTTTAAAATATAAGCGCCATTTAGATTTGTCGTAGCGTTTATACCATTTACAGAAATGTTTAAATTATTTCTAACCAAAGTCCCGTCTAGGGTCATTGTATTGATTGTAAATGTAGAATCTTTTGATTGATCAACTTGCTCAGTTGAAATGTGAAAATTACCTTCATCTTCACATTGCATTTTGTTGATTGTCAAATGTGAATTTTCAGAAACATTGATTTCTGTAATGCTATTGGCAAAAGAATTCTCTGCGTCTAGCGCAAAAAATGATTGCATAATCTCTGCTTTTGCAAACTTTCCAATTCGAATGAAATTGCGAAGATTAGCAACTGTATTTTTTCCTGTCAAAAGATGAATCAATTGAATTGGTTCATCGATTACAGTGTTATCTTCAACTACTATGGACATTCCATCTATGGCATAAACTGTATTCATGGAATTGAACAATTCATTTTCTAATTCAATGGATTGTCCAATAGTTGCTAATTCATCCTTTGTGCACCCTGTCAGTGGTTTTATTGTTGCTCCTTTAGGGAATTCTCCTGAGGATAGATCACTTCTAAAAATACCATTCTCAAAAACGAATGTCAAGCCAGTGCTGCTGATTTGATAGTTAGCGTTAATGAATTCTCTGCTTAAATTTTTACCAACTCGCGCAACATGCTCATTAAATGAAATTGAAGTGATTCGTCCAAGACGTGTGTACTTCCATGCTTCAGTTCGAGTTGTCGGGAAATCGATCGATTTCAATACCTTAGAAGCTTTTACAAGTAATTCATTGTTGAAAGGAAGTTTTGTTTTAGGCAGGAATTCAACAAATGAAGTGACTTTTGAGTCTTGAATTAGTTCGTTCATTCTAGTGAAAATTAGTGAGCGTCAACTTCTGCTTTGATCCAATCGTAACCTTTTTCCTCAAGTTCCAGTGCAAGTTCTTTTGTCCCTGACTTCACAATGCGGCCGTTGTATAGTACGTGTACATAATCTGGTACGATGTAATCTAAAAGTCGCTGATAGTGGGTAATGACAATAGTTGCATTGTCTTTTGATTTAAGCGTATTTACACCATTTGCAACGATGCGAAGTGCATCAATGTCCAATCCTGAATCTGTTTCATCTAGAATGGCAAGCTTTGGCTCAAGCATCGCCATTTGGAAAATTTCATTTCGTTTTTTCTCACCACCAGAGAATCCTTCGTTTACCGATCGTGATGCCAACTTGGCGTCAAGTTCAACGATAGCTGATTTTTCACGAACCATTGCCATGAAGTCTTTTGCGGAAATAGATTCTTGGCCTTTATACTCTCGAATTTCGTTCAATGCTGTTCGCAGAAAATTCACGTTGGAAACTCCTGGGATCTCAACAGGATATTGAAAAGCAAGGAACAGGCCTTCACGCGCGCGGTCTTCTGTTTCGAGCTCCAATAAATCTTTTCCATCAAAATCAATAGAACCTTCTGTTACTTCGTATTCTTCTCGTCCAGCAAGAACAGAAGCTAAGGTGCTTTTACCTGCTCCGTTAGGTCCCATTATTGCGTGAACTTCACCTGCTTTAACTTCGAGGTTCAATCCTTTTAGTATCTCTTTTCCGTCAATGGATGCGTGTAAATTATTAATTGTGATCATAGTTTTTTTATCTTTTCATTTCTAATTGCAGATTGCCTATTGCCTATTGCAGATTGAATTTTTTATTTTTTCTCGTAAGATTTTAAATATTTGCTGAAACCGGACAATTGCTTGCTTGTTTCAATGCATTTTTGTTTTAAATAATCAAATTTCTTTTTGTCAAGATATTCAAGGTTAGCTGCGATTGATAATTGAGTTCTTAATTCACCACATGACCCCTTTGAAATAGCTAAAAAATAAAGAAATTGATTTTTACTGTCTCTCTCAAATCCTTCTGAAATGTTTGAAGGTATTGAAATTGCAGATCTACGAATTTGATCCTTTAATCCAAAATCTTTTGAAAACATTTTTGTATTCGTAAGTTCATAAATTTCTGTGCAAAGTTCCATACTCAATTTCCAAACTTCTAAATCTTCAAATCCTTTAATTTTGGTCATTTTGTCAATCTGTAATCTACAATCTGAAATTAAATAATTATCCTACCGACCCTTCGAGTGAAATTGCCAGGAGTTTCTGGGCTTCAACAGCAAATTCCATTGGTAATTGATTCAAAACTTCTTTACAGTAGCCATTGACAATTAAACTAATTGCTTTTTCCTCACTAATTCCTCTTTGCAAACAGTAGAAAATTTGGTCCTCTCCAATTTTAGAAGTCGTAGCTTCATGTTCAATTTTAGCTGTGCTATTCTTGCACTCGATGTACGGAAAAGTATGTGCGCCGCATTCGTCGGTCATTAACAAAGAGTCACATTGCGAGAAATTTCGCGCATGCTCGGCATTCTTATGGATTTGTACCAGTCCTCTGTAGGAGTTTTGCGATTTGCCAGCAGAAATACCCTTTGAAATGATGGTGCTCTTGGTATGTTTTCCAAGGTGAATCATTTTTGTTCCTGTATCAGCTTGCTGATAGTTGTTTGTTACGGCAACTGAGTAAAACTCGCCAATCGAATAATCACCTTTCAATATGCATGACGGGTATTTCCATGTCACAGCAGAGCCTGTTTCAACTTGCGTCCACGAAATTTTTGCATTTTTTTCACAAATTCCCCGCTTCGTAACAAAATTGAAAACACCACCTTTTCCTTCTTTGTCCCCAGGATACCAGTTTTGTACAGTTGAATATTTTATCTCAGCATTATCTAACGCAATAAGTTCTACCACAGCAGCGTGCAACTGGTTTTCATCTCTTTGTGGTGCCGTACAACCTTCTAAGTAAGAAACATAAGACCCTTCGTCTGCGACAACGAGTGTACGCTCAAATTGTCCGGTACCGCCTTCATTGATGCGGAAATAGGTTGAAAGTTCCATTGGGCACCTTACGCCTTTTGGAATATAGCAAAATGATCCATCAGTAAATACTGCAGAATTCAATGCAGCATAAAAATTATCAGTAACTGGAACCACTGTGCCCATGTATTTTTTAACTAAATCGGGGTGTTCTTGTACCGCTTCAGAAAATGAGCAGAAAATGATTCCAAGTTCTTTCAGCTTTGATTTAAATGATGTTGCCACAGATACAGAATCCATAACAAAATCTACTGCAACACCAGTTAATCGCTGCTGTTCCTCCATTGAAATGCCCAATTTAGCCATTGTTTCTTTCAATTCTGGATCTACATCATCCCAAGATTCATACTTTTTGGTTTGCTTCGGCGCAGAATAATAAGTGATATCTTGAAAATCTGGTTTTTCATAATGAACGTGTGCCCATTCTGGTTCCGTCATTTCTTTCCAAATAGAAAAAGCCTTAAGTCGGTGCTGTAATAACCACTCAGGTTCATTTTTTTTCGATGAAATGAAACGAATAATATCTTCGTTCAATCCTTTTGGCGCTTTATCAGAAGCGATATTTGTAACAAAGCCAAATTTGTATTCTTGATTTTCAAGATCCTTGGCAAGTTCATTTTCGGTATATCCCATTTTTTAATGAATAGGTTTAAAGCGAAAAAGATTCGCCACATCCACAAGTTCTGCCTGCATTCGGGTTGTTAAACACAAAGCCTTTTCCGTTCAGTCCACCGGAAAAATCAAGCGTAGTTCCGATCAAGTATAAATAACTTTTCTTATCAACGACTACTTTGATACCATTGTCTTCAAAAACTTTATCGCCTTCTTTTTCTGTGTTATCGAATGTCAGCTGATACATCAAGCCGGAACATCCACCGCCGTCTACACCTACGCGAATAAAAAATCCTGCCTTACCTTCATCTTCCATAAGGCGAACAGCTTGTTTTTTAGCTGATTCCGTAACTGTCACCATAAACCTTTATTTAGATTAATTATAAATAGTTGTTTATTTCTTTGCAAAAATACCGATTTATTAAACGTTCTGCAAGAAAAAATAGATCAATAGTCGGAACAGCCAATTTCAACATCGTTCTCTGAGGAATTGTTGGTGTAACGCAAGATGGATTTCATTAAATTTGTGCTCAATAGATAATAGTTTTGAAGATTTATAATGATTTCGAGGCGATAGGTAGTATCAAAAATCCAGTACTGACAATTGGAACTTTTGACGGTGTTCATTTAGGGCATCAAAAAATTATCGACCAATTGAATCGAGAAGCAGAAAAAATAGGAGGTGAATCAGTCTTGTTTACATTTTATCCTCATCCAAGAATGGTTATTTATCCTGATTCACACGGACTGAAATTACTTCAAACACAGGAGGAAAAACTCAATAAATTGGAGCGGATGGGATTAAAAAATGTCATTCTATTTCCTTTTACTTTTGAATTTTCACGTTTGACCGCCCTTGAGTTTGTACGAGATTACCTTGTGAATAAATTGCATGTGCGGAAAATGGTAATAGGTTATGATCATCAATTCGGTAAGAATAGAGAGGGTTCATTGAGATTTCTTCAGGAGATTTGTGAAATATATGATTTCGAAGTGATTGAAATTCCTGCCCATGACATTGATGATGTGAATGTTAGTTCTACCAAAATAAGAGAATCCATTTTGGTAGGAAATGTTGAACGTGCAGCTGAATTTTTAGGGGAGCCCTTTTCTTTGAATGGAGAAGTGGTGCGGGGGGAATCACTGGGTAGAACAATCGGATTTCCGACTGCAAATATCAAAGTGAAAAACACCGAAAAATTAGTGCCTTCAAATGGCGTTTATGCTGTAACAGTTTCTTTTGACAATAGGAGTTATCTGGGTATGATGAACGTGGGTGTTCGTCCAACCGTTAGTGGTGAAAACGATTTGAGCCTTGAGGTGAATATTTTAGACTTCGATGAAGATTTATACAATAAAACTTTATATGTTAATTTTCATGCTCGATTGAGGGATGAGCAGAGGTTTGATGGCGTTGAGGAATTGGTTGAGCAATTAAAAAAAGATGAGAAGACTGTACGTGCTTTTTTTGCTACTTGCGTTCTCTAGATCATTTTTTGGTCAAGCGGATATCAAGGTGTACACTTGGGAAGCGGCTAAATTGGCTTCTCCGGACACCTTGTTTGGTATAACGTTTTCAAAGTCAAAATTGAAAGTTTTACCGGAAGAATTAAAAGTATTCAATCAATTAAAACACCTTGACCTCAGTAAAAACGATTTAACTGATTTGCCGGCATATATTGGTGATTTCGATAGCCTAATTTATCTTGATATTTCGAAGAATGAATTCAGTATTTTTCCGGTTGAAATTTGTCGTCTGTCGAATTTAAGCGGATTTGTGGCGAATCGAAATAATTTCTCTGAGCTGCCTGAATGTTTAGGATATTGCGAAAATTTGAATACAATCGATTTATGGTCAACTCCCGTTACATCCTTTCCAAAATCATTTTCAGAATTAAAAAATTTAAAAATGCTTGATTTGCAAGGAAACAGGTATTCTCCAACTTTTCACAGGAAACTAATTGAAACGCTTCCTTGGGTGGAAATTAAGATGGACCCGCCATGTGATTGCATGGAGTGATCAAGTAGATTTAGTTTTTGTGGCCGAGCGAAAAATGGTTATTATAAGTAATCCCAAATAAACAATAAGTGAAATCTTATAAAATATTCCCGCTATCAGCTCGTAAAAGGTAAAGTCTTGTTTTTTTGAAATAGAGGCATGAATAATTCCTGCGTTTCTACCTTTTTTACGCACCAAAACCTTTCCATCTTGATCAATGATTGCAGAAATTCCGCTGTTTGAACTTCTAAGAATAGCAGTTCGACTCTGTATGGCCATTGCAACATTGGAGCATAAATATTGTTCGGAGCCATTCAAGTTTTTGTTCCAAAATTCATTTGCTAAAACAACAAGAAAGTCACTTTCGCTAGCAAATTCTGCCATTTTTAGAGGGAAAATACTTTCATAGCACAATACAGGAACAAACTTTTTTCCTAGCATGGTTTTGTGAACGGTTCGACTGTTTTCATAGCCAGAAACCATTGCGTTGGTGCCTACTACATCTGCAAATTCTTCCATCACAGGGAGCGTTTCAAGAAATGGAATTCGTTCTTGAAATGGAACAAAAATTTCTTTTCCTCGGAGAGAGTATAAGCCATCTTTATTTATTGTCACTGCCACATTGTGTGTCCGGTAGTAAAAATTCCGTGCTTTTTCTAGTCTTGAATAGGGGTTGTTTTGACCTTCGGGGTCTAATGAGAACCCAAAGCCTCCAAAGCAAACTGATAATTCATTCGTATTTTTCAATTTCAACAACATTGACTTGTAAGAATTCTCACCACTCAAATTATTCATCCAACCAACATTCGAAATGATTGTCTCTGGCCAAGCCAAAAGTTCAGTTTTGCTGAATGATTTTAGTTTGGATTTTTCACATAGTTTATTGACAATTTCTTCTGGATTGAAGTGAGTTCTGCGATTATAAGTGTCTTGGAAGGTGTGCAGTGCTGCGATAGTTGTCTTTTTATTGTCAGGGTTGAAAGACATGAAAATGGAAAGAACGAAAGGAGAAATACCCAAGGATATCAAAGCAAGGGATTTTCCTGGTTTTTGTTTGGAAAGAATTTTCTCCAGTGCCAAATAACAACCCAAATTAGCCATTAGAATAAAGAAAGATCCACCCTCAATCCCAATGATTTCGTAGGATTGTATGATTTTGGGAAACATACCTAACCCACTGCCCAGAGAGAAAAATGGCGTACTTAGTACCCAGTATTGATTAACAAATTCAATAGTCATGTGTCCTGCGAGGAAGTAGATGAAGCTCCATTTTCGACCTAAACGCTTGTTGATAAAGAGCATTGGGCTTAATAACACCGAATAAGCAAAGCTTTCAAAAAGTACGCCTATAAAGTAAGATTTTGGTGAAGAGTCATAAAACCATTTGGAACTTAGTCCAATCCATGTAGCATGTGCTATAAAAAGAAAAGAGAACCATATGATGCCTTTTCTTTTGATGTCCGAATTGGCTAAATAGTGAAATGCAAACAAAAGTGGTGTGAGTCCAATGAACAGAAGAGGATACAGCCCAATTGTAGGCCATCCAATATAGAAAAGGAGCCCAGATAATATGCTTAGTAAGAAACCAGTCGTTATTCGATTAAACATGTGAATCAATCTTTGAGTGATAAAATTAAGCAGAAGATGACATTTTTTGTTTTTTATTTAACTGAACTTAAGAAAATTAAACATAAATTTTGTTTACAAACTGATAAAGTCATAACTTCGGGGCGCCTAAATACACTGTAGGATGAATTGTATTCGCTTATGCTTGCTAAATGCAGCTTTTTTTGTACTGTCAAGTGCGTCTGTTTCCTATTCTCAGGAATCGGCCAACGTTACTAAAGTTGAAGAGTTTTTAAAGGAAATCTATAGAGATTGTCCGCAATATATAGATTCTTCGCACATAGAATTTGGTAAAGATTGTTTGAAAAGAACAATTTTTCACAAGGTTTCCAAGGATCAATACCCTGAATGTCCTTTACTTTCTGTAGCTCAAAAAAAGAATAAATGTAATGAACAAATGTCTTACGATTTATCAAGCTTTGATCCACAAACATTCAATCCATTAAAGTATCATTTCTTTTATTACTCTCCCAACACTTCTTTTTTTAGAGTGGATGGTACTGATTACATTATTGAAATTAAACCTGGCAAATAAAAAAATCACATGAAAAAGCTCATATTATTTGTCTTCGTAATTCTCCTTATTTGCTCAAGCAAAGTGTTTGCTTCTGGAGGAGGCTGTACAGGAACAGAAATACCATGTACTTCAGCCAATCCATTTTGTTCAACCATATCGTATAATTTTCCAAATGAAACAAGTACATGCGCGCCAACCGGTCCAGAATACGGTTGTTTGGTTTCGCAACCAAATCCGGTTTGGTATTACATGCAAATTAATCAGTCAGGCAATATTCAACTTGATTTGGAGCAAACAACAGGTCCAAATGGAACTGGTTCTGGTCTTGATGTTGACTTTGCCTTGTATGGACCTTATTCAAGTTTAAGTGCAGGTTGTTCAGCAATAGATGGAGGCGATTTTCCTCTACAATGTAGTTTTAGTGCGGCTCCAACAGAGACTATTGGACTAGGGTTGACTGGAGGTTCGGGCTCAGGAGAGTCTACGCCGTCTTCCGCTGTTGTTGGGCAGTTTTACATTGTACTAATTACAAATTATGATGGAGATCCAGGCTATATAAGTTTTAATCAGTCTGTTGGTTCAACAGGCTCTGCCGATTGTTCTATTGTCACACCATGTGATATTTCTAGTGTAACAGCAACACCTAGTTCATGTGATGCTAGCGGAAATTATTCAGTTAGTGGAACCATTTCTTTTTCTACGCCGCCAACAGCAGGAACTTTAACAGTTACTACTAGCTGTGGCGGAAGTCAGACATTTTTTGCGCCTTTCACATCACCTCAAAATTATTCAATTAGTGGTCTAACAGGCAATGGAGGCAGTTGCACAGTTACAGCAACATTTTCTGATGATGCCACGTGTACAAAAGATCAAACATTCACAGCTCCAACGTGCGGATGTACTGTTACTGCTGGAAATTCAGGCCCTGTATGTGAAGGGTCTACTTTTGATTTGACAGCCTCAAATGTAACGGGAGCAACTTCCTATTCATGGAGTGGACCGGGAGGATTTTCTTCTTCATCTCAAAATCCGACGGCAATAGCAGCACCTGCATCGGCTGGTACTTATACTTACACACTTACAGTAAATTCTTCAACTGGTAGCTGCACGAATACGACATCTTTGGTAGTGGATGACTTACCTGTTTTAACATTGAACCCACAAGCAGTATGCTCACCCGCGACAGTTGATCTTACATCTGGAACCGTTGCAAGTACAACTGTAGGTGCATTAACCTATTTTTCAGATGTAGCACTTACAAATCCTGTAGCTTCACCGAACGCAGTCAGTGCCGGTACATATTTTGTTAATGCCACAAACGGCTCATGTAACTCAAATGGTTCATTGCTGGTAACAGTAAACACAACACCTACTTTAACTTTGACAGATCAAACAGTTTGTTCACCTGCAACAGTCGATTTAACGAATGCAAGTGTCTCAAACACTGATGTCGGTGCAATTTCTTATTATTCTGATCCAGCCTTGACAACCTTATTATCAAGCCCAAATGCAGTAGGCAATGGATCCTACTACGTACAGGCTGATAATGCGGGATGTTTAGCTAGTGGAACGATCAATGTTACTGTAGATGCACTTCCCATTTTAACCTTGAATGATCAATCAGTTTGTTCACCTTCAACAGTTGATTTGACGTCAACTTCTGTAGTTAATTCAAGTGTCGGTGTTGTTTCCTTATACTCAGATCCAACTTTTTCATCTTTAGTTTCTAATCCTACTTCTGTTGGTGCGGGAACATATTATGTTGAATCAATTAATGGGACCTGCACAGTAAATGGTTCTTTAACAGTGACCGTAACGACAACTCCGACATTAAGTTTAACAAGTCAACTTGCTTGTTCACCTGCAACAATTGACTTAACCTCAAGTTCAGTGGCTAGTTCTAATGTTGGAGGTCTTTCTTATTACACGGATGCTGCTTTGTCAATTCCAGTTTCGACACCAACATCTGTAAGCACAGGAACTTATTACGTAGAAGCCTCAAATGGTATTTGTAGTGCTAATGGATCTCTTTCAGTTACAGTAAATACTACACCATCACTCACTTTGAATGATCAAACTGTTTGTGCACCAAATACGGTTGATTTAACAGATCCTTCTATTGTGTCTACTACAGCTGGAACCTTGGCGTATTATACAGATTTAACTTTAACCACACCGTATTCAACACCTTCAACAGCTGGAGCAGGAACCTATTATGTAGAAGCGACGAATGTTAACTGTTCATTTAGTGGAAATGTTGTTGTGACAGTGAATGCCACCCCAACCTTATCCCTATCAAGTCAGTCCTTGTGTGCTCCGGCTACAGTTGATTTGACTTCTCCGGTCATTGCAACAACTGATATTGGAGTGTTGTCTTATTATTCTGATGCTGCATATTCTGTGATTGTTACTAATCCTTCCTCAGTTGGAACAGGAACTTATTATGTGGAAGCAATCAGTAATGGCTGCAGTGCGAATGGCTCTTTAACTGTTGCAATTAATACGATTCCTTCCTTGACTTTGAATGATCAAACAATTTGCGCACCTGCGACAGTGGATTTGACTGATCCTGCAGTTTCCTCAACAGATGTTGGAATATTAGCTTATTACACAGATCCTGCATTGACTATTTCGGTGGCTACACCTACTTCTGTTGGAACTGGTACCTATTATGTGGAATCGACTAATAGTAATTGTGCTTTTAGTGGAATCGTTGAGGTAATTATTGCGAATATTCCGGTCATAACACCGAATACTCCAATTGTAGGGTGTGGTTCGGTCGTACTTCCTGCAATTACTGGTACAGATATAATCAATGAAGGTTATTGGACAGGTTCCAATCAAACGGGTACGCTTTATAGTGTTGGAGATGTCGTTTCTACTTCTGGAACCCTTTATATGTTTGCTGGATTAACAGGTTGTTCTGATCAGGAGTCAACCCAGATAACAATTCAGATTCTTCCAACTATTGCTTCAGTTACTTCAGGCGGAGTCTATTGTCAAGGGGATGCTGTAAACAACGTTTTAGCGAATGTTTCTGGTAATGGACCTTGGACTGTAGATTATACATTAGATGGTGTAGCCCAATCAGCTACTGGAGTATCGAGTCCGGTAAGTTTAGGAAATGCACCTGGTGTTTATGTGGTGACAAATCTTTCTGATGCAAATTGTTCAAATGGAGCAAGTGGTTCCCAAACAATTACTGTGAATCCGCTTCCTGGTGCTCCGATAACAAGTGCAGATACCACATATTGTTCAAGTTGGATTGTTCAGCAAATGACCGCTTCAGGAAATGGTGGAGTTTTATCTTGGTATTCAGATGCAACCTTAACGAATCAACTTGCTACAGGTGCAACTTTGTTACCAGGCAGCAATGATGGTGCAACTACTTATTATGTAACTGAGACTATATTAGGTTGTGAGGGAACGGCAAGTACAATTGTAGTTTCAATTGAATTCTGTGAAATAGTTATTCCAACCGCCTTTACACCGAATGGAGATCAAGTCAACGATGTTTGGAATATTTTAGAATTGGACTATGTTTATCCTAACAATCAGGTTCAAGTATTCAACCGATGGGGAGATAAAATTTACGAATCGGATAAGGGAGATTACACAGGTAGACCTTGGGATGGCTTCTACAATAATACGAAGCTGCCAGTAGCTTCTTATTTCTATATCCTTGATCTTGGTGATGGCTCAGATAAAAGAAACGGTACTGTTTCGATCATTCAAAAATAAAGATAAGGAGCTTCGGCTCCTTTTTTATTGAATTATTGAATTGATAATAATTTATTTATGTAACTAATTGTTAAAGAAGTGTACTTTTGCAAAACATAAATTATTTGAGTGATATTGAATCCTTCCAAAGTCTAGAACAAGCATTGTTGTGGGAAATAGGTTTTACTTGATTTAATTTTTATTTTTTTCAAAGCCACTGGAATATTAATTCTGATAATAATTGATGATAACGGTTAGATTGTATTCTTTAAAAAATGTATTAATTCTAATACTTTTAGCCTCAATAGTTTGTTTTTCTGGATATTCTCAAACCTATACAATGGGTTCGGCTCCTGCAACAAATGGGTCGACAATTAGCTCTCCTTGCGGTGCAGTTTTGTTGGACCCAGGAGGGGCAAGTAATTACTCCAGTAATCAAGATGTTACAGTTTCATTTTGTGCACCAGCGGGACAATACCTTGTATTTAATTTCTCTTCTTTTAATACCCAATCAAATAACGATTTTATATATGTGTACAATGGCTCAAGTACTTCTTCACCGCTAATTTATTCTTGGTCAGGAACATCTATCCCACCCAATTTTTATAGTTCATTAGGAGGTTGTGTTACAATTCGATTTACATCTAATGGTTCTATAAACAGAGCAGGTTTTTTAGCAACTATAAGTTGTACTTCAATAGCTCCAATTCCTAGTTGCTCAGGGAATCCTGCTGCTGGAAATACATGCTCAATTGCGACTCCAGTTTGTGATTTAAATGGTTACTGTGGAAATACTTCTTCAACTTATACTGCAGATTATTGGTCATCGTTAGGTTCGGTTTTTTGCGGTACAATTGAAAATAATTCGTTCATAACGATTTTAGCCTCGTCATCAACGTTCTCTATGAATGTTTCTGTGTTTAATTCCTTAAACAATGATGGAATACAAATGATGGTGTTTACTTCTGCGGGAAGTTGTAGCGGAACAGTGACCTCCTATTATTGCAATGGACAGTTATTACCTACGGGAAATGGCGCATACCACTCAATTACTGTTACAGGTCTAACTCCCGGGAACACCTACTACCTAATGATTGATGGTTATGCAGGAGATGTTTGTGATTACTCAATTGGTGTTACTTCAGGTGTTTCAATACCAGTGCAAATAAATCCTGAATCGTATACAGTTTGTAACGGACAAACTGTAACGTTAACTGCTAGCTATGGCAATGGAAGCTACACTTGGAATGCTTCATCTGAACTCAATACAACGACTGGATCAACTGTAATTGCTTCACCAGTAGGCATCGGAACCCATACATATACGGTTAATTCATCCGGTGGAAATCCACTTTGTCCTTCTTCTAATTCATCAACTGCAACTGTAACAGTACTTCCTGTTCCTGTGACGCCAATAATTAATGTTACTTCTCCCACTTGTTTATTGTCTGGGACAGCAACGATATCGAATTACAATGCTTCTGATTCTTATAGCATTACTCCGAGTGGGCCATCTGTTGATGGAACAGGATTAATAATAGGTCTGACTAACGGTGTGTCATATTCTGTTACAGCAACGAGCAGTGGATGCACGTCAAGTGCTAGTTCTTCTTTCAGTGTTGCATCACCAACATCTCCACCTTCTATTCCAACAATTACTATTAATCTACCAACCTGCAGCTCTATTGGTTCTGCTTCCATAACGAACTTTCTCGGGTCAAATTCATATAATTTTACTCCAACTGGTCCAACAGTAGGTGTCAGTGGGACAATAAATGGTCTAGTTACAGGTGCAGGTTATACAGTCACAGCGACTAATGGAGGTTGCACGTCTGCTGCAAGTGGCTCTTTTAGTATTGGTTCTCAATTAGTAACACCAACACTTACCTTGAACAGCCAGTCTGTATGTTCTCCATCGACAGTTGATCTGACTAGTGCATCGGTCGCTACAACGGATGTCGGCACCCTATCGTATTACAGCG
>Ga0315902_10000118_pt1 | contig 127528 bp, 188 predicted proteins | sample LakEriMetagenome_9_FD_203523 | JGI IMG/M metagenome (GOLD analysis project Ga0315902, IMG submission 203523) | Freshwater fungal communities from buoy surface, Lake Erie, Ohio, United States - Buoy 12 MA117 | ecosystem: Environmental > Aquatic > Freshwater > Lake > Lake biofilm | place: USA...
CTTCACCTGTTTTAGAACCAGGGTCATTCTCACTAAAAGCTCTTACGGCACCTACATTACCTGGATTTGTAGCTACATCTGTTTCTGTTACTACTTTAGCAGCATTAAAACTATTTACTTCTTGTTCATAAGTTGAACCTTTAACTCTTATACTCATTATATTATTTCTTTATAAGTTATTTTATATCTTCCCCAAGTTAAATTATGTGCTACTGCAATAATATCAAAACTTGTATTTGGTGTTATGTTATAAACAGAGGCTATTATGTTTTCTAAATAAACATCTTCATCTGTATGATCAACTCCATCATTTTCTACAAAGCATTGAATCTTAGTAGTCGCTGTAATCCATGGAGCTAATACTGTTGTAATTACTAAATCATTTTCAGATAGTACTCCATCATTACCAAAATCTATATTTACACTTCCTGAATGTAAAGCTGCTACTTCTTGTATTACTACTAATTCTGCATCAGTTACATAGTTTCTATCAGTACTAGGAGCTATATCAGCTGTTGTAGCATCAGCTCCTGCGGTAACTAAACCTTTACTATCATAAGTAATTTTAGTTTTAGTTGCTCCTGTAATAGGGGTATTTTCATCTACTTTAGCATCTAAGGCATTTTGTAAATCTGTTTGATTAGCTAAAAAACCTGTAATAGTACCCCATATAGAAGAACCACCACCACCTCCTCCACCTTCTTTTGTGGTAGAAGTAAAGATTTTAAATTTTTTAAATAAATTGTTACTCATTATTTCTTAATTTTAGTTTCTAACCATTCTTTTCTCCATTTCCAAATAGTGTATGCCACAGTAATAGCGATACCTAATATTCCAAATATATCTTTATATTGTGATAAAGTATAACTTCCAATAGTCATAAGTGGTACATCTATTAAATCCAATAGCCTATTTAATTTGTGATGAATAATATCTAGATAATGTTTCATTGTTCAGTTTTAACAATTTGTACCATAAAGTTTAATATTTTCTTAATTTTTTAATTTCAATCACTTGCTTAGTTTTTTTTAATTCAGTTAGTTCTATTTTTTTAATTACTTTTTCCATAAATTATACATTCATATCTATTGCTCTAATACAATGATTTGGTTTTTTATCTATTTTTTCTAAAAAATTATACCAAAACATACCATTACTAAATCCTTTTTTAGTCAGGGTTGAAGTTAAGAAATTTTTTCCAATTACGCTACTCATAGTTTCTTTTGGATTACCAAATTTATAACCATCTTTAGTAATCAGTAATTTATTAGCAATTGGAGCTAGTAAAACATTTAGATACCTATCTTTAGCTAAAGCTAAATCTCTATTGTATTTATTATCATCTTTAATTGTAATAAGGCTATAAAACCAAGCCCATCGCCTTAGTACCCATATAGCTAGTGTAGCAATTATGTTAAGTAAAAAGCCTATCATTATAATCTAATTATAAAATTATTTTTTCTCTAGTATCTCTTCTTAAAGGATAATTATTTGCTGCATTTAAAGAAAGTATTAATATATTTTCTAAAGTTTCTCTAGCTGGATTAATAATACCTGTGTAACCTAATGAATTAATAAATCCTGTTAATACAGCAAGTGGCTCTTGTTTCCATCCTTCAACATCATTAATAGTTTCAGGTAAATCTTGTAAAGTGTACCATTTTAATTCACTTTTAATTACATTACCGTTTGGATATAATTCACGCTCATGATATTTTACTTTACAAAATAAAACTTCATCAGTTTCTGAAATTTCAGTATCTAAACCTGCAAATTTTCTTTGAACTGTCACACCATTTCTCAATTCAGTAAGTGTTATCCATTCATTATTTATTGTTGTCATTTTATATATATATTTATTGTATTAACCACCAAGAACCTTGACCTATTTCCCAATTAATTGTATTATTTAAAACACCAAATGAAGACTTAATTGTTTGACCGCCACTACTATCAATCCAAGTCCCATTTGTATTTTGTACGTTTTGAGTTGCCGCAGGGTTTAAATTAAAATAAGCGTGTGCAGTTGTTGAACTTACTACTGTAATTAAACTTCCAGATGCTCCTGTTAACGTTAATGAATTATTAATAGTATATGTTATTCCGTTCTTTAAAGTAATAGTTCTTCCTGCCGTTACACTTGATAAATTTGAAGTAGTAAATCCTGCTGTTCCTGAAAAAATAACATTTCCCACACTCGCTAAATTTAATGTGGTACAAGTCAATAAACTATTAACTATAACTGTACCTGTTGTAATTGTTACTATATTCCAATTAATACCATTTGTATCGAGAGTAGTTGATGCCCCGATTGAAAGTGTAGAGCTAGTTGTTATAACGGTACCAGCTATATATGTTAATGTTCCTGTGTTAAATTGTAAAGTACCACTTATTGTTATTGTACCAACTGTGTTAATAGTTAATGAATTTTTAAACCCACTTGAAGTCCAAGTGCCAGTTCCAATAAGTTCAAAAACAGTAGTCCCTCCATTTGTGTTATTCGCTAAAGAACCCCCGATTAACATTTTATTTCCGTTAAAAGTTGCAATGTTTGTAAGAAAAGAAACAGATCCTGATATAGTTAAATTATCAGCAAGTGTTACAATTTGACTACCTGCTGTCATATTAAAATCTACAGAATTAGGAAATGTTTTACCATTTGATGTTATTGTAGAGGTTGCTCCTATTGTTAATTTACTAGTTCCTGAAATAGTCATAGCTGCAACAAATGTTATACTACCATTTACAACAAGAACACCATTCATAGTCAATGTGTTTACGTAATTTGTAAAATCAATACCTGCAATTGTAAACGTTGTATTAACTGTTAATTGGCCACTTGTTGCAGTAAATGCAATAGTATCCGTAGACAAAGGGACTATTCCCCCTACATACGTTGCGCCTGCATTTATATTACCTCCTCCATTAGCTACTGTAAAAACTGCCATAACTTACTATATTGAATATGAATAAACCCAACAATTATAAATTCCTGTAGAAGCATTGTATCTAAAACCTACTGCTAAATTTTTACCTATAATTGTAGTAGTCGGTAACGATGCAAAAAAACTTGAAAATTTTGAACCCCATGTTATTGTTCGTGCCACACCATTATCTTTAATGTTTATAATTAAAGATTTAAAGTTTCCGTTAACTCCACTTAATCCAGAAGTCATTGAAGTTATATTAGTAGCTAATGCCGTAATATTTACAATATCATAAAGACTTACATCTATTGTTGGGGTTGCAGAAGAAGTAATTGTTAAAACTCTTGGGTCTATTTTAGCATAAGTAGATAAATCAGGAGCTACTCCTGCTGCTGAATCTGTTACTAAGATATAACCAATTAACGCTGTATTAGCAGGTTGTGTTGGTAATGCAGCATATTCACTCTCAGTACCTTCTACTTTTACAATAGTATTTGAAGTATTACCATAAAATCCAACATATCTTTGTAATCCTGCTGAACTTAATGCAACTGAAAAATCAGTATCTATTGCTGTTGTGTAATTACTTGGAGATATAAACCATACAGCAGCAGCTACTCTTACGTTATTTGCACCAAATGTACCAATAGTAATAACCCCGCCACTTGTTAATCCATTTACTTTATCTTGCTTACCTAATAAAGCATCAATAACAGTGTCCTCACTAGGTGCTTTGTCCGTAACGCCATTAGTGAGTGTTTGAGATATAGGAAAGTCAGATAGTTCTACAGTTTCAATAATATTAGTATATGTTAAATTACTATAATTAATAGCTTTTATCTTAATAGAATATATTAATGCTACATCAGTATCTGTATAAGTTCCTGATGCTACCCAAGCTCCTGTTGTTTCATTTAAACTAGCAGTTACTACCGTACCACCAACTGTTTTAGGACTTTCAAAAGTTGGTTTATTCGAGCCATCAATCTTTGAAAGAATGCAGTTACCCGATAACCCAAATTCCCCTGCGTTGATAATTGCTCCTGTAGGAATTGTGAGGCTTCCGCTTGCTCCTGACACAATCTCATAATATGTAATTTTGTATTCATTGTTTTCTAAATTTGTTACACGACCATTTAAGGTAGGATCAGAACCGCCGCTTCCACTTGAAGGTGTTGTAAATATTCTAACTTTACTAAATAAGGAGTTAGCCATTATAATTATTTATAATATTGTATATTTAATTTATGTGTTCCTGCACCTACTTGAATAGCTCTAAAGTTTTCTAAATTAGGTCTACCTTCAATATCTACACCGTCTAAATTACTTCTTCTAATACCTGTAGAAGCAGTGGGTAATGTTGTATTACCTAATTCTAAATAACGGATAGCAGGAGTAGTTAAATCTGATTCTACTTCTATTAAAGCATAAGTAGCATCAGCTGGTACAGTTAATGCTACAGCAGTCCCTCCAACAACTAATTGTTGGTATCCTATTGCTGTTAAATTATATCTTTGTTGTCTAAGTAATTGATCTAAATAACTCTTTGACTGATTTCCAAATTGTGACATTGTATTTATTTTATTGAGTTAATTGGCAATCACATATATCACATGTTGCCATTATTTGATGAGCCATTAAATCTTGTTGTTCTTCTGTTAAACAGTTAATTGAATCATTAGTAACATTAATATCTGTACTAAAGTTATAACATCTTAATACTTCTATTTTATCATTAAGTAATTTAAGTTTAATTAATTCTTTATCTGCACAACTATTACCTATGGAGTATAGTTTAGATACTTCTTTAGCCTTAGTTGCAGAACAACATAAGGCATTAGTTAATATTAAATTTAAATTAGACTCTGTCATAAGATTATCCAGCAATCATACTTATATACAAGTAAGTATCGGAAGCAGAATCACCGTTACTATCTGTTACAGTACATTTCAGTAAACCAAAAATACCAGCATTACTAGTAGCTATAGCATCAAATGCTTGTGTATATATCCCTATATTAAATAATACATTATTTGCTGTAATAGGACTATCAAAAATAAACCATGGAGTTGCACCATCAAATCCCGAGTTTATATTGTCTGCCCATTCCCATAAATAAGTATAAGGAGCTGTACCACCTGTAGTAGTAGTAAAGGCTCTAGGACCTCCTTCAGTTATTTCTATTGAAGAGATTTTTAAAGTTACACATGAACATGTCCCAGTAGGGCCTTGAGGACCAGTAGCTCCAGTAGCTCCAGCTGGTCCTGTTGCACCAGGTGCTCCAATAGGTATTGTTAATTCTTTGCAGTTACACATACAAAATTTATTTAAAAGTTTACATATTAATAATATAAGGTTTTTTTTCATCATTTGCAAGTTTTACATCCACTATTTAAGCATAATTTATCAATTATCTTTTTAATGCTTGTAAATGTTGCATTATCCCCACATTCTGCGGCATTCTCTAGTGAATCAAACATAGTTTTAGCTTTTAGATATTCTTTTTCAGAATCATCTTGAGGACAACTATCACAAGTATTTACATTAGCTAACATATTACTTATACAACATCTCGTATTACAAGTAAAATATTTATAGATTCCTGTAGAATATACTTCATCGTTATCATCTACTACAGTATATACAAAGTACCATTGACCATCAGTTATGGTTGTAGGGTTGCCCATATCAGATAATGGAATATTATAAGAAGTTCCTTTTACAATAGAAGGAAATCCTTCAGCTTTTAAGTCTATAGTATATTCTATATTATCTGGTCCTTTAATTAGTAATGTTGCGGATACTATATTACTTGTAGGTATATTAGGATCATCCCAACCACCAAGATTAGCTAGACTATATATTCCAGTATTTTCAGAAAATTGCAATTGTGTACAACCATTGATTACACATATATCAAATTGTAAGTTAAGTGCCATTGATTTTGTTTAATTTGCTTTATAAATAAAGCCCCTGGAAAACTTTAAGGAAGAGAAACCAGGGGCTAATTATACTAATTAAGGCTTTAAAGATTGACACATCAGAATGATGTGGATTGTAGTCTAAGGACTAGACTATGCGATTAATACTGCAGTACTAATTTTAGTTGGAGTTCCAGCTAACCAAGCACCTATATTAGTAAGTAATTCAACACCTTCTGTTGAGTAACTTCCTGTGTCTAATGTTCTATCAAATGGATCAGCAGAACTAACATTAATAGATGGAGTAGCTATAATGATTGCTTTTTGAGCTAATGCTTGAATATCTGCCCCTGAAGTGAAAGTGTTGTCTGCAAAAGTTATAGTTAAAGTATCATAGAAATATTTTACTAAGAATGCTGTACCTGCTACAACTGCTGTTAAAGGAGATGTGATCACAAATTTAGTAGAACTGATTATGTATTTAATCTCATAAGCAACACTATTTAAAGTAATTAATTCACCTGCTCTTAAACCTGCTGTAGAAGTAGCAACTTCAACTACATCATATCCTACTGTATTAGCTCCTAATACACCAGTTGATGCTGCAGATAAAGCTCCTGTTGGAGTAGTTGCTGCTGCAACAACACTTCCAGATAAATAACCTGTATTAACTACATTAAATTTAACTGCTTGTGCTGGCCATAATCTACGGTTAGATAAACCTTCGTATTGGTATTCAAAGTTCTCTTTGTTATAGATTTGATTATAAGTACCTTCTCCATAAGAGTTAGCAGAAATTTGAGTACAAGAAGTAGATCCAAATCCTGTAGAATCATCTATATGACAAGAGAAATATACACGGTTTTCTTTAAAAGTACTAGATTGAAATTGTTCAATATCTTTAGCTGTAATTTCTACACCATAAGCAGTTGCACCAGTTAATCCCATTGCTCCTGAACCATTACCTACTAATAATGCTACAATTAATGATTTAAAACCACTATTATTAATATTATCTCTTAATTGAGTTGCAACACTTAATTGTGATGCCGAAACACTAGAAGTAAAGTTAATTCTTAATACTTCTGGACGTTCAGAATATAAAGATTTATCATTTTTAAAACGAATACTAGCTGTATAATCAGAAGAAGCATTTACTTCAATTGAACCTGTAGCTAATTTACGATCATATCCAATAGCCCATACTTCACGAGATGCTGGAGCATATTTTTCAAAACGTGCAGATTTTACTGCAATACCATTAATTCTCATTGATTTTTTAAATGAACCATCTGAATACGTTTCAGAAAACTGAATATCATTTGTTGCTGTTCCTGCTATATAAGGTTCTGCTGCACCTAAAGCTGTTTGATTAGCTTTAAACATACCTAATTTACCTGGAGTTAATGTGTTTACATCTGTTTGAAATGCACCACCTGTCCCTACGAAAATGTTTGTTACTTTATGAATTGACATTGTTTTTAATTTTTAAAATTTATTTATTATTTAAGATATTTATTAATTAGTTTACTACAAAATTAAAAATTAATGCTGTAGTAATATTCCCACCTGTAGCATTAAGATAGCGTATTTTAAAAGACCCTGCTGTAATACTTTCAATACTAAAATGTACACCATAAGCGGTTAAGTTTGTTGTATCCATATTTGCAATAACAACGGAATCCGCTTTTACAGCCGAGTTATTTACTGTAAATACAACATTAGTTGCTGTAGATAAAGACGTTGTATTTGTAGTAATTACACCTTTTGTAGCATTTAATGTTACTTCATTAGTGCGATTAGTTGTTTGAGTTACTGTACCAGATGTACCATTTACTTCATCAATGATTTCATCAATCTTTGAAGACAGTACTTTGACATTTGGAATTTGTGCTCCTAAGAATTGCTTAGGGGATGTTTTTGATATTGCCATTTTAAATTAAATTTATTATTCGTTAGTGTTATTAATCAAAGGATTAAATGATTGTGTTCTTTTACCCTCTATTCCTTCTAATGCAATGCTTACTGCGGTGTCTACTAATTCATTATGAATATGTTCTGATAATTCACAAGTAATATTTCCAGATAAACTCATTTTAACAGGTTGTCTTAAATATCGTAATTGATAATCTACAATTGTACAATTTGATATTAATTCAACTTTTCCTGCTATCATAAGTCTAAGAACTTTTTCATTATTAGGTTTAGCAAAAGGATCTTTTAAAGATTTAGATGCTTCTAAATGAGTAATTGGTATTACTTCAACTCTTTGTGTTATTGGAGTACCACAATTAGTACAAGTTATTCCAGCTCTCTCCTGTATAGTAAACCAATGGTTAGTTGGTAAATTTACAAATCTAGCATTAGCATCTATATTGTTTACTGAGTAAGCTAAAGGAGTTAGTATTGTATTTTCTGTAATATTCTTTAAATCCTCTGTACGCTTCTGAGTTTCTTCAAAAGATTGTCTTTTAGCATTATTAAAACCATACCTTTGTTTAATTAACCTATCCTGAGCATTATTCAATATCAAATCAATCTCTTCAGGTAAGAAGTTAGGATAGTTTAAGGCATCCATTTTATCTAACCTAAATTTAAATTCAATATGAAATTGAGATATTGTCATTATTCAGCTTTAACTTTCTTTGGTTTTAATTTACTTTCTAAAGCTAATTTAACAGCTTGGTTTTTTAAGTCTGATAAGTAACTTACTACTTCATCAGTTGAACTACCTAATAAGTCTTCACCATTATAAAAATAAGTTCCTTTCTTTTTAAGAATACCTTTCTCAATTAAGGCTTCAATTAAACCTCTTACTGGAGTATCTTTAGCTGTAGCTAAACGAATAAACTCTTTAGGATCAGATTTAACTTGTTTATACAATTCAGTCTTAACCATAGTTTCAGACATTGTATCTACACCTTTCTTACCATAGATTCTCAATAGACCTTTTCTTTCTTCGATAGTTGCATTACTGAAAGCCTCAATAGCTGCAAACTCGAATTCCATTTTAGCATCTTCAATCTTAGAAGCAGCTTCTGGATCATATATGTAGAATCTAGCTGTAGAGTTTCCAACAACGTCATGCTCTGTATTAGCAATCCAATCATGTTGTTGTAACATTCTAAACTTTAATTCATCATAATCATTTACTATATTAAATATAGTCAATTTATCATTTCTTAATCGTACTTCCATATCACCCCAGAACTCACCATTTCTAGCACTTAAAGTTCCTTTAGGTAAGTTTAACTTTTCTTCATAATGTTTTTGATCTTCTAAAGACAATCCAGTTTTATACAAACCATTTTGACTTAGTTGAGCACCTTGAATTACAGTTAAAGTCTTGTTGTAATAAGATTGACCTGAAAATTTGTTTCGTATGATAGGTCTAATAACATACTGTTTTAATTGTTCTTCCATTGTTTTAATAATTTGCCTTTATTAGTTTAAAAATAAAGAGTGTTTGGGTAAGGTACACTCTTCAAAACCTTTTATTTTTACTAGCTAATGCTAGAAGCATCTAAAATTAATTGAGCCGCATCTGAAGGATCTCTTAACATGATACCACATTCAGTCATTGCTTCAAATGTGTAACCATCTACTGAACTTGCAGATGAACCATTCTTCTTAGGTCCATAAGGTCCATACATACCTTCGATGTAAGTTGTTACCATCTCACGATCTTTAGAGTATACTTTTTGAATATTTGGTTCTCCTTTGTTATAAGACTTAAAGTTTAAGAAAGTTGCTTTGTAAGACTCAGCTGGTTTACCAGTTTGAGGGTGTAACAAACGATTTCTTACAACATCATTATAAGGCTTGTATTCTTTTAAAGTAATCTTATCACCATTTAAACCTGTGTAAGTCATGAACTGGCCATGTAACTCTAAGTTTTGTCCTTCACCTGCAATGAATTTACTATCAACTAAGTTGAAAGCAGATGCACTACGTTTCATAGCTTGATCAAATAAGTTCATGAACTCACGACCACATAATGCTACATACTCACGAGGACCATCTTCAGTACCATTGTATGCTAAATCTCCCATGAAATCACGGATAGTTTTCTCATTCAAAGTAGTGTATAAACGTTTGTTACCTGGAGCAATTTGAGATTCTAATCCAGCACCAGAATAAATAGTATTTCCTGAAGCACCTTTTAAATCTGTAGTACCGTTAGATTTAACGTTAGATTCACCAAACATTAAACTAATTTCAATCTCATCCATGAACTGTTTCCAGAATTCCCACTCAGCATATTTTACCCAAGTGTTAGTTTTTTCATTAGTTTCAGGATTTAACATTGAGATAACCATAACACGGCTGTGAGCAGCACCAGTTACAGAATATTTTTTACGCAATGTAGACATAAAGTTTTCTAACATCATTGGTGTAGCATAGTGAGTTTCACCAGATGTACGAGAATGATCATGCTCTACTAAGTTGTATTCTTTAGATACCTCTTTACCAACTACTAATAACGCTCCTGGGATTGCTTTAGTAATATCAGCAGTAACTAATTGACACACTAAGATGTAATCAGCTCCGTCATAAATTGGTTCAGAAATTACACGAGCTTTATAATCTGGACTGTCAAATAATAAAACGTCACCTTCTGAGAACCATTTTTCACCTACACCAATTTTAAAAGTTGTAGCATTGATACCTACTGAAGCAGCAGCATCAAATACTGAACGTGTAATTGAAATAGCTTTACGAGAATCTCCAATGATATTCCAACGATATTGGATACCATCAATCTCTTTAGATTTACCCATACCACCTGTTAAGAATGATAGAGCATTTTTATAACCGTTTTGTTTGTTATAAATACGAGTGATAACTTGACTAGCAATAGCTGGCTCAGTTAAAAAGAAACTAGACAAATGTGAATCTTGAGTAAGACCCGCATGCCAGTTCATGTTTGTTATTTGTAATGGACTAATTTGCATTTTTATTGTTTATATTAAATTAATAATTGTTCTTAAATTAAGCCATTATTTAATGCTTGGCGGAAAGCACTGAAGTTACTTGAAGATTTTTCTTGACTAAAACTATCTGATTGACCAGTTTTTAATTTAGATCTACTATCTCCTTTAAAGTTAGATAACTTACTAGCTAACTCTGAACTTACTTTATTCTTTACTTGTTTTTCTAACTTACTCATATCCCAATCATTCATTGCTAAATAAGCATACATAAATTGAGCATTTTCGTTAGTTTCATTATGCTTCTGTAAACCAGTCTTACCTGATTTATCGGGTTTCATAATGAAGTCCCAAAGATTATCTTTTAATTTGGGAGTTAACTTAAACCCTTGAATTTCATCTTTAGAATATAATTTGTCTTTAAACTCCTCATATTGTTTTTTAGCTAAAGCCTTTTGTTCAGCATCATATTTCTTTTGAACTTCAACTAACTGTTCTTGATAAGACTTTTCAGCATTTTGTAATTTAGTTAAAGCTGTTTTAGCTTTCTTTTCCAATATACCAGAAACTTCATATGTATCAAGAGTTTCATTAATTTCTTCTTCATCTTCACCTTGAGCTTTTAAATACTCTTTTAAAACAACTTTTGAATCAGATTCATCTTCTAATTTAAAGTCTGCCCAAGAACTTTGGTTGTAATAAAGATCCATAAATTGTTTAGGATCTCCACCTGCTTCAACAAATTCTACAAGTTTGTGTACATCTTCAGGTAAACTTTGTTTATACCTTTCAACTTCTTTCTCAACTGTAGTACTCATTAGTTTTTTTAAACCATCTTCAGAATCTTCAAAAGTTTCTTCATCATAGTCTACTAAACCTTTATCTCCTAACCAACTTGCAAATACTTTGAGAGAAGAACTCTCTTCAGTAGTTTCTTGTTTAGTCTCAACTTCAGCAACTTCTTCAGGTGCTTTAGTTTCTTCTTTGGGGATGTCTTTAACAACCTCTTTTGTAACTTCCTTAGTTTCATCAACTGGTGTCACGTCTTCTAGATTTTCAAGTAATGGTTGAGCTACTGAATTATTCTCTTTAAAATCTGAAGAATATTCATCATTAAACTGCATTTCCATACCTTCACCAAATGGTGTATCTAGGATATTAAATTCCTTTTGTTTTTCCTTACTCATGCTTGCCTTATTAGTAATATACTATAAATATAACTGTTTTGGTTATTGTCTCCTAATTTTAAAAGTTAGACAGTTAACTAACTTTTTATAGCTTTATTATCCTTTTAATTCTGTATCAAATAATCTCATTGCTATCTTATCTTCACCAAAAGCTTCTAATTTATCTATATAAGTTTGAACTTTTCCTAGTTCTTCTTGTTGTTCAGTTAAGAATTTCATAGCTAATTGATATAATAAATGATTACCATATTTCATAGCATGTGAAGCTAATTCATTACATTGTTGAGTAACCATTATTTCATGAGCAAATGATTGTCTAATAATATCAGGTAATCCAGCAAATACTTGAGGAGGTTCTTTTAAAGCCGGTAACTTTGGAGTTACTCCCATATCTAAAAGAAAATCTTTAGCCCATTGAGCATGTTTCATCTCATCTTCAGAATCCTTTAACCAGGCTGAAGCTGCTCCAGTATATCCATGATCATTTAACCATAAAGACATTATTTGATATAGCCGACTAGAATATTCTTCTTGCTCAATTCTATAATTTAATATATCAATGCATTCTTTAGATGCAAAAGGGTTTTTAACCCCACCAAGTTTTACTTTAGGTACTTCCATTATTTTTTAGGTTTATTAGATTTAGCTTTAGCTGCGGCCAACTTCATACGTTCTATCTCCATCTTTTTATTCATCATATCTTTATCTAAAGCAGCTTTCTTATTAGCTAATTCAATTTGATTCTTATTTTGAATTTTAATTTGTTCAAGTTTCTTATTTTCTAGATCTTGTTTCATTCTAATCTCTTTATCTTTTTGAGCTAACTGAGCATCATGTTTAGATTTATCATGTCCAATCTTAGATTGTTCTAAGAATGCTTTAGATGATAATTCTTGTTGTTTTAATGCATTAGCCGCAATCTCTGAAGGATCAGGGATACCATTATCATTTTGATCTAAATCTTGTTGTCTAGCAAATACACCAATCTCAGCAATTTGAATTTTTGTAGAATTATTAGCTTCAGCAATATATCTTTCTTGATCAAGTTTTAAATGATCTAATTCAACTTGTTCAGCATGCATTTGTTGTTGAATAGCTTCAACTTTCATTTCATGCTCTTGTTGAGCTTTAGAACTATCAGCTTGACGTTTATAGAACTCCTCTTCTTTACGTTGTAACAATCTTACAATATCTCTAGGAGAATCATTCATTAATGTTTCAACTATTGAAGATAAATCTATTTTTTCAGACTGTAATGCTACTTGAACTAATTGGTCTAACTTAGCTTTTAATTCAAGATCTTTAGTATTGTTAGTTACAAATACATTAAACTCTGAATTCTCAAATTCATTCTCTTCTAGGTTAAGCATCTCAATACCCATATCATCTAAGACATACTGAGCAACTAATCCTTTCTTATAACATATCTTAGCAACTTCAATCATTGCTGTATAGGCTCTACGTTTAACTTCAGCATGAGCTTCGTACAAATATTCAGTAATTAATGATGATTGATTAACAGATCTTTCTACATTACCAACTAGTTCAGAGTTATTAATAGCACCTAAACGTTGAGGTGTAACACCAGATACAAAGGCTACTTGTTGTTTAATGTAATCCAACATATTGATATATTGTTGAATAGATTGACTAAGACTTAAATCAATTGCTTGAAACTGATTAAACTTGTTGGCCAATTGTCCTGTAGCAGCACCTTTCTTACCTTCCTCAAATGAGTTAATGAATGCAATATTCATCTCTTTAAGATAGTACATCCACTTATCAATATCGATACCTTGACTTTGAGGTATCTGAGCTAAGTCCATGATGAACTTCTTACCTTGATCTGAAGCAAATGCTATCTCTAATCTATAAGATATAATATCATATAAATATTGATAAGGTTTTAATCTGTCAATTAAACTAACTGATTGAGAGTTAGTAGCTTCATATATAAATCCTGTATAACCTAATCTGCAGTAGTATGGATTATCCAATCTACGTCTTTGGTTAGGTTTAGGTTTAATGTCTGTAAATATATCTAATCCAATTTTAACACCTTCCCAAGCTTCATTGATCCAATACCATTCTACTTTAGCATCAGGGAAAGCTTCTTTAAATATTCTAGTATTAAAGAATTCATCTACAATCTCTGTATTAACAGTTCCTTCTTCATCAGTCCAAGTTAACTCACCAATCTTCTTCATTGATTTCCATTCAACTCTAGTAACTCTAATAGAATAGTTATTACTATTATTTCCATTATAAGCATTAGTTGGAGTAACTCCTGCAAAAGCATTTTGTCCATTAACTACATCAAACTGAGGTTCAAATCCACCTGCTGTATTAAAAGAACCAAAGGTCCCTCTAGTATAATTTTCTAATTTCTCTATATCTGCTTTAGATAGAATATCACCATATTCATCTAAAATAGTATTGATGGCCAACATACGTTCTTCAACTACTGCTATAGCATCATCAATAAAAGTAGTATCTCCATCTAGTATCACAGTTAAGTTAACTGGATTAACTCTACGCATAGCTACTTCATCATTCTCAATACCTACCCAATAAATCTCTTCTCCAGCAATTAAAGCATCTTTCCATCCTTGAGAAAATAATAATCTAGTATTACATTTCTTCTTTAAAGACTTAAGAATCTTGTTAGCTTTAGATTCAATTATATCCGACGGTGTATATTTTTCATGCTTGATAATTTCTTCCGGTGGAGGTGGTGGATTATTAGGATCTGCATTAGGATCAATTTGATAAGCCAAACCTTGTTGTAAAGCCTGGAAAATCTTTTCCTTAATTGCTGAAGTCTTTCTGTTAATATCATCTGGAGATTCAGATACCACAATATGATTATCTGGACGTTTAGTTTCCTCACCAATAAGTAACTTAATTGGTTCAGAGATGATGTCATAATGTTGAAATCTAGCGGGAAATGTATTTGAAGTATTGATACCCAATGGATCACATATAGTTTCAATATCCTTATGGTTGACTTTACCATTATATAAATCGTAGTTAATTAACTTTCTAAGTCTATCAGAACGCAGATTACTACCATTAGTATATCTGTAATTTGAATAATAATTAATGCAAGACTTACCCCACTCTTTGTCTTTGCTAGACATAGGTAACTTTTGTTGTGGTAAATTCTGACCACCTAAATTGGCGTATATATCTTGACTCATTGGTTTGTACTTGTGTTAAATTGGGAATTCTTCCTATTAAATATAAGGCCTTTTTTATAAATTCTTTCTAAGTAATTACTAATAGGGTTAGCATCATTTGATAGCTCTTCTACATGTATTCTATGTAATTCATAGGTTTGTAAAATACATAGCATTAACGCAATAACTCTATCTGTATTTATTTCTCTATCATAAGCTATTAACTCTTTTAGCAATGGTATAGATTTAATAGTCTGAAATCTAAGTTGTTTAGTTCCTTCTACCTCACCATTAATTTCCTCATATAACCATTTCTTAAGATATAACTCACACTGATCTTTAATACCCGCCGCACCTCCAGATCCTCTATTCATATGGATACCATATCCACGTTGAACTCTAGAATCCTTAATCATATCCTTAATAATACCAGGTTGTTCACACATATATTGTAGAGAGTTCTTTTGTTCAAAGTATACCTTTAAACCTTTTAACTGGTTCTCATACAATACTTTAGAGTTATAATACATACATAGTTTTCTACATACTTCATAAAACTCTTCTGCAGTATCTGGTCTAGATGTGTATTCAGCAACTATAATATCATGAGTTCTATCCGCTCTATAAAATCTCTTATAGACAAAGAATGAGCCTAGAGATCCAGATTCTGATTTATCTTGATCATAAGGGTCACATCCTGCAATATATAAGTAATTAGGTATCTCACCATTCTCATGTTTCTCAGGGTGTTCCCAAATCACTGCACAGCCATTTGTAGAGAATGATTCTCCTGACTTAGGATCTTTTCTTAAAGGGAAGTCTGTAATATGAACTAAGTCATCATTAGGTCTCCATTTAACATATCCATCATCAAAGAATAGTTCACCTTTCTGAGCTTGACCTCTAAGACTAGGAGTATTCTCTAAATGACCTAACCATTCTAACATCTCTGGAGAACCAAAGACATTACCTTTATTTCTTAAAAAAGCTTCTTTCCAAGTACAAGGGAATTGAGTAGTAATATTATGAATTGCTTTAGGATCTAAACCATGTTTAGCCTTAGCTCTTAAAAAGTCAATATCATCTTGAGCTGCTTCATAGTTAGAGTTACCATCTTCATCAACCATAGGTTTTTTATACCATTTAGATTCTGGATTAAGACATAAGCCTAATCTGCCTTTTGTAGCTGAACTAAAGAACCCTATCCTGCCATTAGGATTAAATGGATCCTCAAAATCTAACATGTTGTATTTTTCAGGATTAGTAAACATCTCATAGAAATACTTACTCCCTGAATCCATGTCTCCAGAAGATCCAAATAACAGAGCTACACCTGTGTATGTACTACCGTCTTTTATAAGGGGTTCAGAGTAACCATATGCATCTACAATGTTTCCAAAAACACCGCATTCGTCGAGGATTAACCAGTTAGCACTAAGCCCAACACCACTAGTAGGATTATCTTTGTAGCTAATGGCACGCACTTCGGAATTAAACCCCTTCCACACCTTAACCCCGCTAACAGTTGCCTGATACCTTGCCTTAATAAAGTCTTTAAGGTCAGGATTTCTTTGCTTTCTGAATTCAGTATTCATATTGATAAAATTTGAATTATCAATAACCATATTCATAGTGTTTTGACTAAAGGTGCTGTAAAAAGCACCTATAATTGCTTTACTATCTGGATAGAAATAGAATTCATGTGTACATATTGCTGCAGCTTTGTAAGACCAACCTTGACGACGACCTTTTACAGCAACTAGTGATTTTTGATTTAGTCTACAATATTCTACCATGTGGAAGAATTCATAATCTAAATCTATAAATCTAGGAAAGATTTTAGATTTCTTTCCAGTCTTTTCATTAAGACCTAATATTGGACAGAAGTTTAAATAGAAAAAATGTTGACCAGTAATATGTTGCCCACAAGAGTTAGTAAATCCATTTAAACATTTATCTCTAACATCTTGCCAGAACTCTACATATTCTATAGTTCCTGGAATAGAGTTAGTATATAATCCTGTTCTATTATATTGTTCAGCAAGATATGAAAACTCTTTAGTATTCTTAAAGTAGTCTACACATATTACGTATTTATTGTCATTCAGCATATTAAAACATTATATGTAATTCATAACCATCTACAGCAGATGCTGAACATCCATTTTTATTTTTAAAAGGACTACATACACCTTCAAGATATGATAATACTTTTATGTCTTCAGGTTTTAAGTTATATTGTTCTAATGTTTTTAATTCATTATCTAATATCCAACTTTGATTTCCTTTAAAATTAATTTCTATTGGTGTATTATTACAACCAATAACTAACATGTATCTTTTTATATTTTTTAAATCTAATCCTTTTTTAGATTCATTTAATAAAAAAGTTGAATAATGATTTTCTTTTGTAAATTCCATAATTATTTATCTTCAAACATTCCAAGCTGAGCATCTCCTCTAACTTTATTACCAGATGATTGTTCTTTATTACAATTATCTAAAGCTGATTGAACAGCTTCTTGCATCTTAGGCATATCTATAATTGCCTTTTGAATTTTAGTAATACTATCCTCATTGTATTCTGCAGTCTTAAAGAACTCCTCCATTTTACCAATAGATTCTTGAACAGCTTTAAACAATCTCATTGCAGGAGTAGTATGTATTTTATCGTACATATTAATACAAGCTAAAAGTTCTTCCGTCATTTTAAACTTAGGTTCTTTTAAAATATGATCTACAATTAATTTATGCTTATCTACATTACTATGTTGGAAGAATGGTGATTTAAATGAAGCATAATACCAAGTGTATTTAATTATGTTAAATGCATGAGTTTTATCTTTAGATTTATCTTTCTCCCACACAGATTTGAATGGTTCTATAACCAAACATTCTGGAGCTACAATAATCTTACTATCTTTTAAATCTATTATTTTAATCATTAATTTTTTAATCTTTTAAATTTAGTATAAGCTTTTTCAAAAAATTCAATTGTTTCACTTAATAAATACCCTTGTAGATAAGCATAAGTTTCATTGGCATCTTTTTTCTTAAATATTATATTTTTATGTTCTAAAATATCTTGAGTTAAATGTAATAATTCATGACCTATTGTATCAAAGTAATATTTTTTATTTACATCATATTTAACAATTAATACATGTAATCTAGTCTCATATTTAGAAGTAAATTTATTAAAAACACACCCTCTACATTCAATAAATTCTTCATCAATGTCATATTGTGTTTTTAAATCTTTTTTAACATTGTTAAAATTATCTATGACATAGACACTAACAAGACAACCATATATAGGTATTATTAATTCTTTATGCATATGTATCAAACTCTACAATAATAGGATTATTTGTTTTTATAGGACATCCATCAATACATGTTGTCTCATCTTTAAGATTTAAAGATTCTAATAATACTTTTATATCACGATATTTAAAATAGATATTTCTTATCATATTTTCTCTAAAATTAAATTTTGCAGATTCCATTGAATAATGCCCCCAATAAAAGCTTAATGTGTTTGTTTTACGATCAACATAACCTGTTAAAAAGGTTTTATCTTTATATATTGCATAATATATTACTAATATCCAGTATCTCATTGTCCTAATCCTTTAATAGTAATTGGTGTAAAGTAATTATCTCTTAACTTCTTATAAGGCATATTAATCTTATAGTATTCAGTATCATATTTACAAGTAGTAAACTTAGGTACAACCTTACCAGAAGGATTCATATGTTCTTCTATCTGCATACCCTCAGTAATGAATAGCTTCTTTTGAAATATTCTTTCTGGGACATATCTTGCAATAGATCTACCTCTTTCCTTTATAGGTAATTGAGATATGACTTCTAGTTCTATTATCATATTATTTTAAGTCTTTACTGAATAACCATGTTGAATAAGAATAAAATGAATCATTATCTTTTAATTTGATTATAATAAACATTTTAAGTTTCATTTTACGTAATTTGGGTTTAACTAAAGATATTACTTTATTTGCTAATTCTGTATCTATTTCTTTAAATAATTTAAAAGAATGGTTTTGAGGTACATTTAAAGTATCTGTAGTATAAACTTTTAATTTATTTACCATTTGTTCATTGGACATTTAGAATATTCTGACCTTGTTTTAGCAATTAAAGGACACCCACATTGTGAGCAAGTATTGTTAATATTGTAAAAACAATTTGAACAAACTACTGCTCTGTCCATAGCTATCTTTTCTACTTTAGGATTTTCCCAAATTACATTGGACCATCCTGAAATAATTTCCATTAATTTACTCATCTGTCTTAAGTTTTAATCGTTTAATATAATCTTGATTGTAAGCAGTAGGTCTAAACTTACCTAAGTAAATTAACTGAACTACTTTACCCTCTCTATTACTCATAGTATTTCTAATTACTCTGAACTGTGAGTCACATATTCTTTCAAGTTCCATTTTAGATAATGTAAAGTCACCCTTAATTTCATCCAATATTTCTTCATAGATATTACTTTTTGTTGAGTTCATATTTTACCTTCTCTATCACTAGTTATATTAAAATGTTTGTCAAATTCTTCAATTTTCATATCCATAATAATACCATTTAAACCCATATTTATAAGTTTATTTCTATATGAAAATACTTGAGATTGTAATAATAAATAATCTTTTAATAACTCTTCCATTATACAAAACTTAAATTAACTGAATCATGTTTTAAAATATGTAGAATATTAGGATTAACTTTAAGGGTTAGTCTATCTACTTGTTGTAATACTTTCTTAGTAACTAGTTTTTTAATATAGTTATTAAAATTAAACTTATCCATATCTAAGAACATACGAACATCTGTTCTAGTATTCTTATCAATAATAGTTATCTGCTTATCAGCAATAACAACTAAGATCTCAATCTCTTTATCTGTTAAGTTACCCATAATAGGATTCAACATCTGAATAAGATATTTAGTTTTTTGAGCTATGGGAAGTTTAAGTTTGAATTCCATTATTTATCATCTTCAAAATAAGCAGAAATTAATACACTTAATCCTATTACTATAAGTACTAAATTTAAATCGTTTAATTCCATACATCAAATATAACTGATTTAATTATAATAACCAAATAAATTATATAACTAAGTTAATTATCTAGTTATTCCATATTGTATCAATTTATGGGAATCTGGATGCATTGTTAAATATCTAACTACTTCCTCATAAAATACAGATTGAAATACTTCTAAATGGTCTACTGTTAGATCATAATTCTTTCTTAAAACAACTTTATTAAATCCTATATCAATTTTAGTTGGTTTATACCATAAAGTAAAACATACCCCTTTACCTTCATTTGTTGTCCATTCATCTATTTCAAATCTACCATATCCAGGTTTAGATCTTACTTTGCTATCAGCATCTTTGTTTACTATATCTAATAGTTGTTGTATAAACTCTTTACTTATTTCCATAATTTTTATTTTGAATTGAACACAATATTCCCCTTCCAGTTTGTACACCAGATGTTAGGATTAATTATAAACTTATATCTATCTGTCTTTAACCGTTCCAGTTACCTGGCCACTGCTTACTTTAACCCTGTTAATTCAGGAGGATACTTCATACCTCTTGTAGCAGTTATAGAATTTCATTTATAACCTTTTTTTGTACCTATCGGAGAAACCTCAACCCTTATGTTTAGATGTTATTTCAATCTCAGAGTTTACTATCCAACTTCTAAGCAAGTGTTAACTTTTTGGGTATTCCTTGCTGAATTACTTCTTCAGTAATAGTACAGTATAAATATAAGCTTTTTCTAGGACACTATCAAATTTCAGGTGTTAAATCTTTAGAAATATCTTTAATTTCTAAATCGGATTCTGGAGTAATTATGGGTGCTTGCCCTTCTAATGAAGAATCCCACCAAACTATCCCTTTTTCTTTTACCCAATATAGAAATTCTGTAATTTCCATTTGATTAGGTTTTGATTTTAAATCATATACTAGTTTCATATTATTCTTCAGTTATAGGACTAGTCCCAGTTAATAAATAAAACTTATTGATTTTCTCAGCCATGATTAACTTCTCATTGATATGATCCATATCCTCATAATCTAGTTTATCGTTATAGTGTTTCTTAGTTACACCCATTTTAAGGTAAATTGATCCATCAGGTAATATACCTATGATTTGATGATCGTTGAAATTTTTAGATTTTGTTCTCATTATTTAATATTTAATTGTTGCATTAGTTTAATTAATTCTGATTTGTTTTTAATTTTAAATCTCATAACCCATTCTCCAGGTACATAAGATGAATATGCTTGTATTTTAATAACCCAATTATCATCTTGTTGAATTAACCAATAATGAATACCATTGTTAAATCCAAACTCTTCTGTTTTTTGAAAAGTCATTAATTGTCTTCCTGTAAATGGTGATTTTTTAGAATCTCTTAATTCCCAACCTAAACTTTCTATATCAGATTGGTCTAGGTATTTAACTCTAACTGTTCTAATTCCTCCTAATAATTCTTCTTCAAACCAACTATCTGATCTTTCATAATCTGGTCCATCAGATTTATAATCTTGTATTCTCATTTTAGATTCTTCCCACCTATCTCCATTCATATATTCATATCCAAATCCTACATGAAACTCTTCTATTGTAGGTGTATAGTATAAGTTATTTTCCATTTGTATAATCTTTAGGTAATGTTGATTTATTAGATTGTTTAATTATTGTTTGGTGTAAAGCTTCTTCTAGTCTATAGGTTATAATATCATACAGATGTTTATGTTTAATCCTAATATCTACAGGTTCATCTACCCAAAACTGTTGTTGTTTATATTCATTGTTACTCATTGTTGCTCATTGTTAAATAATTGTTCTACTTTAATTCTTATTTCTACTTTACCACTAGCACCATTCTTAAATTCTTTCCACTCTTCAATAGGTAAAAATTTAGATTTACTTCCTAAGTAAATAGTTACATTTCCTAATGGGTGATTATATACAAACATTATTGGGTCTTGTTCTACCATGAGAATTGTTCTTTAGGTCCATTAATAAAGTATTCTTCTAATATCTTGTTTCTAGCTATAATGTAATCAGCACCAGTTCCTTCTACTCTAGTAGCAGGTTTAATAATATTAGTATATTCTACAGTAGTAACTGTATGTCTTATGACTTCTCCTAACATAATAGTAGTATGTTCTAAGTCTGGAGTACGGTGTAATATCTTAATTTCCATGATCTAAAGGTAACTAATAATTAACTAATTACCAAATACTCGTCCCAATTATCTTATATTTTGGGGACATAGAATATAGCTTTAATAGGTTTCATTTTATGAAAAATTCATGCAAAGTTGTAACAAAAGTAGTAAGTATTTGTTACACGGGAATGTGTATTATAGTGCATAAATGGGTATGAGATTTAAGATTTATCAGTGTTAGATAGTTTAAGGTATTCTACGGCTTTTAATAATAAAATTGAATTATCCTTAAACATACCCAATCCTGAATTACAATTAGAGCATAATAAACCCCTTACTAATCCTGTATCATGACAGTGATCTATTGATAATTTTCTATGGTAAGTATTACAAATCAAGCAGTTACCTTGTTGAGTACTATACAATTTATCATAATCTTCTATCGTCATATCATAGTTAGATTTTAATTTTTGTTTTCTCTTTCTTAGAGACTCTTTAATAGGGTTAGCTTTTCTTTTTATTGCTTTGTATTTATTTCTGCATACTTTACAACTAGATTGAGTACTTCCTGTATTTTTATTGATAATTGAAAAACAAGATATATCTTTAGATTCTGTACATGTGGTGCATATTTTTAAACCCTCTACAATAGGTTTATGTGGTTTATGACCATATCTACATTCTTTACAAAACCCTAAATACCCGTCTTTGTTTACTGAACACTGATTAAAATCAGTAAGTTCTTTTTCTACTTTACATTTTTTACATATTTTCATAATATAAAGATAAGCATTATTTAGTTATTTTTACAAATATTAATCACCAAAAATTTTATTTTTTTTCAAAATTTTCAATGTATATAAGGATTTCCAGCACCCCCAATTTCCATCCCCCACTAAACTTTGAGAGAAAATCATTTCCTTTATAACTTTAAAACTATCACATTATGAAAACTTTATTAGAGTATTTAAAAGAATTAGGTGCAGTTAAAGCATCTATTATTGCTGGTCCAAATGGTAAATTTATTAGCTATGAATTAGCTAGTGGTGCTAAAGCTACATTACCAGTTGGTAAAAGGTCTTATGATGGTACATTATCAACATTTAATGTATTGATTACTGAAGAGGGACAAGCTATTGCTACTGTCAACTCTTATGTAGAAGAGGAGACTATGTCATTATAGTATTGAGTGAGAGCCTAGTGCTCTCCTCTTTATTTAATTCTAATTCAAATCCAATTAACCAATTAACCTTATATATTATGTTAACTCTAACAATAATTCCAAACTTATCTAACAAATTATCTGATAATCAGTTAGTTAAATCAATATTCATTTGCTTAGCAATGGATTTTGTTATACTATTAGCTTGTATTAATCTTTAACAACACTTAAATATATAACTCTCTCCAACTGCTTTGGAGTTAATTGAGATGTTTACATCTTAGTTAAGCTTGTGGAATAGACCACTGAGGAGAGTTTATATTTAATTTAGAGTAATCTACTAGTTTAGTAGGAATTAATGCTCTGAAAGGCTTGAAAACATTGGGAATTATGGAATAGTAGATGGAGTACACTCCTCTCCCTCACCTTTTAACCCTAATCCTAACTTATCCTATAATTATATCCTCTTATATACACATAGCTTAATTAACAACTTATAAACCAATTATTAACCTCTAAAAACTATCCAACTATGAACACTTTACAACGTACTACTAAAAATGGTAGACCAATTATCAACAGACAAACTAAATTACCTGAATATGCATTCAGTGTACATAACAGATTAAATACTGTTAAACGTGAATTAGGTTATGTAAACAACAAACCTAGTCATGACCAAATTTGGGCATCAATATGTGTTGGTGTCTCACTATTAACCTAACTAAATATCTATTACATATTCCACTGTAAACCATTATATAACAAGGACTTGTGCAAGTATCAAGTATTATATTAATGTTTGTGGGTATGTAATAGATTATCAATATTAAACAGTTAAAGAGTGGCAGATGTAGAAATACATGCAGATTTAGTTTATACTATATGTTTCCGCCTAACTGTTTATACCAAATTAATCATTTAAAACTAAATAATTATGAAAACATTTCTATTATTCTGTAAAATGTTACATGTTAAAGAAAATACACATGAATATAATTACAGAAAAATTTACCCTAAATTAAATGCTTTAACAAATTAAATAAATTATTAACTAATTAAAAACTATTACAATGGAATCAAACTTATTACACATCATTGGATTCATATCCATATTATTCTATTTAGGTAATATGATAGCAGACTTTTGTATTGAAAGACCATTATCTGCACACATTGGATATGGATTAATATGTATTGTTACGTCATATTATATTAATCAAATATTAGGACTTACAATATCATTTGTATTTGTAGTCTATTCATTACTAATTCTAACTATTTATGTTGAATCAATTAAATCTAAACGTCATGCCTAAACTAACTAAAGAAGAAATACATTATTACAGATTTCATCAAATATGTTTATCTGAATACACATACCTATATGCTTCAGTATTATACTCTTAAACAACATTAAACAATCAACAAGCTCTCATATAATCTAATTAGCTATTTATAGCATTCAGACTTGGTCTATACATTAGTTATATCATCTTGTTAATTGTTGGATAGTCTTGACATAGACTTAAACTTTGTCAAACAATTAATAAATCAATAAATCAATTAACAATTAAAAACAAGAAATCATGTCAAAATTAATCGTAAAATCAAACCCAAACACAGGCTTAGTAATCAATGTATCTGAAAAAACTCCTAACTGGGGTTCAGTAATGGTAGCAGAAGACAGTTTTGTAATTAATGGTGGAATCATTAATAAACAAACTCGTACAGCTTTCTTTAGAGCTGAATTAGCAACTTTAAATGCTATGAACTTGGCAGCAGGTTCAGAATTTCCTATTGAAGGAAAATTAATCCATCGTGAAGCTACTGCTCCTTTCTATAAAGGACAAAAGCCTAAAACTCAAGGTAAGGATGGTGGTGTATTATTATACAATGGTATGCCTATTTATCGTGAAACAGTATTTACTTCAGAAATAGCTGAAGTAGATTTGTTAATCAAACATACTTCTGTAGCTCCAGTTGCAGTAAGTTCTCAACAACCACTTAACTCTTAGTAGTTAGTGTGAACTAGTTTTGGAATAAAGGAGGGTTCGATTCCCTCCACTAGTTCTTATATTGAGTTTATGTGATAGTTTCCTCAATACAGTTTAAGTATTCTGTAAAAATACTCCTTGTAGGTTAGTTGGTCAAACCTTACTTTAAAATATTGTAACATTAGTTACTAAAGATGATAGTTAGGTGGTGTATTTGGTAGTTCTTATACAACATACTATACGTGAGGTGGTTTAATATCTTTCCACCAGTTAGTCCAAAACTAAAAGATAATATTATATAACTTGTTGAAACAAAGTCTTACTAACTTTAAAGTAAATAAGTTATATTTTATTTAAAACATTAAAACAATAAATTATGAAAAATATAATAAAGCTTAAAGAAGTAATGTCATTTAATGAATGTCAATATTTACTTAAAATGAATCCTTGGCAATATGATAATAAAATACTTTACAAAAGAAGAAAGAGACTTAAAAATAAGTATTTTTATTTAATAATTGAAAGAGGTCATAATCATTGTACAAAAAATTAATCAGAGTAACTTTTGTGATACTGATTAATAATAAACTCTTATCCAATTGTAGAATAAATAGTTCAACTGAATTTAGAACACCTATCTTAAGTAGGAGGTATAGCCAAGGTACAACCTTGTAAGAGTTTATTTAAAACAAATTAAAATATAATATCCCTAATAAATATTCTAACAAAACTTAGTGGTTGTCCATTAACTTGGTAGTTGTATATAATTATTAGTCGTTTTCTCATTATATACACAAATATGAAACCACCAAACAAGTGAGAGGCTTGTTCTTTTTAAATAATTCAATCAAAATATAAATCAACTAAAACCTAGAAATCATGAAAGAATCAGTGAAAATCAAATTGCTATTTATAAGCTTAATGCTTATTGTAATGTCTGCATGTGCATTTGCACAACAATCAGGTTTTGATACTAACATATCTAAAACTAGATCTCAATTAAAACAATTAGAAAAAACTAAAATCAAATTAGATTTATCTGTATTTGTAGATGATCAATCAATTGATGATACATCATATGTATTAAATATTGTAAACTACAACAATGGTGTATTAACATCAATGCATGTATCTAACAAATTTGTATTATTTTTAGATTACTCTACTGAATATGAAATATCAATAAATTATAAAAATACTAACACTAAAGTAATAATTGTTAATACTGAAGCTACCTACAATAATTGGTATATTGTAACATCTGTTGCATTAACTTCAGGTGTAAATGATAGGATTTTAGCAGGTGGAATTAAATTTGATTATGAATTAAACACATTTAAAAAATATAAAAACTAATTAACGAGTCAGATTAATTTCTGACTCACTTTAAAATAAAATACTATGAATAAAATATTTAAAATTAAATTATTGACAATATTATTCTCAATAATTTTAACCAACACATTTAGTCAATCAATAACAACTGAAATAGCACAATATTGTGATTATGATACAACATTAGATTTATGGAAAGATTGTACAATGGATTATAATCATACTTCATTATTTGTAATCAATGAACAAGAAACAATGATTACACATATAACAATAGATAATAAATCAACATATTATATTACTGATAAAACAGTAGAGTTTAATGAAAAAAAAGAGAAAGTATGGATGTATACAGTAAATAGTGATTTAGGTAAACAATATATTGTTAAAATAAACCCTATTGCTAGAACTATATTATGTGTATATTCTGTAGATAATGAAATTAAAGGAACTACTTTTACAATTAAATCAATATTTTAATATTGGTAATTTTGAGATTGGAGTTAAATGAGCAATTAATTACTTATAACGATTGAGTATAAATGAAGTAAACGTGAACAAAGAAGCCTATAGAAGTTGAGCCATTAATCAACCATGTGGAGGTGTAATAAACCACAGAAAAAACACCACGTTTATTTCTTTTATACTTTGTTATAAAATTGTTTTAATGTTTTAACGTTCTCCAGCTTGTTGCAGTTGCAGATAATTAATTACTTAATAAAACAAAAATTATGGATATTACAGAAAGAATACATAACGCAATAGAGTGGGCAAATAAACGCCTAACATTACAAGGTCAAGAACTTTCACAAGAACAAAAAAACTATTTAACTTTTGCCTTATCACAGAATTTTACTAACAATTACCAAGCCTTGCAATTGCAACAAACCGATGTTATAAAATCGGAGTGTGAACACGATTGGAAATGTATATCATATATTTCACCATCAGGTGTTTGGACTTGCACTAAATGTAAGAAAACGGTAGGGTGACTGTAAAAACATAAAATTATGATAACATTAACTTATAAAAAAGAAGTGACAAAAAAGAAAACTATAAAACGAATTGTAGTTGATTTTATTAATAACTATAAATACAAATGGATTCACCAAAATTTTACTGCCAATTGGAGCAACTTAAAATTATATCCGAGGTTTTGGTTAAACAAAAGTATCGACACTCCAAACTTTAATCATTGGAGTTTTACAATTCGTTTTTTATGGTGGTATTTTGGAATACAAAAGAAATTTATTAATGAGCAGAATTTAGACGATTAACTAGTGCGGTGGGGTGCAATTACCGCTAACGGAATCAAGCTATGCGCTGTTAGCGCGGATTGTGCGTTGAAAATAGCGCATAGGTTGTGTTAGCGGTTAGTTGCACAGCGAAGGAATAGAAACAATTTAAACAATATACAAATGGAAAAATTAAGAGTAAACAGATTTAATGATAGAGTAGCAGAAATAATATACTTCATCATCGAGCCAAGATTAAATTTAGTGTACGGAATTGTTGGCGAAACAGAAACCAAGCTAAAATACTATGATGTGTGCATAGCCCCTTTTTGGAGTGATTTTCAAAACACAACAGTTTATGAAATGGCAGTTAATCCAACAGGAGAACGCTATGAAACTGGTGAGCCTGCCACTATCAAAAAGGAATTATTAACGGAGGGTATTTTCGCCAACAAACTTGATATTACTAAAAGCAGAGATGAAGTATATTATTTGCTTACAGGTAAAAGAAAGAAAGCTATTTACACGAATGTTATCGGGTAACCCGTGCGGTAGGGTGCAATTACCGCTAACGTTTTGCGTATAAGAGCCGTTTTTTCAATGGATTTTATACGCTGTTATAGGTAGGTTGTAACGAATGTTTAATTAGTACAAAATATGAAAAATAAGATTATGAAAATTATTAGAATTGAAAACAATAAAAAGAAGTGGAAAGTAAAAAGATTGAAAGAAGGATTACTTTTCTATGAACGAATAGAAAAAAAGTTTGTTATGTTAAAATGTTTCTAAATGATACGCAACTTACCTATAACGGCAGCGAATTGGCGACAGGCCGTAAATAAAACACAGCATATTGGCATTAACGCTCGGCTTGCGCCAATTTGTTGTTACCACTTCGTTTTGCAAGCGTGGGCAAAATAAAAATTAAAAAGATGATTGAAAACATTAAAGAACATTTATCAGATTACAAATGGATTTACATTATTACCATTGTATTATTATCACTAATTGGATGGTGGATTTGGTATGAATATGCTTATCCGTGTGTTTATGGACACTATGAAGAACAATGGCAACAAACATATATTTATGCAGCAGATGGTAGTATGACACCAATGGGAGGTTATTGGCAAGATGTATTCATTTGTGATTGTAGAACAGTACGCGATAGCGTGTCGGATGCAAAATGAGTGGTAACGTGCCGCAGCCTTATTTAGTGCGGGCTTAAAAGCACTATGTTAATTTAAAACCGAATATTATGAATAGTGAAAATGTGTCCAACGAAGCCGAAAACCCCGCATTGAATAAGGGTGATGTTAGTGGCAGTCAATTCTGTCCTAATTGCGGTAAAGAACACGATAGCGATGAATGGAATGGATATTGTTCAAAAATATGTTGGTGGGGATTTCCTGTTGATTGCCACTAACGTTTTGCAGCTAATAAATCTTAAATAAACAACTATGAAACAAATTATTATAATAATTATAACATTATTAACATTAAATTCTTGTGATACACCAGGAACTACAACAATGAGATTAACAGGCACTGAAGCAAATTTACCTGAAGAATTAAAAGGATTAAAAATATATAATATTGCTACAGGTAGTGGTAATTATGTTAAAGTAGCAATACTAGATAATAAAGTTAATTCTACAACTTATAAAATTGGTAAACATGCGAAATCAACAATTATATTAAATACTAAAATAGAACAAGCGTATAAAGTTAGACGTTTAATATCTGAATCAGATAGTATACTTGTATTTTTAAAATAATCAATAAACAAACAATAAATATGAAAAGTAAATTTAAACAATTAGAATGCTTAATTGCATGGGCACAATTTTATTCAAATCATAAAAACTTAGCTATGCCTACTAATCGAGATGAGATAAAATTTAACAAATTACAAAAAGAAATTGAAAAACTTAAAACACAATTAATAGATTAATTATGGCAATTATTATTGAAAAGATAGACATTGATAGAACAGTGTTTAAGAAAACTTCTGAAGAAAAGAAGAAACTTAAAGAATTAAAAAGACTTTATAAACTAAGAATTAAGTAATGACACTAGAACGACATATTGAACTAATAACTACAAAGAATATTACATTACTTAACCCAACAATGGAAGAAATGATTTATTGGAGTCAAAGCAATATATTTGTATTTATTAATCTCAAATGTATTGTTAAAAGTGATAAAATAGATCAAAAGTATAAATTAAGTAAATACAACATTAAATTTAAGTAACTCTAAAGGTTACAACATACACTAGGTGCATCATTACAAATATGAAAAGAGCTTGTATATAGATTTGATAGTTTATAATAGTGAATCTAATAGTAATAATTAAATAGATACTAGTAATAGTGAAGCTAATTAAAATTGCAAGATTTAATGTGTTGCTTAAAACTCGCAGCTATTATAAATAAAAACCATAAATTTAATAATATGAAAGAAATATTACAAGAAATATTCTATAGGTATATGATGATTATGTGCGCTTTACATTTATTTTCATTTGGTATAATAATAATGCCTTTTGTAACATATAGCGAAGGACATCCTTATTACGCAATACTTTGTGCAATAATTATATACCCATCAAGTTTTATATTATTAGAAATATTTAAAAAAGAATAATATGTCAGTAAAATGTTTATGTATAAACAATAAATTAAGACCTAAAGAAATACTTCCTCAAAATTGGATTAATGAAGGTACAGAATATACAATAAACTATGTATATTACCATGTTAATCAAGGAATACAAGGAGTTACTTTAGATGAAGTACAAACTAAATCAGAAATATATTCAAGTTATAGATTAGATAGATTTGCCTTCACTAAAGAAGGTATTGAACAACTAATTGAATTAATGCAAGATTGTACTGAATTAGGTAAATTAGATATTCAAGAATTAATTGAAGAAAATAATTTAGAATTAATTGAATAAAACATTAAAAACAATATAATTAAACATGGGGTAATTAACCATGACTTTAATAGTGCTGACCCTAAGGAATTATACAATTGGCCAAATTTGAGTGATTACTGGGAGGAAATTTATAAATATAGATGATTTGAAAGAAATAACTATATGAAGATAAAAGTACAGAACATAAATCTTATGAAAATTGATTATGTAAAGCAGATTATATTGTTTTTATAAAATACTCAGTGTACCCAGAGTTTAAATGGGTGCTATTGGTCTCTGAAGAAAAGGGAACACGGTTAGCTGCAAGTTAAGCTATGACTGATGGAAAGACATCAAACAGTTCAAGTGGTGGAAATGGAAGACATACCGAGGTGTCGGCGAGTAGGACTGGTAATGCAGTTTAAACCAATTAGGCCAAGAGGCTACTCATTTGAAGGTTCGATTCCTTCCTTGAACACTAATTAAACAAATAAGTTCTGTGAATGGTACAGAATAATTTAGATCCTCATTACAGAGTTAATGTGTATAAGCTTAGAGTGTTTAATTATCTCTAGACGTCAGAGTAAACCACTTAGGAAAGTCCTGAGTGGTTTTTAATTTAAAAACTAATAAAATGGAAGATGAATTTATTACATTTGAAATAGCTAAATTAGCTAAAGAAAAAGGGTTTGTTTTAAAAACAGGAATTAATTATTATAGTGATAAGGAAAATGATATGGCAATGTCCTATGATTTAAATAATATAAATCATTATCCTTGTGAAACTCAAAGTTTATTACAACGTTGGTTAAGAGAAATACATGGTTTACACATACATTTATATTTTATTGATCATATATTAGGATATAATTCAATTATTACAAATCTTAAAACTAATACTAAATTATTTAAAAGTAAACCTTTTATAAAATACGAACAAGCTTTGGAAGAAGGACTTTATGAAGCACTTAAATTAATTAAAAACTAATCACTAAAACAAAGAAATTATGAATAAACTACTCGATACATACTGTCGTATGTTATACTTTTGTAAAGGCAAGCCTACAAACTTAAGTACTTTAAGTAACTGGGAATTAAATGGTATATTATTACACATTAATAAATATCCTCAAGGACTTTTAAATGGATATGATAAATCAGAATATATTACAGCAGTTAAGTACATACTTAATGAAAGATTACATTGTAGAGATTATAAACGTAATATTATTGAAACTAGATTAGCTAATAAAGCATTAGAAACTAGTAAACAATTAACTGATTTAATATTACAATCAATGATTAATACAGAAAAGAAATCTAGAAGAAAATTAATACTAACTTAAATAATTATGAAAAATAAATTTGAAGTAGGCAAATGGTATAAAGTGAATAATGAATATACTAAGTTTCATTCTTTAGGTTCTGAAGGCGTGTTTTATGGTGTTGACCATATTTATAATGATAAATACCGAAAATCTATTTATGACAGCCCAACTTATATTTTTAGAAAAGTAGATAACCCAATTTTATTAACTGATTTATCTGAAATTCAACAATATTTACCAGATGGGCATCCAGATAAATTTGTTAATAAGTCTGAAACTTCTCCATTACCTGAAAAATGGTATTTAGAAGTTACTAAAGATAATTTAAGTTATGTTAGTTCTAAAAGAGCTTGGAGTTTTGATATTATAGGATATATTCACTCTTCTTTAAGTCACAATATACATAATTATTGGTTTCATAATAATGAACCTTTAAAAGGATATACTGAAATAACTTTAGAACAATTTAAAGAATATGTTGTAAAAGATGTTACAAGTAAAAAAGTTGAACCTGAAATACCTGAATATGTTGAGTGTATACAAAATGGTAATAATGCTACAATGCACCAAAAGTATTGTGGTGTTGATGTTGTAAAAGGTACTATTTATAAGGTTACTGAAAAAAGCATGCCTAATAAAGGAGCTCAATCTGAAGCTTATGTACTTGAAGGTGGTGGTGTAGGCTATTGTCTAGGATTCAAACCTTCAACTAAAGAAGCTTTTGATGCTCAGAATAAGCCTAAAGAACAATCTATTGAAGAAATATTAGAAATCTGCAAGAAGAAATATCCTATTGACACTGAAATTAAATCTGTTTATGGTAAACGTGGTGTTATAACTGGCAATTATCATATATTTGATAGAAATAACATTTTTGCCACTAGTGATAGTAAAGGAGATTTAATTTTATATCGAGGTTCAACTAAAGAATACGCTGAAATCATTTCATTACCTGAACCTATTAAATACCCTGATTTATCATTTAAAGATTTTGGAGTTCATATACATAAAGGTAATTATCAAGAATTAGAAAATATAATATGGGAGGGTAATATGACACCTGGTAATCATTTAAATTCTTTTTTTAATACTAAAAGTAAATCAAATGATTTAGAGTTTCAATATCCTGTAATTAATGTAAGAAATAAAAAGAAAAGTAAATTAATAATCATAAACCAATAAACAAAAACAACATGGAAGTAACAAGTAAATCAGTAAGTAAATTTGTAGCTGCAACAATTGCATTTTTAACAGGAGATTCTGATACTGCAACAGCATTAAAGAATGAGAGATTAGCTCAAGCTAGTATCAAAGGTCAATTAAGTGCTTTAGAAGGTGCTTTAGTTAATGCTGAAGTAGATGTAGAGAATGCTAAAGAGAATTTAACTAAAGCAATTTATCCTACAGTATTAATTAGTAATCAACAAGGTTATTATAACAATATAGTTGGTGCTCAATCAAAGTTAGATGATGCTGAAGAAGCTTTAGCAAACATTAAGAAATCTATTGATTACGCTCAAGCATTGTTAAAAGATAAATTTTAATCTAGGCAATTAAAATAAGTAACACTCATAGCTCAATTGGTTAGAGCACTAGATATAGCGATGCAGGTTCGAGTCCTGTTGAGTGTTCAAAAAGATGTGAGGTAAAGACACCGCTGGATGGGTTGTTGTTAAAGGGCTGAGGAAGTATACACCTCGTAATCTTTTGATTGTTTGATATGGTATTAAGTGCTGTTGTGGGAAACTGCAATAGAATACCTAAATCACCCATTAAAAGTAAGAAACCTTTCAGGACCGAGTCGTAAGTCACAACATCCTAGCTGGGTTCTACAATTGACTAGATGAAGAAGTCCGACCAAAATCGCATGGAACATAGTAAGCGTAGATAACTCACATCTTTAAAATTAACTATTTAACTTAAATTATGAAATTAGAAGATGTTATTGCAGGACAATATTATGCTGCACATTATCCAGGAGGAGAAAATCCTACTATTATTAAAGCTACTCACGATAAAAGTTTCAAACAAGCTTCAGGGATATACTATCGCGAATTACAGGATAATTATAATTATTTAAGCAGTAATGCATTTAGTTGTACTGATAAATTAAGATTAGCAACAGAAAAAGAAATTCATTGGTTAGATCTATCTATAAAAAATAACTATATTGTAGACTATGAAGTAGCTATGGAATCATTTGCTAAAGAAAAACCTATTACTTATTCTAATGAACCAGATCCTGAATTAGCAGAAATATTAAAGAAATTATTAAACTTAAACTAAAAACTATTATGAAAAAGAAATTAACTAAAAGACAACCTTTATCTGAAGCTATTAGACAACAAGCTAAATTACATGCTAAGTATAAAGAATACTCTTTAAAGACTGAAGAAGAATTAACTGAAATGTATCCTTTACTTGGTGGAGGTTATCGTGAAGTATGTTTCCAAGTAATTAGAGAGAAACATTTTGCTAAAATGGAACAAGATTTAGAAGGGGAGGTAAAGTAATGATAACTAAAGAAGAAGTAAATCAAATTATTAACAAACCTAAACCATCTTATGAGGATAAAATTAATGTAATTGCTAAATATATCTTTGATTTAAAACAAGAAGATATTTCAGTAGTTAAGATTAATCCTCCTCAAAATGATGTAATGGAAGCAATCATGGAGCATATGTTTACCGTGTCATCAAATTATTATCACCGTGGAGAACATTAATGAATTATTAGAAGCCCTACAAACTATAGATAATAAAAAACTATATTTTATAGGTAATACTGAAGTATTTGAAAGCACTTTATATAAACAAACAACTATTGATGAATGTATTAATTGGTTAAATAGTTTATATGAAGTTAATTTAGATACAGAAACTGAAGGTATGTTCAATCATAAAAACAAGATAGTAATGCTTCAATTAAATTGGGGTAATGTTAGTTTTGTTATAGATGTAAGAACAGTAGATATTTCTCCACTAAGAGAGAAACTAGAAAAAATATTAGTAGTTGGTCAGAATTTAAAATTTGATTATAAATTCCTTAAATTACATGGTATTGAACTAGACAATGTATATGATACTATGTTAGCAGAATGTTGTTTAACTAATGGTAAAGAAGATAGAGAATTAAATTTAAAAGCTTTAGCATTAAAATATTGTAATATACATCTAAATAAAGATGTTAGAAATCAATTTACAAGTTTAAATGGGCACCCTTTTACAGAAGCTCAAATAGTGTATGGTGTAGGCGATGTTACTTGTTTAACTGAGATTAAAACTAAACAAATAGAATTAATTAAAAAGTTAGATTTAGTAGAATGGGTGCAAAATGAAATGAATGCTAGTTTACCATTAGCTGATATAGAGTATAATGGTATGGGATTCAATAAAGAAGCTTGGTTATACTTAGCTAATAAAGCTGAAGCTAATGTACATAATTATACAGCAGAACTAGATGCATTAACTGTAAGTGAGCCTAAACTAAGTAAGTTTGTTAAAGCTGAAGTACAAGGTAATTTATTTGCTGAAATAGATGAAAGTTTTTCACATGGGAGAAATGTAAATATCAAATGGTCTAGCCCTACTCAAATGGATAAAGTATTCAAAGCTTTAGGATTAGATATCGAAAAGACAGGTGAGAGATTCTTAACTAAGTATCAAAATGATTATCCTTTAGTTAAGAAGTTTATAGATTATAAGAAACAAGCTAAGTTAGTTACTACTTATGGTAAGAAGTTTTTAGGGTATGTAAACCCAACAACTCAAAGAATCCATACTAGTTTTTGGCAAATATTAGACACCACAAGAGTTTCTTCTGGTGATAAATATTCTCCTAATATGCAAAATATTCCAGCTAAGGTTGAATACAGAAACTGTTTTATACCTAAACCAGGTTTTAAAATGGTGTCATGTGATTTTAGTGGTCAGGAATTGCGTTTAACAGCATTTGGTAGTAAAGAACCATTATGGGTAGACGCCTTTAATAAAGGTGAGGATTTACACTCTAATGTAGCCTCCATGGTGTTTAAAGTACCATTAGAAAATGTTAGAGATAAACCAGACTTTCTTAGAGGTAAGTCTTATAGAGATGCTGCTAAAACTGTTAATTTTGGACTAGTTTATGGTATGTCAAAGTATAAATTAGCTGATACATTATCTATTGAAGTAGATGCTGCTGATATGATTATTAAGAATTATTTTAAAGCTACAATACAACTAAATAACTTTTTAGCTGGTTGTAGAGCTTACGGTATGAAATATGGTTATATAAGATGCTTTGCTCCATATAAAATCATTAGGTATTTTCCTAAATGGAAACCTGTTAGAGAAGCTATGGAATTTAAAGAAATAGGTAGTATTGAAAGGGCTTCAATGAATACACCTATTCAAAGTGCAGGAGGTCAGATGACTAAACGTGCTTTAGTAGTGTTAAGAAAGTATATTAAGGATAATAATTTACAAGATAAAGTACAGATTGTAATGACTGTACATGACCAAATTGATTGTGAAGTTGAAGAATCATTTGTAAATGAATGGTCTTTAATTCAAAAAGATATTATGGAATCAGCAGGTAGAGAAATTATTACTAATATACCAGTACTATCTGACATTACTATAAGTGACTCGTGGACCAAATAAAAATCAATTAAATTTATTTTAATATGGGAGAATATGTAAAATGTATTAGTTTAAAAACTAAACCTGATGGTATAACGTTACCTGGTGTACTTGGTAAAATATATAAAATTAGAGAAGAACATAGTGAATTAGATTGGTATGTAGAAGGTATAGCTCATTCTGTAGCTAAAACTAGACTTCAACCAGCTACTAAAAAAGAATATGATTTACAACAACAAGGTGTTTATGTAGAAGATGTTTTAGTTGAAGATACCAGTCATGAAGAAATATTAATTAAACTATTAAAAGATATTAAACATGTTTAGAAAAGATGAATATATTGTATGTTTAAATACACCTGAAAAAGATTGTGATTTTCCACCTAATTATATTTACAAACAAAGAAATGATGAAGAGTGTTTAAGTGTTTATTTAGATAATACTGGTGTAGTAAATGGTTGGTCACTAATAATGTATAACGGTACAGGTAAGTATTCTGAATGGCGTTATGCAACTCCTGAAGAAGTTGAACATTATGAACTTCTCGGTAAACCTTATGATGTAACTACATTACCTAAATTTGTATTACCTGAGAAATGGTGTGTTAAAGATACAGCTAGTGAAAAATCTAATGAGTTGTATAAGTATGCTGGTATTCATGGTGCTTTTCCTCCTTATACACCAGCTGATTACTGTGTGTATTATCATTTTCCAAAACATGATGAATGTACAACATCAGATGTAGTAGAAGAAGGTTACACTGAAATAACTTTAGCTCAATTTAAAACTTATGTATTAGGCAATGTAATAGTTAAAGAAGATTATAGTTATTTAATTGAATTTTTAACAACTAAAGGAATAAAATAATGGAAATAAGAGAAGGAATCAGGTATGAGTATCAAATTGGTAAACTTGCTACAGTTAAAGAATGTCTAGCTGAAAAAAATAAGTTTTTTGCAGAATTTGATGATGGAGGAACCTGTGCTAGTTACACTAAAGCTTCTTGGGTTAAAGATTTTAAATCAGGTAGTATTAAATTAGTTGAGTATCCTTATAAAGTAGGTGATTGGGTTTATGATATTAATAAACATTATACTGAACAAGGAACTCCTCAAATTTGTCAAATTACTGACATTCAAGAAAAAAGAATTTATGTTAATGGAGAATTAAGTAAATGGGTATATTTAGACAGTTTTAATGAAAAATACAGACCTTGTTTTAAAGATGAAATACCTGGTAAAGTAGTTAAACCTAAGAAAGAGAAGAAAGAGGATTATAGTTACTTAGTAGATTTATTTAGAGAAAGGGGGATTACTTAAATGGCTAAAAAAGAAGAATGTGTACATTGTGAAACACAAGAACAATGGGATTTTGTATCAAAATGTTTTGGTATAGAATTCCACACTAGTTCATTTAAAGAGTATCTTGAAAATGGTACAGTTTGTATATATTGGAAATCAGAAACTTTTTCTGATGTAACTTATGCTAAACAATACCATATATTATTAACTTTTACTCAATGGGAAAAATTAACAAATAATTACTTAAATAATAAACAATTAAATAATAAAGGAATGATAAAACAAATTAATGAAATTTTAGAGAAAACTTATAGTAATCCAATATTGAGAAGAACTATTGTGCCACTGTTTATGTCTAATCCAGGTGCAGGTAAATCTAAGACAATAGCAGCATTTGCTAAGTCTAAAGGTGTTAAAATGGTTAAGATAACTCTTAGTACTAGAATGCCTAATGAAGTAACGGGTATGGTTATGCCTGACTTAATCAATGATAGAGTAGTACTATTAGATAGTTATCAATTAGCTAATTTAAATCCTGGAGATATTATATTTTTCGATGAAGTATTTAATGGGACATTAAAACAAACTTTAGATTCATTTTTAAATTTCTTAGAAGATAGGATGTTACTTTCAGGTAAAAGCTTAGCTGACGTATTAATTGTTGCAGCTAGTAACCCTCAAGGATTAATTAATCTTACACCTCAAATCAAAGAACGTTTCATTAGATATGATTTAAAATTTGAAGCATCTGAATATCAAGCTTATTTAAAAGGTAAATATGGTATGCCTGAGAAGATTTCAGCACACTTATGTACTTTAATTAATAAAGAGAAGTTTGATCAAGCAGGATGGGATTATGTAACTCCTAGAAGTATAGAGAAAGCTATTAATCAGTTAGGTTGTGAGATGGAAAGTCCTTATGGTCATATCCTAACTCCTTTCTTAAGTGAAGAAATAATATCTCCAATAGATATTACATCTATTAACATTAAACAAGGAGATAATGTACCTTACATTGAACTATTAAAACTAATAGTTAAGAATGAGAATGTAAAAGAGACTGAGAAACAGTTACAAGTTAAAGCAGAATTAATTAATTAACAACCCAAACAAATAACCAATGATTCAAAAAATCGTAAGTCGGAAAGTGGAGTTACCTCCAATCTTTCTAATTGAGAACGAGGAAGACTTTAAAGCCTTGCCTCGTGGATTACCTTATATTATAGGTAACAAATCAGAGTTATCGTTCATCACGGTATACTTAGAATTTCAAGTATTATTAAAATCTGCCCTTAAAACTAACTTACCATTAAAGTGGTTAGACTGTTTAAAGAGAATAGGTTATAATCATACTAGTATGAGACAATATCAGTTGAAATCCGGTGGAGAATATACTGATGGAGGTAGTGGTAATTACAATTTATCAATAGATGACTTTGTAGAAGATCAATACTTTGTAGATTTTGATAAGCTATCTGATTTAAAGATTCTTCCAGTATGGTTAGATGATTTAAAACAAGCTATTCAAACTAATATTATTGATGAAGTAATATTTGATCCAGCAGCATTTAATAAACAATTAGGATTAAATGTTGGAGCTAGCACAGTTAAGCATAATATGAAGAATCTATTAATTTTAGATATTTCATCATCTATGCCTAAATCTGTAGTAATTACCATCACACAATTAGCTAAATTAATGTCTAAGAAGTTTTACGCTGATGTAATGTTGACAGGTAGAGAAACCTACTTGATAGATTATGATGATGTACCTAATTATGACATTGTAGGCTCTGTAGCTAAGTTTGGTGGAGGTAATGAAGGTACTATGTATAAAGAGATTGTTAAAGAACACAAGGAATATAACACAGTAATTTCATTTGGTGATGATGATTCTCCAGCTGGATTTAGTGGTTGTACTATCAAAGAGTGTAACTTTAAATGTGAAACTTTATATACATTACATACTGAAAAGAGTAGTGATAATGTAACTGGTTATGCTAAAGCATTAGAACCTAAGACTACAATCAAAGTTAAAAACTGGATTTCTTCAGTTAACAAGTAGTAAATTAACAAAAACAAATAACAACTAATAATTAACAATTAAAACAAAAAACCAACATGGAATTTTTAAAAACATCTGACATCGCATTGAACCCAGCTGGGTATTTAATCAACAAAACTACTAAGAAGCCAGTAGATCACAAAGATTTCGTAACTCAACAAAAAGCTGCTGAGTATGTAATTAAGTTAGCTGAGGCTATTAAAGACAAGAACTTTACAGTAGGTAAAGCAGATAACTTAGAAGAAATTAAAGCTGCTGTAATGGCTTCTATTAATGCTAAGAATGTAAAAGAGTATGCTAAGGCACCTACTAAACCAACTAGTAAAATACAAGATGAGTTAACTCAACATGCATTAGATTTTGTAAATTATTATGATAAATCAGCAGAAGCTGAACAAATTAATAAATTAATGGATCAATTTAGTGCAATTGAAGCTATCGAATCAGTTGGAGATTACTTCTCTGAAGGATTAACTAAACTGAATGCTATCTATTCAATTAAAGAGATTTTAGCTGCTGTTAAAATCAATGCTGAGAAAATGAAATCAATCTAGATAAATTAGGTGCTATTCTGCCGACACAGGGAATAGTTAAATGTGAGTAATGACCACAGCCTATTTATTTTAAAACTAATTAAATGAAAGAACAATTTGAAAATGCAATTACGCTTATTAAAAAGCAAGAAAACTTAAATGCTTGTATTGCAGGTAGCGCAATGTTAGGATACCAAGAAGACTGGAATCAAGATATTGACATCTTCTGTTATGATGAACAAAGTTTTACAGCATTATTATATTTTATGCATTATAATCCAATGTTTAATATATTGGACAAACTAGAATTACACAAATTTAATGAGTATACTCAGAGAAACAAGTCATCATTGGCTAGTATAGGGTTGATAACACTTAAATTTACTTATAATTTATGTATTCCAATTAATATTGTATTTAAAAAATATCAAAAGAATATCTTTGATGTTTTAAGTGCATTTGATATTGATTTAATAGCTCAAGGATACTGTTTAAAAACAGGTAAGTACCTTTCATTAAGAGAATCTAAAGATTATGTTGGTACATACAATAGTTGGAATACAAGTTTCCATATAGTAGATCAATGGTCTTGTAGAAGACTAATTCGACAATTTCTTAGGGTAATTAAATATACAGAAAGAGGGTATGACTTAACTTCTGTAACTGAAAAATATATTTCTATGATTCAAGAAATTCTTGATGAAGATAATATTTACAAAACACAAAAAGGTACTGAATTTTATGATAGGACTCAAAAAGAGTTTAGTATTGTTTTACAAATACTACAAGTTTGGAAACTTGAACAAAAGATGACACCTGAAAATCAATTAATATTACAAACATTTATTTAATAACAACATAACATGGGAAGTGAAATAGATCGCTTATTGCAAGAATTACAAAATATGAAACATGAAGCTAGCAAACATAATGCTAAAGATGTTTGGGATGGTATATCTCGAAAAAAAGATTGGAGTGAATTAGGTTTCCAATCAGAAGAAGAATTAAAACAATTTTTAAGTGATAACCCTTATTCCAATATTTAATTATGAGAGATTTTATAAACGAGAATAATATTTCATTTGAACAAGGTTCAAGAAATAGCAGTATAGTAACCTTAATAGGTTATGCACAACATAAAGGTTTAACTAAGAATCAATTACTTGATGCATTAGAACCTGAGATTAAAGCTGATTCATTCATAGCTCAAGAAGTAGATAGACTTTACAATTATTGTAAAGATAGAAACTATAAAGCTTTTTGGAGCACTGAAGACGCTAAAATGCAATATACTTTCTAATGAAACAGTTATTATTAAATTGGTTACTTAAAGATATAACTAGATTTGAAGTTATTAACCATAATAGTAATAAGTATACTTTTGGTAGATGTTTAGTTCATAGCAAAGGTGTAGGTACAGATTACATAGAGTATGAAGTAAATGCTTCTTTACAAGATGATAATAAAACTTTAAAAATATTTATATAATGAAATTAGAACCATTTGATTCAAGAACAGGTATAAATTTTAGAGATGTTGTAAAAGGTAATAATTTTATGACACCTCAAATACTAGGATATGTAAATCTTAAAAACGGTATAGCAGAAATATCTACTGGTTCAAAGTTTTTAGATCTAGATATGTTTGGAGTAACTGTAGTAAACTATGGTGTTAAATCTAATCAAGATTCTAAATGTTTTAATTCAATGGAAGAAGTTATAAAATATATTGGAGATTTAAATTATGAAAATCATGATGCACTAGTAAATTTATTAAATAATTTAAGATGAAAAGTTTTTTGCTACATAAAAACGTACCTACGATTAAATTTTCAATGCTCCCCGATGGTGTATTTTACGAAGGAGAACTACCTGGAAAAGATTATAATTTAGCAGTTTGTCCAACAGATGAAAAAATGGTTATCGTGGATATTGATTGTAAGGAAGGTAAAGGTAATGGATATGAGAATATACCAGATAATATATTTAAAGAATTAGTTAAAAGTTATAACTATAAAACTAAATCTGGAGGTATGCATGTGTTTTTACATTATACGGGAGATAAAGTTCTTTTAAATACTACTTCAAAATTTTCAATTGATTTACGAATTGGTAAAAATAAATCTACAGGTAATAATGGTGGTTATGTACGATGGAATGGTGGAGTAGATCCTAGAACAATTGAACATCTAATCAATAATACATCACCTTCATTAAATACTTGGTTAGAAGTCTTGTTTTCAAAAAATGTATAAATAACCTTTTAAATATTCCTCTTATTTTTGTATCTTTATAATAAAAATACAGATATGAAAATAAGTGGAATAGGGTTTATTTATATGATTACCAACCCAAAAAGAAAAATTTATATAGGGTCTACAATTGATTTTGATTATAGATTTTCTCAATATAAGAGATTACATTGTAAGGGACAAACAAAATTATATAGAAGTTTATCTAAATATGGTTATGAAAACCATGCTTTTGATGTAATTTGGGCTGGTCCTATTGAAGAGATGTATAAATATGAAACTATGATTGGATGGGGATTTAATGCGCTAGAAAAAGAAGAGGGGTTAAATTGTAAATTACCTAAATTTGGAGATACTTATAGTGTTTTTAGTGATGAAATTAGACTTAAAATTAGTACATCTAATAAAGGATTTAAACATTCAAAAGAGACGAGAGAAAACATGAGTAGGGCAGGTAAAGGTCGGATTTTTACAGAAGAACATCGTAAAAATATAAGTAATGCTTTTAAAGGACGAAAATTACCTCAAAAACATATAGATATACTTATAGCTTGTCATAAAGGAAAAAAGCAAACTCTACAACATAAAAATAATGCTACCAAAGCAAGAATGAAACCAGTATTACAATATGATTTAAATATGAATTTTATAAAAGAATGGGAAAGTATTAAAACAGCAGCATTAGAATTAAACATCAATAGTCAAAGTATTGGTTGTTGTTGTAGAAATAAATCAAAAAAAGCCGGAAATTTTAAATGGGAATTTAAATTATTTCAAGGAGTTAAAGTATTATAACATGACAGAAAAATCTACATTCCCATATAATAATTGGTATTTAAACTTTACTGAAGAACAAAGACCAATTGTAGATAATTGGAGAATTAATATTATTAAATTTTCAGATAAACCTTGTCCTTCTAATTATATAAATTGGGAAGGGACTCGGTGCTGGCTGGGGGGGTGGGTGGTTTCTATAACTTTTGACCAATTCAAAGAACATGTATTAGGTATTAAACTAGCTCCTGTTATCGAAGAACCACAAGATTACACCTACTTAATAGAATTTTTAAATAATAAACAAATAATATGACAGAAAATTTAAATTTTGGACAAGCTGTTGAAGCTGCCAAACAAGGTAAAAAAGTAGCTAGAACTGGATGGAATGGTTCAGGTATGTTTGCATACATTGTGCCAGCTAATGCTTATCCAGCAAGCACACAAGTGATGAAAGATTATTTTAAAGGTGAGTTAGTTCCTTATCGTGCTTATTGGGCTTTAAAAACAACGCAAGAAGATATTGCAACTTGGACACCAAGCGGAAGTGATACGTTAGCAGAAGATTGGATAATATTAAATTAATAAACAAATAAAATAAATAAACATGGAAACAACAAATTTAAACACACCTAACACACCTAAAACTATTTCTAAATCAGAATTAACTACTATGGTTAATAATGGTGCTAAGAAAGAAACTATTGCAACTTATTATGGTTTAAATGTAGCTCAAACTACTAAACTATTAAAAGATTGTAATTTGACTATTCGTAAGTTTCACAAACCATCTTACATGATTGTAGACTAATATGACTAAAGATCTTATTCAAGAAAAAGTATTGTCATTATTAGAAGATAAAAGTAGAGCTAGTGTAGCATTAAGTGGAGGAACAGGTAAAACCCTTATAGGATTAAAACATATGGCTACAAAGCAATTTGGTCATTGTAGATTTTTAGTAGTTGCTCCAAAGAAATCTATTTTTCAGTCTTGGAAAGATGACGCTAAAAAGTTTAATCTTGAATATCTTCTTGAAAATATTACATTTTCTACATATATATCTTTAAATAAGCAAAATCATGATTATGATGGGATATATGTAGATGAGTGTCACTCTTTAAAACTTTCTCATAATGCTTGGTTAAGTAAGTATCGAGGATATATTATAGGACTAACAGGAACTCCTCCTACAGATTCTAAATCTGAAAGAGGGTTTATGATAGATAAGTATTGTCCTATTATATACTCATATAATACTGATGAGGCAATTGATCATTCTATTTTAAATGACTACAGAATTGTAGTACATTATATTAATTTAGATGGAGAGAAAAATATTAAGGTTGTGAAACCTCAAGCTACTTGGATGACAAGTGAATTAGCTGTCTATAATTATTGGACAGGAAGAGTAGATAATTCTATTGGTAAAATGAAGCAGATTGCAGCTATTCAACGCATGAAGGCAATGCAGGGATTTTTATCAAAGGAATTAAAAGCTCGATATCTTCTTAATAGTATAGGAGAATTTAATAAATGTCTTTGTTTTGCTAGTACTCAAGAGCAATCAGCTAGAATCTGTACAACAACTTATCATTCAAATAATAAGTTCTCAGATTCAAATTTAGAGTTATTTAAACAAAGTAAATTATTAAAATTATGTGCTGTAGAGCAACTATCAGAAGGAATTAATATACCTAATCTTAAATATGGAATAATACTACACTCTTACGGCAATGAGAGAAAAGCTAGTCAAAAGATATTTAGGTTTCTTAGGTTAAATCCTAATGATTGTAGTACTATACACATACTATGTTATAAAGATACAATTGATGAACAGTGGGTTAAATCTGCGTTAAGTGGATTTAGACAAGACAAAATTATGTACGTATGATTGAACAAATTAGTGTAGACTTAACAAAATTATATACTAATAAGCTTAAAATTGAGGATTGGTTCGTATTATTTTGTTTAGTTCACAATGAAGAAGAAATGTTAATGAAGTATATTTCTACCACAGGTAGAATAGAAACATTAATATTTCAAAGATTAAGAGATTCTGGATTTATTATCTTGAAAGATGAATCAAATATTCTATTTAATGAGATTAAAGTAACAGACCAGGCTAAAAATTTATTTAATGTTTCAGATAATAAAGAATTTGAAATACTATTTAAAGAACTACTGTCTACTTATCCAAAATCTGTTAAAAGAATTACTGGTGGTACTAGACCACTACATAATGATCTACAACGATGTAAAAAATTATATAAATCGACGATAGTGAGTATTGGTTTGGTTAATAAAGAATTACATAAGAAGATATTATTATGTGTGCAAAAATATCACAGAGACCATCTTAAAGATAATAAACAAGAATTTATGCAATTATTAGCTACTTACCTTTCTCAAAGAACTTGGGAACAATATCTTGATGAAGTTACTAATCTTGAAGTATTACCTAAACCAAACACAGACTATGACGCAATTTAAACAGAGGATAGAACAGGGTTTATCAGGTGAATATACAGGATTAGCTAATGGATTTGACAGAATTAATAAGTATATTTATAATATACAAAGAGGTTGCTACACTTTAATCGGTGGTTTAAGTGGATCTAGTAAGACGACACTTTGTGATTTTATATTACTAAATGGTTTACAAGATGCTCAGGCAAAAGGTATCCCATTTAATGTAACTTATTACTCTTGGGAGATTGATGAAGTAAGTAAAAAAGCCAATTGGTTATCTGTACTAATCTATAATAAGTATGACAGAGTTATCTCTCCTCAGACTATTAAGGGATTAGGTGATTCTAGGTTAACTGAAGAAGAACAAGAAATAGTTTATGATACATTACCTGAATTAGAAGAACTATTTTCAAAGATTACTTGGCATTGGACACCGGTTAATCCTACTGGATTGTACTCTGAGTGGTGGAAAACAATGTCAGATAAAGGTAAGTTTACAACTATACCTTATATTGATGATGATGGTAATCCTAAAGACAGAATAACAGGTTGGACAGCTTATAATAAAGAAGAATATAATATTGTAGTATTAGATCACTTAGCTTTAGGTAAGATAGAAAGAGGGTTTACACTTAAACAGAATATTGATAAAATATCTGAATACATTGTAGGATGTAGAAATATGTTTAATATGACATTCTATATTGTGGCCCAATTTAATCAAGGGTTTCATAAAAAAATCACAAATTAATTTGTGTATGTTAAAGTTATTTCGTATATTTAAATATGACAGGAATATACAAAATAACAAATTTAGTAACAAACAAAGTTTATATTGGTAGTGCAATAAATATAGATAGTAGAATTAAAGCACATATTAGTAAATTAAAAGGTAACTTACACATTAACAAACACTTACAATCTTCATATAATAAGTATGGAGAGAATAATTTCAAGTTTGAATTAATAAGAGAAGTTTCTAATAATATACTGAGAAGAGCTGAACAATTTTATATTAATAAATACCAATCAATAAATCCAAAATACGGATATAATAAGGCCACTGTTGTCTCAAATACTTGGGACGATATAGAAAAACCTATTATATTAAAAGATAAAATCTATTTTGGATGTTATAATAAACAAGGTAAGTTAGTAAAAGTTTTTAAAACAATAGACGAGGTAAAAACTTTTTTAAATGTTAAAAAGTGTACAAGGGTTTATGAGTCTTGTAATAGTAATTTAACAAAAACAGCATATAATTATTATTGGATAAGATTAGATATGGCAATATTTAAATTTCAAAATAAATTAAATGTTTTTAAAAGAAAAGGTAGGCATCGTGAATTATTGCAATATGATTTAGAAGGTAACTTTATTAAAAAATGGGATTGTGCAACTGATGTTGCGGTTTTTTTTAATGTACACCCAAGTAATATTACAAAATGTTTAAAAACAAATAACATATACAGAAATAATAAGTGGTTTTACTCGGCCCCCTAGTATGGTAACATACTTTGAATAACCCAGAATATCGGTGGACATCCTGAAGAGGACAATACCGAGAGATAGATTAATTGTGAAATTAATAAGCTCGTAACGACTACCAATGGGTATCCTATAGTCTATAGGATAATGGTATAGTCTGCTCTGCAAGTATAACAAAATAAGTTGCAGTTAACATAACATGTGAGTAGTGTTGAACGATTAAAGTTTAAAGGTGCAGATATTTCTCCACAACAAACTGATTTCAAAGACTCAACTTCTCCTTACCAAGATGCTGATATAGTAATGGGTTTAATGAATGCCTATAAAATGGATTTAGAAACCAACTTAAATTACAATATTAAAGTAGATGGATTTCCTTATAATTTAAAAGGTAAATACAGACTTCTTAAGGTAATTAAAAATAGATTAGGTCAAGACAATATATCTATTGGTTTATATACCAAACCTGAAGCTGGTTACTTTGAAGAATTACCTAAAGAAATGACATCAGAAGATTACACAAGATACTTAAACAAATAACATGGGAAGAATAGTATTAGTTATTGGAGAACCTGGTTCCGGGAAGTCAAGAGGTATATTAAATTTAGATGAGAATACAACTCTATTAATTAAACCTAATAGAAAAGAACTACCTTTTAGAGGTGGTGCTGTGAAATACAGTGTAGATAAAGGCAATGTAGTTAATTGTAGTACTTTTCCTGAGCTTAAAGTTATTTTAACTAAAGCTAATGCAGGTACTAAGTTTAAAACTATTGTCATAGAAGATTTTACTCACTTTTTAACTAGTAGAGTTATGGCAGACTCTAAGATTAATGGGTTCTACTAAAATTGAAGCTCAGGATAAACCTATTTAACTGACTGGAAACTCCTTAGAGTCTTACACACTCCCTACAACAGTAATGATTGTAGTATAGTAAAAGAGGTAAGAATTGGACAATCAGCAGCCAAGCATCTTTATGAGATGAAGGTTCAACGACTATCGAAACACATATTTGTGAAAATATGAATGGAGTAGAGTAGATAAATTTTAGTCGAAAATTTGTCGAAAAGGTAGGTTATTATCGTATCTTTGTAATAAAATAAATAATATGAGAAGAATTAATGGTAAATTAACAAAAGAATATAGAGCTTGGAAAAATATGAAAGCTAGATGTTATTCTACATGTAATAAAAATCACGGTAAATATTATGAAAATAATATTCAAGTTTGTGATAGGTGGAAGAATTCTTTTGAAGACTTTTTACAAGATATGGGAAAAGCTCCTGAAAATCATTCTTTAGACAGAATTGATAATTTAGGAAACTATGAACCAGGTAATTGTAAGTGGTCTACAAATAAACAACAATGTATGAATAGGGGAGAGTTTAATTTACTTTATACATATAATGGAGAAACAAAAATACTTTCTGAATGGGCTGAATTATATAATTTAGATTATAATAATTTACATAAAAGAATATTTAGAAGTAATATGAGTTTTGAAGAAGCTATTGTTTATAACAATTTAAAATTAATTTTTTATAAAGGAGAATTTAAAACTGCTCAAGAATGGAGTAAATTATTAAATATACCTTTAAGTATTATTTACGATAGAAAATCAAGAGGTTGGACATCTGAAAGAATGTTTGAACAACCTATTGGTGCAAAGAAAAAGATAATAAAAGATATAGTCTGACGTATAGTGAAAGTTATACGATATTTGTTCAAAAGTGGTCAGATTTAGCTCTTGATGTATTTCAAGGGTTGATTAAAATAGAAGAACAATTGCGTGATGATTTAAATGTTATAGTGATTGGACATACAGAAAGAAATACTGATGTGAATGGTAATAGTGTTATTACTTTACAAACAGTAGGGAAGTTATTAGATAATCAAATCAAAATACCTTCATACTTTACTTATGTCCTTCACACTGATGTGAAAGAAGTGAATGGAAAAATGGAATATTCATTATTAACTAATAGTGATGGTCTTAGATTAGCTAAATCACCTGAGGGTTGTTTAGATAAATTTGAACCAAATGATTATAAGTTAATCTTGGATAAAATAGCAAAATATCAGTTAGGAGAGTAATTCCCTCCTATAAATTAAATCATTAACAATTAAAATAAATAAATTATGTTCAATTTTGAAAACGCAGAAGTATCTAAAGGTAATTACAAAGAAACTATTAAACCAGGAATTAGTATTGTTAAAGTAACAGCTATTACTAATGGTGTAAGTACTCAAAAACAAACTCCTTATTTAGAGTTTACAGTTGAAGATTCTCATGGAGCAGAATTAAAACAACAGTATTACTTGAGTACAGTAGTTAATCCAGGTAAACAAAAATCTGCTTGGGATATTTCTAAGAATGCAATATTAGCTTTAGTTGCTGCATCTAACTCTTTAGATGAAACTACAGCTAAGACTAAGATGCCTAATGCTAAAACTGCTGAAGAATTAGCTCAAAAACTTGCTATTTTATTAACAGGTAAAGAATTCAGATTAAAAGTAATTGGTGAAGAGAAAGTTTCTCAAAAAGGAACTAAATATGTAGCTTCATCTTTTAGTAATGGTGTATTCTGTGAATCAAAACAAGTTGCTGAATCAGATTCTAAGTTATTCTTTAGTGCTGAGAAAAACATTAAGAAGTTAGCTATTGAACCAGCTACAACAGATACTACTTTTAGTAGCCCTGCTGCTGACTCAGTTACATTTTAATAAATATTAAGTAAGAGGTGCTTAAAGTGATGGTAACTTGACCTTAACACAAGTTATAGCTGCTGGTTCTTAGGTTTTACAAAAGAACTCATTGGGAATACGTTTGGAAAACCATCCTCTCCCCAAGTAAATGGTTGAAGGGTTTACGTCTGGTAAGACAGTAATTGGTTACTCAAATAGCAGGAAACCAGCTAAAATCTAGTCTTTACAGTAATCTCATGTAGAGCAATTAATAATTAAGTAATAATGGGTGCTAAAGAGGATTAGCTTAAATCGAGCAGAGGGTTCAGCCTATTATTACTTTATAAAAAATTAAATTATGGAGCACTATATAGATTACAAAGCAACAGTTTGGTTTAGAATTCCTGTTAAAAAAGAAGATTTAGAATTAGTAACTAATAAACTTGTTAATGGTACAACACCTGCAGAGTTATATGACGATATAGATTTGGAACTAGGTCAGTGTGAACCTTTATATGATACTGAAGAATTTATATCACCTAATGAAAATGATAGTCAAAATACTATTGAAATCTTTAGTGATACTCAATTAATTTGGTATAATACATAATAATATGTTCAATTTTGATAGTGCAAGTTTACAGATAAATAAAGATGAAATACTTAAATACATTACAGAGTTACAAATATTAGAAAGATATTGTAGTAATTATAAATCAATAGACACTAGTTTTAAATCAGAGTTTTACTCAGATAAAAATGGTAGTTGTAGAATTATAATTAGTGCTTCAGGAATACCTTATTACAAAGATTATGGAAATGGAGATTACTTTCTAGCATTTGATTATGTAAGTAGAAAGTATGGATCTAGTTATCATGAAACGTGTAATATCATAGCTAATGATTTTGGATTAAAGAGAACTAATTTGAGTGTAACACCTCAATTACTATTAACCAATGATTCTCCTAAGTTAGTTAAAGTTAAATCTAATATTCAAGTAATTGTTAAACCATTTAGTTTAATAGATTATGAGTATTGGATGCAATATGGTATATCTTTACAAACATTGCAATTTTTTAATGTTAAAGCTTGTAGTCATGTTTATCTAAATAAAGGAGATAAACATTATGTATTTGAGTATAAAAATAGTAATCCTTTATATTCTTATAAATTCTTTAAAAATAATATGGAATATTTTAAAATCTATAATCCTTATTCTATTACTAAAGAAGGTAAGTGGTTAAGTAATGTAGGTAGTGATTGTTTGCAGGGATACGATCAATTACCAGAAACAGGAGATTTACTTATTATTACAAAAAGTTTAAAAGACGTTTTATGTTTTTATGAAATGGGTATATCGGCAGTAGGTTTACAAGCTGAAACTAATAAGATGAGTAAGAAATCATTTGATGAATTATCTAAAAGATTTAAAAGACTAGTTTTATTGCTAGATAATGATGACCAAGGATATACTTCAACTTGTGAATTCTTATTAACTTATGATATAGAGTTCTTCTTTATACCTAATGAAAAAGATATTAGTGATTACATTAAAAAGTATAACTTAGAAAAAGCTAAAAAATTAATTAAAAAGAAGTTATTATGATACCTGATGATGAAGATATTTTCCTACAAACTTTAAAATATGTGGGATATTCTATTTTAATTACAGCAATAATTGTAATAGGTATTTTAACATGTATAATAAAATGATTAACTTAAACTTTACACAATTTTGTGATAAGTATTCTCCAATAAAGAATACTATTGAGAAAGATACTCCTGTAGATGGATTTCTATTCTTAGATAAAGACCAACTTAGAGATGTTCCTTTAGAAAGAATATGGTCATTAATTGATGATTCACTAAATGATGATATGTACATTACTAATGGTGCTAGAGTAATTAATGCTTTAGGCTGGTTAGTAACTAGAGAATCATGGGAATTAGATGAATTAACTGAAGTTAGATTAGCAGAATCTGATATTAAAAAAGATGAAGATGGAGAAAATTAAGGTAAGTTTTGAACCAAGTTCGATATGGAATAACGAAGATTTTAGACAATTAATTAAAGGTATAAAAGAGAATGATTATTCTTCTAAAGGATTTGAATTTGAATTATGGATTATCACTACAAATGATAGTTTAATTTATATCAATGCAATTGCTAGTCAATTTGATATTCCAACAGATAGAGTTCAAATGGCATTAAATGACTCTACTAAAGTAGGATTAATAGTAGCTAATAGTGATATTCATTTTGATGGTGAACAATCTATTATTAGTACTTTAAAACCTAATACTACAATTGATGCTGTAGGTATATTAGTAGATAGAAAGATAGATTATCCAGGTATGGGATTAAAGTATATTAAAAACTTTGATACTTGGACTACTGCTATTATGAGAGAAAGAAATGGTGATGAGAAGAAAGTTTGTTAAGAAAGCTAAAGCTACCCCAAAACCAAAGAAGAAAGCTGTTCCTCATGGTGTACCAACAGTACATGATGGTGTTCAACTAAGATCTGGATTAGAAAAAGCATGTTATCAGGCCTTACAGAAAGCCAATATAACACACTTTAACTATGAAGATGATGTATTTGAACTACAAAGTAAATTTACAGCTTCAGGAGTCAGTTATCAGCTTTATAAAAGAATGATGACTTATGATGAAGCTCAAGCTTTAGGAATTAATGCTAGATTTAAAGATAAGAAGAAAGCTAAGTATGTGTATCAATTTGGTGAAGTAACTAATAATCTTAGAGCAATAACTATTAAACCTGATTTTAGTTGTTTAGATAAAGATACTAAGACTGGTTGGATCATTGAAACTAAGGGATCCTACACAGAAGAATATCTTCTTAAACTTAGATTGTTTAAATATTGGTGGACTATAAATGGTTGGAATATAGATTACTTTGCTCCTAATAACTTAACTAATGTAAACAAGTGTGTTAAACTAATTAAAACTAAATATTATGGATTATAGAGAAAAGTATAAAATGGTTAAGAAATTATTAATTATCAACATGATAGCATTATGTATTGCATTAATTTACATAACTACTAAAAATGATGATAAATTAACCTTACCAAAACCTACAAATACAATAGACACTATTAAAATTGAAGGTTTTAGTGAAGCTAAACTAATAGAATTTATGGATATTTTAGAAATAGAATATCCATCTATTGTATTAGCTCAAGCTAAACATGAAACAGGTAATTACACATCTAATAGATTTATAAAATATAATGCTTTGTTTGGATTTCAAACATCTGATACAAGTATTATTAAGTATAAATCTTGGAAAGAATCAGTAATTGCTTATAAATGTTGGCAGATGAAAAGACTTAAACCTGATGAAAATTACTATGACTTTCTAGTTAGAGTTAAGTATTCTCAAGATTCAAGTTATATTAACAAGTTAAAACAATATTAGTATGCCTAAAGTAGATTATAAAGACCTAGAAGAGGTTACAAAGTTTTTAGATAAATTAGTTAAAGAAAATGTATCTGAAGGTATTAAAACAATATCTAATAACTTATCTAAAATGATCAAAGATAAATACACTGAAATAAAACCTGATTATGATAGGACTAATTGATGCAGATCATATACCATACATAGTATGTTATAACAAAGCAGGGGAACCTGAGAAAACTCTGGAAGAAGCTATTCATTCTGCAAATAGTTATCTTTCAGGGTTAATCAATGGTACTAAGATAGATGAATTTCATTTGTACTTCACAATTGGAACTAATTTTCGTTATCAGATTTATCCTGAATACAAAGCTAATAGAAAGAATAATGAGAAACCACCTTTCTTTAATGAAGTAAGAGATTATCTAATTAATGAGTATTGTGGAATTTATAAAGCTAATTTAGAAGCTGATGACGTACTTAATATTTATAAAAATAAGTACATTAAAGAACAAGTAAGTTATATTGTAATATCTACTGATAAAGATATTAATAACTTAGTTGGACTAAACTACGATATTAAAAACAATGTTGCAAGACTAGTGGATCAAGAATTTGCTGATCAATATTTTTGGGGATCTATAATAACCGGAGATACAGCAGATCATATTAAAGGTGTTCCTGGTAAAGGTCCTGCTTTTATTAAAAAGTTATGGGAAAGTACTAAGGATATAAATTTATTTAAAAGTAAAGTAATTTGTGAATACATAAACTATTTTGGTGAAGAATTAGGAATTGAAGAATTTTATAAAAACTATAAATGTCTAAAAATTAAAGACTCATACGAAGGTATGGAGTTTATTACACCAATTAAAAGTACTGAAGTTTATGCAAAAACGCTTGGAATGGCTGAATAATTTTGGCTATATAGAAAATAGTTCTGTAAGAAGAACTAGGACGACTTTGTTTTTAATGCCTTTAATAGGTATATCAGAAACAAAAATTATGGAGCATCATCCTAAGATGTTCATTAACGCACATATTAAAAATATTATTGATAAAGAAGTTGTTGTAGTATTAAATAAATTAGATTTTACAGAAGAATCTATTACATTTATTTTATTACAAAACTTAAATGAAAACTTTATTGAATGTATAGAAGATGATGAAGAGTATTTATTATATTATAAAATACCTCAACATTTCTATGAAGATTTTGACAAGATTATTGAAGGTAAGTATTCTAAAACATCAGATGGATATAAGAGTGTAATACTTAATATCTATGGTGTTGAAAGAAATACTAAAGACCATAAACCATATATGCATGACTGTTTATATCCTGATGATATTAAACGTAAGCTTTATGCAAATTACTTAAATGTAGATGTAAATCTAATAGATGAAGTATCTAGTAGACCACGTTTAAAAGAATATGAATTATTTAAAACAATTAATCAATTAAATGAAAATTATGAACTCTAGTGAAAGAATTGAACAATTAATTAAAGAGAAATCTAAAGATCGAATATTTCCCATATTGAACAAAGTTGACCGCTACTGGACTACTAATTCAGAGTTAACCTTTTGTGAAGTTATAAAAGCTTTAGGGATTGATGGTAATTTAGATGATTTAGACTTAACAAAAAGATTAGATGAACATATAGATGACAACAACATTAAATAAATATACAATAGATGATTTTATTAAATTAAAACCAATTATATATGAATATTGTGTAAATTTAACTCAAAAGAAAACTTCAACCTCTTGGTTTAGAGATTTTGCTGATGCAAATGATTTATATCAAGAGGTTTTTCTTTATGTACATGATAACTATTTCAATAAACCTAAAGAAGAGATGGTAGAAGGTAAATTTATTCAGTTAATGAAGAATTGTACTTACTGGACATATCATAGAAGATTTACAACTAAAGGGCACAAACTATATCAAAGTTTAAATCGTATAGATGATTCACCTAAAGATTTATTTTTATTTGAACAATCTAGGTATGAATATGGTACAGGTTATATTAACTTTATAGAAACTATAGACTTTAAGTATTATACTAAAACATTAAATTCTATTGAGATTAAAGCCTTACTAATGTATTTAGAAGGGTATCCTATTAAAGAAATAGATCTTAAGTGTAATAAACGTAGAGGTTTTTTTGAGTATCTTGTTAGAAGAAAACTTTATAAGATTATTCAAAAAGATAAAATTAAACCTTCTAAGCCTATTAGTGGTAAAGTAGAGAAAAAAGTAACTTTAGAAGAGGATAATATAGCATTTTTAAGGTCTAAAATACCTTCATACGATAATGTTTTTAATTTTAAAAGGTCTAATGATAAATTTATTAAAATGTATTCACTATATTTACAAAGTGTTAGTTTAAAAGATATATCTGAAGAATTTAAAATACCAACTCAACAAATTAGTGTTGAGTTATATAGAATTAAACAAAAGATTAAAAAGTATGAGTAAAGAACTAATTCCTTTAGAGGAGAAAGTAGAGTATGTTAAACAAACTAATAAACCAACTAAACAATCTGAAGGTAAATTATTTTATGAAATAGATTGGGAGTTTATTGAAGGTATGGCCACTAGAATGGCTTTAAATAAACAAAACGGTAAGTATGATAGATTTGGATGGAGAGATAATGGTGTAGATATTAGTGAAATGAATCAAGCTCTAGTAAGGCATTTAATTGCTATACTAAAAGGTGAATTGCAAGATGATGAGCAACAATATTCACATTATTATGCTTTAGCATGTAACAGCATGTTAATAGTAAACTCTTTAAAATCTAAGAATGAAGTTAAATAAATTACAAAAACCAATTTACGATTGGATTTTATCAAATCCCGGATATTTAAAATGTAGTCCTAAAGTAGTATCTAAATATTATCCTAAGAAAGCTAATTCTAAAAATATTCAAATAGCATTAGAACAAGCTAGGGTAACTTGTAAACAAGCTAATATTAAACCTGTAATATCTTTACAGCAGATTAGAAATGGTGTAAATGTTGAGAAAAAAATTAAATTTACAAATGATTTACAGTTATCTAAACCTACAATTAGAGGTCAAAGATATTTAACTCCTGGTATGTATATTGTACTAGGTTGTGTACATGCACCATTTCACTTAGCCCCTGCATTTAAAGCTGTTGAACAATTGTTGCATGATAACAAATCTGAAATAGTTGGGTTAGTGTTAGATGGTGATTTTACAGATATAAATTCACTCAGTAATCATGATAAAGGTAGAAAACCTATTCCAGGTGTAACATTAGATTGGGAATACAAAGAATCTGAAATTTTATTAGATAGTTTACTAAATCCTTTAGCTTCAAATATTGCTAAAATATTTATTTACGGTAACCACGAGGATAGATATAATAGATATATGTCTGATATCGATAACTCTAAGTTAGGGGCAAGTTTACAATCTCCTATTGAGGGATTAAAGCTTGTACAAAAAGGGTTTGATATTTATGAAAACTGGAAAGAAGATTTTGTTACATTAGGTCATCATTTAGATGTATCTCACGGCGAATTCTATAACGTGCATAGCGCTAAGAAACACATAGATACTTATAGAAGATCTATTTTATATTACCATACTCATAGAGTGCAACAATATATTGAAGGTGCTGTAGGTGGTTATAATGGTGGTTCTATGGCAGACTTTAATGCCCCTGTATTTGGATATGCATCAAGAGCTATGAAAAACAGTTGGCTTAATGGATTTAATACTGTTCATATAGATGAACAAGGATTTTATCATATTCAACAAATAGTTTGTTATAACAACAGCTTTGTATTTGGTAATAAAATTTATAAATATTAAATAAGTTATCCCGATAGTGAAGGTGCTAGGTTTACACTATAAGTTGGCTGCTTTAAAGCTAGGTTTTCTTTTCTAGGTTTCTAGATTCTGTACCTGTATCATTAATAGAGGGGACGTTGGACTCGTCAGAGGATAACTTATTTACACATTAAATAACTACACATATTAGTTTAACCTTAACCTTTTAAAGAAGTTAGTTTATTTTTTACACCTAATGTATTGTAGTTATTTGAAAAGATTGTACCAAACAACCTCTGTATATGTTCAAATGTTTGAGTTCCTTGAGTAGAAGCTAGCTCTAATCTCAAGTTGCTGTATAAGATTAGTTTTTATCTAGTGCTTATACAAAACTCCTAAGCAAAAGTCGGGGATTTTTAAATTATTAAATAATGGAAAAGGTAGAATTAAATAGTGAAAAATTCCTTAGATTTGTAATTAATTACATGTTAAGAGAATTTGATGCAGATTATGAATCTGTGAAGAAGAAACAGATGTATGGTAATACACCTTGGTTTCAATATTATTGGGATACACCAGAAACTAAAAAACAGTTTTTAGATTGGTTAAGAGAATTTATTAAAGCAACTGTTAATTACAAACCAAACTCAATTGATGATATAGTTGAATCTATAGATTTAATGTGGGGGTTAAAAGTATATGAAGATGAAAGTAATATTAAGAAATAGTATCAAATGTAATCATTGTAATGATGAAATAGAATCTAAACATAGACATAATTTTGTTACATGTAAATGTGGTAAAGTTAGTGTTGACGGTGGTAAAGATTATGGTAGAATATTATACACTGAAGAATCTGATTATACAGATACTTCAATCTACGACGATGGAACTCATGAATTAAGAAGACAATATCTTACATGGGGTAATAACTATGATAAAGATATGAATAGATTACCTGAAACAGTTTATACTTCAATTATGAACATGACAAGTGAACATATTCAAGCAATACTAGATGGTGGATATGCAAATAGAAATCCATTTTATAAAGAATTATTTAAAGAAGAACTTAAATTTAGAATTAATGAATCAGTCTAGACAAGAAGGATATTATTGGGTTAAGTATAAAGATGGTCCATTTTCAGTTGCTTTTTGGAATTTAAACTGGATGAGTAACAAACCTTGTTGGGCTGTAATAGGTAATGAAGATATGTGGCAAGATTCAGATTTTGAACATATTAATGAAGTAAGAATTAAAGAACCTGGTGAATTACCAGATTAAAATTAAATGATGATAAAAGGAACTAGAAATCAATTATACAACATTACTAATGCCTCTCAAGGAGAAACTAAGAAAGTATTAACTGTTTGTTCAGCAGGATTATTAAGATCTGCTACATTACAAAATATGTTAATTAGAGAATATGGTTACAATGTAAGAAATTGTGGTACTGTAGAATCTTATGCATTAATACCTATTAGTGAAGCTCTGGTTAAATGGGCTGATGAAATAGTATTTGTTAATCAAGAGAATTATAATGATGTTAAGCATGAAATAGATACTTTAGGTATTTCTTACAAATGTTACATATTAGACATACCAGACATGTACAACTTTAATGATCCTGAATTGGTAAGGATTTGTAAAGAGCAGTATGAGAATAAACAAGTAAAATATTAAACTAATGGAAAATATAAACTCAGTTTGTTATATAAACAAAATTAATAAAATTGAATCTATTGAAGGTGCAGACAAAATAGAATTGTGTACTGTTAATGGATGGACATCTGTTACCCAAAAAGGCATCCATAAAGAAGGTGATTTGATATTATGTATTACAACTGATGCAGTAATACCTGAAGATTTAGCTACGCAATGGGGTTGTATTAGCTATCTTAGAAATAAATCTAGGGTTAGAACAGTTAAACTAAAAGGTGTTTATAGTGAATGTATTTTAATCCCTTTAAAAGATATATTAACTAAAAATACTTTTAAAGAAGGTCAAGATTTATCTGAAGATTTACAAATATTTAAATATGAACCTCCTGTGAGAGAAATGTTAAATGTAAGTGTTCCTAAAGTATATTTTAAATGGAATAAAATACATAAATTTTCAATGTGGAGATCATTTGTAAATTATAAAATTAATAAACTTAGAAATAAGTTTAAAAAATATTATAAAGATAATGTGAATTTTGATAAATATTATAAATTTCCTAATCAAAAGAATACTCCACACATGTTTAGTGAATTAGATGTAGTTGTAATTACTCGTAAAATGCATGGAACTAATGCTAGATATGGTATTGTTAAAAAGAATCTTATAAGTCCTTTAGATAAACTTAAGAAATTATTTGGAGATGAATGGATAGAATATGAATATGTCTATGGTTCTCATAATGTAGAAAAAGGTTCTGATTCTCAAGGTTTTTACTCTACAGATGTTTGGCAAGAAATTGCTGATAAGTATCAAATAAAACAGTTACTTTGGGGATATGTTAAAACTAATTATACTCCTAAATTATTAGGTAAAGGTATCATTATTTATGGTGAGATATTTGGACCAGGTATTCAAAAGAATTATGATTATGGGTATGAAAATATAGAATTTGAAGCTTTTGATATTCAATTTAATGGAGAATATTTATCTGATTTTGAATTTCAATCTAGGATTAAAGATATACTAACTGCTCAAAATGTAGTTGATTATTTATATGAGGGTAACTGGTCTAAAGAAATTCAAGATAAATTTGTATTTAATAACTTTATTGAGAATTCTAAAGTACCACATGAAGGTGTCGTAGTTAAATGTATATCTGGAGATAGGAAGAAGATTTCTAAAGTAATTAATCCTGACTATTTAACTTATGGAGAAAAACATGGAACAACAGACTCACATTAAAATTTTAACAGATCATCATAATCGAAATACTAATTAATATTAGTAAATTAAAAACCCTCCTAGAGAAATCTAAGAGGGTTTTTTTTATTCACCGCAAGTATTAAGATATTATTTAGTCCTATCTACATATTTTGAATTATCAAATAAGTCTGGTAAGTTTTGACCTAATTGATTATAACCAGGTAAAATAGAACCTAGACTTCTATAAAACTTATTCTCACCTTTATGTGAACCTGCTTTAACTTTATAATCTCTTATATAAGCACCATAAGGTAAATAAGTTACTGTAGTAATTACTGAATTAGCTAATTTAGTTACTGCAAATGGTGATTTAGACATTGCTGTAACATTCTTAGGATTAGCAAAGAATAGTATATCACCAGATACTTTATCTAATTGATTCATAGTTTCTTTATACCAAGCAGATCTTTTACGTTTTTCATCATCATCCCAACCTAAAGCCATTGCACCAACTATTGTAGCTAATAATATTACAGCTTCAGTTAATGTTTTTTTAGCATTATAGACTTCTAATTCAGTTAATTCACCTTTCTGGATTCTATCTAAAGTATCTTTAGCATTTCTAGCTAAATTAAATACTGTTCTCCACCTACCTTCAGTATCTACCATTAATCTATCACTAAACTTCTTTTCACCAACTCTAGATTCAATAGCTGCAGGAATCCACTTCTTAAACTGAAAAGCTAATCTGGCCCATACATTTTGATTTAATATAGCCGCATCTCTAGTAGAATACCTACCATGTATCTGTTCATTAACTCCCATAATTCTAGTAGAAGTTCTTAACATATAATCTTGAAAATCAGCTTTTGTACCAAAATGTTTTAAATATTCAAGTTTAACATCACCTTTATCATCAATCATTTCCCATAAACTAGTTTTACCATCAGGTTTAGTATGTAACATCATGGCAACCATTGTTCTAGTTTGTAAGAATACCTCACCTGCTTTTTGTGCAGAGTACATATAGTTCTTTAACTTCTCACCTGTTAAACCTTGTCTAATACTAACATTGTTAGCATATTCATAATCAGTAAGTTCTTGTAGTATAGGATAACGTTCTACTAAAGCATTCATTTTAGAATCCTTAGAAAAAGTTTGTCCAAAGAACATTCCTGAAGCTTTATTTAAATCTGAAGCATTAAAGAATCTCCCTCCAGTAGCTTCAATAATATTACCAATTTCACCTACTACAACGTTAGTAAAGGCTGTAAATGGGTTTAAACCTATTCTTAATAAACTATTCCAATTTAATGCAAAGTCTGCTAATTCACCAGCTTTAATCACTTTCTTACCTGTAACATTACCATCAGTATCATATAATGTTTCCACAGTAATCTCATCTCTACCTTTAGTCTTCTTACCTAATATCTGCATATCAATTACTGCATCTACCATTTCATAGATATTAGACTCTTTACCATCAATTAATTCATTAGCTTTATGAGGATTAATAAATTTATTATCAGCTAAACTTCTTTGTAATAATCTAGTTTGAGGTAATATTTCAGAAAGTTCTTCATGTTCAATAGCCATTGCTGCAAACTTAAATAAACTTTCACCTAAGTCTTTAGATTTATTATCTCCAGTTAATTTAGTAATATATTGAACAGGAATAACATCTCTTTCTAAATTAGCGTCTTTTACAAAATCATCTTTACTAATTTCATATCTTTTCATCCCAGTAATATACTTAACTAATCCTTTAGTTTTACCCCAAGTTCCTTCAATTTTTAACACATCTGCTAATGATTCTGTATATAAATTAGGTATAAAATCTTCGGGATGTTCTTTTAACCACTGAGTCTGTCTATTAATAGGTAACTTTTCTACAGCTTCTTTAATAGTTTTTTGATAAAATTCATAAAAAGCTTTTAATTCTTTAGTTTTTTGGATTTTAACATAATTAGGATTAGTATATTTTAACTTATCAATTGGTACAAATTTACCTAAAGTTTCATCATAAGTTGCTATTTTATAAATAGAACCATCTTTAGCTTTACGAGATTCAGATAACTTATTATAAAACTCCGTAGTATAAGGTCTAGTTAATACTGTAGTTTTATCTGTATCTTGAATAAATAAAGAATAAACTTCCTTCATAGTCATATTATTAGACTTAGCATATTCTTTTAACTTTTCAACTTCAGATTTTACATCTTCATAAACTTTACCTTGATTACTAGAAATACTTAGTTGAGTACTTTTAATTAATGATCCCACAGTTCTAGCAATAGTGTTTTCAACATTAGTTAATGCACCAGTATACTTTTCAAAACCACCAATATCTTTTTGTTCAGATTTTAATTGTTCAAAAGTTTTACCTTGTTTAATATTAGCTTGTTTTTCAACAGTAGTCTCAACAATATGTTTAGCAATATTTAAAAATCTCTTTTGTAGTTCATCAACTCTAGCTGCAATTTCAGGTAAAAAGTATAAACTATCTAATCTTTCAGATAATTCAGCTACTCGAGAAATCTCAGTTTCTCTACTACCCATTTCATAAGCTTTAATTAAACCTTCAATATTATCTAAATCTAATTCTGCTAATTCATATAAATAAGCTTTATTATTACTAACTTCATATTTAGCTAATAAATCTTTCATATTAGCCTCCATAGCTTTAAACTTATCATAACGAGGAGTGCCTTGAGGGGTCTTAGCTAATATGTTAGTAACATTAGCAATACTACGTTTTAAATTAACTACTTGTTCTTTAAACTGTTCTTGAGGTTTAACTTCCTCAACTTTAGGTTTTTCAACTTTAACTTCTTTAATTCCTGGTAAATCTTCTAGTGTAGGAAATGAATCTACACCATGTTCTTTTTGCCACAAACTAACTTTAAGTTCTAATATTATTTGAGGTAATTTACTTTGCATTAATAAATGCTTGAACTCTTGAGAGTTAATATTTATACAACTAGCCATTATTTACATTGTTTTTTATATTCATCAATACTTTCTTGTGATATTCCATATTGATTAGAATCATCCTTAGAATTAACCCAGTCTTTAAAACCTTCTATATCTTGTTTAGAACCTAATATATGTATTTGTTTTTGAGTTTTAACAAAGTGTTGTATACCTCTTTCATTAGTAATAAGATTAAAAGTTGTTTCATTTGTAATATCAGGATTATTTAAAATTACAGCAACTATTTCTCCATAATTTTTAGCAGCTTTTTGAGAGGGTGTAAAATAATATCCGTACCCTAATTCCCCACTTTCATAAGCCCTATCATCATCAGATGGATATAACTCAGAATTATTTTTAAAACCTTCTGTAAATATTTGCTTTTTATTAGTAGTTCCATGATAAACAATATCTTTTACTTTACTATTAGGGAATATACTATCTAAATACGCAGAGTATTCTTGTGAAGTTCCTATACTAGCTAATTCAGGAGATTGTTTAAAAATATCACTTACACCTTCTTTAGTTTCTTGTGATATACCATAATCTACATCATCAATCTCTCCTTGTTCAATTGGATCATTAAATTCTTGTTCCATTAAAGCAACATCGCCATTAAAAAAGTCTAAATCTCTTTCAAATGTTTTTTCAGCTAATTTTTGTCTTATTAATTCTCTGTCTACAAGTTTTTGAAAATTATTAACAATTACTTTATAACCACCTATCCCAGAATGTTCTCTAACATCAGTTAAATTAAATCCCCAAAGGTTATTTAAATCATCACTTATTTTTTTAGCTGCATTTTTTGAAAAAATATCCTGTTTGTTAGGTAATTTTTCATCAATACTTTTATTTATTGTTTTTTCTATTTCTATACTACAAGCCATTAGTTACAATTTTTTTTATAAATTACTGCTTTTGCTAATATTAATTCTTTAATTTTAGGATTGCTAACACTTTCTTTACCCAAGTTAGTTATACCACTACCTAATATTTTATTATCCGATGTTACAAAATAATTATTACCCTTATGATTAGATGTTCTTAAAGTACCATCTTGTAATTCTTTTCTAATATTAACTTTATTTATAATTGTTTCATCTGTTAATATTTTACCATCAGAATAAGTTATTTCACCATTAGGTTTTAATATAAAAGTATACTGATTAACCTTAATTTCTCTATTTTTTAAAGGTACACTTTTTTCTTGAGATTGCCAATCATTATTACTAAAATTAATACTTTCTTCAATCACATCTTGATCACTAGGTAATATCTCATTAAATCCTTCATATAAAGATTCAGAGTTATCTACAACTTCTTCAGATTCAACTTGAGGTACAGGAACTAAATTCTTAGGCTTACTTAAAGCTTTAACTTTAATTTCTAATTTCTCATAACGATTATTAGGAAACTCAGTAATTACTTCACCAAAAGGATTAATTTCTAATCTCTTACCAGGTTGACCTAAATAAGTGATTTGTCTGTAAGTAGGTTGTTTACTAATTTTAGAAGCTTCTTCATCTAATTTATATAAAGGAGTGTAATCCTTATTCATTTTAAATCTAATATAAGGAACTAATATTTCACCACCAGTAATTTCTTTTAATCTAGGATCAGTAGAATCTTTATCAATAACTAATGTTTTACCATCTTCTAATACATTAAATAACTTATTCTCATTATCATAAGTTTTAGTAAACTTCTTAGCAAAGTTTCTAAACAACTGATCAACAATATTATTTACTTTATTAGTTTCTGGAGCATTATTTAAAATAGTTTTTCTAATATTAGCTCTATTTTCAGATAAACCTAAATCTTGTAATATACTTGGATCAATATATCCAGCATAACTACTAAACCCACTGAAAAATCCTGTATTAATAAATGAATGTTCAACTAAATGTTTAACTAATGGCTTATAAACTTTTGAAGGTTCATTCCATAAAGTCAATAAATCATTAATTATTAATTCTTTTTGATTTAACTCAATCTTACCATTACCTCTAATTGATAAAGTCCTAACATCTGAATTCTTCAAATTAGATACTTGTAACAATTGAAATAAGGCCATATTTTTTAATCTTTCTTGAATAACTACAGGAATTGCTTTACCAAATATTTTAAATATTACATCTTTATGTGTATTCTCACTAGTTAGCATAGCCATATCATCCATAAACTCTTTCTCAGATAGTCTATTTTCATCTAAATAAATGTCTTTAAATGTTGTTTCAGCATCTAAATACATTTGAATAAATCCATTAATAGCGTCTCTGTCATCAGACTTTAATCTAGTAAAATCAATATTAGTAGTTCCATAAACCTTTTGAGCTACTTCATTCTTAATAGTATTAAAGAATCCTGATGCAAAGTTATAATGTTGTTGTAACACATTATATTGAGCTTGTACAGTATCAATATAAGGTTTAATAGCATTAGAATTTAATAATGTAGCAATACCTTCAATTAAAGTATTTTCAGAACTTAATGTTTTATATAATTCTAATTTACCATTAACATCTTCAAAGTTAGGTCCAGTCTCTTTATTAATACTAAATAAGTTATTTAATTGACCTAACTCAGTAATTACTTTCTCATTATTTGCATACATATTAAGTAATGCAATTTGTAACTGTAAAAACTTCAATTTCTTATATTCAGGTAATACTTCATAAGCTAATGGATTATTAGATAAAGATACTTCATCAAAAGCTTTAGGATTATTTAAATCTTCTAAAGTTAATCCTGTAAATTGTTTTAACTCATTAGAATCAATAATATCATTCTCTTCAATAGAACTTAATGTATTATTACCTAAAACTTTATCTTTTAAAGCAGTATATGCTTCACTAGTATTTGTACTAGAAGCTATTTTTTCAAACTCTTTATTATACAAAGCTTTGTAATCACCAATTACTGTATCAATAGATTTTCTTTTAAAATTTTTAGATTTTAATTGTTTATCATTTGATTCTAAAGCACTAGATAAATCTTTGATTGCAGGTTGAGCAGTAATTCTACTAGCTATATCTGCACCTAATCCTAATCTAACTATATAAGACCATAAAGGTAATGTCTTTTCAGTAATACCAATAGAAGGTAACATCTCAGGTGTTTTTACAGCATCTAAAATTACAGCCATCATTGCTGATAACTCTTCTACAATTTTAGTATTATCATCAGATATTACTTGATTTAAATTATTTCTAGTATTAGTAGTATTCCCTGATTTAATTTTAACTCCTTGAGGAATAAATGTACCATCAGTTTTTGTTTTAGGTTTAATATTCAAATTACCTTCAGTAGCCCAAGCATGTCCAGATACCTGTAATGCAGCAATACCTTTTAATCTAGATATTTTATGGAATAAATCTTTTAATGCAACTTGATTTAAAGCTGTAAAATAGTTATTAGATTTCTTCTTAGTAGATTTTTCTTCTAACTCCTTAGCAACTTTAGCAATATTACCTGGTCCAGATGGGGTAATTAATGATTCTAACATACTTGTAGATTTAAGTATATCAAAATAATTATCTAATAATTTATTATCTCTAGCCGGCTTAATGTTTTGTTCAATAATAGATAATTTAGAAAACTCTTCTAAAGTTAATTTATTATCCTTACTATACTCTTTATAGATAGAGTATCTTTCTTCAGTTTTATCTACTTCAGGTATGAATACATAAGGTTTAATTTCTCCTTTAACAGATTTACTTGCTCTAGAAATAAACATAATTTTATCAAAGTCAAAGTCAGCACCAAATTGTGTAGTTACCTCATAAGGTAATAACATAACACCTTTATACTCTGCAGGTAAGAAATGTACAACTTTAACAGCCATCATTGAGTGAGCTCCTTCAGTAGGGATACGATAAACTAACATTTGTTTCATCTCTTCAGGAATATTATCTTTAATACTACCATCTTGATTAACAAATTCTTTCATCCAAACAGGAGCTGCAGCTTCACAGAAATCAATAGAATCTTTACCTGTACTCTTAATATACTTTAAAGAAGTTCTTAATTTATTAATTTTAGCATCAGAATTTAAATCTTCTGAAGTTAATGTGCTTGCACCAACTTGTAAACCAATTGAAGATACTTGTACAGCAGCCCCACCAGTAAATGCTTGTCTAGTTACATTACCACTAAATATAGATGATATTAATTGAATAGTAGATTTAGAACTAATTAAATCTAAAGGATATTGGAATGTTCCATCAGGGTTTTGCTGAAATACTTTTTCAATAATAGAAGTAGCATTTCTAGAAGTAATTGCTTCTTGAATCATCTTAGTTAATTCTGGATTATTAGTTGCAAATCCTTCAATAACTTTCTGTAAAGCTTCTTCAATATTAGCTTTATCTAATAATGCAATTTCATTTTTAATATCTCTACCAGATCTACCATTATAATCTTGTTTATTTTCAACCATTCCATAGAATAGCATTTTTAATTGTCTTAAAGAACTATTTTCTGAATCTAACATGTGATCAGGATTAGCTACTTGTTCACCAAAATTGTTTAAGTCTAATTCTACGATACTTGTAGATTCAGGAGTGCTAATATCCGCTTTAAATGGAGATAAAGCCTTCATAGTAGATTCAAATGCAATTACTTGTGGATAATTCTCATCAACATCCATTAGTTTCTTATGTTCAGCTAATAAAGGATTATTTTCTACATAAGCATTAGTTAATGGAAAAATACTACATTTTACTTGTACAGGTTCATATCTTTTAGTCTCAGCATTCCATTGATTACCATAAGAAAATGGTTTTAATACTGCTAATTTATCAGACTCTTGACCAAATACTTTTTGTAGTTCTTTAAACATGGCTTCTGATACAAACATTTGAGCATCAGTATTATTAATCATACCTACACCTTTATCATTAGTAGCATAATTATCTTCAGCTAATTCTTTAATTCTAGGATTATTAGTCTCTTCAGCAATAGCAACTAAGTCATTTAATGATTCTGATGCAGAGTATACATCTTCAATAATATTCATTTTAAACTTAGCTCCTTTTAAATATTTGTAAGATTCATCTATTGTAGAAGTATCTGCAAATTTAAGCATAGAGTATCCTTGGTAATAACGTTTACCATTATCAGCAGGACCTTTATAGAATGCAGGATCACCATTAATTAATAATGAACTTGAAATATTAAATAAATAAGAGTTTAAAGACCACTCTCTAACTATTTTATCAATAGTATTCTCTGGAATAGTACTTGATATTTTATCAGATACTAATTTACCATCAACTAATTGAACAATATTTTTATCTAATAAAGCTTGTTTTTCAGTTTTAGCAACATGTTCTAATTCTTTAATTAAAGCAGCATCTACTTTAGCTAATAAATTAGTTTTACTTAATGCAGTTAATAAATCTTCATTAGAATCTAATTGAGTTTCTAAGAACTTATTTAATTCAGTTTTTAATTCAGAATTTATAGCATTAGTTAAATTAAACTCTAATCCTAACTTTTTACCTAAGTGATAATTATTAACTAATTTTTCTTTAGGTAGAGATTTAATATCTTTAGTTACTTGTTTAATTCTAGCTAACTCATTTAAAAATAATTGTCTAAATTCACCTAAGAATGTAGAACCTTCTAAATTCTCTGGAACTGTTAATTTATCATAACTAAATCCAAAAGATAATCCTTTTTCTGCAGGAATAATTGGGGCATATAGTGCCGGAGCATTAGTCATATTACCCTCAGCTTGCTTATTAACAAACATGTTAATAATCATTGCTATATAATCATCAGAATCTATTTGATTAAATTTCTTACCCTCGTTAGTATCACCTTCCATTTTTAAACCATCTAAAGGAAACATAACTAAATTATGTCTATTTTTAAATAAGAAGTTATTTTTAAATAAAGGATCTCTTTCTAAATCTTTTTTTAATTCAGAACCTAATTGATCATTAGATAATTTATCTACTAGTTTAGAAGCAAAAGATTGGTATTGAATAGCGTATACCGATGAATTCTCAACATTATTAAATGATGAAGTAAATAATGCTGTTTGAGCATTAAGTTCCATTTTAACTAATTGATTAAATGTAGTTCTAGCATCACTAAATTTTTTATTAACCCACTTATTACTTGCATAACTTAATAAATCTCTAGTTAAGTTTTGTAATGGGGTAAATTTATTTACTGAAGGAATATTATTAAAAGTCTCAATAGTATCATAAGATAAACCAACACCTAGTTTATTAGCTAATTCAAATACTTCTTGAACATTTAAATCTTTACCTTTATATGACTCTACTAAAGCTTTAACTTTATCAGAGTTAACTTCATAACTACCTTCTTCAGTATTAAATGTTCTAATATCATTAGTAACTAAATTATTAGGATCTAAAATATTAGTAGACTCCCATTTAGTTTTTAATGCTACTTCAACACCTTCTCTATTTGGATCAAATATTTTAAAGTCAAAAGAATCTCCTACTTTCTTATAAGTAATTAATTTATAGTTTAAAACTTGTTTATTAAAATTAGCTGCAAATTGTTGTTTAAATTTAGCTTTAGTTTCAGGGTTTTTAATAGATTCAATAGCTTCTAATACTTGTTTTAATACAGGTTTGTAAGCAGATAAATCTTGTAATTTTTTAGCCTGGCCAGCAAATGTAGTAGTACCTATTAAAGTATGTTCTAAGGTATGATATATCTCTTCAAATGAATGAAACTTTGTAAATCCATAAATATCTATATCTACTTCACCATTCTTTTTAACTACAGGAATATTAGATAAGAATAATTTAATTTCATGTGTTGCTGTTTTAATACCTGAAATAGTAGTCATTTCTTTCCATCCTTTAGTTTCATTACCTTCCATAGAAGATACAATCTCATCTTCTTTAGTATCTTGTATTCCTTCTAAATCTAATACTTTAGGGTCACTTAAATTAGATAAATCAATATTTAAATTTCTTGTAGATTTAATTTGTTTAGAAATATTTTCTAATAGCCCATTAAAATTATCATAAACTTCTTTAATAATTTTTAACTTATTTAAATCTGGATTAGCTTTAGAATCTTCTTCTGCAAAAGTCTTAGCATACTGTTTCTTAATATCAGCTATAATCTGAGCTAATGTAGTATTAGTAATTTTATTTAAAGGTGTTCCTTTAGCTACTTCTTGAGATATTCTATCTAATACTTGATCAGCAATAGATTTAGTTCTATCTAATTCAGCAGCCATAGATATTTTATTCAATACTCTAACATAGGCTTGTCCAAAGTCTTTATAACTAATAGGTAAGTTTGCTAATTTAGCACCTTTACTACGATCAGCTAATTTACCTTTAACTATTTCAGAAAATAATTTATCAGTTTGAGTAGGATTACTATTTTTAAATATGTTAAATAAATCAAATATCTTTTTAAAGAAGTTTAATATCTTCTTACCTAAAGATTGGTTTAATTCTCCATCAGCATATTTACCAAAGTCATCAGCTAATCTTTCTTCATAATGTAATTGAGTTAATACTTCATCAGATAAATTTTCATTACCTTTACCCTCTCTTAAGAATTGTAATCTCTCAACAGTAGGTTTATCATATTTTACAACAGCATCATTTAATATTCCAATACGTTCAGTATTAGATAATATGTTTCTAAATACACCATGAAATGCTTCATGATACATTGTTTGGTTTGTAGCTCCATTAAATAAGTAAATAAGCATATTGTGAAACATACCATAAGTATCTTTCATATTTTTACCAACTTCTTCAACTTGTTTAGCATCAGCTAAAGTTAATCCTGGTAAAATCTTATTTAGTTTTTCAATTGACTTAGAAGTTATTTCAGTACCTTCTAATTTAGTTCTACTAAAAGCTAAGTCACTACCTTCTTCAAAGTTCTCTAAATCATGTTTAGATGTAAGTACATCAGACTCTTTAGTTTCAGTAGTATTACTATTTTTAAAATTAGTTTCAAAATCAGTTAATATTTTATCATATTTATTATTAATTTCAAGTATTTCTTCATTTAGTTTATTAGATAATTTAGAATTATCATAATCATCCCCAAATTTCCAACCTTCTGGTTTAATTGCTTCTAAATGTTGTTTAGATAATTTTTCAGCTTCTTTAAAAGATATTTTTAAAACTTTTGTAAATAAAGTTGTGTCTGAACCATACTCATTTGAAATTCCACTTTTTGATAATAAATAATGAGCAGCAAGTAATAAATCTTTATTTTTTAATTTAGTTAATATTTCATCTCTTTTATCACTTAAAATTTTATTTCTTTTATCGTAATAAGAATTTTCTGAATTTACATTAGTTGGTGTAACTAATTCAAAAGGTTTTTTAACAACTACTTCTGTAGCTATATAACCTTCTGGGTTATTAATTTGAATATAAGGTTGTACATAATAATTATCATTAGAATCAGTATAAGCATTAGTTACTAATACATTATTACCTAATAACTCTTCTTGATAATCAGATTTATTTAAATTGTTTACATCTAAATTAAATCTACTAGATTGTAAAGCTTGTTTTAATTCTGCAATAATTACAGGATTATTAGATTTAATATCTGTAAATTTAAAAGTATTTCCTGCAACATTAATTTTACCTATCTCAGTACCTTCTTTACTTTCAAATACTTTAATACCACTATGGTTTTTAAACTTATTACCACTACTAATAAAAATATATTTATTTAATTCTTGAATTAACTTATTGTAATTAATAGACATACCATTATTTGATATATTATTAATTAAAGATTCAACAATAGTATTAGTTACTTTCTCAGAATTACTTGATTTACCAATAAACTCTGTAAATACTGGAATAACAGACCAACTATCATTAGCTGTTTTAACTACTTGAAATACTCTACCTACACCTAATTTAGTTCCTTGTGGATCACTAGGATTTTCTACAGCATAAGAAGTACCTGTAAATTGATTAGCAACAACTTGTTGATTATCTGATAACTCTTTACCTACTAAAGATTCTCCATTATCATATAAAAATAATGGTTTATTATCTACTAAATCTTGAGGTCTAGTAGATACTTTTTGATCTAATACAGGAAGATTATTCTTAATTTTAATTAATAATTTACCTTTACCTTTCTCAGCGATAGTAGTCTTAAGACTACCTGAAGGTTTAGATAAAATATAAGCTCTAAGTTTTTTTAATTCTTCTAAAGCAGCAAGTACTTTAGGATCTGTAGAAGTAGTTTCATGAGGTAAAGCTAATTTACCAACTACTAATTCTTGCTCAGTTTCAGCATTTTGTAATAATGTAATCTCATCACCTGCATGTACATAAGTAACTTCAGAACCAACTTCTGCTACATTAGGGTTACTTACAGCTATTGAAACACTAGGATTAGATTCTTCAATAACCAAACCTTCTGAATCTCTAGCCCATACTTTTTTACCAGGTTGAAATTCATAATGCTTCATCATTAAAGCATTAGGTACTTTACTAGTAAATTCTTTATCTGATATTTGAGTAGGTTTATCTAAAGTTTCATCTAAGTTAGTTGAAATATCAAAAGCATTTGAAGCACCGTTAGATATAGTTTCATCTGATTCAGATACTTCTGGAGTAGTTACTTCAGGTTGATTTAAATTATCTAATTCAATCTCTACTTGTCTTCCTTCTTTAGTTGTAAAACCTGTTGGATTTTTTAATATTTTATCAAGAATTTCAAGTGCTTTAAGGTTATTATAATTTTTATTTATAACATTTCTAATCTCTTGCATTGTTTTATTATAAATATCAGAATTAATATCATCTTTAATATTTCCTAATTTATCAGCATATTTATTTCTAATATTATTTATTTCAATAGCTGCTTTTGGAAATCCACCAACTAAAGCTTGTAATAAATAATCAGTACTTAGTATTGTGTCTTTACCTCCTGTAAATAAATAATCTAAAGCAATATCTGCATATCCGGCAGGTTGTGAATTTACATTAGCCTTAGAAGCAATATATTTTTTAACTCTATCTTTGAAGTTGTCATAGATTTGTTGTTCTTCAGGAGTAAATATTTCACCTCCTTTCCTATTAATAATTTTATCTCCCAAATAAGATATAATTTGTTCTTCAGAAGCAGGTTGACCTTCTTCACTAACTACATCTTCTTCAACAGGAGTTACTGGAGTTTCACCTGGTGTAGTAACTACTGGTTCTCTAAAGTTATCTTCAATTGCTACTTCTTTAGCTGCAACATCTTCTAATTTTTTATTAGTAAATACTTGAGTATATTCTGGAGATATAATCTTATTATATTCTTCAGTTAAAGCAATTACATTACTTTTAATTAATTCTTCTTTAGCTTTTAATTCTTGTAAATCTTTAGTACTAGATAATGTAGCTATTTGTTCTGGTGTACTAAAACCAGTAACTTCCATTTCTCTCTGTTGATTAATTTGAGCATTAAGTACTTCTTGTTTAACTGCTTCAGCTTGTTTAATATTATGATTAACTTTAGCTTTATTAGCAATAACTTCTCCAACTTGAGGTAATACAGAATGTTTTTGGTAAACTTTTTCTAAGTTCTCAATTTCTTTAATTGCTTCTTGAGCTTTAATTCTATAATCTTCACCAAACTTTTCTTTAGATGAAGGATCATTAGTAATAGATTTATATAAATTGATTAGTTGTTCAGTAGTACCATTCTTAAAAGCATCTGTAGCTTGATTAATTAATAAATCATTTTGTAATTCACTAACTTTAAACTCATCATTATTCATTGCTGCTTCTTGAATATCGTTCAATATTGTAGCAGTAGTTTTAACATTATCTAAAGTTTCTTTAATAGTAGGAACACTTTCAGATTTAGAAAGTATTTCAATATTATTTATAGATTTTTGTTGAGCTCTAAATCTTTCTTTCTGAGATTGGTAAGTATTAACTAATACAGGAGAACCATCTTCATTTAATTTAACATTTCCATCTTCATCATAAGAAGGAGAATCTTTTTGTAAATATTTTATAGCATTAGTAGCTCCTGTTTGCATAATACCACCTAAAAATCCTACAATACCTGTTTCAAATCCTTCTTTAGAAAGAACTTCGTTCACAGTATTATTAAAGTCATAAGTATATTTATTACCTTCCTTAGCACTTCTAATCGCTTCATTTTCAGCAATCATATTTACATTCTCTTCAACATATTCTTGAGAACCTTCTAATAATAATTTACCTAAGATTTGTTTTTTAGAAGCATCTTTAGCAACTTGTCTAGTTAATGCAATAGGCCTTAAGAAAGCTCCAGCACTAGTTAAGTTTAATGGTATATTAATTCTATTTATATTAATAGAATATGCAGCAGCATCAGCAGCCGCTTGTCTAGCCTTAGCGTCCATTTCCTCATCACTCATTGATGGGTTTAAGGGATCCTGAGATTGTTGTAATTTATTTAATTCAATATCATAAGATTTTTGATATACTCCCATAGCAATAGGAATACTCTCAGCTTGATTAAGCATTGCAGCATTAGTTACTGTACCAATACCTTGTACTACTTTAGAATATTTAGTTAATTGAGATAATAATTGAACACCTTTACCTAATCCTGCACCAGTGATGGCAAATGCTCCTGCTGAATCAATCAACCCTTTAGCATTATTTAACCACCATTCTCTAGAACCTAAGGTGTTATCGTTAGATTTATAGATTTTAGTAGCTCCTTCAATATCACCTTTAACCTCTTCAGCCCAGGCAGTAACAGCATTACCAACTTCATTATTTGTATTATAATAATCTTCAAAATCTAACATTGAAGCTACATTACCAATTACAGTAAATGGAATTTTAGCAATACCTCCACCAATAGCATTAGCTGCTTCAGCACCCCAACCTTGTCTTTCACCACGAAGTTGTTGTAGTTTTTCAGGAGTAATATCATTCCATGAAGTTTCTTGTGGTCTATCATATTGAGATTTACCAAAATCAGTATCTCCAAAATAACCTTTACTTCCAGTATTTAAATTATACTTTGAAGTTTTTTCATTTAAAATAGATTGAGGATCTAAATTAATATTTAAATCTAATTTATTATTATCTGGCATACTATCTTTCGTCTTTAGCTAATTTAGGTTTATATCCTGTACTAATTTGTTTTTGAATAAAGCTACTTTCCATAGCTTGTACTTCATTTAAATCCATTAATTCAACACTACCATTAGATTTATTAATTGCAATAACTTTTTCAATAGGTTTATTATTTTCAGAATCAAATCCTTGTTTTCCTATAAATACGTATTTAGGAGACCCGTCACTTAATCTTTCAGCACTATTAACTACTTGTGTAGTTTTCATGTCTTGAGTTCCATCTAAAGTGTTTTTTAAATTATCTAATAAATATTGTTGTAATTTAGGATTTTGTATATTTTGATATTGTTTAATTAAACTATTACCAATAGATGATTCTACGTTCTGTAATTGTTTAACTTCTTCTGGTTTAATTTGTCCTTTAGCATTTCTTTCAAAAGATTTAGTTAAATTCCAAGTAGGTTCAATTAATGCTTTAGAAACTTTTTCACCTAAATAAATATCATAATTTTTAGATTTTTCACCATCATTTGTAGTAATTACAAAAGTTCCTGGGTTTTCAGCATAAAAATTAATATCTTTAATTACACCATTTTCAGCAATTTTTGACTTATTTTCATCATCAATAATTTGATTAGAAGGATTACCTGTTTCAGTAATTTTAGCTGTTTCTAAAAATGGAGATTTTTTAAATCCTTCACCTTTAGAGTCTACAGTACCTAAATAATAACTTGAAATATTGTTACTTAATTCTGCTTGTAATCCTTGACCAACTTGACCATTGATTAACATATTTTTACCAACTTCAGTTATTGTTTGTTGTAATTTATCATAGTCTGTTTTACCATCTTTTAATTTAGGAATTTGAATACCTAAATTTTTAGCGGTATTATTTAATCCTGTGTAAAACTCTGTTAATTTTTGAGTATTTTCTTTAGAATTACTTTTATCAAATATAAAGACTGGAGCATTAAACAATCCTGGTCCCTTTACAGAAGTACTTTGTACTTTTGTATTATAGTCAAATTTACCATCTTTATTTAAGTTAGAACCTAATCCAAAAACATTTAAAGCATCCTTATTAGAAACTTCTCCTGGTGTTTGTACAGGTAATTCATGCATTGGTAATCTGTTAAATGAAGCCTCTTCATCTTGGTTATCTTGATTTCTAGACCACATATCAGTTAAACTAATAGAATTACCTGAAGTTTTTTCTGATCCAATTTGTTCAGAGGCTGATGAAAATAAAGCTTTAACTCCTTCATTAAGAATTTGATCATCAGATATACCAGGATTTAACTTACGAAGTTTTTTGGCAAATTGTTTACCTTCATCTGTTAATTTTAACATATCAGATACTTTATCTTTAGCAACACCCATTACTTTATTAGGAGTAATACCAGCTTGTTTACCTTTACTACCAATTTTAATACCATCAGCACCAAGTCTTTCAACGTCCCAACCTTTAATATCTTCTTTAATACCATCCATAGCTTTAGAAAATCTAGCTTCAATATCTAAAGAATCCTCCATTCCAGAATATCTAAATGGTTTTAAAGAACCATCTTCTCCAACTAATTGTTGCCCATAATAATCATCTAATAAAGGATCATATTTTCCACCTTTCTTAGTTTTATCTTCTTTATATGCTTTATAGTTTAAATAAGAATTTTCTAATTCTTGTCTATCAGGATCATTAAAAAACTGTCTTTTAACTTGCTCTAATTCCCTAGAAGCATTAGGATCACCTGCTACAATTTTATCAGTTAATCCTTGAATTACAGGATGATATTTAGCATCTAATTCTTGCTTCTTTTTAATGTTAGATAAACCTAATTGAGGGTCATGTATTGCTGGAACCTGTGACATTAAATCATTTAACTTATAAGTATCTGCGATATCAGAATCATATTTTTGTTGCATTTTAGCTCCTAAAGTTCCTATTTGTTCAAAAGGTAATGGAACATAAGAACTTACATATTGTTGTTGTTGACTAGTGTCAAAGCGATTACTTGGCATCTTATAAAGATATTAATTAATTACTGAATAACAAAACTATTTACCAGTTTTCTTTTTATTAAATCCAGATTCTTCTAGATATTTTTTAAACTGAGGATCATTATAATATTTCATCATCAACTGTAAAGTTTCTTGATCCATATTAGTCTTTTTATTATCCATCATTTGATTAGCTACATTAGAACCTAATGAACCAATAGCTTCGCCTTTACCAGATCTATTTCTAGCTCTATTCATAGCATTCGCAATAACTTCTTGTCTAGCTAATTCATTGTTATATTGACCTACAGAATTAGAAATACCAGCATTAGCATTTTGATAATCTGTATGAATTCTAGCTTTGTTAATTGTATTTTGAGCATTTAATGCAACTCTATTACTTAAATAAGTTCCAGCATTTCCACCACTTGCTCCTCTAACATTATATTCAGCTCTACGAGTTTGAGCCTCAGCATCTCTTAAAGCTGCACTAGGATCTAAATAAGTAGCTTTCATACGTTCATAAGATTCAACTTCTGGTTTATTATATCGAGATAGATTATAAATATTACCTGCATTCTGTGCTGCAAAATTACCTACTTGTCCTAAAGTATTTTTCCAATCAAACTTATTAGTATTTCTTCCACCAGAAGCATTCATTCTAGCTAATTCTGCATCATAAAGTTCTTGATCACGTTTGGACCCAACACTACTAACTTCAGAACTAGCTTGTAATTCTTCTGGAGACCATGCTGAACTAGTTACTTTATTATTTGAATTCCATCTATGTTGAGCATCTATTTTAGCTGATGAACTTTTCCATACAGATTCTAAGTCATCACCTTCTTCTTCCGGAGTCAATACTCCAAATTCATATTGAGATAGTTTTCTACCACCCATTGCAAATCCTGGTAAATAAACTTTTTTATAATCATTAAATTGTTCATCATATGTACCTTTAGTAGGATCATTTAAGTATTCAAATTTAGGTAATTGTTTATCCATTTGAACATTAGAATCTCTTACTTGAGTTCTAGTATTAAGTAAATTATTATAATTATTTAATCCTATGTCTGTAGATACACCTTTATCTTTACTTAAAGCTTTTAAATTAGGAGCTATAACTTTATTTCCTTGGTAGTTATAAAATCTAGGATCATCTCCATAAGATAACATATTACCTTCTCCACCATAAGGATACATAGGTAATTTAACACCACCCATAGGAAATTCTTGTGAAGCTTCTGAAGATTGATTTAAATTAACTCCCATCTTCTTAGCATAGGCTTCAACCTTAGCTTGTTTAAGAGCTTCCTGAGCATTAAATAATTCTTGAGAGTTTTTATTTTTAGCAAACTTCATTAATTCAGCTGTACGCTTAGAAGTATTACCATATTTATTAGATTCTAAAATCTTATCTTCTTTAGAAATATTATTAACTTTATTTAATTCTGCAAATGTTTTTTTACCTAATTTTAATCTATCTGAAAAGATCATTGAGTTCCCTGGTAAAGCTACAGGAACTCCTCCCTGAGAGTGTGGAGGCCCGTCTGCTTGTAAGAAACCTCCATTAGGAGCAACAACATTTTCTTGTTTTTCAATCTCAGCATTAGGTTGCATATTCATACCCCCCATTGCATATTGTATAGATACTCCTTTAGGTTGTTGATAGTTAGCCATACCTGCTTGAATAGCATTATTGATATAATCATTTTGTTGTTGTTGATAAGCAGCTTGTTGTTTAGCTTGTTCTTCTTGTGCTAATTTATTTGCAGCAATAGTTTCTTTAGCACTAGACTCAACTTGATTTTTATGTCTATTAGTAAACATATCTGAGATACCTCCCGTTAAAGCTCCAGCTACTTTTTGACCATCTGTTGCATTAGGATCACTCATTATACCTATTAGTGAATTAGAAGGGCTTAAAAATCCTCCTACAACTTCACCAGCTTTAGAATCACCAGAATTAATTATATTACCATTAGCATCAGTTCTATCTACTTGCGTCTGAACACCAGAACCAATTTGAGTTACAGCACCCACCGCAGTCCCTAACAAAGGGTTAATTGCAGTAGCCACTCCTACTTTTGCTGTATCAGCTCCTGCTTGTAAAGATCTAGTTTTTTCTAAACTAGTAGCTCCTGGAGTATTGTATCCAGAGTATGCTTGCATTCCTCCTGCAGCTATAGCCCCAGCAGCCTGTGCATATTGATCATTAGATACTCCTCTTTTTTTGTTGTATAAATTAGATGTAGCGTCACCACCTTCTCCACCATTAACAAATTTAGGTAAATGAGTTTTAGGGACTTTTTTATTTGATTTTTTCATAATAACAAATTTAGTTATATTGTATTATATAATATAGTGTATTTTTTTGTAATATCCAAATAAAAACCCCAGTATTTACAGTTAAGTAATAACCAGGGTCATTATATGTTTTTTGTATAATTATTTTAGTTATCTGTCAGATACTCTAAATATAGACTTGAGATTGTGTATTATAAATCTCACATTTGGACTGTTGTTGTAATATAGATCAATCATCATCCATTTATCTCTTATCCTCTCTCCAAATGTAGTTTTAGTTAATTTACCTGGATCAAATAAAGAAGCTGTAGAAGGAGTCGTTGTGTTATAGTTAAACTTATTTCTAGGTACTTGTAAATTAAATCCTTGTTCAACCTTTCTCAAATTACTATCTGGAGCAATAGTTAAATTAACCCAATCTGTATTTTGATATTGATTATAAACTCTAACCTTACTAAATGTTTCAAATGGTTTATTTACATCATCTGGATAACTAATAAAGTCTAAAGAAGGTTCTGATGGAGAACCAGGATAAACATTCAAGTCATCATTAAACTCTAAATTATCATCAATAGCTTCAGACATCCAAGTTAAGTTATCTAATACTTTAGTAAGTAAAGGTTGCTCATTAAGTAATATTTTTAATGTACTAGGATATTGTACATTATAGAAATTACCATAAGGACCATAATTGTGAAACCATACTTTATTATCTCTATTAGTACTTAATAGATATTTATTACTATTGATATATAAATTAGGTGTAAAATTATACATACCTGTAAATGCAGCCAATACTTCAGAATAAGCTAGAGTAAGTAATTCTTGTTTTGTTACTTTCTCAAAAATGGTATCTGGCATATTTAAAAAAGTATATAAAAATTCATTATGATAATAATCATAAGTTGTTAGTATACCTTTATTAATAATAGGATTATCATGTTTTAATATATCATCATGTAATCTTTTAATTACAAAGTTTCTCTGTCCTTTAATATCAGATATAGGAGATACACCTTCACCGTTAAATGTGTATATTTTTTTATGTCTAGCATCAACAAATGAAATAGCTGACTGAGATCTATATACAGACCATTGATGTGAAGTACCAGTATCTATTGCTTTATAAAAATGTTTTTGAATAACTTGACTATCAGTACCATTACCTAATTTAATAGATGTACCTGCACTATCATTAATCATAGATACAGGGTTAATTAATAGTTCACCAATACCTCTTTCTTGTAAGTAATACATCTTTTCTTTAAGAGATACTAAAGCCATAATTTGACCATAATTACCTTCTACATCATAGAAGTTATTAGTTAAATATTTACTCCATGAATCTTCTATTTCATTATCAAACTTAATTTCTGAAAAGAATACTCTATTTCTCCATACATCATTTACTTGAAAGTTTAATGGTTTAGGAAAAAATGTAACAACATTCTTTTCATTAGAATGGTATGTAGGATAACCATATTGATCTTCAGAACTATAAAGATTATTTGTAAGTTGTGTATCAATATGCTCTCCAAATCTCATGGCTTGATTATTTTGATTAGTACAAGGAAATAAATAACTTACACTAATATTGAATTTGCATGTAGCTACTTTGCTAGGAAATCCTAATGCAACATTTCCCGGATCATCAGTAAAGGTACTCTCATACGGATAATATGCAAATTTAGGAGCATTACCTAAATTTTTAGATATTTTCTGTAAATCCCAATAGTTCATATGAATATCTCCACCAAAACAATTAATATCTAATACTAAATTATTCTTTAATGTTTCATTAATTCTTTTTAATGGCACAAAGCTACCACATGGAATATATATACTATTTGTTCTTGCAGCATATGTATTACCACCATATTGATTAAGATTAGGTCTATAATATAATGCTATTAGTTTATTACCTTCAGTATCGGCAGTAGTTTTTCCTATACCTGATATACTAGTGTCTAAATTATTAGCGAGACAAACAGCTACAGTTTTACATCCCCATCCAGGTACATCAGATGTACTAGTACCTGAAGGGTAGATAGCAAGACCAGGATTTCCAAAACTTTTCATGTGATTATATAAAGTATAACCACCTACTGTTACTGAATTATTTCCACCAGCAACCATACTACCTTCTGTAATATCGTAATTAGTTAATGCTGTAGAAGCATGTACCGCCTCTTCAACATAAAATAATAAATAATAAGGCATTTCATCAGAATCATAGGCTGTTTGAAATTTACCACAAGCTGTATTAAAACAAGGAAGAGGTCCAAATGATCCATTCCCACCAACAAACCCGTGCGGATTACCAGGAATACCATTATTTGATGGAGGTATAGTACCTCTAGTTTTTATACCACTACCAGCGGGACCATTAGTCCCTTCATTATTTAACCAGTCTTCTAAATTATCAAACCCTAATCTATATCTAGGATTAGCAACACCACTTCTAGCTCTAGACCTATTAATCGCTTTTACTCTAGACCTAATTAATAACTTATCACCATTTCTATAATTATAACCATTTAATAGTAAGTCAAATGAATCAAAAGTCATTACTTTTTGACCTATACCCGTTTCACCATCACCTGAAGCAACTGTATAATCTGGACATAATGTTTCAATAGCTCTTTGACTAGGATTAGGCATATAAATAGTAGCTGTAGTAGTTGCACCTAAAAGTACCATAAATCCAGGTACTGCTTTATAATGAAATCCCCCACCTAAAACAATAGGTCCATCTGAAGGTTGTCTAGGTTGAGTAATAATACCACATCCTAATATTGTTTTATCAGATTCAGTTCTTTCAACTCTAACTATTTGATAACCCCCAATAAAATCTTTAATTGTAGAAATATCTATAGTAAATTTAATATAAAGTATTTGACCATAAATATTATCATTATATTCAAACGAATTTCTAAAATCTGTAATACCTGTAGTTTGAGCAATTGTAGAAGGATTACTATTAGTATCTCCAGTTGAAGGCATTTTAATATCACCTATCCATTCAGTAAAGAAAGGATTACCTTGTAAATCAAAGAATTGTATTCCTAATCTATATATTTCTTCTTGTTGAAACCCTTTCATTACAGAAGTTACGTATGGATTTTTAAATCCTGGAACTCCTTGAATAGGGTATGTTTGATTTTCAGAATCTGTAGTAATACTAGGAGCTACAAAGTCAAGTAAATCTTGAGGAATTGTCATACCTGAAATACCACCTGTACTTTCTGGTTGATTGCTAAATGGTGGAATAACTTCTGGATTAATTAAATAATCTCCTGAATCTCCTTTAGTCACATTTAAGTCAGAGATTTTTATAGTTTCAGTACCAAATTCATAAGATATAAATCTACCTTTACCGCCTAATACTGATGTACCAGGTTTATAGAAACAAGCATTAGATGATTCATCACCATTAGTATCATAATACTCATTAATACAATCTTCTGTTTGAGGTAAAGCTTGAGCTTGAGTAGATGTATGTTGTGTAGGTGCAATACCATTGTTAGATAAATAAATATCATCAGCACCTGATGTCTTAGCTCTAAAAGCTCTAGCATCAAATATTGCACTAATATCTGATTGTGTAGTATATTTAACATTACCCCAGAATAATCTATTATCTTTAGTATCTACTGTTTTAGCATGTGTAAATCCTGTAGCTAAATTTAAAAACTCATCTAGTTCAATAGTAGCATAGGTTGATAAATCTGTTATTGTAATATAGTTATCTACTAATAATCCAATACTAATTTCAGGTTTAACGTAAATTAATGGTATCTCAGTTTTAGAAGTTCTACGCAAAATAACATATTCTATAGTATCGTAAGATGTATCCAGGTTAGATACTTTCCAAGTAATACTTCTTAATGAAGCTCCCCCATTTCCTTCATATACTTTATAATTAGCATTAGATGTGTCATTAGGGTTTTCATTAATTATATGTACCATATTAGATGTTTGAGAATAATTAGTAACAGCTCCTGCTGCTTTCTTTAATCTATAACATAATTCATAAGTACCTGCAGATAAATTACCAGCACCAATATTATCAAGTAAAGGTACTTCAAAAGATACTGATGGAAATACATATAATTGTGCGGGATTCATAGCCATCAATTGAGGCTGTGCAACATTTATATTTCTAATCTTATTGTAAAAATCTGTCCAATAAATACGTTGAATATTTGATGATTCATATCTACCTAAAATAGCACTAGGTGCAATAGGATGATATTTAGTAAAATCTATATTATTAGAATATATTAAAGTTAATGTACCAGCTTTAGTAATATCATCAATATTTAATTTCCATATAGCACCTCCGTGTCCAAATGTATCATTACCAGGTAATTCACCAGCTACACCAGCAGGACCATATGTCCCATCATCTGGAGCAGTTAATATATAAATATCATCTAATATAAATGTAGAACCAATTGGAATTATATCATCACTTAATACTTTTGACACATAAGGTTTTGTAGTATTTTGAGTTAATGAAGGTGATACTTTATCACTATTAATAAATTTAAATACTGCTTTTGTACCTCCTGTAGATGCGGAATAAGATATACTTATTATAGTAGGTACTGAAGCTACAGGAGAACATCCTGAATAAACTGGTTGACTATAAAATACTACATAATCATCTTCATAAGCAACACTAAATGTTTTAGTAGCTACAGTAGTCCCTGTATACTGATAACAATTAGGATAATTTTTTATTATATAATTATATAAATCAATACCTTGAGTACTATTAGAAATCTCTAAAGTACCAACAGTTGTACTATTTATAGTAATTGTAGCTACATTTTTTGTATCATTTGGTGCTACATCTGTACCTTTAATTAATTGTAATTTATATACTGCTTGTAAATCAGGAAATGTTATAGCACATTGGTTACCTTTAATATTAACTAGTGCCCCATTAGATCCACCAGCTTCAGTTAAAGCTCTAAAATTTAAAGCTTGTAAATATGTATCTTTAGATTGTACCTGTTTAGATAAATCTGAAGACATACCGTTTGAAAATGTGTTAATACTTTCCATATTATCTTAAGTTTCTACGTTCATGATTTTCCATATGTCTAAATCCTGAAGCATAACCGTGAGGTTTAGGGATTAGACGTACCCAAGTTTTCTGTATTCTATCGTACATTGCAGCATCAGGCATATTTGCTGAACCTCTAGCACTGTTTACATAGAAATACCAATCCTTCTCTGACATTCTAAATACAACTTCAGGAATTAATCCTTTTCTAAACTGTATCTTGTCTAACATATAAGTTACATAGGCCTTTAAAGCTTTATCAAAATATACATCATCTGGAACTAATGGATACCCATCTTCATCTACTGGAACACCTAAATACACTATACATAATTCTCCAGTTTCTAATGAAGTATTTAAATATCCATCTGATATGTAGAAATTATAATCTGTACAACAAGTTGGCAATTGATTACATTCTGGACATTGATAGTTATTAGCTGCAGACTTAGTAGACCAAGATAATGGTTTACCATTGTGAGTAATATCTTTCATATAAACAAAACTACAAGGTAGTTCTACTCTATGATTAACTACAGATAATGTAGTAGCTATTTCTTCCATCTGAGCATATGAACCTATCATGTTTAATGCTTCAGAAATCCATTCTACGATTGATGGCTCACTAAGTTCTACATTGATGTCTAAATCCCTATATAGACCAGCTATAATGGATTTCATTGATTTAAATCTTGTTATCATAGTTGTAATCTTGCTAATTCTGAATAATAATCAAACCCTGGACTTTGTTTTAAATGTATAGGAATAGCTCTTGAAGCTTCTCTACAAGGTTGAAATTTATAATACTTTTTACCAGTAAGTTTTAGTTTAGACTTATCCCACTTCCATTTATATCTAAATGGTTGGTCATAATAAACTAACATACCTTGTTTCTTAGACTCACCATAATTTACTCTCCATCCTTTAATATTCTCAATATCAAAGTCTACATCATATTTTATGATACCTAAGTAACCTAAGTTATAAGGCATTTTAAAAGAAGCTGCGTCTTCTACTATTTTACGTTGAAGTGCTTTATTAAAAGCTCTAACAACTTTATAGTATACTGCATAATCTACAGGTATTCTTTTATTGTTAAAAGATGCTCTACAATAATCTTTGTAAAAATCTTTAGTTGATAAGTCTTTAGTAAATTTTCCTTTAGTTCTTTTAGTAGCCTTAAATTCTATCATTTCTTACCTATCTGGTTTTGAGATAATGCATCATTACTTGTATCATGTGGCATTTGTAAGAATGGCATTACTTTAGTTTGCATAATAATATTAGTAATATCATTGGCCATCTTTAATGAACAAGGATATTTACTATCCCAAGAGAAACATGCTAATCCACCACATGTAGATAAACCTGCTAAATCTTCAGGATTCTCAAAGATAGCAAATATATTTACATGTTCCAAAAGTAATTCTGAAGTTATGTATAAATAACCATCTCTTAAATACCATTGACTCTTCTTACTCGTATACTTATTATATCTATTATACTTAGCTTCAAATATATTAGACTTAGGTATAATATCACCCATAGGATTAGTTACTCTAAGAATAAAATTATCTCCAGCTGTTTCAATAGTATTAGGAATTCTAACTTTAGTCTTTAAGATATAACAATCAGTAGTTATAAAACAGCATTCTGAGGCATCTACAAGTTCCAATTCCATACAGGATAAATCCTGTACCCAAGTATCTGTAATGTCCTGACGTTTAGCAATAGCTTGTGATATGAGCATAGCTCTAATCTCTGCAAACCAAAAAGCTATTTGTTTATCTGTAATTCTAAATGAATAGTTATTTTTACCAGAATCTGCGATATTACGCACATCCGCCACTCCATGTCTCAGTGTAAACATAATTATTTCTTTCTTTTCTTAGGTGTCCAACCAAATATTCTATATTTAAATCCAATAATAGGTTGTTTATTAAATGGATCATACCCTAACATATAGGTACTTTTATCAATTGATACTTCAGCTACTGGGGCAAACATTCTAGGACTTACTACAATACCTCCATGTATTTCATATTTATAAGGTCTATAAACTAAACTATCTATTTTAACTACTGTACAATCTTTAATCATTAAAGGTACTTTTAACTTAACGTTTAAAAGCATACCTTTTAATTCACCTTGAACCGTTACATTGGAATAAATATCATACTCTTTTTTTTTAAAAGTATCTGTGTAACTTAATAATCTATTACAGTCTACATTTGGAGATAAAGGTTCTTTCCAAAAAGTGTCTACCCTTGATTTACTTGGATACCATCTATCAGAATAGATTGTATCTTTTGGAAAAATAGTATCTCTATAGTGCCATTCATGCTGAATAATAGTTTCTGGTTTAGGAGTAACGGAACAAGATTTACCTACAAAGAATATTATAATCATTGCAAATACTGCTAATATAAATTCTAAAACACTTTTCATATTATTCTCCACCTTTTAATTTTAAAGTAGATTTATAACCACCAGCTGCAATGAATGCAGATAATACTAATTTAGGCCATTCTTTCTTAATATCAAATGTACTAAAATCAATGGTCATCCATGCTGATGCAATAGCCATTGCTACTCCCATAAATGTTGCTCCGTGGTCTGAAAACCAATCTAATCTTTTCTTTGTCATAATTTATAAAGGTTCTTTAAGTAACGTATAACTAAAATCTTTTAATCCAGATGCTTTACATCTTTCTATTAAATAATTAAAATCTTTAGGATTGTTTAATACTTGACAACCTGCTGACCATTTATCTATAATACTAGATATAACTGAGGGATTGGCTCTATGAATATTAATACCAAATAATCCAGTATCTACAGCAGCAGTTTCCTCAGCAAAGTTATCTTTATCTGAATCTCTGTAAACAGTAACTGGTTTACGTTGACATAATGCTAAGTATTTACCTTGATGAAGATCTAACTTCCAAGTATCTAAATATTGATTAGGTTTAAGTAATGCTGCACCTTTAGGATTTAACAAGTTTTTTAACCAATGTAATCCTGGATTAGTAGTTCCTGTAAACCAAGTAATTCTATCTGCTTCAAATAATCCTATTAAGTCATCAAACTTATTAGGGGCATCAGCTTTAGATCTAATTCCTATAATGTGAAAAGGTAACCATTTGTAACCTAATCTATTGAACTCTGTTTTAAGTTCTTGTGTTGTAAGTTGTTTCATTAATCAAATTTTTTAGCTAAATACGCTTTCATTATAATATACGCTGAAAATCCATCAAATGAATAAATACCTTTATCTCTTAAAGCATTAAAATCATTTAATGAACCTTTCCAATAATCATATTCACCAATACCATCTAAGTTAACATCATTACTTAATGTAATTAATATTACATCTTTAGTTAAAATATTAGTACCAATAAATTCATTGGTATCTTTATTATAATAATTTAAATTACAATCTAACAAAATAGTTTTATTAAGCTTATTATCAACAAATTTAATAAATTCTATCTCTCTTTTAAGTCCAGTTTTAGGACAAATATCTTCTTTAATTATCATTACTCGTGATATAAGTTAGGTGAAATTACAAACTGTAATACTTGTGAAGCTGTTGCCGCACCTGATAATATCTTACCCATCACACCAACAAATTCACCTGGATTAACAATAATAGGCGCTTCAAAATCAAATTGTACAGATGTACCTTGTTGACCTACAACAGCGGATACAGGAATACTAACAACACCAATAGGTTGTGGTCTTCTAATTTTAGTTGTATTATTAACAAAAGAACCTGCCTCAGTAGTTGCTAAAGAAGCTGCTGTTGAACCCCATGCTAACGCCAACGCAATAGTTGTAGGTACAGTTGCAGAGTTAGCTGCACCGGCATTTACTATATCAACTCTAATACCTCTAATGTGCATTACTCTACCAGTTTGATTGACACCTCCTAATGGATTTTGATAACTAGATATAATAACATCAGTTGCAGATGTAGCAGCAGCATTCATTTGAAATATACCACCTAAGAAAGCTCCTAGTGCAGCAGTAGTATTAGTTGCAGCAGCAGCAGTTGGTAAAGTTGTATTAGCCCATTGTATTTGTTGCGCTCCATTTGTAAATGTACCACCATCTAATGTTTGTAATCCTAATCCTGAACTAGCTAATTGACCAGCCCATGTTTTATTAGTTGCAATATCCATTAAAGTTACAGTAACATCTCCAACTTTAAATATCATATTTGGAGATGAACCAACTGTACCAGAATTATATTTTTGTATAAATACTGGTAAAGATGTAGATAAAAAAGCTTGTCCTTGACCAACAGGTATCATTTGCTCCCCATATAATACATCATCAATCCAATATTCTATTTCTCGTTCTCCTACAACTATACTATATTTTGTATTTGTATTTAAAGGAAAATTAGTTATAGTTGTTTCTAATGCTTGTTTAGTGGTAGTTCCAGAGTTATATCTAATACATCCATATAAGCCAGCACTTGTAAATTCAAACCATACACCATCCACAGGTTCAGCAGCTCCAGTAGCTACACCTAATCCTGCTTGGAAAACTTCATTAGCAGTTGGATAAGCTGTAAACGCCCCTGTAATTTCAGCGCAAACTGGCGCAGTTCCTATTAATGGAAAATACCTCCATGTTTGTAAATACGCAAAGTTACCTGAAACTGTTGATGTACCAGCAGCATTTACATTTAAGAAACCTGCTGATTGTGTCATTGTCATAGTAGTAAATGAATGCTTCCATACACCTGTATTTTGAGTAGTAGCGTTAAATGTAGCACTAAACAAAACTGTATCCATACCTACACGACTTCTAAAATCTTGTGATACTTCTTGAGATTTTAGATAAGCTTCACCTGTTTTAGAACCAGGGTCATTCTCACTAAAAGCTCTTACGGCACCTACATTACCTGGATTTGTAGCTACATCTGTTTCTGTTACTACTTTAGCAGCATTAAAACTATTTACTTCTTGTTCGTATATTGAACCTATTATTCTTACGCTCATGATATTATTTCTTGATAATTTATTTTATATCGACCCCACGTTCTATTATTAGCAACTGCTATAATATTAAAGCTTACGTTTGGGATTATGTTATATGCGGATGCTGTAATGTTTTCTAAATAAGCGTCTTCTCCTGTATGGTCAACACCATCGTTTTCAACAAAACATACTATTTTAGAAGATGCCGTTACCCACAATGCTGGTATTGTAGTAATAACCACATCATTTTCTGATAATACGCCAAATTTACCAAAATTAATATTTATAGTTCCTGACTGTAAATCTAATTTGGTAATAATACTAGACTGAGTTTCATCTCCTGTATTAGAACCACTTAAAGTAGTAATGCCTAATTTAGCTTTTATGGTAGCGTTTGTTTCGTCACCAGTATTTATACCACTTGTGTTTCCTAATACAGTTAATTCGGCATCGGTAACAAATCTTTTATTTGTACTATCTGTAATATTTGCAGTTGTCGAAGTATCTAAATTAACTACATTTGATAACCCCACATCACTTTTAGTCAATCCTAAAGCAGTTTTTAAAGCGTTATAGGCTTTTAAAAACCATCCACCACCATCGGTAGCTAAAACTCCACTTCCAGCCGAATTAATTGCAGCTATTGTTGTTAAATCAGAATCTAATGGTTGCTTATTTGCTAAACTTGGAACTGTTGGATTTGGGTACGTACCAGATAAATCACCACCAGCAGGTCCAGTAGGACTGCCACCGCCACCGCCTCCACTACCACTTGACTGAAAACCAAAATCTTCCATTTATTTTTTTAATTAATTTACAAATATATTAATTTATTATATCACTTTTAACTTATCTTGCGATAATCTGTATTGTTCCTGTTGTTGTTAATGTTATTCCATCAAGTATTGTTTGCCAATCTCCAATAGTTACAGCGGTTCCTATAATTAAATTTAATGGTTGAGATTGCAAAGTCCCTGCTTGTAAATTTCCTGAATAAGTACCTGTACCTGATGTTAATAATACAGATAGTTTCCTTAATCCAAAAGATTCATCAATGGTTAAAGAACCATTAATTACGTTATAAGTCCATGTTTTTGCTACTATTGTTGACATTTTTTATTATTTATTTTAAAGGATATTTTTGACTATTTACTTATAACTAATGTATATGATATAGCAAAAAACCATCTCAAGTTACCTGATATACCTACGCATTCAATTTGAAGACAATCATTTACATTATCTGCTGTTACAGTAACACTCGTTGCAGCTAAACTCACGTCTCCGTTTGTTGAAGTCATCGTGAATGCTCCAACTAAAGATGTTATACCTGATATATTCTTTATTAATCCTCCTCCTGAAAATTCTTTAGCGTCACCGCTTAAAGGATTTACCAAAACACATTCTAATTTAATTTTATAAACAGTGTTATTAGGTATAAAAATATCTGACGCATCTTGTATATTCAATATGAAAGGATTGGCGTTGGTGGAATATGCAGAGGCACTCATAATTCCATATTGACCTGAAGTTCCATTATGAGACCTACACCATTCACCAAAATGTTGTGAAATAGAGAATATTCCACCAGCGTGACTTGCCATACTATAAGCCTTACTCTCAATACCTTCTGCGTGTGAACCGCCGCCACCTGCAAATGTTTCTTTTCCTTCCGCATGACTTGAAAATCCTGTTGCTTTTGATAAAGCACCCTCAGAGTGAGTTCCGTTTCCGCTATCTGAAACTAAAATTGCATTTACATTAGCTGTATTTAAGTTGTTATAATTAGCTACATAATCGCCACTATTGATTTTAGGGTCAACTACATTTGAGTTTATTTGTGATAAGGTAATCGTAAAGTTTGGTGCTAAATAAGATTGAGCTATAATATTATAAATTTTATTGCTTTCAGCGTTGCCTAATACGACATACGAGAATGTTCCAAACTCACTAGATAAATCACCTATTCCACTAATTGTAACTACACCATTAATAACGCTTGTAGTCAAAAAGCCTTTCCAACCTGCTCTTGTATTTAGTCCTTCAGAGTGTGTATAACTAGCTATAGCGATACTATCACTTCCTTCTGCGTGACTCGCTTCGCCACCAGCAGTTGTATTCAAACCTTCTGCGTGACTTACTTCACCGCTAGATATTGTGTTATTACCTTCAGCGTGTGAATAACTACCACTAGCTATCGTATCACCACCTTCTGCGCGACTCGCTTCGCCACTAGCAGTTGTATTCAAACCTTCTGCTACAGCAAAATCGCCTGTCGCATCAAGTGCGCTATTGTTGTTTGCTTTAATAGAGTAAAGACCACTTCCTGTTGTCCAATTTTGTGAACCACTAAATGATTCAGGCTCTCTAACTACAAACCATTCATTTTGATTAGCAATAGAGCATTTAGCCGTACCGCCATTTTGAGTAATTGGAATGCTACTTGTACTATTTACAATATTATCAGCAGCTACAATAATAATGTTATTTACGGAAGCATTATTAGAAATATCATTAATGATAAATCCTTTAGCTGTTCCGTAATAACCACTACTTAAAATATTAGGCAATATTATAGTAACTGCATTTACCGAAGTATCTACATTTATTGTTCCATCATTATTATCTACAACGTACTCTGTTACGCCTGTAATGTATTTTATATTTCCTATTACTTCCACTTTATTTTTTAATTTTTAAAGCAGAAAAGTTGTATTATTTTTCTTTACCAACTATCTCTGCTACTGTTATTTCTCTAACGTGAACAGGCTTTTTATCAATGTATTGAAAAATATCACATCTAAAATTAAAATCTCCGTCTATTGGCTTAATCATAATGAAAAAATCACCAAAAGGCTTATTTAATTCTGTTGCTACTTTTTCTAAGGTATCTTGAATCGTATCTTTTGTGATACTTTCTTTATCCATACCCCCCATTAAACCACCTAATAAATCTCCTAACATACTATTTTTTTTTAATTGTTTATAATTTGCTAAGTTAGCATTTATTTTCGTTACTTGTACTTTTATTTTCAGATTTATTTGACATTAAATCTTTAATACTTGTAACGTACTCGTAAGGAATGTTAAACGTAAATATATATAATTTAACTTTTAATTTGCATTTAACTTTTAGTATAACTTTTTCTGGACTAAATACAAAGTTTTGAGCCAACGTTCCCACAGTTCCTAATAATTTACTAGGATTAAACAATACGTTAACTGATAATTCAGAAATTGATTTAGGTGATATAACTTGTAATTTAGGATTAGATACTTGAGCTATTTCCTTGTCATTTAAGTATGCTACATAATCTTGAGAAATAATTTCAATTTTTAAATCGCTATTATTTTTAAAGTTAAGAAACAAATTAAAATCTGCTTTATTTAAACTTAGACTATTTATTTTAACGTTTTTAATAGATATACAATAGTTCATTAATTTTTTGTACTGTAAATATATGGCAGCACCAGTAATTGTTACTAATGCTATTACTCCTGCTATATAGTGTTTTTTTTCTAATTTCATGTTACTGATTGTATTTTTTTTTTAGTAATTTATATGAATAGTATTGTAAAGCAATTCCACCAATTAACACTAATGTCATGCAAACAAGTAATTGTTTTTCTGATTTATCCATTATTTTGCCTTTTTATTTCTTAAAATTAAAAATGTAACAATTCCAGCTATTAATAACACTCCTGCTCCAATACCAACATACAAACCTGTTTTAGATTTAGGTTTTTCTGTTTGAGAGCCTGATTTTAAAGCTTCTGCCATTGCTAAATCTGCTGGGTCTGTTTTACCTAATTGACCTGCTGCAATTTTTTGAGAGTCTGCTTGTGTCATTTTAGCCGAAGTTCTTTGTTCTCTAGCAACTGCTTTTGATGCAGCTTGAACATCACGTCTGTTTTGACGCTGTTTTTGAACTGCTCTTCTATGCTTAAAATATCTTTTTAATCCTCCTGCTTCTGAAAATTCAGCATCAAAAGAACTAGAGCTTTCGTTTTCTGCATCAAAAAAAGAGCTTGGGTCTTCTTCAATTACGTTGTATTGAGTTGTTGGGTTTTGGTTACTTCTTTGAGTTATTAAATCTACTTTCATTTTATTTGTTTTTAATTATTAGTTTATATCCGACATAAGCTGTTAATGCTATTGCTATTGTTAATGCAGCTACCTTATAGGGATTTTTTTTTACTACCTCTTTGGCTGATATTGCTGCATTTTCTATTGACTTTCCTATTAATGTATAAGAATATGTTTTTAAAGCATCTAACCTATTTAACCAACCCTTTGTATATACAGGTTGATTTAATCCTATAAGAAATTGTTTTTTTTGTTCGGTTAATTCATCAAATAATTGCTTCTCTCCTAATTTATCTGTCAAGTTATTTAAGTGAACATAAAGACCTTTTAAATCTGAAATATTCCAATCAATTCCTTTTGATTTTAAATAATTTTTAATTCTATTTCTCCATCCGTAACCGCTTCCCCATTGCCAAGAAAACATTAAATTAGCTACTGCTTGACTTTTTACGTTATCTAAGTTTATTATATCCCAATAACCGTTTTTAGCAATTTTTAACCAAATATCTTCTGGCATTGTTAAAAAGTTAGTAGCATTATCTTGATAACCTAACTTTGGGGCTAATGATTTAAAAGCTGCATAAGTAACACCTTTATTTGTATGCCATCCTTTAACCCCTTTATATTCATAAGGGCTTGGATTTTTAGATGCGCTATCTGTTGTAGCTCTACTTAATCCACCCTCCCATTTGTAAGTAAATGGTATTATTTCTTTTATGTTTGCCATTACGCTAAAATATTTAAGTTACTACTAAGTGTTTTATAAAATTTACCTTGTGAGCCGCTAAACGTAACCCAATAACCGCTTGTTGTTGGTGTAATTTTAGCTACTTTACCTAAAGCCATGATTTTTGTTACAGGTGCAATTTTTGTAAATACATTATCAGCTACATTTCCATCAAATATATCTGCTCCTGCATATTTAGAATAAACTACTTTACCAATAGGATTACCATTTGATTTTATATAAGCGTTTAAATCTTGCATTTTAACGTTAACTACTTTCTCATATTCTAAACCGTATTTATTCCATGCCAAAGTTGTATTTTTACCGTAAATTCCATCTTCTACTAAAGAAGCACCTTTTATTTTATTAGCCCATTTTTGAAAGCTTAATGTATCTTTTGGTTGGCTTTTAATAACGTGTAATGGATTTGTATTTGTAGAAATAGTTTGTTCCACTTTTGGCGAACTTAATCCTTTTGATGGGTCAGAAGAACTTGGAGTATTTGAATTTTCAGAAACAGACTCTCCACTAGGTAAGCCTAATTCTTTTTTCTTTTTATCATGCAAATACCAAATATAAATACCGATACCTGCTGCTACTAATAATGATACACCAATGATTAAACCTTTTTTAGATTTAGGTGATACAATTACTCGCTTATAATTTTTTATTACTGTTACTGCCATGTCGTTATTTTACTAATGATGCTGTTGGTATTCCTTTTTTTGCTTTTAAATATGATTCTAAATTAGCTCCACTTAAACTACCAACCACCATAAATGGAATGACAGTTAATTGTTTTTCGTATCCTAATTTTTTAGCTAATAAATATCCTGCGGCAATACCTAAAGCTGTGCCGATTAAATTATTCTTATATGTTGTTGTTAATTTATCTATCATTTTATTTAGTTTTTAATTGTTTTTCTAATGTGTTCCAAATTTTAGCTTGTTCAGATATTACTACGTCATAATTTGGTAAATCTTGCAAAAGTCCCATTACGGCATTCCATCCATTACCTGCTCCTTTATACAAAACTTCCTCTCCTTCAATATCTTTCCAAAGGTCTTTTTTGTACAAAGATTTATATATAGAATTAACTAATATAAAAGCACCATTCGTTCCTATTCTTCTGAAATTTCTATCAAACTTAATTTTATCAGTTCCAACTCTATTTATAGCAGAGTACAATTCATTTGCAATATTTACAGCTATATCAATAGCGGATTTACGTTGTGTAGCATTTCCTAAATTGTACCATTTACCATCTAGGGCAACTAATGAAACTTTGTATTGTTTTAAACTATCTAAATTTAAACTACTAGCGTTTTTAGCAACATCTACATTTATATTAGATAATTCATTTTGCGCTCCAACTGTATTTTCTTTTACCAATCCATTAATATATTCTAATATTAAAGCACTATTACGCTTATTAACGTGTCGTTTATATATTAAATAACCAATACCACCAGCGGCTACCAATAAACTTACTCCTAAAACTATTTTTTTATTTTTTGTTGTCATTTTATTTTCCTCCCATCATTTTTAAAGCTCTACCTTGTGGCGTTGCGTACATTAAATTACTTGGTTTTTTAATCACACTATAAATGGCAGCTCCTACAGCTACTAATACAACTCCACCAACAACAAATGTAACAATTTTACCAGCCTTAAATATTCCGCTAATTGTATCTGTTATTCCTCCACCTAAATCTACAGCTTTATCAATAAGTCCTTCTGCTAAATCAACATTATATTTGTCTTTCATGTAGCTTCTTAGTTGTAAAGTACGAGCAGTAGATGTACCACGTTTACCCCAAAGACTTAAAAACATTGATACTGATGTAGCTCTGTCAAAGTCTTTATCTAAGGCTTTCATCCAATTAATCCATTCAATATCCACACTTTTTAAAGTTGGTAATAATTGAAATGCTTTTGTTTTTTTTATTTTTTCTAAGTTTTCTGTTGTCATATTATTTTTTTTTTAATTTATAAATCCAGTTAATCCTTCTAAGTTTATATAAAATCCGCCTAATGAATTTATATCATGCGCATTAACCGAGAATGGATTGTTTAATCCTGCATTTGGTATTGTAAAAGGGCTATCATCATTACTGTCAATATAATTATTTACATTAACTCCTGATGTTGCCCTGCTAATTAATAACGCTAATGGGTCATTTCCGAATTTTGGACTATTATTAAATCCACCAACCTCTTCATTATAAGGAGAGAAAACACATAATGCACCTTTTCCAAGACCAAAAGAACTATTTAAAAAAGTCGATTCAGAGCTAATTCTCAACTGTACAAATGACCTATAAAGAACTAAAGGACTACCTGTACCTGCATTATACCTCCTTGTTGCAATTACATTTGAAAAAACTATATCTCTCGAAATAGGCGTTGCATTTATAGGAAAATTCCTTGATGTAGTTGGATTTGGCGTTAAAAATATACCTTGCCTTCCACCTGTAATTCCACCAAAACTACTATCCCCATTTGAGTTAGTAACAATAGATATATTATTTCCACTCGTGTCTAATGCTGCTGATGTTAATCCTAAATAACTATTTCCATAAGTAATAAAGTTAGGAGATGCGCTTCCGTCTAATGGTATAAATAAAGTGCCTCTTAAAGATATTCTATTTCCATCAATTGAATATTGTGGCATAATTCCAGCCGAATTAGCAGCGGCATAGTTATAGTAAGACAAGTTTTGTATATCATTCCATGTAGTATCACCGTTATAAGTTCCGACTAATATAAGAAATTTATTTGATGGTAAATCGTACATCAATTGATACCATCCATTTGATAATAACTGCCCAATATTTAATGCAGAACCATCATTTCTGCAAATAACACCAGCTCCTATTGAATTTAAGTTTAAAGTTGGCGTTGTTGTTGTATTTGTAGAGGGAAATTTAACTAAATATATACCATTATTAGAATATTGGTCATATAAAACATCTAATACGCCAATGTACGAATCATTTACATTAGTTAAAATACTTTTTCCTTTTATAATATTATTATTCATTTTAGTAAGGTAATGTAGGGTCTATTTGCAATGTGTTTATATATGTATTTAATGTTCCATTTTCTAATGTAGGAGTATTTGCAATATTAGAATGTATATAATAAACAGATAAATTACATCCAGTGAAAACCTCAATACTGCTTCCGTTTTGAGAATATATAGTTGTATTATATAATTTTAAAATACCATTTTGACTTAATGACGTTCTTCCACTTGTAATAGCTGAATTACACGCTATTTCTCCATTGTCTATTTTAGTCCTTACTTGACAATTATTTAATATTAATGTTTGCGAAACAGTAGTTGCAAAATCTATAGTAGGACTTAATCCTCCTAAATATGTATCTATATTAGCACCAAAAACCTCTAAAATACATCTTGATTCGCCCTCACTAGCCGCCATATTAATAGCATTATGAAATGCCTGTAATGTTGATTTTGCCTGTATATTATTGCATATTATTTTACAATAACCACCAGTTATAGCGATAGTATCATTAATTGAATTACTTATTAAGTCACAATTTATAAGAATGTTATTGTTTGATTTATTGATAATAATAGCTTGTCCAAAAGCTCCTCCATAATTAGTTCTTTCTATTTTAGAAGACCCATATATTATATTATGCCATAAACCATCGCTAATTGATTCAAAACTAACGTTATTATCAGAAATACATCCATTTATAATACTATTACCTAAGTATAAATCAATATATTGTTTTAAATTAATATCTTCTTCATAATATCCATCCTCAACTATTACCTGACATCTTTCATTTTCTGTTCTTGTAGAATAATATGTATCTAATGCTGAAATCGCAGCGTTTATAGTTAAAAATGGAGCGTCAAATCGTTCTACTAATCCAGTTGAATCGTTACCGTTTTTCATTACATAAGCAGTATTTTTAACAGTAATAGGAACACTTATAATGCTAGGAGAAACAAAAGAAGCTGAATAATCTAAATTACTACTAACAACAACATAAGCACTTATTGAATTTTGATTTAAAATAATACTTTGTTGGTTATTTATTTTAAATCCTGTTGGTGCAACTATTGTAATATTATTTGTAGCACAATTACCGCTTAAATCTTTAATATAAAGTGTATATAATGTACTCCAATAATCGGCAGGAATTTCCTGTAAATTAATAGTACAAGCAATGGAAGATGTATCGACATTTAACAAAACATCGCTATTACTTACCATAACGTTTCCGCTAACCGTACGTTCATTATTCCTATATTTTGTACTTGGTAAAACTCCCATTAGAATATCATTTTATTATCTCTTAATTCTTTATAAAAATACTTTTTCAACATTTTTTGTTCATAGTAAAAAGCTATAGAAACAGTACAGCCAGCTAAAATAGTGTATCTTAAAATATCCATCCCATCAGGAACGTAAGGTCTATTTAATTCCCTTTCAAAATTAAAAGCAATTATATTGCTTTGAAATTGAAATTTATCCAATAACTGTGGGATATTAATTGGTGATGTATATGTAAATGCTCTTAAATCTTTTTGAGTTATCCCAAAATTAATATCCCTTTGAGCAAACAATATATTATTATTTGGAGCTGTAATTGTAACTCTTGAATTAATAATTTTAGTTGGATTACTCATCATGTGAGATAAAACATCTGTATATTGTACACCGTCAACACCTTGCCCTGCTACCGAAATTTTATCATTTATATTTTGACTTGTTGCTTGGTAATAATCTAAAGGAGTGCTAGGGTTAAATAACTCTACTGTATAATCTATATCGCTATTATTATTTATGATAAATACTAATTCCTTTAATTTTTTACCATTGCAATATCCTATGTTTTTTAAATCAGTTTCTCCACAATCAGCATTACCTAAAATGAATTTATTAACCCCTTGAATAATAACATCCCTATCTCTAGGTATAATTACATTACTTAAAGGATTTTTAGCTTTACTGTGAATAGTTGCCTTATCTTTTACGCCCCACTCTTTATGTAGCTTTAAAGAATTAATTATTTTCTTTTTAGGCGTCCTTTTGTTTTGATTTACAGAATTTTTATTTTGCTTACTCTCAAAAAAGTTTTGGTTTTGTTTTCGAGAATCGCCCTCAACGATTACGCTTCTATTACTTGGAACAATAACTTTATTTATACGTTCTTCATTTTTAGAGTGTTGTCTGTTTAAGCTTTTCAAAGAACTTTTAAAATCTCCAGTTAAATTACTGAAATCAATCCCTTCTAATTCATCAATAATTATAGTGCCTTCGCTTCTCTCTCCTTCTTTTTCATCAGGATAATCACTTTCGTAATAATCGTCAAAATCGTAATAATAGGAGTCGTCTTCTGCAAAAACGCCATTAATATCGTCTATTATTTCTTCCTCGTTCATAATTCACAAATATAGTTTTATATAAGCTTTTTAGCAAACTCTTCGTTACAAAACTTATCAATATAATCAACAATTTTACGCATACGTTGAATGTTACTGTCTGTTTGTGCTTTTAAGAAAACGTTAGCAAATACATGAATTGCATCAATTTTACTAAAACCTAATCCTAAATAAATATACAAAGCGTTAATATCAGCTCCAATTTCATTTGAAATCTCTAATCCCATTGTAGGATTTTTATACTTATGAGAAAATTCATGTAATAAAATAATCATTCTCATAGGTATAGTATATCTATCGAAATTCCTTTTACTAACCTCTATAATACCTGTATTGTGACCTATACGAGCTGGTGTATTTAATACAGTTCCACTCATATAGTCTTTAATTACAGGAAAGTATTTAATTTTAAAATCCTTGTTTTTACTTGCAATCAATTTACCTTTTGGGTCTGCATTTGTAAAACCACAAGTCTGGCTAAACGTTAAAGCTAATTGAACAAAATCTCTAGTTTCAGCGTCTGGCCAAACATTGTAAGTGGTTAATGGTTTTTCTTCGATTGTTACATCGAAATCTGTAAAACTTCTGTCATTTAAGTCTTGTACTCCAATAATTATTTGACGTGGACTTACAGGAAAGCTAAAAAAAATAGTTCTTTTTCCATCTACTTCAATAGTTCTGTCGGAATATTTACTGTTTACTTTATTGTAATCAGAAGAAGCAACCCTAAAAGTTCTTTTACCTTTACAAGTAATTGTTATATCTAATGCTAATTTTCTATTATCGGTATCCCAAACTTTGAACATATTGTTGTTTTTGTCTTTTTAATTATTTTTTTACTTCTACAGCTTTTTTAGCTTTCATTTTTTTGTACAATAAGTATGCTGCAACTGCTGCACCAATACCTAAAACAATTTTCACTTCTTTTGTCATTGTATTTGTTTTTTGTTGTTATGTGCCAATATTGGCGGTTGTTATTTTTTATTTTTAGTTGCTATAACTATGAATGTAATTAATAAACCTGCTGTTAAAGCTCCTAGTGCTATTTTAACAGGTGTACTCATTGTAGATTTTTTGTCTGTTTCAGTATAAACGGGTTCATCGCTTGGCAATCCAGAACCATAAGAACCTTCTTGTGTAGTTTGTTGACTTGTACTACCAAATATTCCTCCAAATAAATTATTTAAGATATTACCTCCAATAGACGTTAATTTTCCTTTAAATTCTGGATGAGAATTTAACCAATCAGACGCTTTAATCCAAGTTCCTTTTGTTTTATCCCACAACATTCCTTTTTTCTTTTCGCCTTTTGGAGAAGTTTCTGAAACAGTATTTGGAAGAGGTGGAGTGCTTACAGCAGGGTTTAAAGTTGAAGCGAATTTCTTTCTTGCGTTAAAAAATTCAGCACCATAGTTAGACCAAGCTATTGATGTTTGTTTGCCAAATGGATAGCGTCCGTAACCTTCTCCTTTATTTAATTTACTCCCATTATTCCAAGTTGGATATTTAACATCTAACCAATCTTGAAAAGTTTTAGTTTCTTTAGAGTTTTCAGGTTTACCCGTTCCGTCAAACCCACTACAACCACAGGCGTTTGAGTAGTCTGAAACGTTACCATAAATTACCTTTCTTTTTGTCACTATGTCCATCTTATTTTGTTTTAACGATTTTAATTCCTGTCTTAATATTTTTTCTGTGAGTGTAATATGCTCCTAATAAACCGCCTACTAATAACCCAATTAATTTATTTTGGTGCGGTATTTTAGCATCTTCTTGCTCTTTTACCCACCCTTTTTTTTCTGCGTACCAAACAATAGCAACTCCTATAACTCCACCAATAATAGCCGAATCAATGAATCTTACTTTGTTCGTCTCTTTGCCTAATATTTTATTTTCAACTTGCTTTTTAATTAAATCGGTTTCGCCATCTGCATTACTAATCATTTCTTTTGTAACTAATTCTTTTACAGCCGAAATAGGAACTACAACAGCCCTCTTATGTATAATATAATCAGGGTCTCCGTTTTCTTTAACTTTTAAAGTGCCGCTAATTACTTGTCCTTTTTTAAAAAAAGCGTATTTTACTTGTGAACGCAACTTAGGGTGTGAACCTCCGCTATAAACTACAGGACTTTTAAAAGATTTTACTACAATATATTTAGCCATCTTATTTACCTTTAATTGTTATTTTATTTTTTTCAGCCTTAAATTTTTTATATTGGTCATAAGCTAAAATCCCAAATCCAATTAATGCTATTGCTCCGATTATTTTCTTCAAGTCCATGTTATTTATTTTTATTCATTTTATAAATTACAAATCCAATTATAGATAAAGCAATTACTGAACCTCCTATAATTAAACCTACTTTAAGACCTTTACTCATCCCTTTTGGCTTTGGAGGTAATGGAATAGGTGCTGATTGTTGTTGTATAGGTTCTGCTTGTTGCTTATTTGTTAAATTACCCACAAATCCCTTAACTTTACCACTACCAACTAATCCTTTTGCTTTATTTAAAATGTTATTAAAATCAAAGTTAGAATAGTCGTCTATTATTGGTTTATTTACTGATATAATTTGCATTTAGTTTCTTTTTTTTATTGCGTAAATAACTCCTCCTATTAATGCTAATCCTAACAAACTAGCTACTGAAATTAAAATAATTCGTTTTGTTTTACTAGACGCTTCGATTTTCTTTTGTGCCTCTATTTGTTGTGATTGCCTTTGCGCTAATATCGTTTGAACCATTTGTTGTTTAGCTTCTGCTTTTTTTGCAAATGTATCGGTTGCTCCAAACTTTTTAGCTCTTTGATTATCTGCTAATTTTCCTCCTAAACCCGCTAATCCTCCAACAGCACCAGCTATTGCTGTTCCCCAAACATTTGAATGTTCTTCGTCATCACTTACAAAATTATCGTAAATATCAGCGTCAAAATAATTATATAAAACTTTATGAGTCGCCTTTAATCCATCTTCGTTATGCTCTTCTTCACCATTAAATGAAGCTGTTTTATTATTATGGCTTATTAAAAATGCAGCACCTAACAATAGTTTTTTGTTATTATGAATATTATCTAAAAATAAATCAACCAATTCTGCATCAGTCATTTCATTACTAGCAATTACATTAGCACTATTTAACATGAAAATAAAATCTTCTCGTTTAGAAACTAATAAACTCGCCAACTCTTCCATAACAACACGATTTGCTTTTGACAAATCATGTTGTTTTAAGTAAGAAGATAATTCTTTATAATATTCTTTTTTTTCCATTTCTGGTTTTATTTAAAAACTTTTGCTTTATGTAAAGCGAAAATAATAACTGCTGCCGCTCCTAATCCAACAATAACTCCTTTGTTTTTTGCAAAGAAAGTTTTACCGTCAAATGAACTCATTTCGTCACCTTCCATCATACTAGAATCTTCTCCATCAGCTCCCTTTGCAGGAATAACTATTTTATTATCTCCAATAGTAGCGTTTAATCCTGATTGAACAGGAGTTAATGATTTCATTCTAACGACAGCTTTAGCGTGAACTTCTTTCATTTTATCCAAATGGTTAACTCTTGCCTTTAATTCTTTTGCTGCTTTAGCAACCATATTAGAAGGTAATTTACCGCTTCTTAAAGCATCTTTTAGTTTGTTAACAGCACCCTCATGTTTAGCTATTTTATCTTTCATAATACCTAATCTGTTTTTAATTCTTTTACCAGAGGCATCAGACATTTCAGCATCAAATGAACTTGTTTCTCCTGACGTTTCAGCGTCAAATGAACTTTCTTCATCTGAATATTCACTATTATCCCCTAAAGGTTCTTGTGCTTCTTCATTATACGATTGTTCGTCTTGAGATGGCTCATTATACGATTGTTCCATTGGTTGTTGTTCTATTGGTTGTTCTTGTGACATATCGTTAGATTCATTTTCGCTTTCAGGGTCATCTCCCATTCTTTTTCTAGCTTCTTTACGACTAGCTCTAATATCTTTACGAGTTTGACGAGCTTCTTGTTTAGCTGCAAGTCTTTCGGTTCTATTAGCAATTCGTGTCATTCTTCTTTTTTGTCTACGAACTTGTCTTCTAGCCCTTCCTCTTCCCTTTAATTCCGAATGCTCTCCAAACGCTTCCTCAAAAGAAACTCCTTGAATTTCTGTTTCAGGTTCTAATGTTATGATTCTAGCTTCCATGTTTTAAATTATTTAATAGTTACTTTTTTGTTTTTTGTAACAGTTTTCCCAGCTACAAATCCTAAACCTGCTCCAATCAAAGTGTACATTAATTTCTTTTTGTAATCTTCTTTTTTGTATGTAGCATAGCCAAATCCTGCTGTTGCTCCTAACGCTAATCCAATTAAAGCATTTCTATCTTTTAATTGTGCTGGAATGTCAATGATTTTAGCCTTTGCATTTGCGCCATCTGCGCCTAATTTAACTTCTGTTGTTTCCATGTTTATTGGTTTTATTTTGTTTGTATATATTATTTCGTTGTTTGTAGTGTAAAAAAGCCTATATTGGAACGTCTCACCTTTTCTTAAACCATTTACTAATTTAACGTCTCCAATTAATTCAGTACCTTTTGGTATAATAATATCTGTAGCTGTAAAGTTTTTATGTTCAGCGTTTGGTATTAATACTTTTGCATCTTCTATTGTAACTACTTTCATAAAATTAATGCTTATGGTGCATGAAAATTCCTAAAATTGCTACAATGCCAATTACACTTAATGCAACTGTTACCGTATTATTACTTACAGATTGTTGTGGTTGACCAAATGATTCGGCATATCCACTAAATGACGATTTATTACAACCGCAATTAGGGTTACCAGCACAATTTGAAAACTCTCCCGATTCACTTATATATTTTTTTAAGATGTCTTTTACACTATCCTCTGTCATGTCAATTTTATGTTTTGTTTCTACAGATAATTCCTGTGGTTCTTTAACTGTATATTTTAAGATAAATTCTTTGTGCGGATGTATTTCGCAAAACTCTTTATCCATTAATTTCTTATCATCACTAGCCTTGTAAAGATTAGCTAATTTTAATTCTAAGTCTTTGTGATTTTTAGCGTCTGGTTGATTGTATTTTTTTAACAATCCCCTTGACTTATCAGTTGATTCATTTGCTAATAAAGATAGCAACCCGTATATTTTCTTTTTTTGAGCTTCCATTATAGCGTAATGTTTATTTTATTAAAAAAGCCCACCAACTTTTATGGTGGTGGGCTTTTAATTTTAGTGTTTATTAAGACTATCCTTTAGAGATACTTTTAACAGCACTAGAAGTGTTAATAATTACTGGTGATACGTTTTTACCTGATAATGGACGAGCGTAAGCTTTGTTTAAAGCATTACCACCGTTTAATACTGCTTTACCAGAGATGATTGAAGTAGGGTATAAAGAGATTACAAAAGTAGCAGAAGCTTTTAATGTAAATGATAACTCTGTATTACCATCAATCACGATAGATTTAGTCGTATCAATTACAGACGCTTGGAATTGGTAAGAATCTAACATTACAGATAAGTTTAATGGACTAGATTTAACGTTACCATTCGCATCTGTGTGAGCGATAGAAATTGTTTGTTGTAATTGCGCTGGTGTACTAGAAGCAAAACGTTGACGAGATATTTTAAATACCTTGCTTTGAGATTGTGCAAATAATTGAGCGTAAGTACCACCTTGTAAGTTGCTAATAACTACAGCAGCAGGGTTACCAAAGTTAGTAACACCAAAAGCATATTTGTTAAAACCAAACATTACAGCCGTAACGTCATTAGTAGTTGTGTTTGTGTATTGAATAACGTATGGGTCAGCTTCAACACGAGCAGAAGGAGCGCCATCAGCATTGTTGTAATCAAATTCATCGCCATCAGCGTTATTAAAATCGTCAAAATATGATTCGCCTTCTGCTGAATCATAAGAGTCAAACCCTGAGAAACTTTCTGTTCCAGAGATATAATTGCGTAATTCTTTTTCTTTATTTGTCATTTTGTTATTTTTTTTAATTGTTTGTTAATTTTTTGATTTAGTTTATTGTTTTATGCTTTGTTAGTTTTTTGTTTCTCACGTTAATTAAAACGGTTTTCATTCGCTCAAATTCCACAAATAACATTAGTTAATAGGAAATAAAATGAAAGGGCGAAACAAAGTTTGCCCTTTTAAATTACTTTACAGCAGGTTTCGCTAATTTAGCGATACGTGGTGCAACAACAGCTTGATGAACAGCTAAAGCAACCATTACAATTGCAAGAGTCATAGCACCTTTTTTTAAATTTTCAGTTGTAAACATTTTCTTTATTTTTTAGATGATTATTAATAATTGAACTCAAAAATATATAAGAAAAAAAACATTTAATAAATTATGAAGTAAACGTGTTTAGTTTTAAAGCGTATAATTATTAATAAAATCAATACTTTAAGCTATGATACTTTTGTTTACTTTAATTTTGTTTTTTGATATTTTAAATTGTATTTTTGTGCTATTATGAACAAATTACCTAAAATATTAGTTAGTTGCCCAACGGCTAAGGCTAAGAATTACACGGCGTTAGAATGGATTGCTAATACTCAAAAATTCACATATCCTAATTGCGAAATTGTAGTATTTGATAATACAGATGATAATGGAGAAAATGCTGAATATCTTAATCAATTAGCTGTTGAAAATGGCTTTTTAAATTTTAAGGCTATTAAATCAGATACAAATAACTGTAAAAGTTTAATTGAAAAGATGTGTGTATCTCATAACGATTGTAGGGGACTTGTTATTAATGGTGGTTACTCTCATTTATTACATTTAGAAAGTGATGTTATTTGCCCTACTGATACTATTGAAAATTTATACTTACATAAAAAGCAAGTTGCTGGAGGTTTATTTTACAGAGATAGTGGAATAAGTCGTAAATTAATGGCACAAAGACGTATTTATAGAAGTCCTAGAAATATTATAAGCGAAAACTTTTTACCGAGTGAGGATATACATTTTATTGACGGCACACTAAAAACGGCTGCTCATATAGGTTTAGGCTGTATTTTAATTAATGTAGAAACTTTAAAAAAGATTAAATTTAGATTTGTAGAAAATGTAGATATGCACCCCGATACATATTTTGCAGAGGATTGTTTTAGAAATAACATTAAGATATTTGCAGATACTAATATAATTTGCAAACATAATAATGAAGATTGGGGAGTTTACGGTTATACTTGGAAATAATATATAATATAAATAAATATGGATATAAGAGAACTTAGAATAGGAAATTTGTATGATAATAATGGTAATTACTTTGTAGTTACGCCAAATACAATAGAATCACTTTTTGAAAGAGAAAGAGTATGGTGTAAACCAATACCATTAACAGAGGAAATACTTTTGAAATGTGGTTTTGAGAAATTTAATACTATTGGAGGGTGCTTTTACTACATCAATGGATTGAGAATTGATTACATTTTGTGTAAATTTGTATTATTAGGCTATGATAGATGTAATTTGAATTACTTGCACGAATTACAAAATATTTACTCATGCCTTTGTGGAGATGAGTTAAAAATAAACTTATAAGTATGGAAAAAATAATATTCCTTGATATTGATGGCGTAATAAATCCGATTCATTACATGAACGCTACATATAAAATGTGGAAAGCAAGTTTTGGAGAAATTAAAAGCCATGATGAATATGGGCAGTTATTCTTTTAGCAAAACTGTGAAGCACTACAAAAAATAATAGATGAAACAGGAGCTAAAATTGTTATTAGTAGCACTTGGAGAATGTCTGGTGAAAGTGAAATGAAAGCACTTTGGAAACACCGAAATTTAACAGGAGAAATAATAGGAATAACGCCAAATGAAGTAGATGTAGTTGAAAGTGGCAAAGCTGAATTTTATGATGAAGTTTGTAGAGGTGATGAAATTAAACTTTGGATAAAGCGTAATGATTTTAAAGGTAATTATGTAATTATTGATGACACAAAAGATATGCTAAAAGAACAAGAGCCGTATTTTGTAGTAACCAATAGTTATTGTGGATTAACGCTAAAAGATGCTGAAAAAGCAATTGAAATTTTGAATAAAATATAACCTAAAAAACCTCGAAGTAATATACAACGAGGTTTTTTGTTTTTAGTGGAAAGTTTTAGTCTTTTAACTTTTTTAATTGAAGTGATTTAATCTGCTTATCTAGTTCTGCTATTTCAGATTGAGCTTGTCTACTTTTACGACTTTCCATATAAGTAAAGAAAGCTGCTAATCCCCCTAGTGCCGAAACCACTCCAATTAATATCATTAACTGTTCTTTTTTCATTTAATCTTGTTTTTCTTTGTACTTTTTATACTCATTGTATCCAAAGTATGCAGCTACAGCTAATAAAGCTATAATAATAATTGTTCCTGCGCCACTACTACTTTTTGTAGTTGTATTAGGTGTACTAATTGGCATTGAGTTAAATTGTGTTACCATAGCTTATATTACCTCAAACGAATGATAATTACCTCTTGCAATATCGTGTACAACATCTTTTGGACTACCTTCAAATGTATCAGATAATTTAATTACTTGTCTACATTTTTTGTCTTCTGTGAAATAAATCACTAACGTTTTGTTCTTCATACTTATATTTATTTAATTGTTTAACAGTATTTACCTAATGTACTACCTGCTTTTTTTTGAGTTTTACCTTTAGATGATGATAATTGTGAACCAGATACTGAACAAGTTTTTGAAATCGTTTTCTTTTTTGCTGTTGCTTTTTTTGCTGCTACTTTTTTTGCCATGATTTTTAGTTTTTAAGATTTATTTTTTAGTTAACGTAAATGTATGTTTTTCTTTTTCTAAAAGCAAATAAAAACTTGTTTCAATTCCGTTTTTATTTTCAGGTTCGTATGCGTTAAATATAACATCGTATGCTCTTCGTGAAATTGATTTAAGTTCATCTAATGTCATTGTATGTTTGCCAGAGTTATAGGCATTTTCAAAATCAACATCAATAGCAATACCAATAGGGTCAGATACATTTGTTTCATCTATTTCAGATTTTTCATGTTCTTTAATTTCCTCTTGTATTTGCTCGATAATTTCTTCTTCTTTAAACGGTACTTCATTATAATTATTTCTATGCTTACCATCAAGTATTTCTAAAATCTCACCACAAATCCATTTGTCGTTTGATTTTACTTTACTCATAACTTTAGCACTAACGCCTTTACCTCTTTTGGCTAACATAGCAATACTTTTTTCAACTTGCTTAATGCTATCAATTCCATTAATTGCATCTTCGTTTAAATCATTTAATGTAAGGTTGTTGTCCTTCATTAATTTTACATACGCATATTCCATACTTTTATTTTTTTAAATTTATGTGCAATATTACAAATTTTTAAGTGCTTTTTCTAATAATTTTAATAAATCTTTTGTTTCGTTTATTAAAGTTACTATTTGTTTTTTTGTTAACTTACCAGCCTCTACTTGTTTTTCAACAGCTTCGTGAACTTTCTCTATTTTTTCTTTATCCTTAGTAGCCTCTGTTTTTTTAGGAGCTTCTGCTCTTGCTTCTGCTGCTGCTTTAGCTTTTTTGTGGCGTTCTTTAGCTTCCTTAATTAAATCCTCACAATCATAATCAGTTTTTTTAGATTCTTTTTTAGTTTCCTCTTTTTCCTCTGCTTTAGATTCTTTAGCTTCGTGTTTTTCATGTTTAGCTTTTTCTTTTTTAGGTTCTTTAACAACCTTTTCTTTCTTTTTAGCTTTTGGTTTTTCCTCTTTTTCTAACATAGCTTCATATTTAGCTATTTCAGAGTTTATTTTTGTAACAGCACTTGGTACACCTGCAACGCTTGGATTTTTTAATCTGTTTTTCCAGTCAGCTATTTTGTCTTTAATTTCTTTTTGTGTCATTGTATTTGTTTTTAATATTATTAATCATTAATCATTATTTCTCCTTTATCATAGCTTATTTCAACTTTCTTTTTGTTTTTTAAAGTACAAATAAATGGAGTTACATCTAAAGTTTTTTTATTAAATGAAAAAATTATTTTATCTAAATCTTTTATATTAGAATTGTATAATATTTTACATTGCGAATCAGCATATTTTAAAAATAATTCCCTATTAAATTCAGATGATTTGTATTCAATTATATTACAATCAACAACGTTTAATTTTTTTGTTTTTTTTATATCCTTTACGACAAACTCATGCGTAACAATATCATTATAAAACTTGAATCTAGTATTAAACTGTTTAGGAGAACTTTTTGATACGCAAAAGTATATTGCTACACTATATTTCATACTATTATTTTGTTTTAAATTATTATAAACCACCTATTGAATAAGAGAATGAATTACCGCCTCTTTCGTAATTATTTATTTTTGTTTCTAAAGCACTCATTTCAGCTTTTAAACGTGTTGCCTCACTTGTGTTTTTATCTTCAATAGCATCTTCTAAATAAGCTCCTAATTTGTCATATTTGCTTAACATAGCCTCGTAAGATGATTTACTATCAATGCCACCACCGTTTTCAAATTTATCAAATGAATAAGGTATAAAAACTCTCCTACCATTCATGTCAGTAACCTCGTCATATACTCTTATTTTTGACAATGGTATGAATTTGTGGTCGCTACCCCAAGCCCCTTGTTGAAAATTCATTAAGCCAACAACTCCATCTTTTTCTGTTATGTAGTGTGTTTTATCTTTGTAAACTACTGCTTCATTTAATTTCATTTCCCTCTCAATATCACCGCCTTTAGCCATTTTAGGTGTTTTAGATTCAGTATATTTATCTAACTGTTTCTTTGCTTCTGATAATGTTTTTGCACCTGTTGGAGCTTCATTTACGCCATACTTAACCATATAACTACCATCATCTTTTAAATGAATAGTACCCAATTTATAGTCAATATATTTTTGTCCGTAACCGCCTATTTTCCATTCGACTTTATTTTCCATCTTAATCTTTTTTAATTAATAACCAAATACCAACTCCAATTGAAGCAATAGCAGCTACATTTCCTACTGTTATAGCCGAACCACCCCTTGTATCTTCATTTTCTTGCTTACTTGGTTTAATTTTTTGAGATTCTTTGTGCCATAAAAAAGAACCTAATGCTATTGCTAAAATGCCAATTATTTTTCTGTTTTCCATTTTTTTAATTTCAAGTTGTAAATATAAGTATTTTTTATTATATGTTTATCTTTATTAATCAATTAACATCTTAAATGTTTCTATAGCTTCTTGCCACTCTTTTATTTCAGAATCCGTACCACCTAATTCAATAAGAATAGTAAATGTTTCTATAGCATTTTTCAACTCGTTATCTGGTAAAGTTGTTTCAATTTCTTTGGTTTCGCCTTTAGTTTCTATCTCTAAAACTTCTTTTTTAGGTGTTTCAATAACATCAATTTCCTCTTTAACCTTACCTTTATTTTTAGCCTCAAATTCTACTAAAGTATCTTCTCTATTGGTATTGTAAGGAATAAAATCACTTAAATTATAAACCTTTTTAGCTACTAAAATTAATTTATCATAAAGTGTTTCTAAATATTCTAATTCTAATCCTGATGGATACGGATTATTATATCCCTCCACATTAACATCCTCTAAAGATATTCCAGAAACTAAATAATCACTACGTCTGTTTTTATCTAATAGTTTTTTAAGAACAATAGTTTCCCAAGCTCTTGCGAATAACTCTACGTTAGAAGTCCAATATGGCGTTCTTTTATTCACGTTTGGTACAATGTCAAATTTGTTTATATCAGATTTACGTGGCTGTTTATAGCAATAAGAAAACCAATTGTAAGCAGATTTTTGAAAAAACATACTTGTTTTTAAAGTCAAATCTAAATCATAAGATTCTAAGCCAAATTTATGTATAATATACCCAAAAACTCTAACCTGTGTTGAATAGTATGCTTGGTCGTTTATGAGTAACTCTTTATATTTTTCAATAGTTTCTTCAATAGTTTGTTGAATTTCTACAACCGTATGAACATAATCAAATCCTCTTCTAAAACTATATTTTGCAGATTCACTTTCTACGGCATAAAATTTAACTTTTAATTTTGGTGTTATTGTTGGATTGCCTTTGTGGAAAAAGTTTATAATATCCGTAAAAGCAGATGCTAACTCAACATCATTAATGTATTTTATATATTCAGTAGTTAATCTTGGCTGTGCTTTACGTTCAGCTAAATCAATCATTACATTATCAAAATAATGCCCGTATTCGTGAGCAACAGAACCATCTCCATTTGCTTTAGTTAGGTTTATATCTTTTGTTTGTGGGAAATATGCAGCTAAATGTCCTGCGTGTCCTTTGCCTCCAAAAACTATTCCTAATTCTCCTAATTGATTCAACTCTTTAATGTTTATATTAAGCATTTCGCCTAAATCAGACATAGCTTGTAAATAAAACTTAGTGTGCTGTTTACTCCAAGTGTCATTAACATATTCGCCATAATTAACAGCCTTATATCCAAATTTGTCAATTAACTCATTAGCTGAAATATCTCCTATTTCGTAACCGCCAGTTCTTTTTATATAACTTAATGGCTCTTTTTTATTAATAATTAACTTGTTTTCAGAACTCTTTTTTTCTGTTTTTTCTTTCTTCACTTCAAACCAACTCCAATCGTTACCTTTTGGTTTAGATTGCTCTATTTTAGCATTTATGTTAGCTAAAGATGTTGCTTTTTGACGTTCAAAGTACTTTAAAACCCATTGTCTAAAACTTTCTATATCATCTTTATATAATTGTTTAGATACAGAATTTAAAGACCATTTTGTATTCATTGCATTTTTTAATTCACTTTCAGTATAGTTTTTATACGCTTCAATATCCTTATCATTTGCAATAATATTATTTTCTTTACGTGTTAAAAGTTTATCTATTTCAGCTTTTGATTGCTCCTCTGTAATAGGCTCTTTATCTTTAGCTTCTTTGTATATTTCATAGGCTGTATCACCTTTTTTAAATAAAATATTGTAAAATCTTTTTGAGAAAATCTCCTCAATTAATTTACCCATTAATCTTTCGTTACCGTAAATTAAAGCTATTTTATAAGTTGTTTTAACGGCTTGTTCAATAGTAGCTTTCTCTTCATCTGTTTTGTTAAAAAACGAAGCGTCTAAAACATAAGCTATTATTTCATTCATTGGTAATTTAGCGTATTTGTATGCTAAATTTTCTATTTGCTCAACATTGTAACACTCCATTAAATCAGATTGCAACTTAGTTAAAAAAGACACATAAGCTTGTCTTTTTTGTTTGCTATTATCAGGCTTTGTTGGTACAGCTTCTCTAATTTTAACTTTTAAAAATGCAGCACCAGACGTAACACCTCTATCTCTTTCGGAATTAACGTCAATCGGTTGCCAAACTAAATCCTTTTTAATTGTATTAAATGCAGCTACTTCATCTTTTTCTAATTCAAACAAATCGTTAAAGCTAATTATACGATATGCAGCCTTTGTTTTTTTTAAATCAGCTACACGCCCAATATCTTTAAATTCCTTATTAGCTTGTGCTTTTTGTAACCTTTCCTCTACTTCTTCGTGAATATTTTTTGTTTTGTTTTCCATTTTATAAAAATTTTCCAAATTGTTCTTCCATTATTTTTTTCTCAATATCCTCGTGTTTATCAGTAGTAATATCTCCACCTTTAGAAAACTGTTCAACACCATATTTAGGAGCGTTTTCTTTAACCCAATTATCAATTAATTTATTTTGCTCTTTAATAGATTTATCACTATTAATTACTTCTTTGTGCATTTTATCAAAAGCCTTATCATATTCGCTATTTTCAACATCACTATCTAAAAGCATTTTAAAGGTTTCAATAGCCTCATTCCATTCCTTTAACTCTTTTTTACTACCGCCAAGCGATACTAACATTTCAAAGGTATCAATAGCTTCTTTTAATTCTGTTTGCTCATTTGATTGTTCTTTAACTTCTGGAATAAAAGTTTCATCAATAGGTTCTGTTTTTATTTCAGTTTTAGTTTTAAGATTTTCTGGAACTTTTAATTTTAAAGCTTTATGTAACTCCACTAAAAAATCCCTTTTAATAACTTCATTTGGATATTTTAAATCATAGTTTTCAAACATATCCAATATGTTTTTGTTTTGATAAGTTCCGTATTTTAATAACCTTACTTTTTCAGCCCACTTATCCCATTGATTTTTGGTTTTAATTTTATTCCATTCTTTATAAATTTCATTAAAAGAGTTAGCTGCATCATTATCTATTTCTGTTATGCTTTCAAAAGTTCCCACTTTAACTGGTTTAGCAGATTCTTTTTTCTTAGAATTAATTGTTTTACTGTAAGATAAAGCATCACCTTGTATAATGTAAGCTCTATTTTTCTCATCGTAATATAACTCTAAAGTTTCAGTATTACAAACTTCTAAAATTTCTCTGAAATATTTTATATTAAAAACAAAATTACAGTCTATTGGTAATATCATAGGCATAATTAAATATACGCTATCTTTCATTTGAAAATTACCTTCCTCTTTTGTATAATTTACAGTACATATTTTAACCTCTTTTTCAATCTTCAATTCACTTCTATTTGTTATACCTAAATAAATATCTAATTCATTATTTTTAGTTGGCTTATCGTAAATACTAATATCTGTTTTAGCATTTTCTTTAATAAAAGATTTAGCTTCATCACTATTAATACAAATAAATAAATCTTTGATATTTATGTTAAGTTTTTTTGATTTATATGTCGGTATAACTCCATTATATGCGGGGTATCTACCATCTATTTTTCTGGTAATAAATTCATATCCATCATTTTCAAACTTAATATAATTAGGTGTGCAAGTAACAACTAAAGGACTTTCATCAATATTATCTAAAAATTTTAATAAGTTGATTTTAGGTAAAATAACTTGAAAATCAGCTATGTCTTTGTTTATTTCACAATATTCTGTAATGTTTTTCTTAAACATTATATGGGCGTTTGTACTTACTAAAAACAATTGGTTGTTGTTATAATCTAACAATATTCCCATCATAACAGGTCTAATATCATCATTGCCTGTGAAATCTACTGCTGTTTTAATGTAGTGTGTAAAAACCTCTGAATTTATAATAAATTTAAGTTTAGTTTCACCTAAATCTGTTTTAGGATTAGGGAACTCATCAAAGCCACTAATAGCTTCGTTTGGATTATATTCAATAGCATTATTTAACAGATTATAAATACCATCTTTTAAATCAATATTTTTTATTGTTAAATAATTTTCTCCACTTTCGTAAGAGGCAGCATAAATTTTGCCATTATCTACCTTAAAGTTTTCTAATAATACTATTGCAGGATTTTTACCTCCAAAGTCTTTTAACATTTTTATATCAGAACTTTTAATAACATCGTAATTGCCATAATTCATTTTAAATTCGGCAATAGTACCATCTTGATTAACAATAGCATCTTTAGAAAAATCGTAATAAACTAATAATTCTCTACTAAAATCTAATTCAAATGCGCCATTTACAACAACATCATCATTAGATGTGTAAACAATAGTTGGCATTAATAAAAATATTTCATCTTTACCTACACTATAATTTTTACTTGTACTAAATACAACTGCATTATTAGGATTTTTGGTAAAAGCGTATATTTTTTTATGTCCTAATTTTAAAGCTGTTTCTAATATGTCAGTTAAAAACTTAATATTAAACCCTATTGAAGTATCTCCCAAACTATATACAGCTTGGTGAGATGATTTATTAACATAGTTTTGTGCAACGTTTGTGTATTGTAAAATTTTATAAATACTAATTTCGTGAACTCTTATTGCATCACTCGCTTTTGGTATTACAGCTTCGTAATTTGGATATTTTTTAACTGTAAATAAGTCTTTTTTAATTTCAGCATCCGCTAAATATTTTTTTGATACAGTAGCATACGTTCCATTAAAATCTTTATTAGGATATGGCAATGTAATTAATTTATGTGCATCTGTACAAGTAATACCATTTTCATCAAAATGAACGCCTGACATTATTGGTCTTAAAGCATCTGTTCCTGTAAATGGCGTTACTATTTTAATTAATTCTTTATTGTATGGGCTATTAACAAAATTAACTTTTTTAATTTCGTTAGTGTTTTTCCAAACTTGTGGCACTTCATCCCAATTTTTTACAGAGTATGAATTGATAGTTTTACCTGTTTCCTCTTCTTTTAATTTATCCTCCATAAAATCTTTTAAGTCATTTATTTCAGAACGAACCACCTCTCCTGTTTTATTAATGTAATATTTACCTTTATTTTCAGTATCAAATTCAGCGTTCATCTTTTCTGCATTTAATTTCTCTTCCATTTTATCAAGTTCTTTGTAATAATCTATAAATTCTGATAAATGGTCAAGTGCTATCTCTTTTTGTTTTTCGGTATCTTTAGTATGCTCCGATTCAATCTTCATCCCTTTACTTAATTGCTCTTTAGCATATTCGATTGATACTTTATGCTTATTAGCAATATCCTCAATAGTTAATTTATCGGCTTTTCCGCCTATCAGAGTTTCTTTATTTTCCATTTCGTTTGTTTTTATTTCTCCACCGTTATTATATTTTTCGGGATTATGCCCCCAAATTAATAAACTTGTATGTTTCCTTGTTTTACTTCCTTTGTCATCATATAAATCACCTTTCATTCCACTCATACGGCTTATGAAACTTATTTGTTTTTTAGCCCATCTCCACATATTAGGTGTCCATTTAGTGTAAGGAATGTCCAACATTTTTAATATCCATCTTGCACTTTCTCTACCGCTATCAATACCTTTTTCTTTGGTTTCTGATGCACTTAATCCAGCTTCTTTACCCTCTTTACTTTCGTAAAAATTTTGTAATTCAGATTTACTCATATTAACTAAACTTTTCCATTTAGTATATGTTTCTTTGTCTAATGCTTTTCCTTCTTTGGTATTGTAAAACTCTTTAGCTTCACTTTTACTCATTTTTTCAACGGCTTTCCATTTATTTTTAATTTCTCCGCCACCTTTAAACTCATCACTATAATTACTAATATTACAACTTTTTTCAGATTGCATTATATTTACAATTTCTTTACAAGTTCCAGTTATATTTCTTTTTTTTGGATTTAATACAGTTAATTTACAAAGTATAAAATCTACGCTATTAGCTTCGTGTTGCTTAAATTCACAATTAGCATATTCAAATATAGTGTCTAAAATCTCTTTATTGTTTTTGTTTTTAAACTCAAATATTTTTTCGCTTTGCATAGCATTCTTGCACAGCTTGTACTCAAATTGCTCAACTTCAATTGGCTTTACGCCATCTACCAATACATCTATACCACCTTCTTTGTGAGATTTGCCTGTACTATAAAAACCACTTTTAGCCATTTATAAAATTATTTAAACGCAAAAATACAAATAAAATGCTAACTATAAGCAAATTATTTGTATTATACAAAATTTAATTAAAATTTATTTTTATCCAATAATATTGGAACAAACAATTTTATCCCTATCAATAATTACAACATTATTGTGTTCAATCAATCTAAATATGTCATCATTAACCCTTTTTGCGTTAAGTAAATGTTTTGAAATTATAATTTTAGGTATGCCGTTTTCCTCTTCAATTAATTCACCTAATTTTTTTTGTAAAACAATAGGATTTATCGTATCTATAATTTTTAAATTATTTTGCCCACTAGAATTATAACTTATAATCACAAGACTATTAAGTTTTGGCATTTTACCACCATAAGAATCAGCATAAATGCCTATGTTTTTTACAAAAGAATAATATCCATTTATAAAGATGTTTTCGTTTTCTTTAATGTATGTATCCATATTATTTATTTTTTATTAAGTTGTTCAACTTGCCCTTCGTACAAATGACCTTGCTCTTTTAGATATAAGTCAATTACTGTTTTTACTTTCTCTAAATCGCTCAAAAACTCCCCCTTTTTTCTGCATCTCACAATTCTTTTTATCAAATCAAATTCATAAGCATTTAATTTATGCTGTTCTGCAAATAGGTAAAGTGAACCGTTTGTATTGTCGTAGTGGCTGTTTGAAATTTCCATTTTTTTCATACTATTTGCTTTTTTGTTAATTAATACTTTATCCTCTGCCATTTTTATAATCTCATTTATAATCCAAACTTGGTCTTTTTTTAGTGATGGCGTAAAAATAGTGCTACTCATATTTGGTTCTATTTGCCTTAACTCTTTTATAAAATCTTCTAAAATTTCTATATCCATACTTTTATTTTTTATATACTTTTTAATTCACTAATTAGTTTTTCAGTTTCCAAAATTAATGGTTCTAATAAATAGCTTTGAATAGGATTAATACAACTTTGTAATTTACGTTCTTCGTTTATATCACTATACAAATTAATTAATTTACGCCTAACAACTTCTTTTCCGTTTATATCCCAATAATCATTTATTTGTTTCTCTTGGTGTTTTTGCCAAGCTATAGGTTTATGAATAATTAAATTATCATTCATTAATTTCTGTGCTTTTATTTTTATATTATCCATACTATTGCCAACCTTTTACGATTTGTTTTAATTGTTTTGTGTTTGCCTTGAACCATTCTTTGTCAATTACTTTTAATATTATATGAGGATAATATTTAGCCATACGAGCTATTTTAGTTTTGCTTTTAGCGTCTAGGTATCCTTTTACCTCTCTCAATTCAAAAGTTCCATTGTTATGTATTATTTCAAAATCTGGCAAATAACTTACAACTCCACGTTTAATGCCATCAAACCACCATGTTCTTGGCTCGTGTAACCAATCTTTAATTAAACCATTCTCCTTACAAAACTCTAAATAACAAGCATAGTTAGCTTCCCATTTTGAACGAGCGTATAATCTCTTACCGCCTATTTCAAGCCATTGCTGTTTCCAGCCAGTTTTTAGTCTATTATTTAATGGGTGCATATTAGTTCTTGTTTTCAGATTGCAGAACAAGTATAACACCCCAAGCAAAAACAATTCTTAAATATGGGCTTGGATGTTTTTTATTAGGTAAACTTATTGGAACATCTAAGCATTTAGCTAACTCTTGAATAGTTAAGGCATCTACTCCACTTATAATATCTGTTGTAAAACAGTCATAGTAAGCATTTTTACTTCTATTAATTTTAGCTAAATCGGATATTGTGTTTAGCAATATTTGAACCGAATCATAAGCATTTATCTTCATGTCAATTACTAAGTTTTTTAAATCTCGCATAAAAATAGTGTTTATTTTAATATTTCGCTAAATTAATCATTATTTAATGAATATACAACTTTATTTAATAATCTCACAATTTCCACTAATATATTTAGATATTCTTGGTTCTGCAACTGACTCATAAAATACACTTGGTCTTTTTTCAAAGTTAAAATCAGACTTATGAGCATTAATACCAAAACCTCCATCTACTCTAAAAACATTGAAACAATTGCCGTTTTTCCTATCAATAAGCATATCATTTTCGTATATCTCATCTCCATTCATATCTTTTAGATTGATATATTGTTCTAAAATATCATCTCCTAAATGAGGTGTACAATCTTGTAAAGTTTTTAAATCAACAAAAACTTTCTTCTCTATATTTTGTATTTTAAGATTTTGTCTAAATTTAATTTCCATTTTATTATTTATTTTTAATCATTTTCCTCTAAAATATCTGTAATTAACCTAGAAGCTAGTAATTGTTCATATTTAGTGTATTTTACGCCATACACGTTATTTTGAATAATGTTATACATATACTTTATTCGTCTAAATTTTGACAGTTTTTCGTTAGTTAATGGGTCAATTACGTTTTTATCACTTAAATATTTTGTTATAACTCTTTCCATTTTTTTTATTTACTTTTATGTATTTTTAGATTACCCCTAGAATACTAACTATGCTAACATACGATTTAGTGAATTTCATTTAACAACTGCGGACACCACAACCATTAAAGAGGATTTATTCAGTCTTCGATACCTTGTACTTCGGTCTGACTTCTTTAATATTTACAAGGCTGTTAATTCAGGTACATCGCTACCTAAAGATTGGATTAATTGTGTGTTGTTGTTTGTCATACTATTTGTTTTTAATATAAGAGTTTATAATGTTATTTGATTTTGCTAATGCCATACGAGCATCTGAAAATAAACCATTTGGAGCTTTTAACAACTCTTCGTTTGCTAATTTTATAGCCTTTTTAATCTCATTAAGGTCGGCTAAAGTTACTTTATACATACTATTTGTTTTTAAATTTATTCAAATTTAAGTATATTTAATGAATATACAACTATATATCTTTAAATAAGTTTTAAGTTATTGAATATTAGTTTGTTTAATTTAATATTTGACTGCTAAAGATACTGAATATTCATAACTTAAACTATCAATTTTATTAGATAATTTAACTCTGTCACAAACTTTCATTCTTTTCATGCAATCTTCATTGTTCCAATTTTCTAAATTATGAAACAATTGTTCTTCTAATTTTTTAATTTCAATTAAGTTGTCTGCTATTTTCATAATTTTATGTTGTTATTTATTTTTAAATTGATTTTTTTAAAATGTATTTACAATAATTGCTATAAGTGTTAAATTTTTTTCTTTTTATAGAATTAATATAACAAATTTTAATTCTATAAGTATAATTTTTGAATTTATTAGTATAGTCAAGTCCAAGTTTTTTACAACTTGGTATTAATATATTCGTACTCCATTCTATTTTTAGATAAATGTTAAAAAAAGAAAGTGCATTAAAAATATAATGAATTAATTTATACTTTTTAAATATGTTGTTGGTTTTATACATAATTATACTGTTTTTAGTTTACCAAATTTTTCTACTTTACTCGCCCAAAATTGGTTAAAATCACTACTTACATCTACTTCGTGTATTTCCGTTTTATTTTTTATTGGTTATTAGTTAAATTATCAAAAAAGAATCTAAAATTATCTGCAACTAATTTTATTTGAGTTAATTCTGCTGTCGTATAATTGTTTTGTTTAAATTCAATATACTGACTTGCATATATTGAAGCAACCCAAATGTCATCATTCTTATCTCTGCAAATAATACAATCTGGAGCTTCGCTATTAGCATACTTAGGAGATAAATAAATTAAGGTTCTCATAATTAGTGTTTTTTAGTTAATATTAAAATTTGTTTGTAAAACTTTTGTTTATCAGAGTTTGTTCTTTTTAATAGGCTAAACATATAATAATCTTGAATAAGATTTTTTACGAATATTTTTTGAGTTGCTGTCATGTTTACTAATTTTTATCAAAGTTAAGGATATTTAACGAATATACAACTTAATGTATAAAAATAAATGCAACTGACTGATTATCAATTGTATTTATTTTAATTAACTACATTTCATCGTGAATAAAATACACCTTGTAAAAGCCCATAGCCTTGTCATCATCATAGCCTTTCTCAACTAAATCGTGCCTACCATGAATATACAAGTGAAAGTTTTTATCTAATTTAATAACACTTTTAGCATACTTATTTTTTTCTTTTACGGCTGTTTTAGATATATCGAAAGTATCCTCAGATTTAATATCGTGAATTTGATTATACTTTTCTTTGTGCGACTTAAAAGCTTCGATTACATCATCCTGCCCTTGTAAAACATGATTATTAAAATCATTTTCATCAAAGACATCATTATCTTTAAAATAATTAACAGATTTATTAAGCACAGATAATTGGTCTTTTTTATCTACATTATTTTCATTAGTCAAAACCTCTTCGCAAAATGATACACATTGGTTTAATGCGTGGCTTGTGTGGTAATAGGCATTGTGTTTCAATTTAACTCCTAAAAAATCTTCTGTCCAATAAAATGAAGCCTCAGCTATTTTAGCAGATTTATCAATAATTGAAATTTTATATCCGTTTTCAGAATCAGTATTAAATATTAAAACACCTCTATCTAATTTATCTAAACCACATCCTGAATCAGTTATAATACGGCTTTCGTTTTCATTGCTTGAATTTTGACTTGGCACAATATCTAATTTAATAAACGTGTCTACTGTTTCAGACTTAAATATACCTACAGCATCACAAATTACGCCATCTACCATAACCTCTTTTAAATAAGCAAAATACAACTCACCGCCTTTAATTTTTGGGTGCAAAGTTTGGTTGTAAAGTAATTCAGCTATTTTTTGAGAGCTTTCTAAAAATGTAGTTTTGTACTTAAATATACTTTCAATATAGTTTTTTACGCCATAAATATTTACTTCACTTGGCTTAAATTGATAATAAATATCATTTTTAAAACCATTGGTTAAATACTGTACCATTGTGTTTTTAGTAAAGTCATCTTTAAATTCAAACTCTTTGTCTGTTTTTAAGATTGCTTCTCCTAATCCTTTGTTTCCTACATAATGTGCTGCAAAATTTGTTAATTGCATCCTTGTTAACTCTATCATACTATTTTTTATTTTTAGGTTTTATATTTTTTATTTCGCCAGTTTCTTTTGATTTTAACTTTATATTTAACAAATCATTTTTACCATCATCAACCCAAATAAATTTAGTTTTAGCGATTTCAGAATTTAATTTGTTTTTATACTCTGGGTGATTTTCTTTGATTTTAACAAAAGTGTGATTTACATGGTTAAGCCATAATAAAAAATCAATGCCTAAACGTTGTTCATTTTCAGGAGTAACAATATTAACTAATTGCTCAATTGTTTCAATTTCGTATTCTTTAGGTTTTTTCATACTATTTTGTTTTTATTTATTGTTTATATTTTTCTTATTATTTGATTTTCATCTATTTCTTCAATCTCACTTTCAGATACTTTCCAATCTTCGTTTAAAATAATCCAATGCGAATGTTTTTTACCGTACAATATAAAAATTATGTATTTTCCAATAGTCCATTCTCCATCATATTTTACGTGGTAAAAACCTTCTTGTCTGTTTTTCTGCATAACATCCGTTTTTTAAAGTGTATAAACAACTACTAAACAATCTTTTTTTAATGGACATTTATCAGGAACAGTATTATTTTTAATGTTATCTTGGCTTATAATCATATTGCTATAATCATTTATATTCTTAAAAATTGGGTGATAACATTCAATTCCATCCATAGTTTTTTTTAAAAAACGGATAATTATTACAACCATTTATTTTAATTTCCTGCTCCATACCTAAAATATAAATAGTTTTTCTACTGGTGTTTTTAGTGCCTTACCTATTCTCAAGGCTGTTGGTAAACTTACACACATTCGTTGGTTGTTTAGTATTCTACTTACAAAGCTTGGACACATACCGCAAATTTCAGCCAACTCTTCGGCTATAACTCCCTTTTGCTCCATATATAATTTAATATTGTTGCCGATAAGCTTATGCTTAGTTTTTCGGATTTTCTTTAGTTTTTCTTTCGTATTTTCCATAATGTACAAATATACAACTTTATATGATTAGTTTTCTGTTTTTTTTTCAACATTAAGAGATTCACACAAGTAAAGTCCCGTATTATCAAATCTCTTAATTTCATCAGTCTTAAAAAAGTTTTGATAAGCCTTCATTTCAATGTCTGAAAAACCAACAAATAACACTTTCTTTTCAGGAGAAACATCTAACATATCCAATTCGTTTAAATCTATGATTTTTTTATAAATATTTTCGTCACTTATAGATGTTATGTATCCTTTGATTTCAATATCCATTTTTTCAACCATAGATTTGAATTTTTTATCCGAATCCATCAAGTCATAAACTTTACGAATACCATATAATATAGTAGCATGGTATAAATTATTAAACTGCTGTCCAATATTTGCATAGCTTATGTTTTTAACGTATTTTCTAATAAAGTAAGATGTTACCTGTTTAAGCGTTACAATTTCTCGTCTTCTTGATTTATTATAAAATTCACTTTCTTCTAATTCCAAGTTTTTAGCTACATAGCTTTTAATATACTTTATTGTATTTTTTTTAGATACAGTTAAATTTACTACATCTGCTTCGTATTTTTTTTTATCTTCTTTAGTTATTTTCATAGTATTTATATTATTTAACAAATATACAACTTTATATCCAATAACAAACAATTAAATATTTAATGTTTCATTATTTTCTTTTAATTCATTAAAAAACTTATGTAATATAGCTTGTTTAACCAAATTATATAAACTTCTATTTACATCTAAATTACTTATAATGTATTCATAATCATTTTGTTTCAATACTCTTTTATTTAAAGATACCCTTAAATCTTGCAAATATTTACTTTCCACATATTTAGCAATTTCATTTTTGACATCTTTTTCGTAATTAAGTATCTTTAAATCTTTCCAAAGTAAATCGTAGTAAATTCCAGATAATGCAGGTACAGGCATTTTATCGTATTTAATAAAATCCTCATAAGCTAATTTACAGCCATCAATAACTATCTGCCTTGTTTCTGTTGGGTCTAGTTTTCTGCTTTTAGCTAATATTAGTTCTAATTCTTTGTTATACTCTCTCATTGCTTTTTGTCTGTTTGCGTCATTAATAAATGATTTTATCCAATTACTTACAGTTGTTAAATTAATTCCAAAATAATCTCCATACTCGTTTGTAACACCATTAAAACAAATCATTTTAAATTCGTCAACTGTTAAAAATTGATATTTAGTAACTATTAGCTGGTAAATTGTTTCAGCTATATTGGTTATTAACTCAATATCTTCTAAATCTTTCTTATTGCCGCTATTAATCATAGACTGAACAACCACATCGTAAATATATTTTATGGCTGCTCCTGTTTTTAATTCGGTAATCTTATTGCCATTTTTAGCAATTAAATACTTTTGAGAAACAATAGGTAATTGACTTATTATTTCATTTTGTTTTTGTATTGGTATTAAACTATTCTCCATATTTTTGATTGATTATATCGTGAGCATTATTTCTAGCGTTTACCGTTTTATTTATTACACCAACGCTATTTGTATTTTTGAGTTCTTTTTTTATCCAACTCAAACAATGCCTACTCGCATTCTGATAATTAGGATAGCTTTGTTCGTGTGCATTTTGTTCATTAAAAAACCGATTAACCAAACATACAACTTTGTTTGCATCAATTTTAAATTCCATTTGTATTAATTCAAAGAAAGTGCCACTATTTAATATATCTTGCTTATAATCAATGGCTTTTTTATAGTCCATTAACGCTAAATATTCATGTGCTTGTACTTTATTTAATTTACTTTTATCAATATACTTTGCCCAATGATTAATAAATGTAATTGAATCTTCATTGACTACAACTAATCCTGCTTTTTCTAATTCTAAAAATAAAGACAAACTCTTTTGATTAATCACTTTTTTAGAAATATCAAATCCTTTTAGGTTAACTATTTTAGGGTCTAAATCCTCAAAATGATAAGTAAGGCATTGAATGTATGCGATTTTAGCCTTTGAACTAATTGAATTAATGAGTGAATCTAATTTGAAAATTGAATTTATTGTGTGCAATGATATTAATTTTAACATTTTCTTAATAGGTATTTGTAAAATAATTCAAAAAATAAACCCCAAATTGTTTTGTAAATACAAAATACAATAGGATAATAGTACCAAAACTTCAAGCTAAAGTCAAACGTTAATGCTGATAATATTAAAAAACTAATTGTAAAGCTTTTAAATAAATGCCATCCGTCAGTTAATAATACAGGATAATCAATTAATCCAAATATTTTACGTCTGCCTAATTTAGTATCTCCATTAACGTATTTATTCTTCCATGATATATTTGGATTCCAATATTGGGGGTTTTTATTTAAAAAAACACTTGTTTCAAAATGAAATTGCAATGTATCCATTACAGAATTACTTATTGCAGCTAATATCAAGAATATTAGGCTATAAACCATCTTTATACTCTTTATAAGGTTGGTAATTAGCAATACTAAATACGATTATGATAAATATCCATAACAAACCATATACAATAGGATTATTATCTTCTATAATAATATCCCTTACTTTTGCAAGAAATGTAATATATACAATACTAAATACCCATATAAATAATAACCATAATATTTTAACAGGACGTTCTTTTAAATGTTTTAAATAATTTTTCATTTTTTTCATTTTTAATTAATAATGTTTATTCAAGTGTGATTTAACGTCAATCCAAAAAAGTTTATCCTCTTTTGATTCTGTCTTCCATGCTTCACGCTTACAATGTTCCATAGCCCTTAATTTACTATTAGTGAAATCATTATAATCACGCTCGTAATATTCGTAAAGTTCGTTTGCCTTAGATTCTATTCTGTTCATCTTTTATAGTTTTTTTAATGAATAACTTAATTTCTTTTTCAAAATCGAAGTCGTAATCTGTAACATATCCCTTGTCTTTTAAAAAGAATAAAAAATCAAATAATATCCTTTCGTCTAATTTTTCTGTATCTATTCCCATTTTAATTATTTATTAAATCAATTGCTTTTGAAAATCCTAACATTATAATCATAATTAATAACGTTAATATTAATCCAGCTAGTAAACTTTCTTTTATAGGATTACCTTGTTCTATTGCTATTAAAGAGAATATTAAAGAACCTATTACATATATTATACTCCATCCTAATGCTTTTTTTAAATTATTTTTCATACTATTTCTCGTTTAAATTCGTTTCCTGTTATTAATGTATTGCAAAAATACTCAAAATCATCGTTTATTTCTTTATTAACACCAACTATATTAGCAAAAAAGTTAGATGATTTATATAAATTAACAAATTCTTGTTTATTATTATGATTAATTCCATCAATATACTTTTCGTAAATCATTTTAAGCATTTTATTAAGACTACAAAAAATATCAATATCCTTTCTTTTTTGTATCTCTATTTCGTCAACTATCATTTTATAAATATAATCTTCTAAAATTTCGCATTGTTCTATATTTTCAGGACAAACATTTTTAGTAACTGTTTCTAAAAATGTTTGCAAGTCGATTAATAATTGATTATATGCTTTCTTTTTATCATGCTTAAATAATCCAATAAATCGAGTGCTTTCTCCATCTATTGATTTTGATAAAGCGACAAATATCTCTATTGCGGAGTTTGCTAATTGTATTTTGTTTTTCATAAGTTCATTGTTTGGCATTTCCATATTGATTTTCAATTAGTTAAGTTGGATGATTGCGCTTAGCGAGTAGTTATGCGCAACCTTAAAGAACTGCACGTAATTGAACAT